>Ga0206981_10078_pt1 | contig 26059 bp, 24 predicted proteins | sample Alteio_BWMinCont_17_FD_153312 | JGI IMG/M metagenome (GOLD analysis project Ga0206981, IMG submission 153312) | Enriched cells from forest soil in Barre Woods Harvard Forest LTER site, Petersham, Massachusetts, United States -... | ecosystem: Environmental > Terrestrial > Soil > Temperate forest >... | reverse complement strand
GTAATGATCGGGCGCGCGGCACCCGCAAATCCGTGGATCTTCCGGCAGATCGTGCAGTACACGGCGACCGGCCGCTATGACGAACCGACGGATCTCGACCGCTACCGCATGATCCGGCTGTACTTCGAGATGCTGATCGAGGCCGAATATCCCGAGGCGCAAGGCAAGATGAAGCAGTTTGCGTCGTGGTTCACGCACGGCGTGCCGGGCGGCGCTGCGCTGCGCAAGTCGATATATGAATCGAAGACGGGCGAGGCGGTTCTGGCCGCAGTGGAGCGGTTCTTTGAGGCCGGGCCGATCGAGACGCACGCCTCGACAGAAGACCTGTCCGAAGCCGATGCGCTGGTCCTTACCTGCGATTAGGCGGGCGATGGTTGACATGAGCAAGGCTCGAGTCATTACCCTCTCGATTGTCGCTAGCATACCGATTTCCGTCGTCGGCTTCGTGCTCATTTTTTCATCTTCAAACGATTGATCCCCGACTGTGGCCCCACCAAGCCGATGAAAAATGCGGATTGGCAACATTTATATATTTTCTCTACGCACTCGCGCTGTCCGCAATCACTTGGCAGGTGGCTGCTATAGTGATCGCTTGGCGATGGTTTCATCCTTTAAAATATCTGGAATTCTTGTTACAACTCCCCAAATAAATCCGTCCAACATTTGCGCCGCTGTGAAATTGCATCTCCCATATTTTCATTTTCCCGGAGATTGGTGAAAATGGCGACGTAGGCATTTTTAGTAAATGCTCCAAGGTCTTCTCCAGTGCGCTTTTCGCTGAACAGGAGTCGGACATCGCGGGCTGCCGCGCTCACCTGCGTGGTGGGTTTCATCGCGATGGTGCTTGCCGCGCGACTGTGTCCGGGGCAGGAGACTTCGGGCACCGCAAATCCCACCTATCCCGTAAAAGGCGTTGTCCTTAACAGCGTGACGCACCAACCAGTCGCGCGAGGGCTGGTGGACGCCCACGAGGGTGCCGTCTTGACTGACAATGATGGCCGCTTCGAGCTGAGCCTCCCGGCGGGCGTGGCTCAGATTACTGTAAAACGACCTGGGTACGGGGAGCGAGGGCGAGGTTCAAGCCACAGCGTTCAGGTGGGCGCAAATATGCCGCCGCTCACCTTCAACCTGGTGCCGGAGGCGCTAATCACAGGACAGGTGACACTCTCGACAGCGGATGCGGCTGACGGCATCCGCGTGATGGCGTACCGCAGGCGAATCATCGAGGGCCGTGAACAGTGGATGATGCAGGGCACGGCGATGACCAACAGCGATGGCGGCTTCCGCATCGCCGGGCTGCCGCCGGGACACTATCTGCTCTATACACAACCGGCACGGGATGGCGACGGATCATTGGGACCCTCTGGACGGCCAGGTCGAGTGGCTGCGACGTATGGGTATCCGGCTTCCTACTATCCCGGCGTCGCGGATATATCCGGAGCAAGTTTGCTGACATTGACTGCGGGACAGCATGCGGAAGCGGATTTCACATTAACGCGCCAGGAGTTTTACCCCGTAACCGTCACGATTGCAAATCATGAGATGGGAGGCGGGATGAACCTCCAGGTGCGCGACAGAAACGGCCGTCAGATGGGCTTTCCTGTGCGGTGGAACCCCCAGCTGGGAACAGCCGGGGTAAATGTGCCGACTGGCAGCTACTTCATGGAGGGCCGGCGCAGAGGGGAAGGTCAGCTTTATGGCCGGGTCGAATTCACAGTTAGCGGCGCGCCGCTGACAGGACTGAGCATGGCGCTTCTGCCGCTGCATGCTGTTCCGGTGACGGTACGCAAGGTATTTACCGCGACGAGCAATTCGGGAGGAGGCATCCAGCCGGTTGAAAACGATTCCAGCGCAGGGCTGAATATCTCGCTCACGCCCGCGGAGGAGTTCTTCGGCCAGAACGGAGGCGGGGGGGGATTGCGGCAGGCGGAAGGCGCGAGCGATGGTAGCTCGTTCGAGATCGACAACGTAGGTCCGGGGCGTTATTGGGTCGAGCCGTCTCCGTTTGAGGGGTACGTAAGCTCCATCACGAGCGGCGGCGTGGATCTGGCCCGGGATCCGCTGGTGGTTGGGGCGGGGAGCACATCGCCCCCAATTGAGGTCACGCTCCGCAATGACGGCGGAACAATTTCTGTGCAGCTCGCTACAGGTGAGATTGGCGAACCAGCAGGGACCGCGAGCGTAGGCGAACAACAGCAAACCTATGTCTACGCAATCCCGATGTTTGCGTCGGCTGGCCCCATCAAATTAGGCGGTATGCAGGGATCGGGGCAGACAACGATTTCTGGGCTTGCGCCTGGCTCGTATCGCGTGATCGCATTTGATACCCCACAGGAGATCGACTTCCACTCGTCGGAAGGATTGGCGAAATACGCCGGTCAGGGCGAGACGGTTACCGTAGAAGCGAGCGGTTCGGTCAATGTACAGCTGGATGTAATCCACGCCAGCAACGCGGATGCAGAGTGATGACACGATCGCGGATTGCGTTGACGTTGCTTGCGGCCCTCACGCCGCACGCACTCGTCCAGGCACAGGCTGCAGGCAAGTACACCATCAGCGGCATTGTCGTGAGCGCAGCGACAGGACAGCCGTTGGATCGCGCAGATGTGACATTGCAGACTTCCAATCGGGGAACGGTCGTCACCGAGACCACGACCGGTGAAGATGGACGGTTCGTCTTCGAGCGCCTGACAGCAGCAAAATATACGCTGGAGGCTTCGCGGCGCGGCTACATTACCGCGGCGTATGACGAGCATCAGGGATTTTCGACAGCGATTGTGACGGGCGAGGGCCTGACCTCTGACGGACTCACGTTTCGGTTGTCCCCACGAGCAGTAATCAAAGGCATGGTGACCGACGAGGCTGGCGATCCGGTCCAGCAAGCGCATGTTTCTCTCTATCGCCAGAATTTACGCAATGGTCTGGGAAACATCGTGCGCGCGGGCATGACAGTCACGGATGACACAGGCGCGTATGAGTTTGCCCGACTGGAGGCGGGAAATTATTACGTCGCAGTGAGCGCCACCCCCTGGTATGCGACTCGGACGCAGGAAAGGAGAGACGCCGAGGGCAATGTAATCGCCGATGCCCAGCGCTCGCAGCTGGATGTGGCGTATCCGACCACATTCTATGCGGATGTGACTGACTCCGATTCGGCGACGCCGATTCCGGTCAAGGCCGGGGACCAGGTACAGGTGAATTTCGCCATGCACGCCGTACCGGCGATCCATCTTTCTGTGCAGGTGCCCACGTCATCGGGACGCGGCTTCACCATGCCGCAACTGGCTCAGGAGATTTTCGGGTCGACGGATCCGGTGCAGAGTTCGATGTCTTCCATGAGAAGAGATGGCAGCCAGGACAACGACGGCCAAATGACGGTGATATTCGATGGTGTTGCTCCCGGACATTATGCCGTGGAGTTGCGCGGCAGGGGCGAAACAAGCCGCTCTGCCAGTATCGACGCAACCAGCGACGCCAAAATTGACCTGTACCAGATCGCAGCGATACCCGATGTATCCGGCAAGGCCGTAATGGCCGGCGGGGAAAAGCTTCCCGATGGGCTGAGCATTTCGCTGCGATCATCAGACGGTCGCAATGCTGGCGGAGAACGCGTGGATGCGGATGGATCCTTCTCGCTGCATGGGATTCCTCCTGGCAGCTATGAAGTATGGGCGAATGCTGCGGGCACTCCGGTGGCTGTGACGAATTTGACGGCAACCGGAGCCACCACTGAGGGGCACCTCCTGAAAGTGGGTAGCCAGCCGGTCGCGATTTCTGCGACGCTGGCGGCAGGATCGGCAACCGTAACCGGTTTCGCCAAGCGCGACGGCAAACCCGCAGCCGGAGTGATGATCCTGATGACGCCCAAGAATCCCAGAGCGGACCATGAGATGTTTCGCCGCGATCAGAGCGATTCGGACGGCAGCTTTACGCTGCGGCAGGCAGTGCCGGGTGAATATACGGTGGTGGCCATCGAAGACGGCTGGGCGCTGGACTGGGCGCATCCCGAAGTGATCGCGCATTATCTGCCCAAAGGGCAAAGGGTAACAGTCCCCACGCACAGTAAGGATTTCGCGCTCAAGGATGCAGTTGAAGTTCAGCCGAAATAGATCAGCCGCTGTTACATATCTAGAATTGGTTGCATGATTTGGATTTGAAAGGGCACGGCTTCAGTCGTGCCACAAAACCGCATAAACATAGGGCTTTAGCCCCCGAGGGGTGGGGTTGTAGTGTCTGATTGGATTTGCGCAACCAGTTCTAGATTAATCGACGGTGACTACGATCAGGGAAGCGTCATCCTGAAACTGGTTCGAGCAGAACGCAGACACATCCTCCAGAACACGCTTGCGAATGCTGTGGACTCCCTGTTTGCGGCTGGCCAGCACCGAGGCGATCAACCGTTGGTAGCCGAACTCCTCTTCCTTTTCATTCCACGCTTCGAGAACCCCGTCCGTCATCAGCACCAGCACGTCGCCAGAAGTCAGGTGCACCTCGCGGTCGCTGTACGTCCAGTGCGAGAAAAGGCCCAATACCCCGCTATAAGCCGCGGGAAACTCGATGGCGCCGTCGGCATGTACGAGAAGAGGCAAACAGTGGCCTGCATTCTCGTATTTGAGTTGGCGCGTGTGCCCGTCGAGAATCGCATAGAAGAAAGTGATGAACCGTCCCGGCGCGATGTGATCGCAGAGGACGTTGTTCAGTTTGGCGCACAGCGCGGCCGGAGATTCGACAGGCGGGTTGCCGCCGTCCTGAGTGAAGGCTTTGACTGACGCCTGCAGATTCGCCATCAACAGAGCAGCTCCGAAGCCCTTGCCGGAAACATCGGCGATACAAAGGCCAAGCTTACCTTTCTCGAGCGCAAGCACGTCGAAGTAATCGCCGCTGACACTGCGCGCTGGCTGCCACGCGCATGCGATTTGAAAGCCGGGGATCTGGGGCGTTTCGCGCGGCAGCAAATGCATCTGGATTTCATACGCCTGCTGCAGCTCGGACTGGTGCGTTTGCTTTTCCGTAAGGCCGAGTTGCACTTGGCTCTGTAATTGCCGGTTGTGCTCCTCGAGACGTGAACGCGAATCACCGAAGGCGAAGACCAGCACGCCGACAATCAATGTAACAATCATGCCGAGGGGTGCATCGCTGAAGAGCCCATGCCTGAAGTTGACGGTGCGCGACCCGAAAATGAAGTAAATGGAAAGCTCAACGGCGAGGGTCGCGATAACACCGATGCAAAGCAGGAGAGCGATATAGGCAATCCAGTTCCACGGCGGAGTGCGGCTCTGGAATAGCGAGCGCCCGGCGAGTATAAGCGCAACAGAAACGTTACCGGCAACGAAGGTATAGATGAGCGTGCCGACGTTGTGGGCTGGGATGTGAACAGCCCAGAGAAGCAAACGCACACAAACGGCTACCAGCAGCAGAATGAGCTGGAAGAGCAGGTTGAATCCTGCAATGAATGTCTTGCGCGAGCTCTCTTTAGGCATGGCCGGAGAAATGGGGAAGCCTAAAGATAGCAGGACGGAAGAAACAGGGCCAAAAGACAACAAACCCCACCCCTCGTCGCGACCTGAATTCTCCCAAAGGCCCCTGAGTCCCTCATCCTTGACGCCTCTATCCCTCAAGGGTGGACGAATCGGCGACAACCAAAATAAAAAGGCCCGGTCACCCACGTTACCGGGCCTTCTCTGTTAAGCGGGACGGTGCCCGGGCTCAACGTCTCTAAAGCTCTATTAACCTGCCTGCGCGAGACACTCGACCGCCTCGCATTCGCGGCACTTCGCTCTGTGCACAACTCAATTGTCACCCGTATCGCGAAATTTAGCGGGCTATCTTTTGGTCAGAAATCCTCAACATTCACGGGTGTGCCTTCGCCGCAAATTTCTTTCTACGGCTCTAATAGGCCTGGAGACAGACTAGTTCGAAAAGCGCAGTTGGGCGTTTTCAGTTCATGAAAGAAGGGCCGCCCCGAAGAGAGACCCGCGCGATCAGCCAGAGATATATTCCTTCTCAGGGGACCTTTCTGGGAGAAGTAGACGACACCGTACTCGGGCTATTGAGTTCCGGGTCCTTGACTGCTTCCCACTCGTATGCAACGAAGTACTGATAGATATTGGGCCGCAGAGTTTGAAACATATCGGGCTGCGTAACGAACAGCGACAGGTTTTCGGCATAGAACTCGAGGTCGCTGGTCTTGCCGTAGTCGGTGATCGCCTTGCTGCGTCCCCCATCCTTTTTGGCTGCCTCCAGAAACTTGGGAAGGTTGTGCGCTTCTCCTTTCGGAATCCCCCGCCCGGTTTCTCGGCCGGTGAGGAAGCCAGTATCAAATAACCTCATTGATTCATTTCTTGATTAGCAAACTAATCCAGCCCGCGTCTTTGATTGGACCAAGGTCCGATTGACGCTCCTTGTCGAGCTTTCTTATAGTCAGCCGGGCTTGGGAATCCCCCAATGCATGAGCCCTGGAGCATTGCTATGGAGCGGCGTGAATTCCTAAAGAGTGCGGCAGCAGTGGGCCTGGCTGCAGGAACATCGGGAGCCGGTGTAGCAGCTGCAGCGGTAGCCGAAGCGCAGACTGGTCCGGGCGGCGTCAATTTAGCCGATGCGCAAGCGGCATTGGCACAGTTTCGCAAAACAATTCCCGCCAATTTTGACCGCATCTATGTTGAGAATGTCATTGTTCCTTTCTTCATGACCAGTCTCTACGAAGGCGAACGGCCGATCCTGCCGATGATTGATCTTAATTTCACCAAGGAAATGGCACTGCCCTATCATCTTTGGGGAATGCTCTACGAGGATTGGAAGCCGGCTCCCAACGAGGGCGTTACAGTCTTTTTGCAGGGCCTCGAGAAGCGTGGCGAAAATAACCTGCGCAAACGCATCTACTTCTCCGCAGTCACGCCAGATTTGTACGCCCCAATGTACCAGGCCAAGGTTGCTTCCTTTCTTGATCAACTCTTGGACCCGAAATTTGCCGGCAAACCCTTTATGCGGCACTATCTGGATTATTACTGGGATGTTTATTGGAATTTACACCTCGGCGTAAAGGGTGCGGACATTCCAAAAGAAGTTATCCAGGTCGGAGAGGGATTTAACACCGTCCTGGCCTACCGCAACCCGACACTACCCGTCTTTTATGAAAATTACATGACGGTGCGCAGGAACCTCCCCTTCCTCAAGCAATGGGTCGACAAGCATGTCGAAGACATCGTTGCCGGACACACCCCCAATGCAGAAAAGACGATGGTTTGGTACTGGCTGAAGAACGCCGGCACAGGGGAGCACTTCAGCAAGAAAGATATTATCTTCGAATGCTTCCACAATTTTGTCGCCTTCAGTCAATGGGGCAATTCCATCTTCGGTATCATGTCGCGTCTCAGCGAAAACACCGGCGACGCTGAAATTCGTGTTGCATTCCAGAAGACGATGTCTGGTGATTACGACAATGCGAATGGGGCGGCGTATACTCCGCTCGAACTATTTGTAATGGAGCTGTTTCGCGTCATCTCCCCCAACGGAGGAAGCCTCTCGAGTTTCGACGACGCGCATGAACAGACCTTCTTTGGTGAATCGCCCCACACGCAGTTGGGGCTAACCTTTGCACGCGGTAACTACATCAGCACGCCGCACACCAGCACCAGCTTCAGCCCGGTACATTGGACGAACCCGAAACAATTCGATCCTCAGCGTTATCTCAGCGTACCGACAAGCGCCGAGATCGACGCAGAGAGCACTAAGAAGATTGGCCTCGCCAAGTGTCCATTCGATAGGACGACCCTTGAAGTCCAGGATGGTCGAAAGGTCGGCCTCACCAACAGCGGCTTCGGCACGGTCTTCGGTGTGTCCGATGGTAAGCCGATGCCTGTCTGCGACTATGCCGGCTTCGCGCCCTTCGGCTTCAGCTACCGCCGCTGCCCCGGCGAACAGTTAACCATCCAGGTATTCGAGGATTTCCTTCGCAAAGTCTGGCACGACAAAATCGTCTTCCGCCAACTCGATATGCCCAACCCTGGACGGGTTCCAGTCGGACCGAGCGCAGTAGTAGACGACAATCTCGCCTTCAGTAGGTCTTCTTGAGCGCTGAAATGGGTTCCTTGGTACGTACACCATACACGAACATCTATCCGAATTGTTCCTCTCTTCTGGCAGTAGCATCTTTGGGTTTATCGTCACCGAGCCATGACCGCCGTACGAAGTGGGGAGATTCTTCCAGATTTGTTCAACATAATGGTTTGGAGGGTCACCTATGATGGTCAGAACAGCAATTACCAGTATGTTGTTCTTTGCGTCCTGATGAACAAAGTGAGTTTCCATAACCGCATTCTGGACCCTGGGAAGCGTATGCTCGGCGGGAAAGTGGAAGTGGATCTGAACCAGATTGTATGTATCGCCATTCAAGGTGATGCTATTTGTTGGGCTGCCTGAGACGGTTGGAGCGAGAATTTCAGTAGCGTAGTTGATGTTCTCTACTAAGAAGGTTGCACCGTTGTAGTCAAACTCAATCTTCGGCAGCGTCGTCGGTTGGATATTCAATGGCAATCGGCGACTGGCCCGTCGCTGCCCCGCACGAAGAAGTTGGAAATTCCTGCGCCCAGTAGGCGGGGCATTGAATGCACCATAGGACCAGTTGCTCGGGTTTTGAGCGAAAGAACTTCTGGAAAGGCCGCTCGCTGCAACCAGAATAACAATCAAAGATTTACACGGATTTAGAATCATACGTCCCTTTCTGATTCATGAAATCCAGGATTTTCGGGTTCATCCCGGTGGCTTGGAATTCTGTACTCCTTCACCTTTAAAATCAAGTTGTTTCCAGAGTAATCACACTTCTGAAGATGACAAGAGGTATTCGAAGATTTTCTCCGCAAGGTCTGGCACGACAAAATCGTCTTCCGTAAACTCGATATCCCCAGCGCAAGACGGGATCAAGTCGGACCGAGCGCAGTGGTCGACGACAATCTCGCCTTCACCATGCCTTCGTGAGTTTTCGCGGCTGGCCTCAATCTCGGGCCGTAGCTTCCGACAGCTCGGCCCACTCTTCTTCCGTGTAGCGCGGAGTGATGTGCTGCGGGCAGTTCCAGTCAAACGCTTCGACATGGATCAGCAGAACGCGCTCCGGGGGTGATTTCTCCTCCAGCGGCAGCAGTTCCCTGATGAGCTTCCTCGAAGCCTCATCTCCTTCGCAAATCTCTACGCGCCCCAGTATCTTGAGCCTCTGCTGCCCGGGGTAGTCCATCAGAAAGAGGGCAACACGGTCATCATGATGAAGGTTCCCTACACTGATGTATTGGTTGTTGCCGCGCAGGTCGACGAAACCGATGGTCCGATCGTCCAGTATGCGAAGAAAGCCTTTCGGACCGCCGCGAAACTGGATGTATGGCCATCCTGTTTCGCTAATCGTCGCCATATAGAACCCATCGTGCTGCTGGATGAACGCGCTCTCGTACGTCCCGAGCCGATCGCCAGCGTTGCTCGATCGCTCCATGCGTTCATAGAGGTGCCGGCTTCCGTGCTTCTTCTGCTCTTCTTTGACGAGAGGGGTGAATGCAAGCTCTGCGAATCGGTGGCCCATGAATGATTCCTCCCGATGCTGGACTCTAGCTTACCCGACCCCAGCGACGATGACTGGATATGCTACGTAGCGTATAGTACGTATCGTACTATAGCTATCCAAGCGCGCCATAATGAATCAGGAGGCGTCGAAACCCAATTCCGGAATCAGCTCTCGGCAGAGAAGTCACGAAAACGGTTTGGCCGGGGTTGAAGGATAGCCGGGGACTCAATAAGGGGACCCTTATGATCGTTGGGAAAGTCTTGGTGACTGGCCTCAAGATCCTTGCCGTGTGCCTTCTGTTTGCCTCGTGTTTCATCGCTGGGGGGGTGCTCTCGGGATTGGGCAAGATAGCACAACAAGCGCCTCCTTCCACGAACGTCCAGCATGTCCCTCCCAAACAGCTGGCGATCTCACCCTCGGCTCAGACCTTCTCGAAGTCGCACGCCCCGCACGTGCCTGACAATTCACTGCGCACAATCCTCGCTTTTTCCGTCTGCGTCGGAGTCGTTCTATCGTATCTAATCCTGCGATCGAGCTGGCACGGCTGGCCTCTCGTGGGCACGATCTTCTTAGGCCTGTATGGCATCTCGACCGTAGCTTCTCAAGTCGAAACGTTATTTTTTCTGTCGAGCAAGTTGCCGCACGGAATGATTCGAGCCATCTTTTTACAGGGAGCGATTACAGCGGCTTTGTTTGCGCCATTGGCAATTTTACTGCTGGGCAAGTGGCACACATCTTTGGCGACACGAACGGCTTTCTCGACCGGCCCATGGAGCGCCTCATCCGTCGCCACGCGGCTTGCGGTCATTGTGGTCGCCTTCGTGTTTCTCTACATGTTCTTCGGCTATTACGTGGCTTGGCAGAGCTCAGCGGTTCGGCAGTATTACGGCGGCCCAGCACAGCCAGGTTTCTTCGCCGCGCTGAAGGCCAACTGGCAGTACAACCCCTGGATCTACCCGTTGCAAGTATTTCGTGCACTGCTCTATGCCGCCTGTTTGTACCCTCTTGTCCGAATGCTCCGCGCTGCCCGGTGGGAATCGGCTCTCGCCATGGCGCTTTTCCTGTCTGTTTTGACGGGGATCCTGCTACTCCCCAACCCACTCATGCCTCCCAAGGTGGCTTACGCGCATTTCCGGGAGACCTTAGGCTTCAGTTTGATCTTCGGAGCTCTTGCTGGCTGGCTTATGAGTGGTCCCGCTGCCGGCCGCTGCCAGGAGCGCCACGCTTCCTCCTCACCGGGTCGTTGGTGAAACTTCGCGTGAGTTCTGAAAAAGTGGGCTGATGGACCCTCGGGACAGGCATTCTCGGACACCTCAGCCTTGCGCAGCAAGGCCCGGTAGAAGCACCGGCTATTAGGCCGATGTCGATCTTTGATGGAATGGCTTAGTCTCGGGGACGAATTTCTATCGAGCTAGGTGGCGCAACAAGGCGAGCGCGTGAGCCCGCCGTCGTAGGTAACTGCCCGTCAACAGTTAAAGCCACAATAGATGATCCGTTTGACGCAGTGGCCAACCCGAAGTTGGCGCGACCAGCATCGGTCAGCGGGACAGCACTTTGGTCTAAGACGCGACAGATCCCGACAACCTCATGGCCAGACGGACAAAATCGGTGCGCTTTCAGCCCTGATCCCGTCCAGCGAAGCATGTTCGGTCTCGACGACGAGAAGCCTGAGTCTGGAAAGCAGCTCTTATTGCCCATTCGAAATTGCGCGTTGTTGAGCAGGATGGCGCCGATCACCCGGCATGCCCTGCGCACCATCGGCAATCTCGATATTGCGAGCCCGCGCCGCCTCCGTGATCGTTTCCTCCACCTTTCGGAACGCCATGCGAATTGCTGTGCGCGGCCGAACTCCGGCCAGTTTGATCAGATCTCCTCACTGACGTCTTTTCGCCTGCGAAGGGTGGGCTGGAATAGAGGAGGAATCAGTCGTCTTAACCAGCTCCGCCACTTGTTTGCCGAATCGAATCTCGACGTCGCTGTACTTTGCCGTTCTCACCAGAGGAACCAGTGCGAGAAGGTGTCTGCGCAGCACAATCACGCGGGTGAGCACCGTCACCGGCCAGACAACGGGAGATGATTTGTGAGATCAAGCCCAAAATGCTTGTTCCCGCATCTTTCATCCAGAACCTCACCTAAATCGATCAATTTATTTCGAGGACCAAGTGCGACAGAAACTTGGTCGACCGTTTCATTTGAAGATCTATAATGGAAACAGAGACAAAAAAGGCCCGGCCGCTTCGCAGCCGCGCCCTTTGTCTTCGGCCAAGCGGTGTGCCGCAACCCTTTTAGAATCAATGACAATGATGCAACCGTAATCGTTCATTACCGCAAAGCCGAAGCTCCGCTCTGAAATCAGTGCAGCTATTTCTCTTAAGTCATTTGGAATCAAAGCAAGTGAAAACCGAATCGTTTCATACACTTGTCAAAATTAAGACTAACAACTCCCACCGAATCATACACTTGTAAAAAACAAGGGGGGAGGGAGCATCTGGAACCCACTTCCCAAAAGGGAACGCGCGGCACGAGACCAGACAGGCGATAATATTGACTCAGACTCCAGGAGCATTATCCATGTCGAGCGTTGCCCGTAAAGCCTTCGTTGCCGTCCTTTTTACTCTCGCCGGAATCTCCGCGCTGGCCGAGAACCGCATCATCTATTCGGCCACCGCCGACGCGCACGCCGATATTGCCCAAGCCCTCCACACGGCGGCGAAGACACATAAGCACGTCATCCTCGATTTCGGCGGAAACTGGTGCGGCGACTGCCAGGTGCTGGACATCTACTTCCACCAGCAGCCCAACCTGCCGATCCTCGAAGACAACTTCGTGCTGGTGCATGTCGACATCGGCCACATGGACAAGAACACCGATGTCGCCGAGAAATATGATATCCCGCTCAAGCGCGGAGTTCCCGCCCTCGCCGTCCTCGACGAACACGGACACCTGCTTTACAGTCAGAAGACCGGCGAGTTCGAGGCCATGCGCAAGATGGACCCGGCCTCGGTCACCGAGTTCCTGAATCAGTGGAAGCCTAAGCACTGACACGACACTAACAACAACGCTGACAATGCGTCCCATGTCCGTTAGTCTGAGAGATGATGCTCCTCCGCTCTTTCGATCATCTTCGGCGAGCCATGTGGAGAGCCCTTGCTCACGGGGCCTTCAATAATGCCAAAGCGGCTGCCTACTCGGCGATCCTGAGCATTTTTCCGGCACTGCTCGTTGTCACCACGCTGCTGGCCTTCACCCCCGAGACAGACACGGTGCGCGGCGACATCCGCAACGGCTTCAGCGACATCCTTCCGCCGGACACCATGTCCCTGCTGCAGACCTATTTCCAGACCAATCACGCCCGCTCCGTGCGCCTGATATGGACCTCGGTGTTCATCACCATCTTCGCCGCCATGGGCGTGATGCTGTCCCTTATGGACGGCTTCCGCCGCGCCTACTTGTTGCCGCGTAGTGAGTGGAGTTCGTGGCAAGAGCATCTCGTTGCCTTGGCCTTGGTGCCTGCCACGCTCGTGCCTCTCATCTTCGCCACCCTGCTGGTGGCCTTCGGGCACAGTATCGAGAACTGGATGATTGACAATGCCGACCACGAGTTGCGCTTCTATGTATTGCTGATCTGGCGCATCATCCGCTGGGCCATTGCCATGCTAACCAGCGTTGTAGTCCTGGGGGTGATCTATCACTTCGGCACGCCCCGCAAGCGCCCCTGGGGACAGATCGTACCCGGAGGCCTGCTGGCCACGGTAACGTGGTTCCTGGCCACGCTCATCTATGGCTGGTACCTCACCCGCTACGCCGACTACTCGGTCGTCTATGGCTCACTCGGAGCCGGGGTGGCCACCCTGGTCTGGCTCTACATGGTCTGCTTCATCATTCTCTTTGGCGCCGAATTCAACGCGCTGCTCTATCCTGTCTCTCCGCCGCCCATTTCACTGCCCTCTGCGCAGAACGATGGTAAAAACTCGGTTACGATTCGCTCCCATCAATCCGTATGACCGACGCAAACCACTCTCGCGAGTTAGAATGAAAATGCTTTCATCAACATTGAAAAGATACACACGCAGTTGGGGGATGGATGAACGTCACGCTTGCCGGTTCGAATCTTGCGCCGGGGGAAAATGCCCGCCGCGCCAAGATCGTTGCTACCCTGGGTCCTGCTTCAAACAATGAAACGACTTTTCGATCACTGGTCCGTGCAGGCCTGGATGTTGCGCGCCTGAACTTCTCGCATGGCACTCATCCCCAGAAGCTGGAACTCATCGAAATGGTCCGCAAGGTCGCGCGCGAGGAGGGCAAGAGCATCTGTATCCTGGGTGACCTGCAAGGACCGAAGATTCGGACAGGCCGCTTGCAGGACCGCCTGCCCATCCATCTCGAGACCGGCCAGCACCTGACCATCACTCCGCGCGACATCCCGGGCACCTCCACAGTCATCTCCACAACCTTTCCTACTCTGGCTGAGAATCTCGAAACCGGGGCGCGCATTCTGCTTTCGGACGGGCTAATCGAGCTGCTGGTGCTCGCTGTGAATGGCGAAGATGTAGAGTGCGAAGTGATTAACGGCGGGGTACTGGGCGAGAACAAGGGCATCAACCTTCCGGGCATCGCCGTTCGCGTGCCCTCGCTCACCGAGAAAGACGAAGCCGATCTCGTATTCGCGATCAGGAATGGCGTCGACGCTATTGCCGTGTCCTTCGTACGTACAGCCGACGATGTCAAGCTGGTGAAGGAGCGCATCTCTGATCTGGGCGCCGATACCTGGGTAATCGCCAAGCTGGAAAAGCCACAGGCCATCGAACACCTTGAAGAGATTCTCGAAGTCGCTGACGGAGTGATGGTTGCCCGTGGGGATCTGGGTGTTGAGATGCCCCCGGAAAAAGTCCCCGCGATTCAAAAGCTCGTCATCCGCCGCGCATCCGAACACCGCAAGCCGGTGATCACCGCCACGCAGATGCTGGAGTCTATGATCGAAAATCCGCGGCCCACACGAGCTGAAGCCAGCGACGTGGCCAACGCGATTTACGACGGCACCGACGCGGTAATGCTCTCGGGCGAAAGCGCCGCCGGCAAGTATCCTGTGGAGGCGGTCAGGATGATGGCGAGAATTGTTGTTGAGTCGGAATCGGAGATTCATGACACATTTGCGCCGCACGATGGCCGCCCCAGTAACCTCCGGCTCTCCGTCGCCGAGACAATCTGCGAATCGATGGCCCACGCCGCGCAAGATCTCGACCTGAAGGCGATCGCCGTTTTCACCGAGACCGGCACAACCGCCCGCCAGCTATCGAAGTACCGCCCCAAGCCACCGATTTACGCGCTCTCAAGTGTTGACGTCGTTATCAACCGTATGTGCCTTCTGTGGGGCGTGCAGTCAGTTCGATGTGCAAAGGCCAATACCGCCGAGGAAATGGTTGATATGGCGGAGGAACTGCTGGAAACCGCCGGCTTCGTCTCTCCTCAGGACATCCTGGGCATCGTCGCGGGAACGCGCACCAAATCAGGCTCGACGAATTTCCTGCGCCTGCACGTACTTGGCGATCGGTTGCACGAGACCGCAAAATGACAATCCGACCCGGAGGAGTGCCTGCGGATTCGTTGAGACGGAGTGTGTGCTGCCTCGCCTTAGACCGGATTCGTTAGCCGCAGAAATTCGAACTCATCATGGGCCGAATCCGCATACTTTCCGATCAGGTGGCGAACCAGATCGCCGCGGGCGAGGTAGTCGACCGCCCGGCGTCGGTCGTCAAGGAACTGCTGGAGAACGCACTCGATGCGGGCGCCACGCGCATTCTTGTCGAGGTGGAAGCGGGTGGACGCAAGCTCCTTCGTGTCGTCGACAACGGCACCGGCATGGTTCGCGACGATGCGCTGCTGGCCTTCGAGCGCCATGCCACTTCGAAAATACGCTCCAGCGATGACCTGCTTTCTATTGCGACTCTGGGTTTTCGCGGCGAAGCCCTGCCCTCCATCGCATCGATCTCACGCCTGGAGCTTGAAACCCGTGCGGCCGCTGAGACCAGTGGAACGCGCCTCGAAATTGTCGGCGGAAAAATCTTTCGCGTAGAAGACGCCGGACTGCCTGCGGGCACAACGATTGCGGTTCGCGATCTCTTCTTTAACACGCCCGCGCGGCGCAAATTCCTCAAGGCGGAAAGCACAGAGCTCTCACACGTAACTGCGTTGGTTACACATTATGCGCTGGCGCATCCCGACAAACATTTCTCGCTGCATTCGGCCACGAACGCACTGCTCATCGCGCCTCCTGTCCAGAACGTTTCCGAACGCATCTTTCAAATTTTCGGCAAAGATACGCTCGATCAGCTTGTGCAGCTGACAACCGAGCAAAGATTCGATCGTACCGGTCTGCCTGAACCGCCTCCATGGAAGCGCGACGAGGGCTATCAGCCGTCCGATCCCGGATTTTTGCGGATCAGCGGTTTTGTCTCCAAACCCGAGCTGCAAAAGCTTAACCGAAATTCGATCTACGTCTTCGTGAACCGGCGCCTCATCCGCGACCGGCTTATCCTGCACGCGGTCAGCGAGGCCTACCGCAACATCATTCCGCCCACGTCGTTCCCGGTCATCCTCATGTTTCTCGAAATGCCGCCGCACGAAGTGGACGTAAATGTGCATCCGTCGAAGACGGAAGTCCGCTTTCGCCAGCAGAGCTACATTCACGACTTCGTGCGCGACAGCATTCGCAACACGCTCATCAAGGCGCGGCCGGCCACGGGATTTCTGGCTGCGCTCACCGCGAATCCTCACACCTCTGCTGCATTGGTGCCCGCCAGCTCGCCTAGCCCCGCAGAAAGCGACGCGGAACCGCTGAAGGATTCCGAGCCCGCCATAAGCGCGGACGATGCGGTGCCCTTTGCGCTGACGGAGCCAGCGCGAGAGCTGGAAGACGTAAAACTTCCCTTCGCAATCTCTGCCGCGGAGCAATCTGTAAACTGGGCTGGCCACGAGTGCGAGCAGAGCTGGGATACGCAGACGCTGCCCGAGGGCGGCGAGCCAGCCAATCTCAACTCGCTAGCATCGCTCAAGCCGCTGGGGCAACTGCGCGAATCGTTCATTCTCGCCGTGAATGACGAGGGACTGTGGATCGTCGATCAACATGTCGCCCATGAGCGCGTGCTCTTCGAGAAGATCCTGCGCGCGAGGGAAGTCGAGAGTGTCGAGCGCCAGCGGCTGCTCATGCCCATGCTGATCGATCTGCAGCCCCACCAGATGGTGCTCTTCGCCGGCATTGCACAGGAATTGGAGCGAAACGGCTTCGAGGTCGAGCCCTTCGGTCCGCACACGCTCGCGATCAAGGCCGCGCCGGTTGGCCTCGAAGGCCGCCATCTCGAACGCATGCTCATGGAGGTGTTGGAGCAGGCGGGAAATCCGGTGCAATCCGAGAATCTGGGCACGCTCCGCACGCGCATTGCGGCGTCGATCGCCTGCCACGCAGCCGTCAAGATCAACATGCCGCTCGACCCCCGGCGCATGGAGTGGCTGCTCGCCGAACTCGCGCGCACCGAGCACCCCACGAGCTGCCCGCACGGGCGTCCCATCGCTTTACGGTATTCTTGGAAAGACATCCAGCGGGCTTTTCAGCGAATCTAGATTCGCTTCCCACTGGACAAAAGAAGGTCTCTTTGACACCCGAACAGTTACAAGCCGTGCGCGCCGATCGTTGGCGGCAGAAATCCAACCCCCTCCTTACGCTCGAAGATGCAGCGGCATGGCTCAACACCACGGGTTTGTGCCTCTTCCTTCCGCGTCATAGTCAGTTTCTTGTGCCCGCCCCCTCGTTTGTTGAAGCCTGCACCGGCGAGCCGAGCGAGACACCTGCCTCCGGCGCCATTGAAAACGCCAGCGGTCTGATGATCCGGCTGATGGAAGATGGCGCGGTGCTTCCCCTCAACCTCTTCGGCACACTTTCCGAACAGCCGGATTTTCTGGTGTCGCGCGAAGCATTCCCTTACATCTTCAGCCTGCGCGGCGGCCGCAGTTGGAAAGTGGTGCCCGCCAAAGCATCGCCGCTGGTGGCCGAAATATGGAAGACCTTGGAAAAGGGAACCTCCCTCGAAGCAACGGAAATTCAGGCATCTCTGGGACGCGAAGTGACTGAAGCCGCAGTGCTCCGCGGACTCATGGAACTGTGGAGCGCCCTGCGCGTCATGCCGGTCTATGCGGCAAACGGGGCCGCAAACGAGCCAACCCGCTGGGAGCTCACACAGACGCGCTTCTCCGATGCGTTGACGGCGGCGAACAAAATTGCCCAGACCACGGCGCTTTCCGCCTTGGTCTCGCTCTATCTCGAATCCGTACTCGCCGCCAGCGCAGACGAGGTCGAGACGTTCCTCTCGCCCCTCACCTCGCGTTCAAAGGTACGTGAAGTGGTGAATGGACTCGCGGCCACCCGGCAGGTTTCGCTCATCCCGGTAGGCGTGCAGACCATGTTCCACATCACCGGGTCGCTCCCGGAGTTTGCCGAGCCCGAGCCAGCAGCCGACGCCCTGCCGGGGACTCAGCCTCACTTCGAGCGCGAGCGTCCATTCAGGAAACCAGGAGATGCAGACCGGCGTCCGCCGTTCAAGCAAGACCGGCCCCGCACCGTACCACGGCCAGAGCGCTTTGCTGCAGGCGGCGCCAGAGCTTCAGGTCGAGGCGGCGCAGGCCGAAGCAGCGAACGCCCACTGCGCAAGGGCACGGATTCTCAGGGCAATTACCCGCCGCGTCGCAAACAGTTTGGCACGAATGCTGATGGTCCAGCCCGTCCCAGACCTGGAGGCGACCGCCCTTATCGCAAACCCGAAGACGGGGAGCGGCCGCCCTTCGCCAGGCGGCCATTCGAAAAACGGTCCTTCGACAAGCCGGCCAGACCTTACGCCGGAGGCGGAGCCCAGGGGGATCGCCCGCCGCGCAGACACAGCAGCCCGCGCACCAGCGAACGCACTTCGAGTGGCGAACTCAGACCCGGCACCGGCCGTCCCAGCTTCCGCTCGGGCGTCGGCGGCAAGTTTCCGCCAAAGAAGTTCGGCCCTCCAAAATCCGGGCCGAAGAATTTCGGCCCAAAGAATTTCGACTCTGACAGGCCACGTCCGTGGAAAGGTGCCGACGCTTCAACTCCACGTCCGCCGCGTCCAGCAGGTTCAGGTGATCGCCCGTTTCGGCCGCGCCGCGAAGAAACACCCTACGGTCCACGCAGTCCCCGGCCTTACGGCGCAGGCAAACCGCGTGACGCGGAAAAGCGTCCCTTCTTCCGCGACAAGCCGGGGAAACAGGGCGGCAAAACAGCGGAACGGTCGAGTCCCTCCAGAGGTAAGGGCGACTGGAAATCCAAGCCTTCGAGCGGCGGCTTCTCAAAGTCGGCAAAGCCTGCATATGGAAAGCCGAAATTCGGCGGAGCAAAACCCGGCGGATCGAAGCCCCGTGGCTTTAAGCCCGGATTCAAATCCGGATACAAGCCCAGTTACAGACCCAAACCAAAGCCCGGCGGCGCACAGCCGCCCTTCAGGAAGCGAAAGGACGAGGGTAACAAAAGCTCCGAATGAGTCGACGACGCTTAGTTATCGCCATCGATGGACCGGCAGGAGCCGGCAAAAGCACTGTAGCCCAACATCTCGCCGCTCATTTCGGCTTACTGAATCTTGAAACAGGCGCCATGTATCGTGCCTTCGCTCTCAAGACCCTCGAAAGAAATATCGATCCCGGCGATGCCGCTGCCCTTGAACGGCTGTCCGCATCCACTGAAATTGTACTTGTGCCGACACCTGCCGGAAATCGCGTTCTGCTCGACGGAGCCGATGTGACCGAACGCCTTCGCAGCCCTGAAGTGACGCAGACCGCTTCGCAGGTCAGCGTGCATCCCGCCGTCCGTGTCTGGATGGTGGGCTTGCAGCACGAAATTGGCAAAGCTGGCGGAGTAGTAATGGAGGGCCGCGACATCGGCACCGTCGTTTTTCCCGATGCCGATATCAAGTTCTTTCTTGACGCCTCGCCCGAGGCGCGCAGCCAGCGCCGCTACGAACAGACCAGCGGTCCAACAGCAATCACTGCCTTGCCCGATGGCGTCTCAGCCGAAGGCATCGCAAAGGAATTGCGCGACCGCGATGAGCGTGATCGCAATCGTGCCCAGTCGCCGCTGCACCCGGCCTCCGATGCCGTCATCATCGATTCGACGGCCCTCACACTTGACGAAGTACTGGGCCGCATCGAGTCAATCGTGAGCGCCCGGCTCGCTACCGAACAACTGGCTACTGAACCGTTGGCTGGGGCGTAGGTGCCTTCGGGGCCTTCAGATGCCTGGGTGCAACCGGCGCCTCGGGCTTCTCAGGCAGCTCCGGCTTCTCGGGTGGCTCAGGCCTCTCAGCTCCCTCGCCCCGCTTCAGTTGAAGGTTTCCGTGCGAGGTGCTCAGATCGAGCTTCACGCCGCCATGCCCCACCGTGCCTTGAAGCGTGCGCCGGTCGCCGCCGACTGCCGACTGCAGCGGAAAGTCGGCCTGGAGCTCGTCGTCTTCAGTGGTGCTGGCGTTTACCGTAAAGTTGGAATTCTCCGGTACAGTCAGTGTCAAGCCGCCGGTGCGATTCGTGATGTTGACATTGCCCAGCGGAGCCAACGTCGTCACATTCACGTCTCCATCGCTGTTCTCAATGTGCGTATCGCCCGTAACCTGTGACAACTCGATATTCTTCGAGCGTGTGATGATGCGTACCGGTCCGGAGGCCTGATTCGCGGTCAGATCGTCCTTATCCATGGTCAGATCGCCGGCCAGTTTCGGTATATCCAGGTCCGTTCTGGTGGTGTGAAAGTGAACCGTTGAGCCTACCTGCTCCAGATGTGTATCGCCGAAGAATTCCCCGTTGAGCCCCACTGGCCCTTTGATCTCCGATAGAGTCACGTCTTCCACGTGGCCATCCACGAAGGCATGTCCGTCTACCTGGTGCGCCGAAAAATCTCCATGGTTCATGCGCGCGTGAACATCGCCGCCAATACTGTCGAGCTTTACGTCGCCGTGGCCGGAGGTCACATCCACATTGCCTTTGAGGCCGTCGACTGTCACATCGCCGTGACCCGCATTGATCGTCGCCAACGACTTCTCAGGCAGCTGCACGGTCAGATCCACGCGCGCTCCGTTGCGGCTGGGCACGGTGATTACCGCCCCTGAGCCGGAAGTCACGATCCTTGGCTTCGCCTCGTCGAACGCCTTCTCGGCATCCTTGTCTGATGTCGAGTGCACTACCTGGTGCGCCCGCACATGCATCTGCCCGTCGGTGGACGTCGTCACCGTGACATCGCCATGCGGGTTCTGGATATTCACATTTGCATTCGCGGCTAAGGCTTCATCCATCTGGACGTCGTTATCGTGCTCGGCTCCCATCATCGAGAAGAAGTCGTTGCCATCGTCATCGAACTGGTTGCTCAACGGCCCCCACCAGCGTCCCTCGTGCGTACCCCATCCCATCGCGGCCAGAATCAGGATAAGAAAAACCACACCGCCAACTGAGCGACGCCCAGCATAGGGATTATTCCGGTCCCAGAAATATTCAGCGAGCGATACCAGGCCTACGCCAATCAGCAGAGCGGGCCACCAGCGCGCATACCAGGTCCAGAACTGCGCTGCACTCAGGTGCCCGGTCTCGAGCAGCAGAGCGATGATGCCGATCACCAGCAGAAGGCACGGACCCACGATCGACGCGCGCCTGTAACCATACCAGTGCTTCCAATAGTGTCGCTGTGCCCGCGCCTGCTCACGCTGAGCCCGCGCGTAATCGCGCGCCTGTCTGCGCATGTCCTGCGGAGAAGGAGAATAGGGAGGAGGAGGAGAGGCTGCCATATCGCTACCTCCCCTCGCCCGAATCATAACGGCGTTGAAGATCGGAGGGCAGCTCAGGTGGCGACACCACCAGCGAGGACGAAGCGGGCGGTATATTCGCCGCGGGTCCCGCGCCTTGCGCCGCGTATTGCCCCTGAACATACTGTTGCTGCTGCCACTGCGACCATGCCGCGCGTTCCGCGAGCTGGAGCACGCCCAGCACGATCAGATACAGTGGCCAGCTCTTGCCGAAGGAAATGATGTCCCACTCGTTGAGCAGCGCCGTGACGCCGAAGACCAGAAGCATCGCCGGTCCTTTGATGCGATGGATAAGGATGTAAGAGTTCATTGCGCACCTCCCGAGGGTGGCGTCGGTGGACCCGGAGGGGGAGGTGGGGGAGGAACTCCGCGCGTACGCTTAATGAGCAGCCACGCGCCGAGCCCGATAATGAGGATCGGCCAGGTATGCCCGATCCAGTCGAAGCGGAAGATGCCCAGCGTGTTGAACAGGAACAGCAGCCCCAATCCGATCAGCACAATCGCGCCGATCGGCTCGCGTCGCGGCACGGGCGCATAGGGATCGACATCAAGTGGGGGAACCACGCCCACAGGGGGAACCGGCGGAACAGCGGTGTAAGGCGGATACGGACTGGTGAAATCGGCCGGAGGCGGGTAGCCCACAACGGGCGGAGACACCGGAGGAACCGGGGGCACGGCCGTATAGGTCTGCGTGAATGACGGCGTCATAGGGGAATTCGGAATACCGATCTTCGCTCCGAGTTCATTCAGCCCGAAAGGATCAGGCAGCGGCAGCCCGTCGCGGCGAGCCTTCGCCGTCTGGTACGCGTCGAAGACCTGGTAAGCGATCCAGGCACCGATAAACACTCCGAAGATCCCATGATTACTCGTGATCCCAATCAGAATTACGAACACCAGCACATGCACCAGCGCCTTTACGAACTGGCCGTTATACATCGCCCCCACGCCGGGAATAAATCCAAGGCCCATCGCGATGCCAGGATTTGGACCGCTCGGCGGAATCACGCCGCTCACGGCATAGTTCACGCCGCCGGCTGTGGTGCCCGACGTAGTGTAAGTTGTCCCACCGGGCGCGGCATAACCTCCGCCCCCGATTCCCAATTTCGCCGCAAGGCATTGCTCACAATAAATCACACCGGAAACCGGGCGTACGCACTGGGCGCATAAGGCCTTTCCGCAATTCTGGCAGTAAGCTGCTACAGCAATATCCGGATGGTTGACGCAATTCATGCCAAGCTCCTTTCTGCTTGGTCTCGTAGGAAAGCGACCAAAGTATCTACCTCTTCCTTTTCTTCCTTTTTGATCTCACCGGCGCCCGGGCAGGACGCCGCCTCCTTACCGATTTCCGTCTTGCTGAATTCCGTCTCACCGGACAGCAGACCACGAGCGACTCCAAGGGCCAGCATCTTCTGTCCCAGAATTACGTCCGGCTGGGGTACTCCCGGCGCTGGTTCCAGCTTTCCGCCATTCTTATGACCATTGCCTGGCGAGCCGCTGGCTGGCGGAGTGCTTTGCGGCGTTGGAGTCTCTTGTTTAGGCTGGGCTGCGGGCGGTTGCGCTTCTTCATCGCGGCGCAGCTCGCGCATCTTGGATTCGACTTCGTAGACAAAGCGCAGGTTGTCGTAATAACGAACCACCGAGCTCTTCGCGCCGTAAAATTGCCGCGTCAGATTGCTCTCCATGCTCGCCGGAGTGAGGTCTGCGAGCCGCAGGCCAGTCAGTCGCACCCCGGCCAGATTCAACGTCAGCGCGATCGAGAAGAAAGCCATTGCCGCCGTCATCATCAGGCGTGTATCCCACACAAATTTTCGCCGCGGCATGGCCAGCACATTGGGTCCAGCCGCGATGGGAGCGCCATATACCGCCAGCGGACGATCCGCCACCGCGCCGCTCGTCCGGCTCAAAATGCGTTCCATCAGGTCGCCCGGCATCTCCGGCTCAGCTTGCAGAAACCGCATCCACTCCTGCCCCTGTCGGGACTGGGCCAGCAGCCCCGCGCAGGTTGCGCAGTCGTTGCTGTGTGCCTCAAAGATCGCCCCATCTGCAGCTGGCATCACGCCGTCCAGAGCGTCCGCCAACAGGGCTTCCCACTCCTCGCAGCGCAGCTCGCGGCCGGCCCTGTGCTGGCTCCCGGAGCCTTTCGGCTGCTGTTCAAATGGATTGCGTTCTGACATCTAAACCACCTGTCCCTTATTACGTTCCAAGAGCCTTGCCAGTTCCGCGCGGCCTCGGCTGATGCGCGACTTTACCGTACCCTCGGGAATGCGCAGCACCTGCGCGATCTCTTTGTAATCCATATCCTGTAAATCACGTAGAATCACGGCTTCGCGCAGCTCGGGAGATATCTTGGTCAGCGCCTCCTGCACCATCCGGGCGATCTCCTTTTGCACCGCGCGGTCATGCTGGCTCGGACCCGAGGCAGTCAGCCGATCGGCCAGCGGAAGCTCCTCCGATTCGTCCCAGCCCGCGTCCATCGAGTCCGTCACGCGTTGCTGTTTTGTTCTACGAAAATGATCGACCAGCAGATTACGAGCGAGTGTCGTCAGCCAAGTCTGGAAACTACCACGGTTCAGATCGAAGGTTGTCAGATTTCCGTAAACCTTGATGAAGACGTCCTGCGTGAGGTCTTCGGCGTCATGCGGTGAGCCGGTAAAACGATAGCAAAGGGCATAGATGCGGCGATGATGCGCCTTCACCAGCTCCGCCCAGGCCACAGAGTCGCCATCCAGGCACCGCTGTACGACGATCTGCCAGTCGACTTCCAATACTCTCTCTGCTCCCCGTGCCTCTGCCCTGCTCCCTGCCCTGTTAAGAGAGCCGGTCTGCGCCGCCCAGCCGGAACCTGCGCCGCTCTGTTGTCCCGGCCCCGAGCCCGTCCGCTTGATAGCAGCACCCGGGTCCGGCCTCTGCTCCGGTCCCGGATGCTTCTGAGGCACAGGACGCAGTCCAGGGACCACCGCTCCAGACCTTGGCCGAGTTCGGATTAACCCGAACCCATCCATCTCCCACGTCATTGCCCCAGCAAAACTCATGGCAATTTATACGCAAGTAACACGACGCCGGTTCCGTGGGCCGTTCCGATAGCCTTTCATTTGCAGTGAAGTGGCCAGAATACAGGAAAAACGGCTGGAAGTATTTTTGAAGACACCACGGCCAAACGCGCAAAACAATGCCCGGCGAAACCCGGGGCTTTGACCTTGCAACCGTTTAATCGCTCCCTTTTGATGCTCCGCATCTCTCGGTGCCTTTCTCCCAGGCAACCCTTTTGCTGATCTCATCTATTCCCCGCGCATGACAACCCTTGTCCATCCGGCTTCGCATCGTAGTTGAGAGAGGCCTTCATAGCGCGCATTCCATGTCCGCGCTCTTAGGCCGCGCAAGCAAATTCAGATTCACATTAGAAGGGCCCCCATGACAAGCAACCGCGATTTGAATAGCTCAACAAGTGGTACGGTCGTCGCGTGGTTCGAGAGTGGCGAAGACGCTCAACGCGCAATCGATGAACTTCTCAATGAAGGCTTCCCCGTCAACGAAATTGGAGCCGCCTTTCACAGCGGCGCCAGCGCATCTGCTCTCAGAAGTGGTTCGCCCGCTCGTTTATTCATCGATGAGACCTCTTCCACCATTGGCGACGTCGACTCAGGAACAATCTCAGGAGCCTCATCGGACACGAGCGGAGTGACGCCTTCCGGTTTGTCAACAGGTTCCGGCACTGGAACCTCTGGTGCGAGCCGGCCCGGGCCGATACCCGGCTCGGAAGTCCCCAGCGACCTGCCAACCAACATCCCCAGCACTCTGCGCTCATCCACGAGCGCTCCTATGTCTGATTACTTTTTGGACCAGTCAAGAGTCGACCAGCCCAGAATGGTTGGTTCCACGACCGTGCCGGTCGCACGTGGTTTGGACGAAGAGAACCAGGACGAAGGACCATCCTGGTGGGACAAGCTGAAGCATATCTTCTCAGGAGAGGAGACTGACGTTCGAACCCGGAGGAAAGCCGTCGCCGACAACAGCTTTGGCACCGGCGAAGGGTATCTCCAAACCTATCCCGAGTCTGATTATCCTTATTCTGGTTCGGCCTTTGAAACTTCGTTTACTGGCATGGGAATCCCGCAGGCATATGCGCAACGTCTCGCGCAAGAGATCGGCCGAGGCGGTGCCATTGTCACCGTGAATGCGGGCGGATTGAATGCGAGAGCCGAGCGAATTCTCGAGCAAAATCACGGCCGGATTCGGTACGAAGCCGAAACCGTCGCAAACGACGAAACCTGGGAGACTGGACCCGAAAACGCTCGCGTCCAGATTTTCGGACATGTCCAACGCGTTTATCCTGGCAACGTCTCGGGTAGCGTCCGACCCGACATTCCCACCCGCAAGGCATCTTAACGGAGTCAACAAGAAAGCCCCGCCATCGTTGGCGGGGCTTTCTTGTGTTCTTGGGTGATTCTTCAATCGGGTGGGTCCCATTTCGCGATAACCTTTATCCACTGGGGACCACCGAGGTCACACGGTTATCACAATCCGCCGCACAGACCGCGAAGGCGCGCCGCAGCCTGCGTCTCGTGCCGCTCGCCGCCGCTACCTACTTCATGGTGGCCGGCGGCCCCTACGGTATTGAAGACATCCTGGGCGGAGCCGGTTATCTCAAGGCTCTCGCCATTCT
>Ga0206981_10103_pt1 | contig 26071 bp, 44 predicted proteins | sample Alteio_BWMinCont_17_FD_153312 | JGI IMG/M metagenome (GOLD analysis project Ga0206981, IMG submission 153312) | Enriched cells from forest soil in Barre Woods Harvard Forest LTER site, Petersham, Massachusetts, United States -... | ecosystem: Environmental > Terrestrial > Soil > Temperate forest >... | reverse complement strand
GGGCGGGGAAGCCTCGAAACAGCGAGGTGGATAATGAGTGAAAACGTTTCGCGCCGAAAAATGCTTTCCCTGCTTGGCTTGGGGGCGGCACTGGGCTTCACGCTATCGGCAGTGCTGGAGCCGTTAGAGGCCGAAGCACAGGAGGCCGCTCCGGCCACTACGCCCCCTGCTGCCGCGCCCGCTCCGGCCACCGGAACACGCGGGAGGAATCGGCGGACATCGCGACGCGCCACTCGCCATCAGCGACGGGCCGCGCGCCACGGTAAACCTGCTGCACCCGCTGCAACAGCTCCAACGCAATAGCGATCCGCGCTGGGCGCACCAGACAAAAAGGACGAGGGAAGCCTATGCTCTCCTCGTCCTTGAGTGTTCGAGAAACAAAAGTTGACTGTATCAGTTCAAGAGTCCCCACGATCCGCAGGGGGCTGGGTCCGGGAGGGGCCGCCGCGCGCTTGTCCCTGACGCTCGGCGGGCCAAAAGCCTAAGCGACTGCTTGAGGGCTAAGTCACGGGTAGCCGGCCACAACCGGGCGACATCTCGGTTGCTGTCACAAAGTTGCAACAATTGCGGGACAGGTCGGCAATGAGCGCCGCGCTACATCGTCCATGTAAACTGCGGCCAGGACATGCTCCCACTTCCTTAGGCCGGAGTGAGTGTCCCGTCGTCGGTCTGTGCGTTGGGAAATTTCAGCGTGGCGCTGGTCTGCACGCGCGGACCGAACTTCCCGCTCTCAAGGCTAGAGTCGCGCTTGATGCGCCCGAGCTGTGGGAATCGAAGGGTGACGGTCGTCTTTGAGCCACCGAGCATCCAACTAGCCAATGATTAGCGACGGCCCAAGCTGGTTCTGATGGCGCTCCATATTCAAGAGATTGTGAGCATGTTGCGCACAAGATATTTTGTGGCAATAAGCGCACCATTTGTTTGCAACGCACACATTTTTTGGCTGTGCTCTGTGATCTGACGTGGTTAAAGAACGCAAGTTCTTCAGGATCGTCATCAGCGCAATAGAAGCCAAAATTATCCTCGTAGGGCATGGTCGTTTTCCTTCCCCAAGCAATACTGATCACGCCAAATTGCGGCGCGCGACACAACGAAGACCCAATAAAAACACCCGCAGACCATTTTGGTTCCACGACTGTTCGATTCGCGCGGCCCCCCGCTGAATGGACACTTTTTCGGGGCAGCGCCACTTAAAGATGCTGGTAGCAAAGCCGAGAGGTCCTGCTTTTCTCCTGCCAATAGCCTGTTATTTCGCGCCAAACTTGGCTTGAGAGTGTGGACGAGGCTTTCTCACAACCCTTCGGCGAGGCGCTCAATCGCTGCGATGAGTTTATCCAGCTTGTGATTTATCTGGCGAGTTGCGCGGCTGAATATTCTGCCGCTCGCGCTCCTTGGCGGCTGGATGTATCCGGCGGCACAATGAACCCATCTGAATGGGGTAGTTCAAATGGTATGAACTCTTCTGAAATCGCTTTCCGCTAGGACGCCCAGATTTCCTTCCGGTCGGTCATATCATTCTTCCAATGTGATAAAGCATATTATCACCGTTCTTTATAGCCGGGACCGGGCGGCCCAAATTCCGCCAAATTTCTGGCAATGTCAACCGCTTTCACGCGGGGAAATTGAATTTCTCAACTGGCGAGTTGCATCGGGCCGCGCGCGACTGTCGGGATCTCGCCAAGCTTGGCCAAATCTGACAGCTGATTGGCAGGAAATAGCAAGACGCTAGATGCGCCCAGTGCGAACAGGGGGACTGAAAGGAGTTACCCATGACCGAGATTGACGACGCAATGGCTCCGTTTACGGAGGCCGAAATCAAAGAACATCAAGCAGCGCTCATTCGCCAAATGGTTGCGGTTGGGGTTATCATTTGCGTTATGTTGATGTTGGTTGGGCTGCATGGGTAAAGAGGCTTTGGCTTGGTCATTATTGTTTTTGACGGTTCAATCGTTCTTTAAGCTTTTCAATAGCCTGTTGCCGTTGCGCTTCCTCATCTGGTGTAAGAGGTGGCGCGGGCGCTGGAGTAGGTGGACTAGGCTCATTAATAAATTGCCCAATCTGCTTAGGTGGGCAAGATTGAGGGAACGGAAAGTGCCAAATTGAAAAATGGCGGCAAGCAGCGGCGGATGACGCGCCTGAAAGCATCATGATGACTGCTGCCAAAGCTGTTGCTCGTACAAGAGTTGGCATTTAACGATAAAAGTACTGGGGGCAATGGCGTTTCGTTTTGTTCTCAGGAACAAAGCGTCTATGCAAAAAACTATAGTGGACATTCAACGAACAAGAAACGATGGGCTCCGATTTTTGAAATTTAGCGGAAGTCGAGGGGCTGTTGCCCAACCATTGAGTTGAAACAGGCAAACAGAAAATTAGTCAGAGGCGAATTCTATGCATGGGTCAGGATTCCCACAATGCTGACCCATTCCAAATTTGAGGTGTGAGCTGCCTGGTTGAATTGTGTCTGACATTCCCCGTAATTTTAGGCTGACAAGCAAAGGAGCCTTGTCAATGCGGTCGAGTTTAACTTTATACTTGTTTCCAAGCGATGAACAGATGCTCATGGCACCACTGATCCAAGTGCTTCCATCGGGCTTCTTGCCAACAAATTGTAGCCCATTGCCTCGCCCTGTAGTTATGGTCAGAGACAGCGGCTGGTTATCTTTTTGATGTAACTCCTTCCACCTGCCACTCACCTTCTTCTCTAATAGTTGTTGATGAGTCGTTAGACATTCTTCAGCGGAAACAGATTCAAATACGGAAGGCAAAAGTGCCATCGAAAACGTAAGAAGGGCAATTTGACAAGGCAACATGTTCAACGGTCCCGCCCTGGCCTGATCCGATGGGGACAGCCTCAATCGGGCGTTGCATAGGACAGGGGTCCGCGTCGGTAGCCGCAATCCGTCAATTAAACCGGCATTCACCAGATGACGGCCCTGTTGCGACTGAGACTGCGCCCATAGCGAGACTTTGACAAGACTGAAATGTCGTTGAGACCCAGCTGTGGCTTGTAGATTGTGTTGCACCTTTACGGTCTTGGCTGCCTTTAAGCGCCAGCGGTGGACGAGACTACCCAACCTTCGTCAGGCCCTTTTCCATAAGCTCCTCGACTGTGAATGGCTTTTTGCTCTTCTGAGCTCGGTGCATTCGGCCATCGTGATGCGGCGTCGTTTTGAAATGGCAGATAGGGCAGGGCAGGTCTCTCGCTTGGCGCTTTGGAGCTTGAGAGGCAGTTTTCCGTGGTGCTCTGGGGGTTGATGCCGAAACTGAAGCGCCCTCAGTCAATGTGTAGTGGAACCCTAGTTCGTTAAGCTCGGCCACGGCCTTTTCAGCGTTATCAAGGGCCTCCTTCTTAGCGCCTTCTAAAAGCGTGGCGCGCTGCGCATCGAGGGCTTTCAGTTTCTCTAGAACGGTCGTCAATGATTTCCTCCTATGAAAGCGATTCGAGTTGCGCCTTCATAGGCTAGTCTGAGTGTTTGGGCCAGTGTCTTGATGATCTTGATTGCGCCACCAGGTTGTTTTGACGAGGAATCACCCGCTGTGGTACGTTGGTGAAAGGTTATTTCTACGGCTCGCGCGGTCATGGCAATCTCGCCAGAAGATAGAAAATATTTAGAAGAAATGGGCGAGTTATACGTGCGTCGGGCTATGCACGTGACTGATAGATGTCCGTTTCCGTTTGGAAACTCGGCTCGTGAGTGGCTAGCGGAGCTTGACGAGACTCAACGGCAGATGAGAGAGGCGCGCCATGCCAAGGAGGTGGCGGAGCAATCTGAAAGGACGGTTAGGGCAGCATGGATTACAGCGTTCGCGGTAATTTTGGCACTTATTGTGAGTATCCTTGCATGGGCATTTCCACTGCACTAGTTGAGTAGCTCGCACTTCCTTGGTGATTTACGCTACCGTCATATTCTTCGTTGCAACAACCTATCGCGTTGCCAAGCGTTATACGCGGCTCGTACATCCTCATGAGACCAGTTTGCTACCTCTTCGCCATGAATCTCAATCATTTGGTGCCGCATTATGACTCGTCTTTCTTCTCTTGGAAGATTATTGACGTATTCCATTTCCTTAATATGGCTGGGGAGTTTTTCCCAGCGAACCAATTCCTTAGTATTTTCAGCAGTTTTCTTGGTCCATTTTCTAGTACCAACTATACAAAATATGATGACCAAACCAATGATAATGGCGATCATTTTCATATTCCTTCTTTGTGTTGAGGTAGCGCCCTTGCTCGTTATTAAAACCGCATGCGTTATGGAGAAATCAAGCCTAAAAAAGCATAGGAACAAGTGGCCTCAGTATATGGCAGTACTGGTGAGTATTGGAAAGCCATATAGTGCATTGCCACATAGAGGCAAAGCAAAGTGCATAAACGGCAATGATAATCAATTGTTTGCGCGCTATTGTACTTTGATAGTTATGGTATAGCTAGCGCTGCACAGTGGAATGTGGTGATTTAGCAGGGAGTTGCGGAGCCTTCAGCCAATAGCCGCAATGAAGGGTTATAGGCGCGATCTGCAAAGGGCCACAAGTTACAGGCAACGGATGATGAGCGTGCCAGACCGGACAAGATGGGGCCGTTTGTGGTCTGTGAGCGCCGATGTGCGTTAAGGTGCGCCAGAAGGTCATTCGATCAGCATAGGAGGACCGTTGACGGGCCACAAGGCTGCGCCCCCTTAGATGTATGCGCTACTGTTTATCGTGCGAAGGGAGAACTACGATGACTTTTCGGACCCACCTGAACGTGGCAACGCTATTGGTCGCAGGCACGCTCACTCTGGCGTCTCCGCCAGCGGTGGCACAAATCGTCTGCAACGAATGGGGTGAATGCTGGCACGTACAAAGGTACTACGGGTACGGTCCCGAGTGGGGGTTCAACATGCACCCGTACCATTGGCGCTGGGGGGAGGAGCGGCGCCACGGCTGGCATGAGCACCAGGGTTATGGCTACTGGCGTGGCGGGGACGGACATGGCTGGCACGGAGACGACGAGCAGGACTAACGCCGCCATTCGGGAGTAGTGGTCGACGACTTGATGCGCTGCCAACTCGAAGGATCGGCGGCGCTTCGACGCTCGCCCCAGCTAGCAGCGCACAGTGGAATGTCAGGGTGTTTGCACCGCGCCGCGCCACTACTCAATGGTTGATTATAGGCAGTTGATGACGGGCCACAAGCTACCGCTCGGGCGGCCCACACGCCAAAGGTGACTGTGAATGTTAGGCGCAGTGGAGGATGGACTGCGTGCTTGTCGGATTGTGGGTCCCGCGCACACGGAGGTAGCTACCGTTGGGCTAGGAGCTACCATTGGGGCTAGGAGCTAGGATGAGCTAGAAGCTACCATTGGGCGCTGATGAGCGCTGATGGACCAGCGCGCGCGTTGGCGATCTACAATGCTGCGCACTATGTTTGCTTGGCGTATTTCGCCGAGCGTACCAGCACGCAAACAAACTGGCGTTGGCAAGGTTACCCCCCAACGAAAGCATCAGCGGAGAGTGGCCGGGACGCGGGAGGGGGCTCCAACCTAATTCCGGCCACTACTCGCTTAAGTTGTAGTAGCTGGCACTTGATCTGACGGTCAGCGTCCGGAGATGGGTCGGTTCCGCCTGTCAGGTATGATCAGGCAGCGATCATTTTCTCCTTCGCAAGCGGCGTCGCGTCAAGGAACGTCTGCATTGGCGTTTTGCCGAAGCACCATCGTCCTTGGTGCGGCCGTTCCTCATTGTAACTTTGGACCCAGCGATCAAGATCGACCTGGAGATCGGCGATCGAGCCGTAGATCTTATTGCGAAAGGCGATGCGATAGAACTCATCGAGCACCGTCTTGTGGAACCGAGACCAGCAGGCGCGCGATCCGGTGCAGCACCAGCGCCCGCCTGATCCGCAGACGCGCAAGCCATAGCCGAAACAACACCCGCCAGAGGCACGCGGGCGCCGTCATGAGCGCGTCTCACGGGCGTTAACCAGAGCTTGGGCATCAAGCGCCGCGCTCGCGAGAATGCCGTCATAAGTTCCGTCAAGATCGTCTTCGTCGTATCCGGACGCTATCAAGGCGAACTTGGCGACCATGCCCGCGACCAGCTTCTGCGAGTATGACGACACGAAGCGCCGCAAGCTCGCCCCCTCGGTCAAGAGGGCGAAAATCGGCGCGGAAATCCTGACACGGGCCGGGCGCAACGAAGAGGACGAGACTGGGCAGCGCCATTGCTGTCAGCACACCCAAATGTTCCATCGTGTCAGTCCGCATCGATTTGGGGTTGGTCGTGAGTCTGGTCGAATAAGCGCAGTTTCCGAAGGACTGATTCGATTAACTCTAGTTCTCGCGATGCAATCCTTCTTGAAGCCGGCGACCGAGTCGTGTCGCCAATGGTCTCGATCAAGGGCGATCTGCACGCGAGGAGACAACGACTTACAGTGCGCCCTTCCCGCTGGTCCAGTTCCAGTTTCAAGTCGAAGGTTCCCACGGTTCTCACCCCAGATAACCGCGCGTCCATGCTCCAAGCGTTCATCCCGCCGGCAAAGTGCCTCACGTCCTCGCGGCCGATCGCCTGCGCCTTGCTCAGCGCATTGCGCGACCGTTCGCCGGACTGACAGATGAGAACGACCGGCTTGCCCTGCGGCAGATCCCTGGGGTCGAAACCCGACATCGGCATGTTGAGAGCGTTCGGAATGTGACCGGCGACGAATTCGTGCGGCTCACGAACGTCCACCACCGTCCAGGCGTTGGCTCCGATCGCCTTTTCCAACTCGCCAAAACCGACGATGTCCGAGTCAGAGCCGTCGCCGAAGCGTGAAAACATGTTCCAGGACATCAACCCTCCAAGGTCATGCGGCGTCGAGCTTGTGGCGCGGACCGATGGAGGGCTCAGTCCTCTGCCCTCAGCGACGCAGCCAGGACAGCTCGCTGCTTGCCTCAGGGCTATTCACACCACAATTTAGCCAAATGTGCAACCTGCGAGTTGTGGCGAGGCTGACGCGGCAGTATCCGAGAGGCAGCAAATTCGACCGCGGGCAATGAGCGCCTGTTTGGAGCGATACCGTCGCGAGCCCTTTTGGTGCTTCAGAGCCAAAGGTTGTGTCGACGTCGAACGCCCCCAGGGCGAAATGTTGACCTGAGGGCTTTTGGGATCGAGCCCCAAATGGAGCCCATCTCTTTGCGGAGGCCGTGAGTTGGACCTCCTCGCAAAGGCTAGTCGTCAGCCGTGTCGCTAGCCGCATCGTTCGGCCGCGCCGTCAGCGGGACGATCCACGGCTTATAGGCTGCACGCGGCAGGGGTTCGAGCAAGTCCGCTTCATCGACGTCGGTCAGGCCGCTTTCGACCACGGCGATATCGAAGAGACTGGTCCCGCGCGGGGCGTGGCTGACAATGTAGGCGATCGCTTCCTCTTTGGTGGCGAAAGACACGGCCGCGCCGTTCGCCGGTCAAGTCGGCTTGGACCTCGGCGTGGCTCATTTTCGGTTTCCTTTGGTTGGCTGACGACCAATTGTCAGAACTGCGTCTCACGGTCCCACGCAGACGCGCTGGTAAGAATTACCCAACGACGTAGCGGCACCCGTCGTCGCAAGCTTGCTATTGCGTGCCAAATGTCTGTTTTTTGCCGCCATCTGAACAAGGCGACTAAGCTGGGCCGCAGCCAGACGTGCGGCCGGTGACGAGAAAGTCCGGGGGATATCCGCCCCTTGTCCACAGGAGCGCTTGCGCCTCCGTGCGGTCGGGCCGAAGAGGCGGTCGTCGGCGGGCGTCCGACGCTGGCCCAAGAAGGGTTAGGCTATGGCCGATGCAAAGCTGGTTGCGCGCGCAAATGAGGTCATTGATCGCCTATTCGCCCTCAACGAAGCCATGGAGAGCGCAGACGCGTTTTGCGCTTATCTTAAGGAGTTGAACGCGCGTGACGTCTTGGTGAAGCAATACTTGGTGAAGCCATCAGACGTCGGAGCATGCCACGTCTTGTCGATCCGTTGGGTTCACGCGGGGATTCTCCGGGCGGCGATTGGAACCATCACGGCATGTCTTGATCCTGAGGACTCGCGACGCGGCAACCGCGCAAGCGTTGGACAGATTATTCAATTGCTCAAGGACAGGACGCTCGTTGACCTATTTGCGGGAGCCGGACAGGGGTCAACGGTGGCCCTTCAACAGGCGAGAGAGCGCTACGAAGCCCTACTCAAGGACGACTTGTTTGACCGCGCAAAGCGGCTGCGGAACGACGTGGTTGCACACAACCTGATTCCGGATACCCCGACGCCCAAAGTTCACTATGAGGACGTCTATGACCTCCGCGATGCTGCCGAGCGGATTGTAACCGATCTCTTTGCGGCGTGCGTTCGCGGCAAGCCGAATTGTCTCGCCTTGCGGGCTGGGACGGACGAGCAAGCCAAGCTTTTCTGAGATACCTATGAGCGCGGGACGGTCAACGCTCCCGGGGCGGCTCGACCGTGGTGATGGTGATGTCCCGCCACCGAAATGTTGTCCAGCGATTGCCCTCGCTGTCCTGCCCGAACGTCGTGCCCTGCCACTGCGAACGCCTGCCTGACCACGGTTCCACTGAACACGGCGTTGGCCGCGAAACTACGCGTCTCAAGGTCGGGCATCGTGAGTGGCCGCAACGAGCAGAAAATTGGCCTCCGAGGACAAGCGCGTCGGCGGTGGGTTAGGGCAGCGCAATGATCTGTATCGCGACCGAGGAGGTGTGAACCAATGACCCAAGGAGCCGCGCATTGGCTCTGCCATGAAGGGATCAGCGCCGCGAGGCACAGGGTCGTTCACAAGGGCCGCCCAGCCTCTATCGACGCCACCAAGGTCGCCGCCCTCAAGGCCGAGGGCTTGGGGGCCGCCGAGATCGCGACGCGTCTCAAGGTCGGGCGGTCCTCTGTCTATCGCTTGCTTTTGGGGCAGCGCGGCTGGGGGCGTCTCAACGAGAGGGAGATCGCGACGCCGCGCGACGGGCGCTGGCAGACGCGTTCTGACGCGTTCGCGTGAGGCTGATGTCATGAGTTTCCGGGTCAGCTGCAAAGTCTTTCCCAAAGAACGCAAAAACTATCGCCGTCCCCTGCACAGGCCGCAGCCAATATTGCGGCATGACAGTCGCCAAACTGGAATGACGCTAGCTCGTCCGTCTCTGTCTGAGAAGCGCCGAACAAGGCGATATCGCTCGTTGGGGTCGTCGAGCGAGGCTCCGGCTGAGGGGAGTGATAGCGTGCCCCGAGGCACGCCGCGCCGGAGCCTGTGTTCCAACGTTTTCGGGTCGTGGTCCGATTGTCGCGATCTAACAGGCGATTGGCAGGAAATAGCAAAACGCCCGACGCTCGATTTGCTCTAAAAGCACGATGAGCAATATCAATCCGAATTGCGACGGCTCGCACTGCCGGTACGGCTATAAGGAGGTGCGCCTTTATCCGTTGGGTAGCGGCAGCAATCTCCGTTTGTGCCTGCCGTGCTTCGCCAACGAGAACTTGGACCGATATAGACGCGCCAAAGAGGCTGGCCATCCTGAGGACTCGCCACAGGTTAGCTGGGCTATAGCCGAGGTAATCTTCGACAAGTACGGTGAGCCATTCGATGCCGAGGCGGCAATACGCCAAGAGATCATCAACTACCATAAATCCTGCGAGTAGGAGCGCCCCGCTGACAGGCGTTTCGGGGTCGGCGGGCGGTCACATAGCTCCGAGCGCCAAAAGCCATCTGAGGCTTCCTGCGGGCCGCCCTGAGCGCGGGCGGAACCGCCCCAATCGCCCTTGATCCGTGCGAGAAGCGGATGGGAACCGGCGAGGGTTCCCGCAGAGATGGCCGAAGGCACCCTTGGGCGAGCCACAGGCGCGCCAATCAGCGTGAGGTGAGCTTCGTGAGTTTCATCGGATCGAAGTCGCTGTGGGGCATGGGGTCCCCGGCGACCAGCCCCGGCCCACGAAGGCAGACCACCCACCATATTTGGTGAACACAAGTGCTCACCATAAAAACCTCATCCGGCGCATTGGGCATGGTCGCTTCGGCTGGAGCCAATGCGTCGGCAACGAGTAAATGGCTGGTCAGCGACATGTCGTTTGCTTCTAGGACGAGGACTGTCCGCGCCCCCGCATCCCGCTTCCACTTCGCGAGCTTCGGAGACTTGCGCTCGCACGTTGTCTTGAGACGGTCCGCTCGCTGTTGTTCGAGGTCGGCAGGTGCAAGCGTCATGCACATGAACCCGCCGCTCAGACGGCTGTAGCTCATGTAAAGCGATGCCCTGCGCAGAGAGAATCGGAAGGGAACGCCATCGGCGGACTCGGTCAGAGGCAAATCAGAGCGTTGGTTGTGATGCGGGACCACCGGAACGCGTGCGGCGTTCGTCTCGATCCATTTGATGAGGGCGTCTTGCACCTGACCGATGTTGTTCACGGTCAACCCTGCCGACGCATCGACGGGAACGATAAGATACCACAACTCCCGATCTGATCGATGATCGAACCGCGCAATGATCGGGTCGAAGAGGTTCTGGTTCTGGTCCGCTAACTTAATCTGGTTGGGGAACGGCTCGATGCGGGTGTGCTCCAACGCATAGAACAATTGCCCGACCGTGCAGACGTAGTCGACTCGCCGCAGCGGGTCCGGGTCCCTGAGGTCGTCTGGCGACCGACCATCGTCCTTGCGAAGGGCGTTATCACGCGCTTCGATGAACCGGAGAACGGCGTCGAGCGCCTTGCCCTCATTGTACCTGTCAGCCATCGAATCTGCCCTCGCGCCCCGCCAGCCTTAGCCCACCGAACCAAGCGACAGCGTCCGCGTAATCGCATCGAAGGCCGCGTGCGTAATCAGTGGCCCTATAATGTGTGCTAAAGCCCCGCGAGGCATCCCCTGATGCGGCAATCCGGCGCGCCATCAAAGACGACCGGTTTCCCCACGCCCCGCGCCTCGACCCGCTGCGCGCGGCGCTGGGAAAGTTCGACGCGGCAGCCCCAGAGCCAACCGCGCTGCCGAAGGCCCCGCCGCCCGCCAAAGCCGACAAGCGGACGCGGCGATAACCGGCGCCCATTTGCGCGCCGGTGCTGCCTGAAGCCCTCGATCCACTCGGTCAGCGCTTGCAAACCCCGGCCGAGCGCCGCGGCTATCGCCGCTTTGTATCCGCGCATGCTTGCTCGCTGGATATGACGCCTTTGGTCAGGGGGTGCTCGGCAAGGTCCACGCGCAAGCCCGCCACGGCGCAGGCGAAGGCGCCTGTGTCTACGCAGATGAGCGCGCGCTGTTTTGCACAGGTCAGCTGTTCCTCACGGCTCTTCACATCTCTCCTCCAGCGGCTGGCGGCTGAGGGCTGAGGCGGCTCACGACGGCTTGAGGCGGTCCGAGGTGCCCCAAGGGCGGCGAGCCTGTCTTCGGGCGTGTCCATCACCAGCTTCCATCCGCCCCGCCGCCGCCCGCGGAGCCGCCGCCGGGATCGAACGACGGCGACGGGTCAGGCGTCGAGGCCGCTGGCGGGTCAATAGGCAGAACCGGGAGAAAGGGCGGCTTGTCTGGAATCGGGTGGTGGTGACTTTCGTCGGGAGCCTCCAGCCGTTTGGGCCGCTCGGGGCGACGATAAGTTCCGAGGGGCATTTCGTGAGGCCGCCCGCCCATCAGGCCTAAGCGCTCGCCCTCGACGAGGGCCTCCGCCCTCATTTGCTCGCGGTAGGCCTCAAGCTTCAGGCGATCCCGGCGCGCCTCCTCTTCGATCCGCCGCTTGTGCTTGTCGCGCTTCAGGCCTCGGCCGAGGGCGACGAGCCAATGGTGCAGGCTGCTCATGGCTTGGCCTCAAGCTTGCTGATTCGGTCGTCGATCCGGTCGAGGATCAGGTTGATGGCCGCCATCTCGGTGTCAAAACGCGCCTGCATGGCGAGGACGGCCACGCCGGTCGTGATGGAGATGTCGCGCCGCTTCATGGGCCGCCTTTCTCTGACCCGTGGAGCGGGGTCAGAAGCGCGCGTCGCAAGTTCTGCGCCGCCGCGGCTATGAGCACGTGGCCTGAGGTCGTCGCGGCCGCATGAAAATCCGTACCCCTTATAGTCCGCTCGCCCTCTTCGCGTGGCAACGTGACGACGCCCCCCCGAAACGCATCTACCAGCCACGGCGGGGTCTCAACGACATTTCAGTCTTGTCAAAGTCTTACAGTCTCAGTCGCGATAAGGCCGTCGTTTGGCGAAATTTGGCTAAGTTAATTCGATCCGCGATAAGTAAAACTACCTATGGCGAGCCTGGTTTAAATTAGGGGCGGAGCATCATATCATTTTTCTGCAGTTCGGGGGATGGAAATGGCCCTTATGAATTCGCATGTCACGCCGCTTCAATCTCTCCGGCCTTGGGGCGGCTTGGCTGCAGTTGGTCCCAAGTTTTGGGGGACTGGGGCCGCATTCATTGCCGTCTATTTTGCACTAAACCTCCTCACAGAGTGGCATGAATTCGATCGGCTTGGGATCACGCTGTGGAGTCCTGACGACGGTTTGAGTCTCGCGCTGCTCCTCGAAAGCGTCGCGTTTGCGCCCTTCGTTTTCTTCGGCGCGGTTTTGGTCGATCTGTCGATCGCTGGGGTTCATCGCAGCATCGGCGTGACGATGGCGGCGGAACTCTCTTTAACCATTGCCTATGTCAGCCTGGCTTTTCTTCTAAAAAATCAACTTAACTTCAACATAAGACAGTTCAGGCTGCCAGATGTTGTGACTTTCCTGCTTTTTATCCCAGCAGCCGCGACGTTATCGTCGTTTATATATTGTGGAGTCTTTTATCTGGGCGGCCAGTTGTCCGCGGATAAGGTCTTTGTCGCGATTGGCCATTGCTGGATCGGCGTTGCGCTGGGGATGATCACAATCATTCCCGCGACAACGGCGGTCTTCTCGTCCTTATCGACCCCGCCATGGCGCTGGTCCAGCTATACGTTGTTCACCATCTTCATCTTCGTGCTGGGAATATGTCATATGTCTTGGATTCGCGGCGCTCGTTGGGGTCGGTGACAAATTATACTATTTGTTCAATCTGCTTTTCTTGCCGGTCATCTGGGTGGCGATGCGGAAAGGGTACGCCGGCGTTGCGCTCGCGCTGGTGACCATCCAGCTGACGCTTGCCGTCGTCACCGCATTCGTAGGCTACAACACGACGGATTTCGCCATACTCCAATTGCTGATGCTGGTGCTTTCGATCACCGGGCTGCTGCTTGGCGCCGTTACCACGGAGCGCCAAGACGCCGCCCTGCGCCTGCGCGAACAAAAGAGGGAGTTGGCGCGGATTCTGTCCAACGCCCGGGCTGGCGCGATGGGCATGGCGCTCGCTCACGAAGTCAGCCAGCCGCTGTCGACAGTGGCGACCTACCTGCATGCCGCCCGGCGGTTGCTTCAGTCCGGCGTTGCGAGCGAGCCGGTCATGGATGCGCTGGTCAAGGCGGAGGCCGAGGCGCATCGGGCTCGCGAGGTTTTGGAGCGGATTCGGGATTTCGTTTCAAACGGCAATTTGAACCTGGAGGCTCTCGATCTGTCCGCTATTGCGCAGAAGATTGTCGCGCTTTGTGGGGAGGAGGCGGCCGAACGCGGTATTCAAGTGGAGGTTGAAAGCGCCGGTCCCGTACCCCCGGTGCAGGCGGACAGGGTCCAGATCGAGCAGGTTCTGATCAATCTGGTCGCCAATGCGATCGACGCCGCCTCAGAGCGGTCGGACGCGTGCGGGCGTATCATCATCCGGATCGCGACCCACGCCGACGCAGTCGCAATAGAGGTCGAGGACAATGGGAAGGGAGTGGCGCCGGAGCTGGCGGACAACATTTTTGACGCCTATCAGACCACAAAGCCGCGAGGCATGGGCCTTGGCTTGCACTTAAGCCGACGGATCGTTCAGAGGCACGCGGGCCGCCTCTGGTGGGAGCCGATCACGACGGGGGGCGCGCGATTTGTAGTCGAGTTGCCGACAAATGGATGCGGACACAATGCTGCATGAACGTTGCGTGCACATCGTCGACGATGAAGCAAAGGTGCGGGATGCGCTGACCCTGCTTCTGTCGACCGCTCAGATCGAGTCGAGATCCTATGGCTCGGCCGAAGAATACATCACCTCAAGGCCTTTGAGGGAGCCGGCATGCATCCTGCTCGATAATCAGCTTCCTGGCATGAGCGGGATCGAACTTCTGAAGCGTATCGTGGCTGCGACCAGCGATTCGACGGTCATCATGATAACGGCGTACGGCGACGTGCCGACGGCCGTCTTGGCGATGAAGGCCGGGGCCTTCCATTTTGTCCAAAAGCCGTTCGACGCCGAAGCGCTGCTGTTGACTCTCGAGGAAGCGTTATCGCGCAGCGACGAGGCTGGCGACGCCCCACTCGAGGTGAAGGAATTCAAGGCTCGGCAGGCGCTGCTCACACAGCGGGAGCGGGAGGTCCTCGCCCTTCTGTTGGAGGGGTTGCCCACCAAGCTCATTGCGCACCAGTTGCGCATCAGCTCGAGGACGGCCGAACATCACCGCGCCGCCGTTATTCAAAAGATGCAGGCGCGCAACATTTCGCACCTCATGCGAATGGCGTTCGTTGCGAGAAATCTCAACGGCAGCGAGCGGGCCTCGAATTAGGCTCATGACGAGGCGATGGCGTGTTTGAGCGCTTGAGCTAGGCGAACTTGAATTGGGCAGGCTGAACTCGCGAGGGCTTTGTCACGCCGGCGGCAGCTCGAATGCCGGAGCAGTACCGAGTGGCAGAACTCCTCCGTAAAGGCGACGGCCTCGTCGTGAGTGGCGAAGGCGCGGCTACTGAACCACCGCTCAACGAGGTCAGAAACCGACCATTGCCCAAAAGCCCGCTCGGGCCGACCCGGACCTCGCTGTCGCGCTTGATCGAACAGGTCAAGGACGCGCTTGTCGTCCTGAATCAGCCGCTACGTTACGTCGCACCTCTCAGACGTATGCAAGGGATCATCTTTCGCGGTGCCGATAAGCTCCCAGAATGGAGCGCCGAAAGTGCACACAGCAACCGAGGGGCCTTTTTGCAAAGTCACCAGTACCGTCGGCGTGATATTCTTCTCATTGAGCGCTTTCGAATCTGTCAGTGAAAGCGTGGATGTAGCTTTGACTTCATAGCCTTGCCCCAAAAGGTCCGCGAGCGAGGCCCTGGACCCTGCAAGAGCAGCGTTATCCATTCCACCAATGAAAGCGATTGCGAAAAGCAGGCGAGCAGAAGCGCGCATGGTTATCTTCCTCCGACACAGTGGCGTTCCGAAGCATTGGCCAGGGTGAGGGCCTATTCCGCCGTTTGGATGTCTGCTGGCCGTTCGCCTTCCGCTTGGCCCTGCTTCTGTCACCCGCTTGTCGCTCGGCTATGCCAATGGTCCCAAACCATGTGCACGTGGTTTGGCGCGGCAGTCGGGACCGTCGGCGGGGCGGGATGAAATTTGCGGCGTAGCCGTTCGGCGCGGGCGGCGGGGGCATGGGCTTTCGGCTCAATTGTCCGACCTTCAACGCCGCCTTCCGAATGTAAATCCAGCGCGTAGGCAGAACCCACAATTGCGCCTTCAGCCTGAGATGTGACAGCCCGTGCGCCAGAAGGATGAGGGAAGGTATGAGCACGATTGAGGAATTGCGACGAGACTGCGCCTATTGTCGCCAGCCGATCGAGCTGAAGTGGAAGAATGGGCCAATGCCCTCAGAAGGCATGTGTCTGGTTGTTGATCAGGTCTTCCATGACAGATGCTGGACGAAGTTCTGGGCCGAAGCGAGCGCTCCCACGAGGCGCTAGAACCGCATAAGAGCCTCAAGGACGCCCGTTTGGTCGCCGCGGCGAAAGCGGCGCCGACCCCTGTCATGTCGAACTCGACCGGGCGCGCTTCCGCCTCGCGATTGGCCCTAGCCTGCTATTGCTGCGACCGGGTTCTTGCGGCGGAGGCGCGCTTTCATGATCCGCCGCTCCCGGGTCTTCTGGTGGCGGATCAATTGCGACGCCCGCCGCGCTCGTTTGTTCCGGTATCTGCTCATGGTCAGGGCTCCCTAAGATACCTCCCGCCGTCGAAACGCCAGTCAGCGCCCGCGCCGGCGAAGCTAGCCGTGTTAGACTGCCGGGCCGAAGGGACCTGCGGCCATGAACGATCTTTCGGCCTTCGACGGGGACGCGGAGCGCGATCGGCAGATTGTCGATCTCAGGGTGAAGGGCAAGAGCGAGGCGGAGGTTTGCCAGATACTCGGTTGCACGGGGCCTGACATTCACCGGGCGATATGGCGATTGGCGAGACGAGCGAGATCGGGAGGGCCATTTCCACCTTATCCGAGCCTGTTTTATCGAGGCGACGGCCACATTCGCGTCTCTTTAGAACTGAACCGCTCCCGGCAACAGGAGCAAAGGACGCGCGCTCAACTCAGTCTGAAAAAGGTCTCGTAAGGCCGTCGAGACGTTTGAGGTCCCCGACGTTGACGACGCTTCAAAGAACTCCAAAAGCTTGTTCCGCTTTTTAACTTTGAATACTTCGGGGTTGTCGCCGAGCCCGGTCATTTGGCCGAGCGTTCGACGCGCGTCGTCCCAAGTCCCCACGGAGTCGGCGAAACCCAGCTTCACCGCCTGAGACCCAGTGAAGACCCTGCCATCGGCATATTGGTCGAGAACCTCAGGTTTCATGTTGCGGCCTTCGACGATGGCGGCTTTGAACTGGGCCAGGACATCGTTCAGCAAGTCCTGGAAAAGGGCCCTTTGTTCGCTGGTTAGAGGCCGGTAGTCAGCTCCGGCGTCTTTGAATTTGCCAGTCGTTATCGCGTAGCGGTCAATCTTGGCCCAATCATAAAGTTGGGCGAAATTTACGAATTCCATCAGCGCGCCAATCGAGCCGATCAGACAGCCTGGCGTCGTCACGATCTTGTCGGCCCCGACAGCGGCATAGTATGCGCCGCTCGCCGCAACTGCGCTGCAAAAGGCGACGACAGGCTTCTTGAATTCCTCGCGCGTTCGTTTCAGCTCCGCCCAAAGTTCTTGACTCGGTCCGACCACGCCGCCCGGCGAGTTGATGCGGAGCAGAACGCCCTTGATATGGTCTTCTGTTCTGTATTTGCGGAGGCTTTCGACGATATCGCGCGTGTCCACTATGGTCCCGTCTAGGTCCAGAGCCAGAATCGAGGGTTTCTCCACTTTTTCAGCGGAGGACCGGAAGGCGACGATTAAGCCGCCGACTCCGATCAAAAGCGAACCCAAAAAGACCACGACCACAAGAAAGAATAGAATCTGGGCGAGGCGCTTTAGGAATTGCGCGACCGAATTCATGACAAAGCTCTTTCATAACCCAGCCGGTATCGAAGGATATGCGACGTCGCTGACGCGCAAGCAAGTCGCCATTGGGTCAGTCTTTGGTTGCCGCCGACGCTAAGCGACGTGCGACCGCCGATGGCGAGCGGTCCGGCGCTGTTTGCTTCGAGATCCTTCGTTCCGTCCGATGCCCTCTCCCCGGGCCTACGGAGGTCGCCGACTGGCATCTTCCAACATGGGTGGAGGCTCGCTCCGTACGTTGGTCGCCAAACAATGCCTGCGCAGCCTTGGACGTCAAGTTCGCAACCCCTGCGAACCCGTCCCGGACGAGAGCATCCGCAAACAGGACTTGGACAGGTGGCGGTGACCCAGTCAACACGGGCGCGATATGGTCGTGCCGCAACGCCGACGTCGCGTTGAGCCGCCGATCTGGCGATCGCAGAATTTGATTTCACGGACGAGGTGATCGATCCGGACGACCGGCTCGATCATGCCTAGCATTTCTTGGGCGAGCCGGTCGCGGTCGGCTGAAACATACTCAAGTTCTGCCCACAGCTGCGATCTGCTTCGAGAGCCTTGAACGCCTCGACCCGTTCAGCGGCTTCGTCGCGGCCTCGCGCAGGCGATCTCGATGAAACGTGGCGTCGTCCCTCTCGCGGCGCGCGAGCTTCACATCGTCGCCGGACGGCAACGGGTCCGGTGCGGCGGCCGCAAGTTCGGCAACTTCGAGCAGTGCTGCCCGCTCAGGTAGGGGTATGAAAAGTTTCTTGCGTACTTGTGCGCGCGATTTCTATGCCACTGCGCCATGTTCGTCCGATTCCGGCGGCAGGTCGTGGCCGAGCATATCGGCACGCTCGGCTCGGTTGACGGCGGGATGTCTGTCCGGGAGCGCATCGCCTTCTGGGCCAAGCTCCCCGGTCGCCTCGCCGCTCTTGGCAATCGCGTGGGTCCCGACGAGCATGCGAAGCTCTATGCGGCGAATCATGCGGCGGCGCGTTTTCCCAACTTTTACTCCACTTTGAGGAGGCGCTCCCGGCCCTTTAATCCGTGGTTTCATCGACATGACGAACGGTAAGAGTGGCGTCCACTGTGCCTGCCGTCGAGACGGGGATGAGCCGCCCCAAAAGCGCCATCATTCGGCGCTGGGCGTGGTGACGGCGCTGTCACAGCCCTTCGATCAATTGCCGGGCGTCTTCTCGCAGCGCCTTGCGCGATTCATCGCGCAAATAATGCATATGGCCGCCACTATAGACTTTCAGCTTCAACCGTCCTGATGGGCCATAGTCAGGAATTTGATCAAGCAGCAGTTGCGTGCCCAAATATGGCGTCTGGACGTCGGTGAGCCCGTGGCTGATCAGGACCTTGAAATTCGGATCTAGCGCGAGCATGCGCTTCAGAGCAGAAATTGATTGCGGCGCCTCCAGCCCGGAGCCCCAGTTCCAGGCGTGACTGACTGCTTCGTTCAATAGCTCGTAGCGTTCGTCGATCTTCCAGCCAAGGCGATCATTGTAGATCCCCATGATAGCGCTTGAGAAAGGTGCATCGAGGCCCTCGACGACCGGGTCTAGCCAGCGGCTTCGATATTCGTTCGGTTCGGGATCGTAGGCGCTGATCGTCGCATCGTAATAAGCGGCGACTTTGCCTTGCTGTCGATCGAACTCGCGTAGGAAGGCATCCTTGCCGATGCGTCCTCCCAGCTGTTTCACCAGCTCCTCGTTGATGCCGGTCAGCTCGCTGACGTGTTGCGCCATGCGAGCGACAGCCGCCGCATCCTTCGGCCCACGCAAGAAGTCGAGCAAATAATCGTGGCTTGCATATTGTTCGACCTCTCCCAAATCCTCTCGCGTCACCTTTCCCTTTCTCTCGCGGAAGGCCGCCGCGTATGAGGGCAACCGGACGGCAAAGGAGAATGGATTGCTGACGTCGGCCAAGTCGGCGCCGATATCAAGAGCAGGCGAGATCAGAACGAGGCCGCTGATTCCGACGCCTTGCTTCGTCGCCAGCTCCTCGGCAAGCCGTGGCCCGCGAAAACCGCCATAGCTTTCGCCGAGAATGAACTTTGGCGACATGAGGCGATCATTATCGGCCAACCAACGACGAACGACTACGCTCAATGCGTCGATGTCGCCATTCACCGACCAGAGTTTCCTACGAACTTCATCGCCCGGCGCGACAATCCGGCTATAGCCGCTTCCTGGCGGATCGATGAAGACGAGATCGGTGAAGTCGAGCCAAGTCTCTTCGTTGTCGACAAGGGTCGGGGTGGAGGAGGCGGAAAGGCCATTCATTGGCAGGCGCCATGGTCCAACCGCTCCAAGTTGCAACCAAGCCGAACCGGCGCCGGGACCGCCATTGAAGACGAAAGTAACGGGCCTCTTATGGGCGTCAGGTCCGTTCACTTGATAGGCGATATAGCCAACGTCAACCTCGTGGGTGCCTTTGTCGTCGCTGAGCTGGATGCTGCCGGCTGTGGCCTTAAAATCGAGCCTGCGACTTACAAGATTCAGAACTTGCGTCGTGGTTGAGTCAACAGGTAGGCGCCTGGCTGGTGCTATTTCGGGCTTTGCGTCCTCTGAATTCACCGATCCGTGCGGAGTGCTCGCCGGGGACGCGCCCGTCGTCAACTCTTCAGCAGCAAGCGGGGCCGCCACAATCAAGAGGCCAACAGAAACTGCCAAGAGTCGCAATAAGGCGATCATACAGACCTCCATGATGACTTCGTCAAAGCAGCTTCTGGATTTCCGCCGGCTGAGGCTCGGCTGTCGGCGACAGAACGGCCTTCTCGAACGTAACAGTAGGTCCGCCGCCTTGCGATGCGGCGTGAAGCCTATTTTCGCGCTCGCAATGGAATGACAGCAATGGCGGTGACTCCGGCCCTTCCCGAGGCGACCCGCGTAGGCGCGCTTTCCGCCCTGAGCGGAAGTACAGATTCTGCGGCTTGCCGTCTGCCTTCGACGCATAGCCGCCATTGTCGCCACAGACTGATTGACTGGTTTGGGGTCGAACTCGAACCACTGCCAAAGGATACCCGCGACCGTCCCACTTCGCGGATCTTTGAGGCGCAGCAGCGTCGAGAGGATGCGCTCTAGGCATTGGTGGCGGAAATGTTCGCGCCGAATCGCCAGGGGATTCTACGTAGCGGTTGTAGCCGCCGGGGCCGCGCAATCCCGCCCCGCCTGAAGGCGGCCAGACATTGGAGCGCCGAACGAAAAAGGTATCACGCAAACAACGGTTCGGCAGCGCCCGAACCAAGTCGGACGCAAGCATCCGCCGCAAACCGCGCTTGAAGGCTGAAAGAAGGGCGCGGCTTCGACGGCTGAAGGGGGGAGAGCGATAGTCTGGCGAACTTGTCTGTGGCCAGCGTTTGCAGGCCTTTCCGAGCGCTGGCGCTGCCCTACCCCCAAACGTACCACGCTGGGCTGCGCCCATGGACCAGTCACTGAGGCCTTGAAAACCACCAGCGGGCAACGTCGAGTCAACTGGAGGTGGTCTAAGCGGCAGCTAGGCTGTCCTTGATCCTCTGCACCGTCCCTGTCCCCACCCCGTGGAGCTTGGCGAGCTTGATGATGCCAACTCCTCCAGCCTTGAGGTCAGCCTTGATGGCCTCGACCTTCCCCGCATCCGTTGAGGGACGCCCCAGGACCTTCCCTTGAGCCTTGGCCCGCTCCAGCCCAGCCCTGACGCGATCTTGGATCATGGCCCGCTCGAACTCAGCGAAGACCCCCATCATCTGAAACAGGGCCTTGCCGGCTGGAGTGGTGGTGTCGATGCCCTGCTGATGGAGGAACAGGTTGACGCCGAGGGCATGTATCTCGGTCAGGAAGCCCACGAGGTCCTGTAGGCTACGGCCCAGCCGGTCCACCGACCACGCCGCTATCAGGTCGAACTGGCGGCGCGAGGCGTCCTTGAAGTTGGCCAACTAACTCGGGGTGAGCAGAAGGACTGAGGTGGCCGATGAGCGTTACCAGACGAGTCCGATTAACCATTTGACGAGAAGGAATATCGAATAGGCCGCGAAGCCGAGAAAGACCAAGAGGACAAGGGCAAGGGCGATGATGAGGGCGATGAGGGCAATGCGACGCAATCCCTCCATCGTCATCCATCCCCGCCTCCCCCTCTACGGGCTTGTCGCTACTCCGTCGCTGTAGCCCCTGACCCATCCGTACTCCCGCGTCCAGGCAACCTCATGGCATCTGAAGCTGGCATGGAGGCCCACTAGATCGATCACGAGGAAGGTGCGGCTCGTGATGCGGATGGCGATACCGGATGATTGCAGCATGGTGGTCTCCAAAGGTGAGACCATGATCGGCCCTTCCAATATAAACCACACTTCCGACTCGATCATCTAATGAGTACCGCGTTCATTGCGGAGGTGGATTGACCGATTGAGTCCGGTCAGTGGCCTGCCCTGTGGATAACCCTGGATCACATGCCCTGTCCGAGCACTCGGTAGACGCTCCGCTCTGACATGCCCAGCCTCCCAGCGATTTCCAGCCTAGTCATGCCAGCCGCAGCCATCGCCTTGACCTCATCGGCCTTCCTCCTGGCTGTGGGCGCACGTCCCTTGAACTTGCCTTCGCTCTTGGCCTTAGCGATCCCCTCCCGCTGCCTCTCCAGCATCACCTCACGCTCGAACTGAGCCACAGAGCCCAACACGTTCAGCATCAGCCTCCCGTTGGCTGTGGCAGTGTCCAGCCCCATGCCTAGGATGCGCAGCGAAACGCCCTTGGCCGTCAGCCGATCAACAATGCTGCATAGGTCACGGATGCTGCGCGCTAGGCGGTCCAGCTTGGTGACCACCAGCACGTCCCCATTGCGCACATAGTCCAGCGCAGCCTCTAGTTGCTCCCTCTCGGCCACTGAGGACACTTGCTCGGTGAAGAGCTTCTCCACCCCAGCGGCCTTGAGGTCACGCTCCTGTGCCTCCAAGCCAGCCTCTTGGGTCACTGTTGAGGTGCGTCCATATCCAACCAGCATGTCAGTCTCCATCCAGGGCAGCACAGCTTGCGCCCCTGACACTGGAGATCAGACTCTGTGGCAGTCTGTCAATAGAGTCACCAAAAAGTCTTTTGGCAGTGCCTTGAGGTGGTCTAGGTGGCCATGACGCATGACCCTGCCCTATTGGCACGGTGATGGTGCGCTCAGTGGTGATGCTGATGCTGATCACCCTCCGCTTTTGTGGTGATGCTGCGCTCGATCACGTCCGCAGTGGCCACGCTGGTTGTGGCTGGGATCTCCTGAGCCTGTCACCTATTCGGCCGGACGACCCCCTGGCGGGGTGATCGCGCTCGGGCCATAATCAAATGGCCGACCGATTTTCTTCCATCAGGGCATTTCTGGGTCCCATCACCCCTCCAGACCCCCCTCAGGTCACTCAGGGGCACGTCAGGGTAGCGGAGGGAGCGGCTACCCAATTGGAGCCTGTCCGATACCACTCGCTCCGATGGTAAACGCCGCACCCAACAATGCCCTCGCGGAGGCCTCATCGAGCATTGTGCCATCAGACAAGGTGGCGCTGACGAACTGCTTCTTAGGGCCACTGAAGAGGGCTTTAAGCGCCGCGAGGAAATCGTCCTCGGTAGCGTGGTGGGTGATATCGCTAAATCTCCCGTCTTTGCTCTGAATGAGCCAATCCATATTATCCTCCACCTTCCGCCTTATAGCTCATACCTCGGGACCCTTGACCATCTCCACTGCCATGATGAACACGGCCCAGTACGGCTTGTACGGATCAACTCCAGAGGTCGGTACGCTCCTCTCCGATCAGCCTTTGTAATGCTATCACCTCGTCAAGCTTCAAATCGGTCCTGAGAAGCTCCTGTCGGAGAGCGCAGCCGTTCACCATGTCATGCAACTTCTGCTGGTCAAATCCCGGCTTGCCCCTAGTCGCCGCGTACTCGACGACTCGGCGTCGGCAGAAGTCGAGATCGTCCATAGCGGCTCACTCTCCCCCAATGCCAGCTACGGGCAGCCTAAGGGAGTCTCAGTCCCCCTCAGGGAAGCTCAGGGGCGCGACAGGGAGGCCTGAGAAACGCTGGCGCGCCCGAGGCCCCAACCAGGTGGGGCTCCCAGCCGGAGCGGGGCTATAATAAAGGCTATGCTGGTGGTTCCAGCCGCGCCATGCGGCGCTCAACGTTCCACCTTAGGAGGAGGCGCGCTACTCCCTAGGGCTTCGCCCAAGTAGCTGTCAGCCGCGCGTGGTGACGCAGGGACGCGACAGGTACCGGGAGGGGCAATCGTCTGGCGCTGCCCCGCTCGAGGCCCGAGCCGGGTGCGCGTCCAGCCGGACGAGGCTACAACAAGGCGGGTGCTGGCGGGGTTCCCAGTGGTTCACCTCACTCCACCTCAGGGTCGCGTCGGGTCCACGTCAGGTGTTCGTCAGCGGATCGAGGGTGACTATCCCCCATCAGCGTCTCCCAAACGGACTTAATGTCCCCCTCCACCTCCTCGGCAGCCTCCCCAATGACCAGCCTGACCGTTTTGTGACTATCAGCTTCGGTGGCGGTGCGAACGTGGTCTGGGTTAACCAATATGGGCTTCCTGGTGTGCGCGTTGATGAAGCACACGAACTTGGTTGACATCAGGCGCTCCTCTTGGGTGAACGCAGCGGCTGGTACAGGACTCGATACAGTCTAGGTGGGCAACTGCACACACACACGCAGCTCGGGGCCGCTTAAGGGCAGGGTAAGTCTCCGGCCCTTGCGTTCCCTTTTTGTTCTCACTATCCTACTCCCCATGCCCCGAGACTTCATCACCCGATCCGATATGCCTCAAGCGGTCCTAGGGATCACCTGTGACCTATGCCAGCGGCGCGAGCAGTTCGATGTCGAGGCCCTCAAGCGGGAGTACAGTGGTGATGTGAAGATGCCCGAACTGCTGGGGAGGCTGGCGGCCGATTGCCCGAGGCAGAAGGCACAGCGCCAAGCATTCAGCGTCTATGATCGATGCAGGGCGATCTATGACGAGAGGAGCTGCTACGGCGCGTGAAGGGGCCCCATTGCCGCCTCCAAGTGCCACCTCAGGGGAGCCTCAGGGGCACGCGCGGTCAGTTATCGTAGCGTCTCCACAAACGGAGGTCGCCGGTGGCCATTCCGAAAATGGTGATGAGCAACGTGATGAACCAGAGCGCCCCGAGAACATCTTTGGTCATTGCTTCCTCCTTGGACCGGCCTTGACTAAGCCGTGTCGTCGGCAGCGTACGCTCTCAGCCGCGAAGTGTCATGCGTTCAGTGAGCCTCAGGGAGCCTCAAGGAAGACCTATCCACTATGTCCAAAGGACGGATGGGGGCCGCTAGCGCGTCAGGAGTGAGCTAGCAACCCCAAGCCCCACGACAGGAACGCGAAGAGAGCCGCTGCCGCGCTCCAGGTTGCGGCCACCTTGTTCAGCCGTCCGCTCTCCTGCGCCCACTTGACCAGCGGTCTTGCGTCCACGGCAGCGTTTGGTGTGAAGGGGAGCGTTCGGGTTGCATAGCCAGATGACCCCAGAAGTACAGTAGGTGGGTCCTTGACCTGTGTGGCTTGGAACCAGCGATAGGCCGCGAGGGCGCTGCAAATGGCGGCCAGGAGGTTCGACAGGGTGATGAGGTGGGCCATCAGACCTCATACCTCGGGAACTTCCGCCCCTCCACAGACATGTCCTCCACGCTAGGGGTCTCGCAGCGGTCCCCCTCGTCCGTCGAGGTGTGCCCGCACATGGCGAACCTGACCCGCCTCTCAATCCCACTGCGGGCTGCCCTGCGCTTGTACGTATGCCGCCACGCATGGTTCGGTGAGATGCCGGGATCGGTCACCCCCAGCCCCCTGACCCACTCCGAGAGCTTGTCCCGAGACTTCACCCAAGGTTGTCTGACGGGGTTGGCTGGGTCATCATCCACCTTCCTCCTCCCATCGGGATCGAAGAACAGAGGGCCATTCCCCTTAGACTGAGCGAAGGTGACAAAGCCCTGCTCCACTAGGTGTTCGTGGAGGGGCACGACACGGGCTGACCCACCCTTTACGGTTCCTGCCTCGGGCGTGATGTTGATGACCCATAAGCCCCTTGGATGCCACTGCACGTCCACCCCGCGCAACTGGCAAGCCTCGCCCGGTCTTGAGCCTGTATAGGCACACAGCCAAGGGACCCAGCGACGGGCTGCGGCGTTGTAGGGCTCCATCCTCGGGGGTGGTGGCTGCGCTGAACAGGATCCGGTCGACGCCGTCGACGAGCCGCATCAGCGCCCTGGACCGGGAAAGAGTTGGTCGATCCGCCCGGTCGCCCAATAAGCGAGGAGCCCGATCCATTCGCGCATGGCGATCTCGAAGATCCGTAAGTTGCGCGCCGGATCGAAGTCCCATTGCCACGGCGTCCGGTAGGCGACCGGATAGGCGATCGCGTCGAACCCAGCCTTCCTGAAGACGCCCATCGCACGCGGCACGTGGAACGCCGAGGTGACGATGAGCCATGGCTGGGAGGGCTCGAGATGGACGATGGCGGCCGTAAAGCGCGCATTCTCGACGGTGTTGCGCGAGTGGCCCTCCAGAACGATCCGACCCGGATCGACCCCGAGTTCGACCAGGAGCTTCTTGGCCTCCGTCGCTTCGGTCGATTGCGTTCCGGTTCCTCCCGTGAAGACAACTTTGGCCTCGGGGTACCGTTTAGCGAGAATTGCAGCTTGCACGACGCGCTGCTCTTCGTCGCCCACGGCCTGGCCCCTCGCCTGGTTGGTCGGGCCGTTGATCGCGCCGCCCAACACAATGATTCCGTAGGGCGGCGGCAGACCAGGCGGAGGTTGCGGAAACCTGTCCTCCAGCGGGGCAACGAGAATCAGCCCCAAGGGGGTCATCGCAGCGACGATGAGGATCAGGAGCGCCGCAAGAGCGATCGTCTGGCCCGTG
>Ga0206981_10099_pt1 | contig 26522 bp, 22 predicted proteins | sample Alteio_BWMinCont_17_FD_153312 | JGI IMG/M metagenome (GOLD analysis project Ga0206981, IMG submission 153312) | Enriched cells from forest soil in Barre Woods Harvard Forest LTER site, Petersham, Massachusetts, United States -... | ecosystem: Environmental > Terrestrial > Soil > Temperate forest >... | reverse complement strand
CGCGCCAGCCAAGCTCCGGCGCAAAGGAGAGCGAATAGATGATTGCGGCGAAGCTCAAAGTGGCAAGCGTGGCGCCAAGGTGATCGAGCCGTGGCGCTGAACTACTGTCGACTGCCGCGCGGCTTTCCGGGATTCGCGGCGCTAACATGATTACTACAAGCGCGACCGGCAAATTCAGCAGAAAAATCAGCCGCCAGGACCAGACTTGCAATAACCAGCCTCCGGCGACCGGTCCGAGTGCGATAAAGACGCCGGTCCACGCCGACCAGGTGCCAATGGCGCGGCCGCGTTGATCGGCAGGGAAAGATGTGGAAAGAATCGAGAGTCCCTGTGGAATGAGCAACGCTGCGCCGACCCCTTGTACCGCGCGGGCTGCAATGAGTTGGCCGAGCAAAGCGGAGGCGGCGCACGCCGCCGAGGCCAGGGAAAAGAGTACCACGCCCCATGTGAATGTGCGCCGTCGTCCATAGCGGTCTCCGATCGCGCCGCCGAGAAGCAGCAGCGCCGCAGCAAACAAAGCGTAGCTCTGCACAACCCACTGGATGCTACCCGCGGTGGCGTGGAATTTGCCTTGCAGCGTGGGGAGTGCGACGTTGACCACCGAGCCGTCCATGAAAGCCAGCGATGAACCCAGGATGGTGGCGATCAGAATCCACCTGAGGTCAGCTGTCGCGCACGGCGACGCGGCAATTACCGAGCCAAGCTGGCTACATGGTGGCACAACATGAGATTTGGGAATAGAGGCAGTGATCACGAGTGGTGGATGCGCGCGAGGCAGGGAATGTGCAGAAAATCTGGGTTAAGTCTTGAAGCATTAAGGCAAGGCGACACAACCACACGGCACCACTTCAACTGCCGGCTACCGTAAACCACAGGAGAGATTGGAAGGCCGGTGAATTCTGCTAGCCTAGAGGTATGAAATTCGGTGTGCTGGTTTTTCCGGGATCGAATTGCGACCATGATACTTACCACGTCATTGCGGAGCTGGCGGAGCAGCCGGTTACGTTCCTGTGGCACGACTCTCCGAGCCTCGAAAACTGCGATGCGATTCTGGTTCCGGGCGGATTTGCCTATGGCGATTATCTGCGCACAGGTGCGATTGCGCGGTTTTCTCCGGTGATGCAGTCGGTGAAGAAGTTTGCCGCGGATGGCGGCCTGGTGCTGGGCATCTGCAACGGATTTCAGATCCTGTGCGAGGCGGGATTGCTGCCGGGTGCGCTGATGCGCAACGCAGGGCTGAAGTATATCTGCAAGCAAGTGTATCTGCAGACGGAGACAACGAATACGCCATTCACGCAAACGCTCAAGCCGGGCGAGGTGCTGAAGATTCCCATTGGACACATGGAGGGCAACTACTTCTGCGATGCGGCCACGCTGGAAACGTTGAGGCGTGAGGATCGCGTGGTCTTCCGCTATGCGACGGCGGAAGGAGACGTGACCAGAGAGGCGAATCCCAATGGCTCGTTGGATAATATTGCCGGAATTCTGAACGAGGGGCGCAACGTACTGGGCATGATGCCACATCCGGATCGTTCGAGCGAGCAAATGCTGGGGTCGGCGGACGGCTTCAAGATTTTTGAGGCAATGGTAGAGCAGGGATTCGTTAGAGCACAGGGCTCAGAGTACAGGAAGACATTGGCCGTTAGGGATTAGTCATTCGGCATGATTGATATTCACCACCACCTGCTTTTTGGACTGGATGACGGAGCTCCAGATGTTGAAACATCGCTGGCCATGGTTGAGGCCGCGGTGGAAAACGGTATCACCCATATTGTTTGCACTCCGCATGCCAATACCCGCTATGTCTTCGATCCCGCAGTAAATCGGGAGCGGCTGGAAGAGCTGCAGACGCGCCTGAACGGGAAGATTACGCTGGGGCTGGGGTGCGACTTCCATCTCTCCTACGACAATATTGAAGACGCGCTGAAGAATCGCACGAAGTACACAATCAACGGGAAGCAGTATCTGCTGGTGGAGTTCGACGACCTGATGATTCCGCCGAGTATGAATGATGCGTTTTACGAGCTTATGGTGGCAGGCTTGCAGCCGATCATCACCCATCCGGAGCGGAATCTGACTATTCAAAGGCATCCGGAGCGGATGAAGCAGTGGCTGCGCCAAGGTTGCCTGGTGCAGATCACGGCGGCTTCGTTGACAGGACGGTTTGGACGCTCCGCACAATCGTTGGCTCAACAGTTTCTGGAAAATCACTGGGTGAATTTTCTGGCGACGGACGCGCACAACATGCAGTCGCGGCCTCCGAAAATGCGAGAAGGCTACGATATTGTGGTCAAGCGCTTTGGCCGGGAGACGGCGGAGCGGCTGTGCGTCGACAATCCCCGAGCGGTATTTTTGGGCGAGGAGATGCCTCCGCAGCCTGAACCGAAGAAGATCGAAGAAGATAGTGATGCGTCCGGAAAGCGGGGTTTCCTGGGCCGGCTGTTTTCGAACTAGGCACTGCGCGTCTTTTAATTCAACATAATTGAACCGTAGATCCTGCGACTGCGTTTGGCGCGCTGTGCGTCAAACAGGATGACACTCTCTTTAGAGGCCCAACCCTCCATCGACACCGAGGAGCTGGCCGGTGATGAAGTGCGGACCGGTGGCGAAGAAGAGGACGGCGGCCGCGACTTCCTCCGTGGTTCCGTTGCGTCGCATGGGGGTTTTGTGAGCGAAGTGCTCGTATTCGGCGGAGGCCTCTCCGTTGACGATCATGCCGGGGGCGACACAGTTGACACTAATCTCGGGCGCGAAAGCTTTGGACATCACCTGAGTGAGCATATGCAGAGCGGCCTTCGAGGTGCAGTAGTGGCCGTGCGTGGGCCAAGGATGCAGACCGCCGAGCGATCCGATGTTGATGATGCGTCCGCGCGCGGCTTTGAGGTGCGGATGGGCAGCCTGAGCGGCGAGGAAAGGTCCGCGTGTATTGGTCTCGAACATGGCGTCCCATTGCTCGACGGAGATTTTCTCTAGGGCCTCGGTTTCGAAGCGGCCTGCATTGTTGATGAGGATGTCAAGGCGTCCGAAATCGGCAGCGGCCTGGGCGACGGCGGATTGAATACTCTGAGGCTCCCGCAGGCTGGCGCGAATGGCGGCTGCTCGGACGCCAAAAGCCTCCAATTCACGTACAGTTTGCTGGGCTTCGTCGGCTGAATTACGGTAGGTGATGGCAACGTGCATGCCCTCCTCGGCCAGCGCGAGGGCAATTCCCTTCCCGATGCGCTTTGCCGCTCCGGTGATGAACGCAACCCTATCTTGTAACTTCTTCATGCTCAAATTCTACGACTGCGCGTCGGGCGGGACGGCCTCGGGGGCTGCGCGTCCAGCGATACGCGTCTTCGGCGCTCGTTGCGTAACTAACGAGGCGGCCCGGAGTTCTTGCGGAGCTCGGAGAGCGGGTAGAAGGTGTCGCGCCAACTGACTCCGCCGCGAACGAGCGTGACCAGAACTGAGCGCAGAAGAGCATAGATGATGAGGGCGGCGGCAATTGGAAAGGTGAGGAAGTATGCGGGGGGAATTCCGTTGTGTCGGCGAAAGTAGCGATAGAAAAAGAAAAGCATGAGGAAGAGCAGAGCTGCGGGGATGCGGAGTGCCAGCGGGCCGGCGAGCGCGGCAATGGGTCCGAGGCAGAAAATGACAAGCACGGCGCAGGCTATGAATGCGGGTAGGGCACGGAAGCGGAAGATGGCAAAGAAGTTTTTGGTGACGTTACGGATGAAGTGGAGCGTTCCCTCGGTCCAGCGAAGGCGGAGCAGGCCGTGGCCGAAGGCGACTCGCTGACGATATCCGGCGCGCTTGACTTCTACGCCGAGGCGCACATCTTCGACGACTTCCATGCGCAGGGATTCGTATCCGCCGATGGCGCGGTAAACATCGGCGCGGATGAGGTTGAAGGCTCCGATGCCGATGGAGTCGCGGGAATTGGGGTCAGGAACACGCCAGGGAGGAGCGGCGAGCGTTCCGAAAAGTTGGAAGATGGCGATCATCATGCGCTCGCCGAAGGTTTTGAGCACGAGTGTGGGAAAAATGACGACATGATCTGCGCGCTCGGCCTGGGCAAAGTTAACGGCGCGGAGGAGCGAGTCGGGCGAGAAGAGGACGTCGGCGTCGGTGAAGAGCAGCCAGGGAGTGGTAGCTTGGCGAGCGGCCAGAGCCATGGCGTGGGTCTTGCCCATCCAGCCGGCGGGGAGATGGGTGACGTGGAGGACGGTGAGACGCTTTGTTTGAACAGAAATACGGTCTGTTTCGGCGGCGACGCGGTCTAGAATCGCCCCCGTTGCGTCTGTCGAGCGGTCGTCGATGGCGAAGATTTTGATGGGAACCGATTCGATTGATAGCAGAGAACGAAGAGTGGCCTCAATATGTGTCTCCTCATTGCAGGCGGGCACGATGACGGAGATGAGAGGCAGCGGTGAGAATTCGAACGGTTGAGCGTAGTACGGGTCGAGAAGATTGGGGAGCTGCGGGAGGTTGCGCAGCGCGGAGAGGATGTGCCAAGTCCAGAAAAGCACAATGAGCCAGTTGAGGGTGAGAAGAGCGAGAATCATCTGTCGTATGGAAGGACAGGGTATCAGGCCGGCGGTCGAGAAATTCGCGCCGGCTGGAATTCTCTCGTTTGCAATGAAACGAAGGGCCTCAAGACATCACTACGAGAAACAGGGGTGACGTATGGGCGACAAGATTCGTTTACGCGTTCCGCTGATGGAAGCTGGACTCGAAGCAGCGCAAAAGGTATTTACGTCCCGGGGCAGATCACTCACCAGCGGGAACGACTCCATACCTCGATCTCTTATCCCGAATGAGAAGGGGTTGCTAGTCAATATCTTCGGATCGTCGATCAACCTCGACGTTGTGGAGCTGGCGTACACGAAGATTGCGAAGGATGGAAGAGCATACACGCTGGGAAGCACTATTCATATTCCCGAGCACATGCCCAAAGGAGGCACTTTCGACGCAGGCACGCTGGTGCATGAAATGACCCATGTCTGGCAGTATCAAACGCAGGGAACGGCCTACCTGAGTGATTCGATATTTCATCAATTGACGCAAGGAACCGGCGCCTATGACGTTGACATCATGCCGGGAAAAGCGTTCAGAGATTATGACGCGGAGCAGCAGGCGATAATTGTTGAGAGATATTATCGCGATTACCCGGAGGGCTGGCGCTCAAACCCTGATGTTGTGAGGATGATCGCCGAGATCAAGCGTGCGCGGCCTCTCTCAAGTACGCAGATCCAGCAGGAAACGTGGTACGGGCCGAATATCCGCCAGTTCGACACCCCGGACGGGGATTCGAGCACGGCTAAGACCGTGCCTTTGTTTCGCATCGAGTTTTGACTGAGCTGAATTACGCGCTCAGGTGTGCGAATCCTTCGACGCAGCCAGTCGTGGCGCGAAGCGGGCTCCACTGAAGAGGATGACGCCTGAGGCCGCGAGGGCGATAAGGGTGATGCTGAGTCCGGTGCGCAGGCCAGAGGCGTCGGAGACACGCCCGATGAGGTGAGGCGAAAAGGCGTCACCGAGAGCGTGAATCACGAGGAGGTTGAGCGAGATTGCCGTTGCACGAATGGGCGCGGCCACGGAGTTGACGATGGCAGCATTGAGCGGGCCGGTACCGAGGAAGAGGAAGAACTCGGCGAGGGTAGCTCCTAGGATGAAGACGGAAGGCGGTCCGAAGAAAACCAGGGCTGCGGCGGGTATGGCGAGCACCGATCCCCACGCCGAGATGAGGTAGAGGGCGCGGTGGTTGGTGCGCAGCCAGCGGTGGGCGAGCCATCCTCCGAAGATCGTTCCGAGGAGGCCGTCGACCACTGTGAGCCCGCCGGCGACGGTGCCCGCCATGGCCACGGACATGGAGCCGAATCGGACCAGAAAGGTGGGCAACCAGGTGGAGATGCCGCCGACGGCGAAAGTCCACATGGCCAGGCCGAGGGTTGCGGTCCAGAAAGCGGGATTGCGAAAAAGGCCGGAAACGGTAGTGCGATTGAAGGTGGGCGCGAGCGAGTCGGCGCTTCCCCGCTGTGGCTCACGCACGAAGAAGTAGAAGGCCAGGGCGATGAACACACCGGGAAGAGCCGCGACGTAGAACGGCATGCGCCAGCCGAAGCGCTGGCCGAGAATGCCGCCGGTGAGATATCCGAAGGCTCCGCCCAGGGGGATAGTGATGTAGAAGATGCTGAGGATGCGGTTACGGTCGGCCTCGGGATAGAAATCGGAGAGCATGGCGGGCGCAAAGATGCTGAAGGTCGCCTCGCCAATGCCAACCATGGCGTGGCGGATGAGCAGAGTCTGGTAGCTGTGAACGAAAGCTGTAAAGAGCGTGGCGAGGCTCCACAGGAGTGCCCCGCCGACGATGAGCGGTCTGCGTGGGAAGCGGTCGCCGAGCCAACCGGTGAGCGGTGCGACGATCATGTAGGTGAAGAAAAAGACAGTGGTCAGCAGCCCGAGCTGCGCATCGTTGACGCCGAATTCTCTCTGCACGAGAGGCTGCACGCCGGGAAGAATGTAACGGTCGATGAAGTTGAAGAAATTGAGCGCCGTCAGAAGAAACAGCGCCATGCCGGCAGTGCGGGCAGCGCTTATACGCGGTTTAGGCGTGGATATCTTGGATTCCGAAGCCCGTCTCGGTGTGGGGTCGGGCGCCAATCGGGTTGCGGGAATGCCGGGTTCTCGCGGCGGCTCTGCGGCAACAGTCCTGAGGAGCTCTTTGAGCCCACGAGCATAGTCGCTTCTGAAATCGACGTGCTGAAGGGGCCGAAGTCGAAAAGGAACCTTGCACTCGCGATAGAGCACCGGGATGACGGTCTTCTTTTCCTCAAGTGCGAAGCTGACTTCGTCGTCGACGTTCGTGGAACTGGCGGAAGCCGGAGACAGAATCACCAGCAGGCGCGGACAATTAGCCAGGGCATCCTGGATCGCATGGCCCCACCGCTGACCGGGAGCGATGTCGAGTTGATCCAACCATACGGCTGCTCCCGCCGCCTTCAAATCTTCGGCCAGCCGACGAACGAATTCGGAATCGTCACGGGAATAACTGATAAAAGCCGGCTGCATCCCTGTTGCCAAGATCCGCTCTCCTGGAAAGCAAGCTTACGAAATGCCGCCTACTCAGAAGCCGCGAAAGCAGGTTGGGCTTCAGCAGACATGAAGTGCTACGAGGATAGCAGAGGCTGGGATTAGTGATTAGCGATTCGCCATTAGGGATTTGTCGGGCGGGGCCAGCGGGCGTCGACCACCGTGGAAATGCCGCCACGCGGGCGGAAATCACCGTGGACATGGGCCCAGACAGGGTCGCAGGCTTTGACCACGTCTTCGAGGATCTGGTTGACAATGTTTTCCTGGAAGATGCCAAGGCTGCGGTAAGAGAACAGGTATTCTTTCCAGGACTTGAGCTCGAGGCAGCGTTCGCGGGGCATATAGCGGAGCTGAATAACGCCGAAATCGGGCAGGCCGGTCTTCGGGCAGACGGACGTAAATTCGGGATCGTCGATCAGAATTTCATAGGCCGGGAATTGATTCTGCCAGGTTTCAATGGAGGGGAAATTGAAGTCGAGGCCGGCCTTGGCATGCTCTTCGGTATAGCGGGAGACAGTAGCGTGGGAAACGGGTGCCATATAGAGATATTGTAGGACACATCAAGATCGACTTCTGCTGGTTGCCCCAGGCAGCCATACGTATTGAATCTAAAATTACTTACATACTGAGTTGGCAGGTATACCCTGTTTAGTGTCCCAAAATTCTGCGGGATGAAACTGCACCACATCGCACGATTTAAAATCGCATTGATAGTTACCGGACTTGTCATAACCACTTTGTTGAAAGCCTGAACTGGAAATGTACGAATGTGCCTGCTTTGCCACGTAAGTCTGGAAGCACCCAGTGTTCTTCGCGGACTTGAAAATCTCTCGTTCCGAGTCCAACCCCACGCTCGGCGACAAGCCAATTCCTGAACACGCGCTACCAAACGTTCTCCGGTGTAACCGAATAGAAATCCGATCTCCAACACTCCTCCGGTACTGTTGGAGAGGTCACTCGTTTACCATCGCATGCTCGCGCCTTTGACCTGATCGAGCATCGCAATAAGCCAGGAGCAATTCAGCAGAATGCCCTGATAAAAATCGAAAAACGGCGATAACAAGGACAGGGCGATATTGTCCCGATGCGCGACCGCATACAAACTCCCCGACATGACATTGACCAGACAAGCGGCCGCGGCCCACGAAGCCAAGCTTGAAAGACTGCCGCCGTGGAAGAGAAACAGAAGAGAGCTTCCGAGCAGAAGAAAGTAAAGCGGGGGAAAGCAGAAAAAATCCAGTAGAAACAGCGCCGCAATCCATGCGCTGACCTTCAACGGTGACTTGCTTCCCTTCGCCGTTCTGCGGAGAAACCACAGGACAACCTGCATCGTTCCGCGGTTCCAGCGATATCGCTGGTTTACCAGCCCGGCCAGCGTGGAGGGTGCCTTGGTATGCGCGATTGCATGGGGCTCGTACTCCACCCGGTAACCCAAAGCGAGCATGGAAAGTGAAAGGTGAAAATCCTCAGCGAAAGTCAGCGGCGAGAATGGTCCTCGCACGGCCTGATTCTCGGCACCATGCGATCGCTCGTTTTCAGCCTGCACACGCTGCAGGGCTTCACGCCGGAAGAGTCCAATCGGCCCCGGAACAACCATTACGGCCCCAGTGGCACCTTGTGAGAGACGCAGGGCCCCGTTCGCAAGGACATACTCGAAGGCCTGGGCCAGCCCCACCAACGATCCTCTGTTACGCACCCGGATCTGACCCGAAATAGCGCCCACACGCTTATCGCGCATGTGTCGCACCATTAACTTGAGCGCTCCTGTTTCGATTCGTGAATCGGCATCGATACAAAGAATCAAGCTTCCGCTTGCCTGTCTCAGGCCGTAGTTATGAGCGCTCCACTTCCCCCCATTGGGCTTTGTGAACACTCGCACCTCGCACCTGCCATACTCCGAGTAATGAGTGCCTGCAAAGGCAAGCGCCAGCTGGTGAGTATCGTCGGTCGAACCGTCGTCCACGAAGATAACTTCGTATGCCGGATAGTCCAGACGCACCAGAGCACTCATCGCATCCTTGACGCAGGCGGCCTCGCAATAAGCGGGTGCGAGGATCGATACGAACGGCAGCTCCGCGTCACTCGGCAGCAACTCCTCCCGCTCGCGTTTCGCCATAGTTGAATACGACAGGATGAATAGAATGCACCAGCGCAGCCCCATCAGCCCGGCCAGGCCGCCCAGGAAGTAAACACCGAATGCCGCCAGACTCGGACCGTCCCGATCGATCTGTTGCGCGGCTTCCGTCCAAAGCTCATAGGGGGTGTATACCGCCAGGAAAAACCCAAAAGAGAGTGTGATCCAGAAAAGCCACGATGTTCCTCCACTCGTCGGCATTACTGGAAGGCGCTGCGCATTGGTCTTCATTGGGCAACGCTCCGGACATCGTCAGAAGTCAAGCCTAGCTGTGCCAGAACCCGGTCAATCTCTTCCCTCTTTGGATTTGCGATGGGTGTTGTCGAAATGGCCGGTTTGCCCTGGCGCATCGCCATGAAGACGCCCGATTTCACAAGATGAGCAGACACAGCCGGCTCCCTGTCGAACTCACGTTCTACCTCTTGCCGCGCCGTGGATGAAGGCGTGCGGTTTCTGAGATCCTCGCCAGATCTGACGCCTAATTGCCTGACACCCAAACGATGGAGCAGCTCTTCCTCCTCCGCCGAGAAAGACGATCCCTCCGCCCTCTTCTGTTCCAGTTCATCTACATGCGGACGGGCGCTTCGGGCCAGCTTCGTGCGTACCCACTTGAAGAGCCATGCAATCATCGGCAGCAGCGCGAAGACCAATCCGGCTTGAGCAACGGGGTCGGTATAGAGCGACGGCCGCCATTTCAAAGTGACCGGTATCACTCCGGCAGAGAACGCCGAAAACTGCTCGGGAGGAAGACTGCACTCGATCAGCAGGTCGCGGCGGTCAGGATACCCGGAAACGGACTGAACCGACTGCAGACGCCCGGTGATCTCTTCACTCACCAGCGAGTGCTTTAGCTTCATTCGCAGTTTTTGGCCGGGCGTCAGCATGGCCGCTTCACGCGCTGGAAGCTGCACAGTTGCCAGGAAACCCGCCCCCTTTGCTAAAGCGAGGATGACCTTGCCCTCCCCGGCGAGCGCAGGAGAAGGGTGACGGTAAACAACCGTACCGGCGAAGGGCGCTGTAACACTGCGTTGCTGGTGAAGTTGGAGCAAACTCGTGCGCAGTTCAATCAGCCTCGCATCGAGCTCCGCCAACTCCGCCGTTCGCTCGGCCTTTGCCCGCTCACTGTCGCGAAGAATTGCCGCATCGGCGTCCGCCACATTTACGAACCCCACTTTTGCAGCTTGAATCAGATTCTCCCGTTCGCGTAACTCCTGGTCAGCAGTCTGAGCCGCCACCGCTGCCGCATCAAGTTTATTCCGGGCTACAATGCCTGCTTGAACCAGGGCGGTGGTTCGTTCGAGCTGCATCGCGGCCGCTTTGCTTTTTGCACGCTGAGCGGCAAGCTCGTCGTCCTTCGGAGCCTGTCCCGAAGCAGGACCGGCTTCGGTCGGGCGCAGCACTCCATAACCGAGCTGACTCAGCCGGGCACGTTGCGAGTCACTCGCATCCTGCGACAAACGCACGAGTTCAGAATCGAGCAACAGCGGCTTCAACCGAGTGCTGGCGATCTCTTCCTCCACGATCCGGATCTCGCCTCTAAGCTGCTCTTCTTCTCGCTCGCCTTCCGGGTCCTCAAAAGTAGCGAGCATGGCGCCGTCATCGATCTTGTCGCCCTTGATAAGGTGTGGGATCGTCTTCGCATGCGCGCGCACCACGAAGAAATCGGTGCCAAGAATGACTCCGGCCCTTCTCGTCAATTCGCGGTTCAACCAGCCTGCGGTCACCGCTGCTACACACACCAACAGCCCAACACACAGCAGGCCGCGCGAGCCTTGAATATCCCCGTCAGCATTCCGTTTTTTCCAGACTGCGAAGGAGTGAGAAATACAGAACACCAGCCAACCGACCACCGCGGCTGCCAGTGCGACGTGCAAAGCTCCAACTGAATCATTCACGATTGCATTGCCTCCGAAACGTGCATTTACAAGATTTTGGGGTCAGTGACGCAATATTGCGGTAGAACGAGATGCCTGGCCGTATCGTCAGCCATATCCGGGCTTTACCACCACCCAGGTTTCATAGAGGTATTATGCGCGTTCGGGAGCGAATCACACATCACGAGATAGAAGGTTTTCTGCGTACCGCAACAGTGGGCACGACGAGATACCACCATATTGGTAGGGCGTATGGCGATACTTGCCGGAAGTTCTAACGGGGCGGCGTGTTCCTCACCTGGAGATGTTGCTCCCGATTAAAGGCGCGACGATCCGCATATTTCATGAGCCACACTTTGGTGTCTTCGTAAGCGAAATTAAGGTGAATCTTGGATTTCGTTCGCGATGAAAAGAGTGTGAGCAAAGATCAAATTCCTCACGGACTCTAGAGCCAGTCGTTAATGAAGCATATCGCTGGATGGCCAACATTTATCGTTGCCGCTAATTCGTTCCGTTCGATTGGGCACGTTTCGCCGCGTTCCAAAATAAGCCGGTCCGAGAATCCGGCCTTTGGTCGCAATTTGCTCGGCGAGAGCCCGATTCTCAGACCATTGAGGTTGAAGGTGACCCGGCGTTCACCTGGGAGGGTCACCTCGCTAATACACGCCGCTATTGCGGCGTGTACCAGCGAACGTAATCCACAACCATGGGTCCCGGATTGGATAAATCGCTGATCGATCCGCCGAGCGTCCCACCAACAGCCACGTTCAGAATCGTGAAGATATTCTGGTTGAATGGCCATGTATCACCCGAGGGGAGATTGCTGGGAGTAACGGTAAAGAACGGCGATGATGAGTTATCGATGCCCCACGGGAGATGACTCGGGAAGAGCCACAACCATCTGGAGGAGAATCCCTGTCCATTGGGATCAGCGCCGCAGCAACCGCTCTGCATTCTTGCAATAAACCTTCTCCAGGGTTTCATCGGGAAGATCGATGCCGTAGATCTTCCATCTGCCCTGACGCGAAGCATGACTGGGGTACTCGAAATATTCGTCCGCGGTTTCGAGGAAGCGGAAATAGAGGCGGTACATCGAAACCTCTGGCAGCAAGTCGCTGCCAAACAGGATGCGATCTGCAAAGCGCAGGAAGAATTTTCGCGCCGTATAGGGCTGGCGACCGAGTTCCGGCGTGCGCGCACTGATGTCGATCAGGACATTCGGGTGGGTTTCAAGCATTGATGCGACACGGTCCAGGTCTTCGCCGCTCTCGGCCACATGCGCTGCGACGAAAATTGTATCGGGGTGGCGTGTAAAAACACGATCGCGCTGATCCAGCAACTCCTGCTTCGAATACTGCGAACCATAGAAGCTCCAATCCGGATGCGCCGCCAGTTCCTCGTAGCGTTCATTCGCGGAGTCGATTGGCAGGAAAAAAGCTGCCGGGTCTGCTGTGTGGAACATGACAGGAATGCCAAGTGCCGCGGCCTTGTCGAAGATTGGGGCCAGGCGTTCGTCATCCACGCGCAGCAGTGCGCCGTGGCGATCACGAATGCTCAGGCCAAGATCCTTCCAGAATTTGAGGCCAATGGCTCCGCGTTCCACCTGCCGCTCCAGTCGATCAAACGTAACCGCGACAAAGTCATCTCGCTCGATGCCAGACCAGTCCATCCAGGCGATCGTGGAGAAGCGGGAAGAATCCGCCCGGCGGAACTTGTCAATCATGCGCAGTGCTGCTTCGCCGGTCTGCATGGTGATATTGACGATGTGCTCGATACCGCAGGCGTCCATGATGTCGAGCACATAACGCGGATCAAGTGCGTCGAGGTGGTTGTGGTAGTCAATGACGGAAAAGCGTGCGCGTTGGGGCAAATGTTCCGGGGTTACAAGCATGGAGCGGGGTTGGAACCGACTTAGCGGCAGGCTGACCTCCGCGGTGGCCGTGACCATCGTGACAAATTTGTCGAGAAGGTTTTTTTCAGGAGCGTCGTTCTCTGCCATCCTCGGCGCTTCCTTTCTCCGCACGGAGGTCGTGGAACATTGCCCGCAGATCGGCGAGTCCTTTCCATGCAACGATGATCGTGATTCCGGCGAACGCCGTGCCAGAGATAATCAGCCAGATTCCCCAGAACTGAATCCACACCTTCATGATTCTGCCCCCGGAATCGTCCGCTTCAGACTCGCGCCAAGAAATGATCCCGCCAGCAGACCGGCTGCGGCAAGCCCGAAGGATGCAAAGCCTGCGAAACTCTCACTTCGATGCAGCACGAAGAAAGGCACAATCGCTCCTAATGCTCCCATGAGCATAGCGAAATATCCACCCATAACGTTGGCCTGCTGCCAATAAAGTCCTCCAACTACGCACACGAACGCGCCGGCGAGGAAAATGGTGCCGGTGATATTGAGATAGAGATACACGGCGCCCGGTGGCGTGTAATACAGACCCCAGAAGATGAGGAATAGTCCGACGCATGCATTGCACACACGGTTCACGAGCAACTCCCTCCTGTCACTGAGTGGTCCTTTGCCGGAAGCGCGTCGGACCGGAGCGATGACGTCCTGCGAAATGACCGCGCTCCATCCAAGCAGGTATGAGCTGTTGACCGACATTGTGGCCGCAAGCATACCGGCCACGACTACGCCGCGAACGCCAGGTCCGAGAATCTGCGACAGCATTGCCGGCATGGCGTCGATAGGCGCCATTACTTTGCCTTGCACTACCGGCTGTGACACACCGCTATTTAGCGGACCATGACCGAATAGAACCAATGCAGCGATTCCCCACAACATCGGAAGCATACCGCGCCCGAGAAATATAAAACCTGTCCACGTCATCACTCGCTTCGAGATTTCCGGACTACGTGTGGAGAACATGCGCATAGCGGTGGTTTGCCAGCAGGTGTGAATGGCAAACCAAAGCAAGAGCTGCCAGATCAGAAAGGTGACGCCGAATTTAGGCGCAGCGACGGGATTGAAGCCGCTTGGCCCCATTACCGTTTCTACGCGGTTGACCATCGTATGCCAGCCGGCATAGTGCACGGCGTAGAGGGTGATGATGATAGTGGCGATGGAAAGCAGCACGTACTGCAGGTAGTCGGTAATAACGACTGAAATCATTCCGCCTGCCGTGGTATAGATCAGCTCGAGCAGCAGGATAGCTATCATGGTCGCTATCAGATAACGGCTGTCCAACCCGGTGATGACGGTCAGGAACTCGCCTTCTATCTTGAGGAAGACGCCCATATTCAGGATGCCACCCAGAGCCACCAACACTCCGGTGAGAATGCGTAATCCTCGGCTGTATTTGACCTCGAAGTACTCGGGAACGGTCATAAGGCGAAGTTCGCGCAGCCTAACGATGACGAACCCGGTGCGTCCGACAAGGATCATCACGACGCCGGAAATAAGCGCTGCCGAGAGAGCAGCAAAGCCGTAACGGTAGCCGAGCTCGCTGTTGTACATGAATGTGATGGTGCCAATTTCCGTAGCGGCGAGAGTAGCAACACCAATCCAGGTACCAAGCTCGCGTCCGGCCACCAGAAAGTGCGCGGTGCTGCCCACGTACTTTCTGCCTGCGAGCCCGATCCCAAGCGAAGCGGCCAGGTAAACGATGACGATGATCCAATCGATAGGCGCAAAATTCATGCGAGACCCGCAAACTCATGCTTCTTGAGAAATGGCTTCCAAAGCGAAGGATCGCGAAAGGCCTCAGTTCCGCCAGACCGCAGCGTAGACAACGCGCCAGCGATTGCGCGCTTGAGATCACCGAGGATCTGCGGCAGGTCTGGGTGGAGTCCGAGCTGAAGGAACAACGATGACCGGTGGAAGTGGCGCGCGGAAACAAGATAGTCGAAATCGAGATCAGCGCAGGTCATTTCCGTCCTGGTTCCAGGACAGGTGAGTATGTGGCGACTCTCCCCGTGGTGCAGCAGGACAGTGATGCCTGTTGCAGTCGTGTCTTCTGCGCGCACTACGCGGCTCACATCGACTCCGCTTGCGGTCAACCGCTCGATCGCGATGGCGCCCAGAGAGTCCGACCTCAGCCGCGTAATAAATCCGACCTTCGTTCCCGGCTTAGCCAGGTTGTGCGCGAGAATGGCGGTGGAACTTTCCAACGTGAGCGTAAAATCTGTGGCAAGCAGTTCTCGCTCAGTCGGCATCGAAGCAGGCAGTCCATAGAAGATGAAGGTCGAGATTGATCTCACCGGCAATGCTTATGTCGAATTCAGGCATGAACTTGGTTCGCGTTGTTGCCGAGATGGCGGCGGGTTCCCTTTCGATAGGAGTGTACAGAAGCGCTGCGTCGGAGATGTATCCTTCACCCGAATACAATGTCAACAAAAGATACTAATAATAGCGTAAAGTGCGTTGCTATTAGTTTCGTTTGTCGAGCGAACCGCAACTTCCTGGTAAGGCGTCTGATCGAGTGGATGGTCTCTCTACCCTGCTGAATCTGTCCGTCTCGGAAAAAGCGGATCGGGGCATAACCTACGCTCCGCATGAAATTGCGCACTCACCTTTAGGCATCAAGAAATTGCCTTCGGAGCTGTCCTTCTGTTTCTGCGGTTCCTTCGCTTCGGCATCCAGTAGAAGGCGGTAATCACCAGCAGGAACAGTATGAAACTTGGAACCGAGTATTCCAGGCCCTCCACGTGATAGGTGCTCATGGCGATGGCCGCGAGTGCGATCAGGGCCGTAATCTGCGCGTAAGGCGAGAACGGCAGGCGAATCGGAAGCTCTACGACTCGCGCTTTTCCTATTGAGCGGCGAAAGGACACGTGAGCGAGCAAGATGATGCTCCAGACGAAGAACATTCCGGCCACTGCGACGCCGTAAAGCAGCAGGAACGCTCGGCCGGGAGCGAAGATGGCCAGCAGGATGGCGGCCACCATGCCAGCGGCCGACACCATCAGGGCAATGTAGGGGACGCCGTTGCTGCCCAAGCTTCCGAATCCCTTCGGGACATAGCCGTCATGAGACAGCGAAAAGAGTGTCCGGCTGGTGAGGTAGAGATTGGTGTTCGCGCTCGAAAGAGCGGCGGTGATGACAACCAAATTCATGATCTTCGCAGCGTAGGGAATGCCGACCTTTGCGAAAGCCAACACAAAGGGACTGCCAGTGAGGCCGTTGCCCATCATGTCCCACGGGGTCATCGAGAGCATCACGGTGATAGAGAGCACATAGAAGAGGATGAGCCGAAGTGTGACGGTGCGCATGGCGTGAGGAATGGTCTTCTCGGGCTGCAAAGCCTCGCCGGCAGTGATGCCGATGATTTCCACTCCCATGTAGCTTGTAAGCGCGAGGCTCAAGGCAAGCCAGACACCCTTCAGGCCGTGGGGAAGAAACCCTCCATGGGAGGTGAGATTTGAGAAGCCGATCGCACGCGAAGGGCCGACGCCGAAGATCAGGCCGAGGCCGACGAGTATGAAGATCACGATAGTGATGACCTTGATGATGGCGAACCAGTATTCGAATTCACCAAAGTTGCCGACACGCAGGTGATTGATTGCGATCAAACCGACCGAGACGCCAACAACCCAAACCCATTGCGGAACCGCCGGGAACCAGACGGAAAGGTAAATTGCAACCGCAGTGACCTCCGCGCCAATGGCCAGGATTTGAACGAAGGCGTACGTGACACGAACCGTGAAGCCTGACCACCCATTCAAGTATGTCTGCGCATAGACGCCGAAAGAGCCGGGGACGGGATGCGTGACCGCCATTTCCGCGATGGAGTAAGCGACGATGAGAGCGATGAAGGCGCTAATGAGATAAGAGAGGATGACACCCGGCCCGGCTAGCCGGATCGTGACGGAGCTTCCGAGAAAAAGCCCAACTCCGATCGCACCGCCGATCGTCATCATAGTCAGCTGGCGTTGCGTAAGCGCGCGGTTGAGCTCGGGAGAACTCTCGGATGTGTCGGCGATTTTGAAAGGCATCGGCGCTCGCGCGGGAGTAGCTTGCCTATTGACCCCGAACGATGTCACGGAGTACCTTCCCGAACTCGTGAACCTCCGAGAGGGTATTGTAGTGGACAAGCGATGCGCGGTTGACACCGATATCGAGGCTGGCACCCAGGCGCTTCATCAATCGCGGAGCGTACATGTGGCCGTCACGAATGCCAATGCCGCGGTCCGACATGATCTCGGTAAGGAGCGCCGGCGCGACGTTGGGAAGGTTAAAACAAAACGTGGGAACGCGTTCGGCCAGGCGGGCGGTGTCGTCAATGCCATAGATGATGGCATCGGCAGCCTGCAGGACTTCGAGCATCTCGAAAGAAAGTGCGGCTTCGTACTCGCGGATTGAGGTCATGGCACGAACGAGAGAGGCTCGCCGCGATGTGGGTGCCTTTTCCCCTTCACCGCCGTGGCTCGCGCCGAGAGTTTCCAGATAGGTAATGGCAGCTGCCATCCCCGCAACGTTCTCGTAGATAAAGGTGCCGGCTTCAATCTTGCCAGGAGGGGCGTTAGGGATAAAGTCCTCGCGGAAGGTCTGGAGAACGTTCAGAAGGTCGAGTCGACCCCACATGAAACCCATGTGAGGACCGAATATCTTGTAGCCGGAGCAGACCAGGTAATCGCACTCGAATGCCTGTACATCGGTGAGCGCGTGGGGGGCGTAGTGAACGCAATCGAGTACGACCTCAGCACCGACGGCGTGTGCCAGTTTGGCAACGACAGTGACATCGACAATGGAACCGAGTGCATGGGAGGCAACCGTACAGGCAACAAGACGGGTCTTAGAGGTGAGGAGCGGCGCCAAGTCCTCAACGTAAAGGCTGTTATCTTCACGCATCTTCCACCAGACAATCCTGGCTCCTTCCCACTCAAGCTGCAACCAGGTGGCGATATTGGCTTCGTGGTCAAGGTCTGTGACGACGATCTCATTGCGGGTCTCGAGGGTGCGACCGATCGCCAGGCTGAGCAGACGAAGGAACGACGTGGCGTTCATGCCAAAAGCGATCTCGTCGCAATCGCGAGCGTTGATCAGAGCGGCGACGCTCTTGCGGGCTCGCGCGATGGTTGCGTCGACCTCCATGCTCCTGCCGTAGCGTCCGCCGCGCTGCACGTTGCGGTGCAATAAATGACCATTGATCGCGTCGAAGACGCCCTGGGGAATCTGCGCGCCAGCACCATTATCGAAAAAGATGAAGTCCGGCTCCTCGGCGAGCGCAGGAAAGAGCGAACGGATTCGATCGCAAGGAAAGTTGACGGCCTGGGGTGCGAGTAGCTGCTGTTTGACCACATGGCTCCTAGCGCTTGGTGATCCGACGACGCAGGGCCGGTTGTCTGCCGATAACCTGACCCTGGCCTCGCGATGAAGCGTGTCGCTAGTATACAAAGGGAAAATAAAACTCCTGCCCGAATCGCATGCTCAAGTTAGGACATGGCTGGGTCGAGGAGTTTCTGCGCGGTCTCGGCTCCAAATACGGGGAGCGATGAGTCCGTGAGCAGGCCAATTTGCTTGAGCACTGACGCCTGGTCCCAGTAGATGCGCTCATGCGCCAGCTTGCCCTCGCGAAAACCGACAACCACGACAAGAGGAATGTCGACGTGGCGATAAGTCGGGGGAACTCCGGGGAGCATCCAAGGCATCTCTTCGGTGTGGGTGAAGGAGAAGATCATCTCGTCAACCAGTTGATCCTCGCCGAGAGTGCGGGAGATGAGCTTGATGGAGGTGTCGGCCGGCATCAGCGAGATGAAGTCTTCCGCATAAAACTGGCGCAGGGCCGCATGGCCGTAACCACCGGTCATGACCGGGATATGGTTAACGTAGGCATCCTCCACCATTGTTGCAATGGTCGAAGAGACGTCGCGTGCCGAAAACTCATAACTAATGTGCTCTTCCCATTTGGCGATCATCTCTGCTTGTTCCATGGTTCGAAGTTCCTCTGGGAAATGTTAATAGATCCCCCACTGGAATATGGAGCCTGCGCTGTTTTCGTGGTTGTGCAAGCGGCGCGGGCGGGGACAGGCAGGAAAGTTTGGCACTTTGTCTGTCCCGCATCGATCTCCGGCGGACGCGATGTTGAAAAGTGTGGAATCGTAAGGCGACCCCACACAGCGGCTCCCCGCAAACTGCCAACCGCTCGGTAGTGCCAACTCTCCGACTACATCGGTGACGACTCTTTCAACACCCACAGAGTATAGCGCTTATTGAGCCGATCTATGTCGTCTCGGCAAGCTGCTCCATCACTCAGGAAGAACGGTGGCAGTTACACTTTACGCACAGACGAAAGAAGAGGAACATTGATGCTCAACCGTCGCAACTTTTTGAAGACCGGCGCAGCCGCGCTGCCTTTAGCTGCCACCCTCGACGCTCTCGGTCCCGTCTCCACGCTCTCCTCTGAAGAAGTCGCCGCTGTTGCTGTGACGGGACCGCCCCCGAAACTCGTTCCTTTATCGTCGCGTCTAGCCCCGGCGGACCCTAGAACCCTGTCGTGGCAGCAGAAGATACGCCGCGTAGGCCATAGCAACATGACCGAGCACGACCCCGCTGTCATGAACATAGAGGAGTGGGCCGACTACTGGCACTCCGCTGGCACGGACATCGTCTTCGTGAGCGTCACGGGCATCCTCGCCTTTTATCCCTCGAAGGTGAAGTTCCACCGCCATGGAAAGTTTCTCAACGGCCGCGATTTCTTTGGCGAGTGCGTCACTGCCGCCAAAAAGCGCGGTATGCATGTCGTTGCACGCATGAGTCCCGACCTCAACTGGGACGACGCACTCGAGGTCCACCCGGAGTGGGCGATGCGGAACAAAGACGGCTCCGTACAGTTCAGCGGCGAAGATCCGCGCCTTTTTAAAACCTGCATGTTCTCCACCTACATGGACGACTACATGACGAACATTATGCGAGAGGTCAACTCGTTTTACGACGTCGATTGTTTCTACATGAACGGATGGCCGCCCATTGGAAGCCTTCCTGAGTGCTACTGCGGCATTTGCAGCAAGCTGCCGCCTGCTGGCACACCGGCGTACTGGCGTGCCTTCAACGACCGCCTCTTCGAGTTGTGGCGGAAATACGACGCAATCGCCAAAGAGAAGAAGCCCGATAGCTTTTACTTTGCTAACCTTGGCGGCAATGTTCATGCCAGTCCTAATCTTGCCCGTCTCGGTAAGATAGCCGTTTGGTTTCAGGGCGACAACCAGGGGCGCACGAATGACGACCCTTCTGTGTGGGGATGCACGCTACAAGGTCGCGTCTGCAACGCCGTGCAGGACGGCAAGTTCTCCGCTAACGTCAGCGCCGCCTACTCAACTGGTGTCGTGCGCTGGCGCAACGCGTCGAAGAACCCCGCCGAGGCAAAGATGTGGATGAACGAGACCCTTGCGAGTGGCATGGTTCCCTACTATCACTTCATCGGCTCGGAGAGCGGCTTCGGGGAAGACCGCCGATGGCAGAAGATAGGCGCAGATTATTTTCGCTGGACCTCCAGGCACGACGGTCACCTCAAAACGCGCCGCTCCATCGCCAATATCGGTGTTGTGATGGGCCAGAGCACGCAACTCTTGTACAAAGGTCCCGCTACTACGCACTCACGCGAATACATGCGTGACACGACACATGGCCTCTACGAGACGCTTCTACGCGGCCGCTTTACCTTCGACTATGTCCATGAAGATCGCCTCGAGCCCGAAGAGCTCAGCAAGTATCGCGCTCTGCTCTTGTCCAACATCGCCATGCTCAGCGACAGCCAGTGTCAGCAGATTCGCGACTATGTGCAGTCTGGTGGATCCGTCATGGCCAGCTTTGAGACCAGCCTCTACGACGAGAATCTTAAGCAGCGGCCGGAGTTTGGCCTCGCCGACGTTCTCGGCATCATTAAGGCCGGCGATGTGATTGGAACAAACGGCAATGCATACTACGGACGTATCGAGCGCGAGCACCCCATCCTTGCAGGCTTTACCAGCACCAACTGGCTCCCCGGAGCGCAGAACCGTCTTCCGCTAAAGCCCGTGCAAAACCCGGTGCTCACCGTCGTACCCGGTTTCGTCCAGTATCCGCCGGAGCTAGCCTACCCGCCCGTCTCCCGCACCGATGAGCCTGCGGTCGTCCTGCGCGAGATTGCCTCCAGCCGCATCGCCTACTTCCCCGGGGATATCGAGCATACCTACTGGGTTACGGGCCACGGCGATCTCCTGCGCCTCCTGCACAACACGATCCGTTGGATCACCCGCGATGAGAGTGTCGTCCTTGTTGAAGGGGATGGATTCATCGAAATGTTCGCCTGGGAGACCGGCCCCGGCTATGCCGTGCACGTCCTCAACTACACCAACCCCAACGCGCACCATGGATGGATGCAGTCGACCTATCCTCTTGGCCCGCAGATCGTCACCATGAAGCTACCGCCAGGCGTGAAAGTAAAATCCGTCGAGCTCCTGCAGACAGAACTTACCATGCCCTTCCGCGTGGAAGGGCAGACTCTGCGTTTCACCATACCCCATGTCGAAGATTACGAGGTCGCCGCCATCTCCGTCGAATAATCGATCCAGTTCAACCGCAAACGCCCTTCATGGCCACACTAGGGCGACCAGGTCTACTAGTGGAGCGGCGGGGCGAGGAGAAGGCCTGTACAGCCGGCCCTTCGCAGCAGCATGCTGCTTCAAAATTTGGAAAAAGGCGCAATCGCTGACTGGATAAGAGGGATAAGAGCGGGATTTCAATTCTCCTTGTTCACTATTCTCTATCCGTTTAGCCCAGCGAGTGGTAAGACAATACGCTCTTGCGATGCGAGAGCCTCATACAAAGTGTGGGAACGGCGGGCGCGAAAAGAGCTTGCCCGGTTAGCAGGCTCTTGATTATGCAGCCTTGCCGCTTGAGGAAGAACCAGACTGTGAGAAAGATAATCGTCGTGGCCGTTGTGGTTACGCGATGAAATACGTCGACCAGGGAGCAAAATTGTACGAGGACCAACACCGCGAAAGACAGATCGGACAACTCAAATGGAAAGCCGCCAAGTTCCTTCTCATAGAAACCCCGTTCAAGGCACTGCGTGCATGAAAGATCGAGCGGAAAGGTTCGAATCGGAGGTTGGCCGCCTACAGCAGCACCTCCGGAAAGTCAGGATTCGAGCGGAGTATTTCCTGAAATCTGGCAGCAAACAGAAAAACGGTAACGCACCCTCGCCGTATGCCTCAAATCGATGGCGTGATCAAGGTTCAGCTTTCCCAGACTGGACGGTCACTGCCACGCACGATGACTAACGGAGTACGCCATCGGCCCGGCGTCTTGGAGAGTTTCACCTGTGGTGCCAGACGATGAAGCACGCCGTAAGGTGTCTGTCCTTTGATCGTCTCCGGTTCGATCATGCGATGCTCCGGATCATGCGGATCGAAGTCCGTGGTGGTCGGGAAAGAGCCGAAGCTCATAAACCACATGGCCGCCCGCGTCAGGCTGATGCGCACATGGTAGCTGCCTCCTTCCTTTGCCCGGCGTCTCAGTGCGGCAATCACCCCCGCAGCGCCCATGTAGCCCGCGATGAAGTCATTGAGCACCATCGTGGAAGGGAAACCCGGTCTGTGTCCCAGCCCGCCGGCCTCAGCGATGGTGACTCCCGAAACCGTGAGCGCTTCCATGTCGAATCCAGCGCGATTCCACCAGGGTCCGTCCCAGCTGTAGCAGCGTATGGTGAGGTGGATGATGCCGGGCTTTTTCGTTGCTATTTCCTTGACCCCGAAACCAAGCCTTTCCATCGCACCCCCACGGAAGCCCTCGATGAATACGTCGGCGTCCGGGATGAGCGTTGCAAAATGTTTGCTCTGAGCCGGATTTCTCAGATCCACGAAGCTCGAACGCATGCCGACAGTTCAGTCAGTCGAGAAGAGTTCGTGCTCGAACGATTGATCGCGCGCAATGTGCAGGATTTCCGCACCGTTTTCTGCAAGCGTGCGCGCCGCAACACTACTGGCGATGACATGCGTGCACGCCAAAGCCTTGATCCCGGAGAGCGGTTGCACCGGATTGGGCTAGAAGGGGATAGGATCGGTGTCATTGATCTTGATGACTTCGATCGCCGGAATCTTGGCGAGATGCTGGCCCTCCGGGTGCTGTGCCCATTCCTCGGCAGTTCGGTGCAAACCCATCACCATTCCCTTGCTGGCTACAAGATCGTCAAGCTCCTTGGAATTCCACTGCTTGACGGTCTTGGTAATAGCCTCAGAGTTGGGGGCAGAGTTGATGGCGCTACAGAAGCCCTCCAAAAGGTGAGGGTATATGATGCTCGGCGTTACCCATCGGTCGTCCTTTGTCGGAAGGATGGCGAAGGAGAGTGGAGTGTCGAACAACAGGGGCGCCTGGAAAAACAGGCCGTTGAGGGTAGGCACGAAGGTGAAGGTTTCGGGGATCGGGTCATCCGGGTCAAACAGACCAAATACTCTCTTCTTCTGCATGATGATCCCGATGGTGGGATTGACGTTGTAGATCGCTTCGCGCAGATCGATCTTCGCGTCCTGTCCACCGCCTGTGCGCTCCTTCCAGATGGCCGCCGCACCGCCGCCCGCCGCCATCGCCGGAATGGCCATACACGCCCCGATGCGGAAGTGGCTGCGCATAATCGGATCCTTTCCCGTGAACGTAACTGTGCCTCCGCCATCGGAGGGATTCTGGCCAAGATCCTTCATGAACACAGCAAAAGCCTGTTCTACGTCAAAGGAATCCGTGGGTGTTGTTGCTGCCTGCGCGATGCCGGACAGCTTGCCTGTCATCGCCGTACCGAGCGCCGCTAAACTGGTGGTCTGAACGAACTCCGTGCGATTCACGCTCGTCATTGGTCTCCTTATGAATTGAGCGACAAATTGGTTTCACCAAACAGCGTGCCAAGACTGTACACCCGAGTTTGCGTTCTTATCCATTCGTACTCCGCGTTTTTTGATAACAGTTGAGACAGAGAAACTTGGCGCACCTCGACTTTGGATTGAGCACGCAGGTGGTACCCTGTTTTTTCGGCAACTATCGACCGTACGAAACTACCTTGGCGCGTGGCGTCTGTTGTTAGCGCAAACCACTCTGTTTAAGAACATCGGCGACGCACGCCACTCGGACGTAGAGCCAGCCAATAGTCCCAAATTTGGGTCGAAATCTCACGCTCCAGAATAGGTTCAGTTCGGTCTGCCCGAGCTAGGCGAGGAGAATCCGCCCAGAATCCTTCCTGCGAATTTCTGTACGGTAAAGCCAACATGACCGGTTCGACGAACGCTCCTCCTACGGATAGGAATAGGAGCAGAAAGTCGAGCCTGGTGGGATCGTGCTTTTTTCGGTTGGGATGTAGGCTGCACCGTATTCTCTGGCGGGATTCATGTCTGCCAAATAAAGCCGCCGAGAAGGAGCACAATGCCCGAAATAAACGGAGAAGTGAGCGCAGCCATTGATAGCCCTCTCAGCCGTGGGACTGCCAAGCAAAGGAGGAACAGAACGAAGCTGACAAACGCTCCCAAAATTGGTATGCCAATACCATCCATCCTCACATCCTAGTTCAGCAAGACCCGTGCGAAATCGAATTGCCCGCAAAGTCGGGCGGTTGAGACCGCTTCGTTTTTTGTGCACTACGACGCAATTCAGGATCGGCATTCGGGGACATGTCTTTGTCAACAATCCAGGAGCGATTTGCGTGGTTGCTCGAAAGGGTCGAGAGGTGGTGGTCCTCTCCATTCAGTCGCACCGCATGCTTGTATGATTCTCGGGAAAAGTTCCTCTCATTGGAGCGAAAAGCGACGAGGGAGAATCGCCAGATCAAGATCGCATTACAGACTGCCGCGAAGGGGTTCATGTTAGAGTCGGACGCAGAAAAGGAGGGATCGCTCGTCTCGTGCAGAAATTGACAACTGAGGATTGGCGACTACTTTTCTCTCATGACGTTCCTGAATTCGCGTGTAATCCGCATCTCAACTGCCAGCATCCTAGCGGGCGCCCTTGTCGGATTAGTCGGCGGCGCATTCCGCTACTTACTGATCGCTGCCGATAGCTGGCGTGGCGTGCTCATCACATGGGCACACAGGTGGCCCCACATTGGCTGGCTGGCGCCGGTCGTGCTGGGACTCGTGGGCGCCGCTGTGGCGCGCATCCTTGTGGTCCGGATTGCGCCCACGGCAGAGGGCAGCGGCATACAACGGGTAGAAGCCGTTTTCAGCGGCGAGGCGACGTCGCCCCCTCCTGCCGTCGTTCCCGTCAAGTTTTTCGGCGGCCTGCTCGCCATGGGCTCCGGCCTTGCGCTCGGTCGCGAGGGCCCGACCGTGCAGATGGGCGCCTCGCTTAGCCGATTGATCTCGCACTTTCTCATAAGAGACGACGAAGACGTGAGGGCTATTGAAGCTGCAGGCGCCGGCGCAGGACTCGCTGTCGCCTTCAACGCTCCTATCGGTGGGTCCATCTTCGTCTTCGAAGAACTGACCAGTAGTTTTACACCCTGGCTCATGGTAGCCACGCTGACTGCTGCTCTGGTCGCCGTGTGGATCATGCGATTGATGTTGGGCAACGCCCTGGATTTCACGGTAATGCAGGTCAGCCCGACCCAGATCTGGAGGGTTGGCCCATTTCTTGTTCTTGGCACATTGCTGGGCGTTGTTGGCGCTGTCTATAACGCCTGCACCGTGGGCCTGCTTCGTTTTGCGGACCGCTTACCCAGCCTCTCGTCGATACACCGCGCGGCCATCATAGGGGCCACGGTGGGACTCGCTGCGTGGTTTGTACCGGCTATGGTCGGAGGCGGCGACATGCTGACGCAGTCCATACTCGCTGATCGCTATGCGCTCGTGGGTCTGCTGACAATATTTCTCGCGCGCTTTCTCCTGGGCTCGTGGTCCTATGCCGCAGGTGTGCCGGGCGGTATCTTTGCCCCACTCCTGGTGTTGGGCGCTTCCTCGGGCGCGCTTTTTGCCGGAGTCCTGAATCACTTCGCGCCTCACCCCGGTGTCTCACCTATTGCCTTTGCGGTGATTGGAATGGCGGCGCTGTTCTCGGCCAGCGTTCGCGCACCGTTGACAGGAATCGTGCTTACGGTAGAAATGACCGGCCGCGGCGACCTGACTCTCAGCTTGCTAGGTGCTTCGCTGATGGCCATGGTGGTTGCGATGCTGCTCAAGAGCGAGCCTATCTACGAAACCTTGAAGCGCCGGATGCTGGAGCAGCAGGCCACGGCTCCGACTGTAGTCGTCCGCGGATTGTAAGGCTACCGGTATCTTCCGCTGCCGAGTGACGACCTGACTTTCTCGATCATGCCAAACAGAAAAGCGGTGGTCAGCGCGAATAGCAGCCATCGATTCAGGGCCTCAATTGCTCCCATGAGCTTCCAGTGCCCTGCCAAAGCCAGATTCTCGTGCCGTAACTCATCATCGCATTCAGGGAATGGAGCATCGCAGACTTGTTGTCACGTATAGCGTCGAGCAGCCGATAAGCACCTGCCCAAATCCCCGCCTCTATTCCGTGCATCAGGGTCACCAACAGC
>Ga0206981_10098_pt1 | contig 26620 bp, 25 predicted proteins | sample Alteio_BWMinCont_17_FD_153312 | JGI IMG/M metagenome (GOLD analysis project Ga0206981, IMG submission 153312) | Enriched cells from forest soil in Barre Woods Harvard Forest LTER site, Petersham, Massachusetts, United States -... | ecosystem: Environmental > Terrestrial > Soil > Temperate forest >... | reverse complement strand
CCTGGCCCTCGATCAGTTCCATCGCGATGAAAGACTGCTCGCCGTCCTTCTCCGCCGCATAAATCGTGCAGATGTTCGGGTGATTCAAAGCCGAGGCGGCGCGAGCTTCGAGCAGAAAACGATCCAGAGCGGAGGCGTCCCGCGCCAGTTCGGGAGGCAGAAACTTTAGAGCCACGCGACGGCCAAGAGTGAGATCCTGGGCTTCGTAGACCACGCCCATGCCGCCACTACCCAGGCGTCCGGTGATGCGGTAGTGCGAGATAGTTTGACCGATCATGTTAGGAAAAATTGCTGAGTGCCCATCTTAGGGCGCATGCCAAGGCGAGTCAAACTTGACATGCGTAGCCCCGGACGCCTCGTCCGGGCGCTGTTAAGACGGAGACGCCAAGAGAATTGTTAAGGATCATTGATTGTGAGCCTATGTGCTGCGGAGTGGCGCTCGAGCCTTCGCTCCTACATAATGCTAAAGAGTGCAGCGAGGAGGAAACGGATACATGGCATTAAACGTTGGCGATATCGCTCCCGACTTCGAATTGCCTGCAGTCGAAGGTGAGCAGCGGACAAAAATCAAGCTCAGCGATTTCCGCGGCAAGAAAAATGTTCTAGTGACTTTTCATCCGCTGAACTGGACTCCAACTTGAGGAGAACAACTGCCGGCGTTCGACTCCGATCGCGAGAAGTTCGCCGCGCTCAATGCCCAGGTTCTGGACATAAGCACTGACTCCGTCTACAGCCACATTGCGTGGCAAAAGCATGCCATCGGAACTATGCATTTCCCCATGTGTTCGGATTTTTATCCGCACGCGGCAGTGACGCAAGCCTTTGGCATTATGCGCGAAGGGCCGCCACTTCCCGGGATCAGCGAGAGGGCGGTATTCATCGTGGACAAAAACGGAAAGATCGTTTTTGCCAAGGTGTATCCGCTGGACCGCACCCCGGACAACCACGAATTGCTGGCGGTATTGAAGAATCTGAAGTAAAGCTGGGCCAGTGTAGGCGCGAGCGTCCCGCTCGTGCAGGGCGCGTCTCGCACCTTTATTCGGCGCCCGCTCCGGTAACTAGAATCTTTGAGCCACGCCCCGCATGAGCGAAGACGCTCGCGCCTACAATAAAGAGTTGCACCAATCGGTCCGCGCCGACCCGAGCCGAAACATCTGATTCAATTCGTCGGTTTTGGCGAAGACGCTTTTTGTGCGGGCACGATATTCTCCAGGTATGCGCCGTCGTTTCCCATTACGATTTCCGCTTTGATCTGATCCCCGGGCGACAGTTTATCGAGCACGCTGGCGTCCTTCACTTGGTAGGGCATTGTCATGGCGGCCATGAAACCGGGAATTTCGTCACCATCGACACTAACCGAGTGAGCTGGTTTGTCGATGGATACTACCCTTCCGGTCACGCTGTATCGCTTCGCAGTTGTGTCTTTGGCCTCGGTCGTCATTTTACTGTCAGGCTCTTTGCCAGCCGGCTGTTGCGCGCTGTGGGATGGTCCGCAAGCGGCCAAGATGCTCATGCCAGCTAAAACAATCGTGTTAAGAATTCTTGCACGTGTGCGGTATTGCCGATCGAATCGAAGGCCCACTGTTCATCTCCTTTACTATTGCCGCGGACGATGAGACCGCGATGACCTGCATCAATAATGAAAGCGGTAACGGAGCTCCGCGTAGATCTCGCGCGGATTGTTCCAGTGAAACCCGCCGAAAGTCACGCTATTGTCGAGTTCCACTCGACGATTGGCAACGTTCAATCCATTCAGCGAAATTGAATATCGTTCACCAAAGTCTTTGCCGAGCGATAAATCAAAAGTTGTATGTTGCGGCAGATAATTGCCCGGATACGGTTGGCCGGGGAAGGCATTGTGGAAGCCGGACCCATAATAAACATTGGTCGAGGCATAGCTGCGCCAGGGAAGGTTGACATCGCCTCCTACGTTCAAGGTGTTGCGTTGGTCGTGATCAAGCAGAGACAACCCCGCAGGCAATGAAAAATTAGTCAGGCCACCGGTAATGGCTCCGCCGCCTTCTGCGATCTGATTGGAATACGCCAAATGAATTTGCCCCCGATGCGCAATGCGCGGCGAGCGCAACGTGAGCTCCCACCCCCGAATTACAGCCTCGGCAATAGTGATAGGGAAAAACAAATTCGATTCGCCAATATTATTGTGATCGAAAAAATTGGCCACGTTAGTCCGGAAGTTGTCGGCGTCCAACGTCCAGCCACGATAAGGAACGGTGACTCCGAACTGGTGTTCCTCGTCGCGCTCGCCGTGCAGAGGGATGAATCCCAAATTGCTGGCCTGTGCGAAGTCGAGCAACGGACCCGACGCCGTAATCAGTGGCGGCGCCTGATAATAATGTCCGTAAAAGGCGCGGAAGACCCAGTGCAGACGCGGAACTACGGCAGAAACTCCGAAACGTGGGCTGATAGCGGTCTCTGAAACGCCGCCCGAAAATCGGGTCGGCCTCATTCCAGCGCTCAGCGTGAGCCATGAAAATGGCTTGAATTTGTCATCGACAAAAAAAGCTTCCAGGTTCCCCGCCGGATGCTCGACATCGGTGAAAGGAGCACCGACACCGTTGTTGAAGACTGCACCGAAAAGTTCGTTGTCCTGCTGGTAGAAGCTGTACAAACCTACTTGCAGATTGTTCTTCGCCACATTCGCCGCGAAACTCACTTGTCCCCCACCATAAGTTGATGCGCGATTCTGCGAAGTCGCCACTGGATAATCTTCAGGGGAGCTCGAATAGTCGGCGCTATTGAAGTGAAAAAAGGGTGAGACCGTCAGCAACAGTTGCGAATTAAAAGTATGTACCCAGGAAAAATTCACGATAGCGTCGGCTTCATGATCCCCATCGCGAAGACCGATGCTCGGATATTGCGCAACAAATCCGTTGGCTGCGATTGGCGCATTCTCGATGTCGTTGGGATTGGGGTCATACGGAATATGGTAGTAGTCCCTGCGCAAAGACGTTATCAGGCGCAACTGGTTCGAAGGGTCGACATTACAGATGAGCGACCCGAATCCTCCGTATCCATTTTCGGCGTCATGCACCACCTGCGGAACCGGCGTCTGAATCCCGAGGTTGCTGCGGTTGGCATTCAGACTGGCATAGTAAGCGAATCGCTCGGTGTGGCTGCCAAAATTAAATTGGTCGTTCGTCTGATAAAAGTTGCCGGCGCTTAAAATGAGCTCGGCGTCGTTATTACGTTCAAAGCCGGTCCGGGGTGCGATATTAAATACTCCGTAAGTGCGATCGCCAAATGCCGCGCTGTAACTTCCGCGCTGCACTTCCAGGTAATCGATATCTTTGGGATCGAACTGGGCTCCGAGGTTAGAAGCAATATTTGTGTTAGGAACGGGGACGCCGTCGATCAACCAACTGGTCTGATGGCCTCCGCGAATATGCAGTTGATCGTGAGTAAAATATGCGCCGGGAACGTAGTCCGTAATCATCGCCAGACTGTTGGTGCGATCGGCGCCCGGGGTGCGCTGAATGTCGGCCCGGCTCACGGTGGTCGTCGGCGTCACCGAGTCGCTCGGCGTGACCTCCGGTTGTGCGGACACATTCACAGTTTCGTTGGCGGCAGCGACGCGCAATTGAAGATGCACGACCGGCTCGGTCCCCGACGCAACCCGGACGTCCTGCGTGCCCTGCACAAAGCCCGGGCTCGCCACAATCACCGAATAATCACCGACTGGGACCGCATTGAATTCGAAGTTCCCGTTGGCATCCGAATTGCCGCTCTTCGACCAGTCGGATGATTTCGCCTTAAGCATCACCATGGCGCCTTGAATCGGGCGGTGCTGCGGATCATGGATAATTCCGCGCACTGACCCGAAGATCGTGGCGCTGACAGTGACAGCTAGCAGGAGAAAGCCGCTGACATAGAAAATGCGCGTAAAGTGCATAAATTCTCCAAGCCCGTTGAGATGGGAGTAGCGAACCCTGAAAGCCTGCGGACCTTCGCTCCGCCTGGACGGGCGAGGCGCCCGTCCCCACACGAACAGTGCGGACCTGCGGGTGTTTCAGTATTTGTTTGGAATCAGGCGATGAAGAACTTCGGAGGGGCGCGGCCGGAGTGCGCGTGGTTGACCGATGAGGCAAACCCAATCGGTTCTCGGTCAAGCTGGAAAATCGTTGACGCAGAAGTCGCTTGAGCGCTCGTCTTGGAAGCCGGACGTGCCCCGCGAGAAACGGTCAGCGGACGACAACAATCGTGCTGGCAACACGCTGGAGGAGCCTGAAACTGAGCATCGTGCGAAGAACTGCTGTGCATCGGCTTCCGCAGGCAACACGCGTGCGGCGGCGCGGCGGAGATCGCCAGAGCCACTGGCACGAACACTCCGACCAGCAGCAGAAAGAGCAACAATCTGGCGGTCGCACGATGCATTGGCTTCAAACCCTACCTAGCCGGTCGGACGGCACCGGCCATCAGGCGCGAACACAGTTTACAACCATAGACGAAAACCGAGGTCACAGAGTTGTCAAATCTTTGTTGAATCCTATCGCCATTGGAGACAGCCGAAAGATAATACAGTATATTCCTGCCTATTTCATCAACACCCAACGGCCGCCATCGGTGAAAAGGATGACCAGGTTCATCACCACCAACATCGAGTCATAATGCCAACCGTAAGTTTTCTCGCCCCAGAATCCTGTATGCCAGACGAAGATTTTTTTCTGAATCGCGCCGAGCATTATCAGAATCAATCCCAGCGCAGCGAGTTGAGTGAGCACACCAAAAGCCACGCCCAATCCTCCCGCCAACTCCGCCGCCCCGAGAAAAACAGTAAAGCCTTTGCTCATGCCGATGCTCTTGCTTCTCTCCTCGGCCTTGGTAAGGTGACTCCATCCGCTGCTGATGAAGATCACCGCGACCATGAGCCTGAGCGCAAGCAATCCGAAGTCGGTGAATTGAGCGAACTGAGGGAACATTGCGCCTGACTTGATAGTTATCGCCTGATGAAGGTTGCAGCAACAAGCAACAGATTCTTAAGCTTTCCCATGAATCTTGGCCCACCACCAGCGCACGCCAACGAAGAGAAAACGCCAATCGTGAAAGAACTCCGGCTCTTTGCGCTCAAATGCATGGCCGATGAACTGGAGCGTCCATCCCACCAGGAAAAGCGCCAGGGCATAAATCCACAAGCGATGCATGAATATGGTTCCGGCGAATAGGGTGAGCGAAAGCACAATGCACGGTATCCCCAGCGTATGACACAGCCGGTTTACCGGATGCTGATGGCTGCTGGAATATTGTGTGACCCACTCTTCGTTGGTGCGGCTGCCCAGCATGGCTATTCGATGATACACGGTACGCACTGAAATGTGGTCGGCCGCGCGGGTTGAGAGGCCGAGTGCAGGCGTGTTAGCATCCTAGGTTTCGGGTAGCTGCTCGACTTTGACCCGTAGTCTACCCACTCTCATTCGTTGTTTATGGGACCCGCCGTAGTCAAAGATTTGCAGACTATAGCGCGCTGTTCCCACGTCTCGCAAAAACGGCGAGACATGGGGCACTCTCCGCGATCTAGGCGGTTGCCCTGACATGATTTTTTAAAAGGAGTAATCCCTTGAAAGTTTACGAAGGCGCAAACGTCCGCAATGTCGCCGTGGTGGGCCACGGTCATGCGGGGAAAACTTCTTTGGTTTCGGCCATGCTGTACGCGTCGGGCGCATCTCCGCGGCTCGGGCGGGTTGACGACGGGTCCGCAACTACCGATTGGGATGACGAGGAGATTGCGCGCAAGATGTCGATTTCGGCGGGATTGGCGTATGTCGAGTGGGGCAAAACCAAAATCAATATCGTGGACACGCCCGGATTCAACATGTTCGTTCACGAAGCCAAGATGGTGCTGCCGGTGGTCGATGCGGCCGTGGTTGTTGTGGATGGTGTGGCCGGAGTTGAAGTTGTCACTCAGCGGGTGTGGAACTACTGCGAAGAATTCAAAACGCCGCGTTTAATCGTGGTCAGCCGCATGGATCGCGACCGCGCCGACGCCGAACGTGTGCTCGAATCGCTTACTACCGCATTTGGGCGCGCGGTGATTCCTTTGGAACTTCCTATCGGCAAGGAAAAGAATTTCACCGGCGTGGTCGATTTGGTTCAGATGAAAGCGTACACGTATGAACTGGGCGGGAATGGCAAAGGCAAAGAAACCGAAATTCCCGCTAACCTGAAAGATCAAGCTCAGGAAGCGCACGAGAAGTTGGTCGAGTTGATCGCGGAAGGCGATGACAAGCTGATGGAAGAATTTTTCGAAAAGGGAACCATTCCAGTTGAAGACCTGATTCCGGCGCTGCACAACGCGATTCGCGAGGACAAAATCTTTCCGGTGATTTTTGGCTCGGGCCTGGGCAATGTCGGCGCCGACCGCGTGATGGATTTCATCGTTGATTACACGCCCGCTCCTTCCGAGCATGAATGGGTGCAGGGAGAAGCTGCTGCGTCCGGAAACGGCGAACCGCCGAAGCGTCATGAAACCGACGCGGAACCAGTTTCGCTATACGTCTTCAAAACCATTTCGGATGCGTTTGCCGGAAGAATCTCGTACTTCAAAGTATTTTCGGGGGTCCTCAAGAACGATGCCACGGTGCAGAATTTCAGCCGTGGTTCGTCCGAAAAGCTCGCGCACATCGCCATCATGCAGGGAAAAACTGCGGTGCCGGTGACCGAACTTCACGCGGGAGACATCGGAGCTGTCTCCAAATTAAAGGATACGCTTACCGGAGACACGCTCGGTGACAAGAGCGCGCCCATTCAGTATCCGAAAGTTCATCTGCCGGAGCCCGCTATCACTTTCGCCATCGAACCGAAGAGCCGCGCCGATGAAGATAAGCTAGGCCCTGGCATCCACAAACTTATGGAAGAAGATGCCATGCTGCGCTTCTTCCGCGATCCCCAAACTAAAGAATTCCTGATTGCCGGAACCGGCCAGCAGCACATCGAAGTCGTAGTCTCGAAGATGAAGAAGCGCTACCACACGGAAGTAATTCTCAAGGCGCCCAAAGTTCCGTACCGCGAAACCATTCGCGGCAAAGCCGATGTCCAAGGGCGCCACAAGAAACAAACCGGCGGACACGGTCAGTATGGCGATTGCAAAATTAAGATGGAACCGCTTCCTCGCGGCGGCGAGTTCGAATTTGTAAATGATATTTTCGGCGGCGCAATTCCCAAGAACTATATTCCCGCCATCGAAAAAGGAATCAAAGACGCGGCCGCGCGCGGATATCTGGCCGGATTTCCCGTAGTCGATTTCAGAGTGATTCTGTACGATGGCTCGTATCACGACGTAGATTCAAACGACATGTCCTTCCAGATGGCCGGACGCATCGCCTTCAAGAAAGCCATGGAGCAGGCCAAGCCCACGCTGCTAGAGCCGGTGATGGCAGCCGAGATCACAGTTCCAGACGAGTTTGCTGGCAGCATCATGGGCGATCTGAACAGCCGTCGCGGCCGCATCCAGGGCATGGATAACAAAGGCGGGAACACGGTCGTGAAAGCTGAAGTGCCAATGTCTGAGATGCTGACCTACGGCGTCGATCTAACTTCGATGACGCAAGGCCGCGGCAGCTTCAATATGGAAATGCACCACTACGATGCGGTCCCTGGACTGCTGCAGGAGAAGATCATTGAGAAGGCGAAAGCCGCGCGCGGGGATGTAAAAGAAGAGGAAGAATAATGAGTAAGCTAGTCTCCGGGTTCTCTGCATCCGTGTTTCGCGGTATGATCCGTGAACGCCTGGATCGTCTCACGTTCTTGCGCCACCTGCTCCTTCATGAGCTCCTCCGTCATTCCGCCGGTCATCGCAAGCCGCAAGCCCCGCTCTTTCACCGCTATCATTCTTTGTTCCCGCTTATCGCGCTCTGAACATTCCATCTTCGTAACCTCCTTGAAGGCGCTGCTATCCTATGGGCCGAAGCAGGCCCAGTTTTTCGGCGTCGTCGGCGAGCTTGTCCGCGACTATCTTGAAGGCATAGAGAAGGGCACGCCGATCTTTTCCAGTCTTCTGGGTCACTCTCTGGTTCGAGTCGCGAAAAGATGGGCCACGTTAGAGTTCGCCCATCAGACAAAGGTTCACGCTTGGGGAATTCGGAAAAACTCGGATCGAATTCCAGCTGAGCAACTGCGTCTGAGTGATGTTGGCGGTAGACTTCGTTGAGAATTGCGATCAGGCGTGGAATCTCTTCCAACTTAAGCTGCAAACTGAGGCCTGCCATCTCCTCAGCGCCGCCCGGGTTTTCCTGTGAGAGTAGCCGTGTTCCGCAAATACCAATACCTCGTTCCTCCTCCGGATCGATTTCTAAAGTCACCAGAATCCAGCCGTCCTTGGGCGTGCCCGCCGCAACCCGAAATATTCGCGGATCAGCGTACAGACTCCACCCTTCTTTCGGGCTACCGCTGGCCTCCATGTCCATGTGCTGACTCCCTCTCACCAACAGTTTTTGCGCTGCTTCTAACCAGCTTCTGCTGGACAGCCTGCGCACTCAAGTTGGGCTCCATGCCAACCTTCCCTTCTTTCCCGGATGTGCTGCGTCACTCTTCTGCATCCATTCGAAGTCTACTTTCACCTCGACCCGGAGATGTCGTGCAAGCCGCAGCGTGTTTGACCACGCGTGCCCGGCGTCAACGTTTTGGATTGAGATGTCTATCTCAGGCACGTGACGATAGCCCTTTTTCGTGTCCTCGGAACTTGCGCGGCCGGTTATGAAGTTTGACTTGCTTACTCTGCGCAAGGCGTCAAGAGAACCGAGTTGCGACATCGCTTCTATGTGAGCCTCATGAACTAGCCGATTCCACCCGGAAGCGGTCTTGCTGGCGAACCGCGCCGTGAGGACGCTGGCGTGTCTCAGGTCCGGCGGGGCGTCGGGATTAAACGCCAACATTCCGGCGTCGGTTTCCGGCCTTTGAGTCGTCGGTACTGCGGTTGAGTTGTTTCGGCGTCGTGACTCGTAATCATCAAGGACTCGCTCAAGCACCGTCGTGTGTGTATCCACTAACGGAATTGCTAGCCTTTGGAGCCGTTTGAATAGTGATTCGGGAATCTCGAGTGTTGGCATCATTGGCTCTCCTCTTTTACGCGCGATAAACTCTGGTCATTCATTCATTCTACCATTCATACTGCTGAATGACATTATCTCTTGTCAAGAACTAAATTAAGGGATATGTCCTTTTCGGAGCCGAGTCGCTATGAGATCTTCAGGCCGACGGCTTTAGCCAGCTTTGCCTGGCGCTCGTCGAGGGTCCAGAATCGTTCCGCCTTGAGTTCAAGGGCGCAGGCCACATGCAGCGTATCGAGCGTTCGCATACCGAGTTTCGGCCCATAGCGGCGAGCGAGGTCCGCGCACAGTTCGAAAGCGTTCTCCGGCAGCGGCACCGCACGCCAAAGGCTGGCGGCCTCATCCGAGACCAATTGTGAATTCGCGCGCCGGGACGCCTCTGCCGTCAGCGTTCCGCGAAATTGATGCTGGCCGAGCGCGTGGACCCACTCGGCGCGATGCAGCGCAGTCAGCATCAGGGGTGGCGCACCTTGCAGGCGACGCCGAGCCTCTGGGGAATGAACATCAGTCAGATACAGAGAGACAACGAAGCTGGAATCGGCGTAAACGCTCAATAACGTCCCCGATCCTCAAGGACGACATTCAGGAGAATACGGTCTCCCAATATTTCCCTGGCGCGGGCTTCGAAATCTGGCCACTTCCCCGGTTTTTCTTCCGCGTTTTCTGGAACAATGCGGGCGATGACGCGGTCGCGCTCCCGGAGTTCCACGATCTTGCCTGCGCGGAGCCAGCTCTTCAACCGCTTGGTATCGCGAAGTTGTCGAATATTAACCGATGGCATGACTAAATGTGGCACATGGTGTGCCACATGTCAATGGGTCTTGCAGATTTACGATGTGACACATTAGGTGTCACATCGCAAAGAATCGACTTCTATGGAACGGAGCAGACTTCGATGTCGGTTTGGGTGAAATCAGTGCCCTTAGCCAACAGTGGTTCGTCGACCGACTTCGCGAGAGCGTAGGCGAAGCAGTCTCCGAAGTTCAGACCTGCCGGGTGGCGACCTTTTCCGTATTTGCGCCAGGCCGAGCGCGCGATATCCACTTGCTCGGCATCGACCGCGATAACCTCAAGGTTTGTGCGCACTACAAATAGATCGAACTCGCGTCCTGCAGCTTCCCCGCGCTTTGCCTCTAAAACAATTCCGGTTTCCAGTACGTTGGCCGCAGACATCAATCGCGTCCCGGTATCGGTGAGGAGTTTCAGAAAACGTTGGCGCTCCGGCTCGGCCAGAAAAATGGCGAGAATCGCTGAAGTGTCAATGACCATTAGCGAGGCAGTCCGTTTTCGTCGTATCCCAGAATTTCGTCGTCAGAACGGGAGTCGAGCGTAGGCAGAGAATCCACGCGTCGCAACAGCTCTTCGATTTGGCCACTTAGTACACGTGCATGACGTTTTGATCTGAGGTGTCGCCATCTCTCTTGGAGCGCCCTATGGATGGCTTCGGTTAATGACTCGCCTGTCGCCTCCGCTACTTTTCGGGCTAAGCGTTCTGTCTCGTCGTTCTTGATGCTAAGAGGCATATATAGAATTATATACAGTGTAGTATAAATATACCATAACCACGTTAATGAGTCTGCCCAATTGCTCCGTGCTTTCAGTGGTAATATCCGGCCAGTGGCCACGTTCAGAAACACTCCCAAAATTCCTCCGGATCGCGAGCGGATCGTCTCCGCCGCCCCGGTCGAGGACGATTCTTCGTTTGAGCTAAAGCTGCGTCCGCAGCGTCTCGCCGAGTTCATCGGGCAGGCCAAGGTCAAAGAAAACCTCGCCGTCGCGATAGAGGCGACACGCTCCCGCGGCGAAGCTCTCGACCACGTTTTGCTATACGGTCCACCGGGCTTGGGCAAAACGACTTTGGCGACAATTATCGCTAACGAACTCGGAGTGCCTTTTCAGCAGACTTCAGGCCCGACGCTGCAAATTAAGGGGGACCTGACGGCAATCCTGACGAATGTCCGGGCAAAACAAGTTCTGTTCATTGATGAAGTCCACCGGCTGCAGCCCACGCTCGAGGAACTGCTGTACTCGGCGCTCGAAGATTACAAGCTCGACATCATCATCGGTCAAGGTCCTGCCGCCCGCACTCATACTATGGATGTGCAGCCCTTCACCTTTATCGGCGCAACCACACGGGCAGGCCTGCTTTCTTCGCCGCTGAGGTCGCGATTCGGCATCGTGCTGCGGCTGGAGTTTTATAGTCACGAAGATCTACGAATCATCGTGGAACGCTCGGCTGAAATTTTGGGAGTAGAAATCAATAGACCGGGCGCGCTCGAGATCGCCAGCCGTTCCCGTGGAACGCCCAGAATTGCCAACCGTCTGCTCCGCAGGGTCCGCGACTACGCCCAGGTGCGAAGCGCAGGGAAGATCGACTTACCCACAGCTCAAGCGGCCCTGCAGATGCTGGAAGTGGATCGCTACGGCTTCGACGAAGTCGACCGCAAGCTGCTCCTGATTATTATCGAGAAATATCAAGGCGGCCCCGTCGGCCTGAATACGTTGGCAGCAGCGCTTGCAGAAGAGCCCGATGCCATCGAAGAGATTTACGAGCCATTTCTGATCCAGATAGGTTTCCTGAACCGCACTCCCCGCGGCAGAGTTGCCACACAGCTAGCCTATGAACATTTTGGAATCACGCCAAACCGAAAGCAGAGCTCGCTGTTCTAGACCATTAAACAGGGTCCGCAGTTGCGAAGCGCCGCAAAAATATACAGCCGGAGTCCACCAGAAAGGCGCCCTTGACACAGCCTTCGCTCTTATTGAGGGGCACCGGAGTAAATCACGGCGAAAGAAAAACTGTTGAGTCCCGCGGTACGTATAACGGCCCACAGAGTCCGAATCAGCGAGGAGGCCTTCAAATTAACAATACTTGTGAAAGCCCAATCGCTCTCTTTTCAGGATGTCCAGATTAGTCAATGCATCTACAATGGCTTCGCGTTCGGCACAATCGTTAGCGCCTTTCCTAATCGTCTCAAGGCGGACCAAAACCGTTGCCTCGGCCACCTCTATGCACTTGGCGAGCAGACATCTGTCTGTTTCGTGCAAAGCAGCGTCGTATTTATTCTGCCGTGGCCGAACCCCTGAAGGACTCTTGGTTCCCACTGGCAACCTCCGCTCCGCTAGTAATAAGTGTGCCAGATAAGTGTCGGAGTTAGCGCTACGGCTTGCAATACTGTTGTCCCTCTAGAGCGCACCCGAAGGCATCTGGTCGGCCGTCTGGATTAAAGTGAAAACGTGCCAGCCGCAGCCGGGTGAAAGATTACTTGCGACATAGGATTCCATAGAACCATCCCGGCACCACCTATGCCCGACAACCGCATACAGCTACAATGTCCGCAGCATGATTGCGCACCTTCGCGGACGATTGCTGGCCAAGCATCCCAACCAGGCTGTGCTTGAAACCGCTGGTGTCGGCTACGACGTCACTATCAGCATCCCAACATTTTCTGACCTGCCCGGGCTCGGCAGTGAGGTCGCGCTGCACATCCACACTCATGTCCGCGAAGATCAAATCGCACTATACGGATTTCTAACGGCGGCCGAAAAACAACTCTTCGAGAAACTGATCACGGTAAGCGGAATTGGACCGAAGCTCGCCATCACGATTCTAAGCGGCATGCCCGCCGATGAAATGGTCGGCGCCATTCGCGGCAATGACATCGCCCGTCTCACACGTATCCCTGGCATCGGCAAGAAAACTGCCGAGCGCATGGTGCTCGAACTAAGGGACAAACTGCCGCCAGCACCAGGAGCAGAAGCCCCGGCCACGCCAGTCATGAGTGCGATCGAAGAAGATGTGCTCTCAGCGCTGGTCAATCTAGGCTACCAACGCCAGTCCGCGGAACGCGCACTGGCTTCAGTTGTGAAGAGTGGCAAGGATGGATCCTTCGAAACAATGTTTCGAAACACGCTAGCCGCACTGGCCAAGTGAAAGGCCCTACCGCTTGCGGAAGACTTCAAAAATCAGATTAAACAATTGCACCAGCGTAATCCCAATGGTAACGTAGACGGCAATCTCCAACCGCCTGCCAGCCTCTTTGGTGCCTGTCAGCATATCCATTACTTCCTTGGTGCTCTCGTGTAAGGTTTCAGCGAGCTGCTCAAAGTGTTGCGTCGATCCTCGCAATTTTTCCAGCACATGCGAGGTGGCCGAAAGGGCCGCAGCTATCTGTTCGCCATTGCGAATGTCGAGTTCAATCTTGCAAGCCGACCACCACGGGCTGCCCGGCGGATTATCGTACATCCGCTGCCGGATCTCTTCATAAGACCGGCTTCGCAGCAACTGCACCAGCGCATGAACTTTATCCGGCTCAAGTGCGGCCGTTTCTTGAATAGATACCGGCATAACTGGCGAGTCTAGCAGCCATTTCCCCGGTCGCTGAGATACCCGAAGGACATCTCCATGTGTGCCATTAGCCCAGGCATCCCACGTTACCCCTCGATTTGAGTAGAGCCTCTAGCCCGTCCCTTTCTTATTCTTACGCGCTAAAACCGGCTTGGTTACGAAGATTACCCACCCTCTCTGCAAGCACAAGCCTATTCGCTGGCGAGACCTAGCGAAGGTGCCGGGGAGCGTTGCTCCGCCTGGACGGGCTAGGCGCCCGTCTCCACATGGGTGGTACTCCGCTGAGACGGCGAGACGGCCATCTTCCCTGCTTAGTTTAGAAGGCGGAGCCGGAGCCCAATAGGCTGTAGAGGAGGACTATCAGGACTATGCTGGTGAAGAGCATGTACATGCGATCTTTTTCGGCGGCGAATCCCCAGATGGATAGGGCTACGCGGAAAACTGGAGTGGCGATCAGCAGGAGCAATCCAAATTGGATTATGCCGCGGCCGTGCAGCCCCAAGGCGCTGCGAATTATGCCGGGGACAGTTTTTAGGTCGGTGGGTTCGCCTTGGAAGACGTGATAATTTACGGGCTCGCGGCCGTGGCGGGTTAGATAAATGATTCCTCCGACGAACACGACTAAAGCGGCCAGCGAGACTCCGGTGCGCAGAAGATTGCCGACTATGTTCTCAAGCTTTTGATCTGTCCAACCGTGCTGGTCTGCAGTTTCTGCCAATTCAGATTCCTCCGGTCAGGCCTTTGTAGAGCATTTGCACGCCGAGAACGGCGATTACGACGCTGAATACGACTCGCAAGATTTTCGTTTCTGCCTTCATCAATATGCGCGCACCCAGCATCGAACCGGCGAGGACACCGAGCATTACCGGCATGGCGAGACCGGGATCGATATAGCCGCGGTTGAGATAGACGCCCGCGCTGGCTGCGGCGGTGACGCCGATCATGAAGTTGCTGGTGGTGGTGGAAACTTTGAAGGGAATCTTCATGGCTTGGTCCATGGCGAGAACCTTCACGGCTCCTGAACCGATGCCGAGCAGTCCTGAAAGCGCGCCCGCGCCGAACATCAGGCTAAAACCCGTGGGAACGCTCTGGACGTTGTAATGCCGCATTCCTCCTTCTTCGGAGGGGAAGTCTCCATTCATGCGAAGGCGGGTCGCCAGGGAATCCTCCGGAAGATTGCGTTGCGCACGAAGCCGCGGTTTTCTAGAAAGGTATGCGGAATAGAGAAGCATGACACCAAAGATGATAGCGAGAGCTCGAGTGGAGATAAATGAAGCCAGAAAAGCTCCGGCGAGCGCGCCACAGGTGGTGGCAATTTCGAGGAACATGCCGATGCGGATGTTAGAGAATCCTTCTTTGACGTAGGCGGCGGCTGCGCCGGAGGAAGTTGCGATCACGGAAACCAGCGAGGCTCCGATGGCGTAGCGTATGTCGACTTTGAAAAAGAGGGTAAGCAGAGGCACGAGGACGACGCCGCCGCCGAGACCGGTGAGCGATCCGAGCAGACCGGCTACGAAAGATCCAACCGCGACAAGAAGGGTGAACTCGAGATGGTTCATCGTCGCCCCGCAGAACGAGTGTGCCACATCGGGTGGTTCAGAAGTTAAGCGCGGGCGTTAACAACTATGGGTCGCTGGATCAGCGGTCAGTGTGGGTCGGCTCTAACGAAAAACGTCGATTCTCGATGTCAGCGCCTCAACAGGCTGCGGGAAAATGCTGTTGACACGAGGAACATCGAACCCCAGCGGCTAAGAGCCGTGGTTGAGAAGAGGTATGCCGCTTCAGTGTGCCCCCGGACGAGGCGTCCGGGTCTACGTTTGCGTTGGCAGAAGTCCTCCAAACCCCTAATTCACTCAAGATTTATCAGATATTCATCAATTTTTAATAAAGACCCGATAGCATCAACCCTCCCAAACGTACAGCAAAAGACAGTCGAATCAATATTTTGCTGGTTATGCATCTTAAGAATTCACTTGGAGGAAAAATGAAGCGAGAGAAGAGAGGAATGGCATTGGCGTTGACATTCGCGATGGCAGTTGGCGCTTTCGCGGCGGCGGCACCGCAAGATACCAGCACCGAAAGCAGCGCCAGCACCAGGAAAAAGCCGGTCGCGAGAAAGTCGGCACCCACCGTTTCGACCCAGCTCAGTGAGATGAAGCGGGCGATCGACGCGCAGCAGCAGCAAATTCTACAACTGATGAATCAATTGCAAAGCCGGGATGCGGCAATCCAGCAGTTGCAACAGCAGGTGGGCCAGGCCCAGAGCGCGGCTACACAAGCAGAGCAGAAGGCCGATACTGCAGTTTCGCAAACGTCGCAGGCGCAACAGGACGTGGCCGCGGTGCACACGGATGTGGCTGACCTGAAGCAAAATGCCACCAGCACAGCGCTTTCGTTGCAGGAAACGCAGAAGAACCTCCGCTCTGAAATTGAGAGCCCCCTCGCCATCCATTACAAAGGGATCACAATAACTCCGGGCGGCTTCATCGCGGCAGAAACAGTGTGGCGCCAACACGCGCTTGGCTACGACATCAATACTCCGTTTAACTCGATTACGTTCCCTGGCGCGGCGCAGAGTAACCTTTCGGAATTTTTCGGATCCGGCCGCCAGTCACGTATTTCGATGCTCGCCGAAGGCAAACTTAGCAGCGCCAAGTTGAGTGGTTATTACGAGTCGGACTTTCTGACCTCTGGAATTACCTCGAACAACAATCAGAGCAATAGCTACGGGCTGCGTATACGGCAGGCATGGGCTCAGGCAGCATTGAACGACGGGTGGAGTTTTACCGGCGGGCAAATGTGGAGTCTGATCACGGAAACGAAGAAGGGGTTGGACAATCGCACGGAAGCGTTGCCGATGACGATCGATCCGCAGTATAACGTTGGTTTTAGCTGGAACCGTCAATATGCTTTCCGGGTGACCAAGAACATCAGCAATAAGGCGTGGTTCGGCTTCGCGGTAGAAGATTCCCAAGCGACGCTTGGCGGCCACGGGGCCAACAACAACTTCATCATCGGCGAGCAGGGCGCGAGTGGTGGTCTTTACAATCCAACCGCAAACTACTCTTTCAATCCCTCGCCCGATATCATCGGCAAACTTGCCTTCGAGCCGGGTTGGGGACACTTCGAAGTATTCGGAGTGTTCACCGACTTCCGCGACCGGATTTATCCGCTGGCGACGGCAACCAAGCCTTCCGCGACGGGTGCGTTTAATAACTCAGCGCCCGACGGCGGTATCGGGGCCAACATACGCGGGACCATCGCCAAGCACGTTGATATAGGTGCGCATTTCCTCGGCGGCAACGGCACCGGACGTTACGGCAGCGCTGGACTCGTAGACGTTGTGGCGCGTCCCGATGGCGTTTTGGTTCCAGTGAGGAATTATCAAGCGTTAGGCACCATCGAGTGGCACTCGCCAAGGCTGGATATTTACGCCAACGTTGGTGGCGAATATGAAGAGCGCACCGCTTTCCTGAGCAGTTCGGGGAAGGGCGTTGGCTATGGATCGACACTGTTTAATAACTCAGGTTGCGGCACCGAGACGGTCCCGGCAACAACGACTGTCACCGTTGTCACCGCTCCCCCGGCAGGCAGTACCACAACCGGCACTGCCACCATTCCGGTTCCCGGTTCGGTGGGCACGCCCCTTACCGGCGGATTCAATCCCGGTGGACTGTCCAATTGCAACGGGGATACGCGGGACATCATTGAAGGCACTATCGGGTTTTGGTATCGCTTCTACAGTGGCCCGAAGGGCAGACTTCAGTGGGGACCGCAGTACTCTTACATCGACCGCAATGTCTGGCGCGGCGTAGGCGGAACTCCAAATGCGACGGAGAATATGTTCTTCACGTCGTTCCGCTATTACTTGCCATAAATTCGGATCCCTTGCCTTTACGCCGCTTTGCGGCGTTGGGCGGGGGATTTCTTTTCTCACCTGTGTGTGGGGCTTTGCGTTGTGCCGCACGGGCGTGACGCCCGCGCCTACACGTTCTTACTTATGCTACGGGGAGGGTGAAATAGAACACTGAGCCGTGGCCGGGCTGGCTGGTTACGCCGATTTTTCCGCCGTGGGCTTCGACGATTGCTTTGGCGATAGCCAGGCCCATGCCTGTTCCTTGGACGTGCAGGCGCTGACCTCGACCGCGATAAAATTTGTCGAATATCAATGATTGTTCGAAATCGTCGATGCCAGGCCCGTGGTCGGCAACGCTCGTCATCACCATCCGGTTATTTACTTCTCCGGTGATTTGAATGGGAGATTCCGGCGAAGAGTATTTGGCGGCGTTTTCGAGGAGCTGAGTTATGACTTCGGTGACGCGGCCTTCATCCATTCGAACCAGTGGCAAGTCTGCTGGCAAGCGGACATCGACCGGATGTTGCCCCAACGCTGGCTTCGCTTTTTCAAGCGCGGCATTGACGGCTTCCTGAATTGGATGCGCGCCTAATTGAAGCTCGACCTTGTTCGCATCAAGCTGCGCCATTTCCGCGGCTTCGCCAACCAGGCGGTTCAAACGGTCACTTTCTTCGTTAATGACGGTGAGAAGTTCGAGGCGCTGAGCCGCGTCCAGGGCGGGATTCGAGAGCATTGATGTGGCAGACGCTTTGATGGAGGTTAGCGGGGTACGAAATTCGTGGGTGACTGAATCGAGTAAAGCCGACCGCAGTTGCTCGCTTTCGCGCGAAGCCTCAGCGCGACCTAGTTTCTCTACCGCGCCAGCGCGTTCGATTGCGATCGCAATCAGGCTACTCATGGCTTCGAGAGTTTCACGGGAAAGCATCGCGCCGGAAACGCCCATGCTGCCAACGACGCGAAGGCCCATGCGCAGAGGTATTACGACCATGTGTTTTTCAGGGTTCGTCATCGGCTCGCCACGCATGCAGACCAATTGCAAATCGTGGCGTTCCAAGTCGTGAATGGCGGGGCTCGACCGGTAAACGTCAGGCCGGTTGGGCAATGCGATGGCCGCGGCTTTAACGCCGAAAGAGTCCACGATGTATCGCGGAATCGCATTCAGCAGTTCGATTACGTTGTCGCTGGAAAGCAGTTGCTGGCTGAATCTGTAGAGGCGCTCGGCCTCGTGCCGACGCTCGTTGGCTCTTTGCGCTTCGCGGCGCGCTCGCTCCGCTAGTTGGCTGGCAATGATGGCTGTGACCAGAAAAGCAAACAGGGCGACCCAATTCTGCGGATCGGCGATGGTCAAGGTGCCAACAGGAGGAAGGAAATAGTAGTTGAAAGCTAGCGTTGCAACTATTGCCATGAAGACGGCGGGCCGCAATCCCCAGTTCGCTGAGACGATCAGGACGCCGATCAGAAAACTTAGCGCGACGGTGGTGGGGTTCACCTTGAGTACTAGGTGGTAAAACACAACCAGCACCAGGACAGCAACTGCCGTGGCGGCATAGCGCATGGCGGACTTGAGTCGCGCTTGGTTCACGCCGCCGATTGTAGCTGATCTTAGGAAGACTCGTTTGCGCGCGTTCCTTTGTGTACCTTTGTGTCCTTTGTGGTTTTAGCATTTCTCAATTCATGAACCACAAAGGACACAAAGGTACACAAAGGAAAAAGGGCTTGCAGGAGCGTGGAGGCGCCTATACCTGATTCGACATTTTGAATCTGCTCGACGACAATAGCCGCGATGACCAAAACTCCTGATCAATGGTTGGAGGAGGCTGATCCCACAAAGAAGGGTGGCGTATTCAAACTCTTTCTGGGATACGCGCCGGGTGTCGGCAAGACTTTCAGCATGTTAAGTGAAGCGATTCGCCGGCACGCGCGCGGCGAGGATGTGGTCATCGGGGTGATCGAAACCCATGGGCGCAAGGCGACTGCTGAACTGGCGTCCAAGCTCGAAGCTGTTCCTCGAAAGAAGCTGGAGTACAAAGGCACCGTGTTCGAAGAAATGGACGTAGACGCCATCCTCGCCCGAAAGCCAAGCGTCGTCTTGGTAGACGAGTTGGCGCATACCAACGTCGAGGGCAGCAAGCACGCAAAGCGCTATCAGGATGTACTGGAATTGCTCGATGCGGGCATTGATGTGCTTTCGACGATGAACATTCAGCATTTGGATAGCGTGACGCCGACGGTGCAAGGCCTGACGGGGATTACGGTTCGGGAGACGGTGCCGGACTGGGTACTTAAGCGAGTGAATGAAGTAGTGATGTCGGACCTGACTCCGGAAGCGTTGCAGAGCCGCATGCGCCGCGGAGATATTTACCCGCTTGACCGGGTTGGCAGGGCGCTGGGGAATTTTTTTCGTCCGGGAAACCTGATCGCGTTGCGTGAGTTGGCTCTTCGCCAGGTGGCGCAGGCCGTGGATCAGAGCCTGGAATCGTATCGCGAGAAAGATGAAGACAGCGGAAGTGTCCCGGTTCGCGAGCGGATCGCGGTTTGCATCAGCTCAAATCCAGCGGCGCAATATCTGATCGCGCGCGGGGCTCGCATGGCACAAGCCATGGGCGGGGAATTGCACGTTGTGTATGTGGATCTCGGGCAGGATGACAATGAGCCCAACCAGAAAACCTTATTAGCGAATCTCAATTTCGCCACGAACGTGGGCGCGCAAATAACCAAACTGAAGGCGAGCAGCGTGGCGCACGCTGTAGCTGACTTTGTGCGCGAAAAACACGTCACCCAGGTTGTATTTGGACGGTCAGCCACCGGTGGATGGAGAAAATATTTATATCTCACTGCGATCAATAAGTTCCTGCGCGATGCGCCGGCGGTCGACGTACACATTGTTACCCAGGAACCTGCCTGATTCCATGAATGAACATCGCCGTATTCTCGTAGTGGACGATGAACCTCAGATTCCGCGGGTGTTGCGCACCAGTCTCTCCAGCCACGGCTACGATATTCGAGTGGCTAATGACGGCGAGACGGCGCTCGAGATCATGAAAGACTGGACCCCGGATCTGGTCATCACTGATCTCTCCATGCCGAATATGGATGGGTTGGAGCTGTGCCGGCGATTGCGGCTTTCAACCAAGATTCCCATCATCGTGCTCTCTGTGAAAGGCGAGGAAAAAACTAAAGTGCGGGCGCTCGATGCTGGCGCCGACGACTACGTAACTAAGCCGTTCGGGATCGAGGAATTGCTAGCTCGGGTGCGCGCGAACTTACGGCGTGTTCCGGTGGAAAGCGATCAGTCGACGCTCATTGAAGTGGGTGATTTCCGCATCGATCTGGCGGCGCATAAAGTTGCGCTGCGCGATCGCGAGGTGCGGCTGACGCCTAAGGAATTTGATCTTCTGGTTTATCTGGCGCGCCATCCCGGAAAAGTAATAACCCATCGGACATTGCTGAGCGCGATCTGGGGCGGACAAAGTACGGAACAGGTTGAATATCTGCGGGTATTTGTTGGCCAGTTACGCAAGAAGCTGGAGCCGGAAGCATCGTCGCCGCGCTACATTATTACCGAGCCTTGGGTTGGATACCGCTTCGAGCCCGGCGAGTAAAGTCTGATTTCTCGCGCGGCTTCTTCTTAACGAACATTCTACGGATCCTTTATTCAATCCTTACGCCTTTCGTTATCCAATGAAATGGTAACGAGAGGGTAGGAGACTATCCTGCTTGCTACTGAAATAAGTCGCACAAATTGCAGAGAGGCTGGGAGCTTATGTCGACAATTCACAATGTATCCGCGGAAGAGCTGGCGAAAGTTTTTCATCACTATCATGAGGCGCTGGAAAATGACTTTCACGGCCACGCCATGCGGCAGGCAGACTTTTCGTGGGAACAGGCTCCTCAAAACGAGCGCAAATTGATGATTGCGGCTGCCCGGCTGACGTTACTGGAACTAGCGGCGACGTCTGCGATGGAGAAAGCCGATCGTCAGTATTTCGCCAAACCCGGCGAAGCAGACTGGGGTTGTTGAGCCACTTCTCTTAGTTCCAAAGCGGTCTTCTTTACGAAGTCTTTACGAACCCTTTAGCCAATTCTTACGGGTGCGCTTGTCCAATGAGTTGTAAGAACCCGTTCTGACATTGCGTGCATCGAGAGAGAGATGGAGTTGTTCTTCACACTGCTGTGTGCAGGCGCAGTGATGTTCATGCTGCGCTTTCTTGCTGCCCTGCTGAACGAAGGCGGCAGGTCGCCGCGGCGGGTGAGCGTTTATTTTGCGAGATTCAATCCGCCCAAGCGGCGAGGAGAACTTATCGTCATGAATTCCAAGAGTTACAAAGCCAAATCGGCAGTAGAAGCGGGTAAGCGGGCAGCCTTCATTGTCGTAGCGGCGGCGCTGATTGCGCTTCCGCTGCACGGCCAACATACCCCGAGTGATGTTGCGGCCAGCGGGTCAGAATCGCCGGAACAACAAGCGAATGCCACGCCGAAAACAGAGGACGAAATTGTCCAAGAGCTCGCGGCCATGAAAAAGCGCATCGAGCAACTCGAAGCTGCGCTGAAGCAGCATGAGGCGGCCGAGCAGCCGAGCACAGTAGTTCACAGTGCGAAAGCGAACGCGCCGATACCGGCTTCTCCGAGTGCCCGGCTTGCCACGGCGGCCCCGGCGGAAGTTCAGGAATCACTCGCTGCTAGCTCCCCGCCGGGAAAACCCGCCAAAGAAGAACCATTTGCGTTCGCCGACTGGACTTGGCTGAACGGCAACGCGCGGACGAAAACACCGGCTTTCGATTCGAAATTCTTCACGCCCGAAATCCGGGCTGACATTGATTACATTTACGACCTGAACCATCCGAAGGATGACACCATTGGCGGATCCAGCGAGGTTTTTCGGTCGAACGAATTTCAAGTGACACAGCTTGGCGTCGGTGGCGACTTCCACTATGACAATGTGCGGGCTCGCCTAATGACGCAGTTTGGAATGTATTCGACGACAACCCCCCGCAATGACGCTAGCCCGGCCCGTGGGCAATGGAACCTCGCGGACGCCTATCGCTATGTTTCCGAAGCCTACGGCGGCTATCACATTAACGCGCTGCATGGAATTAACGTCGACGCCGGAATTTTTATGTCCTACATAGGCCTGTTCAGCTACTACAACTTCGATAACTGGGCGTATCAACCCTCCTACGTCTCCTCTAATACGCCATGGTTTTTTAATGGCATGCGTATACAAATTTTTCCTACGGCCCACTTGAAGATTGAGCCCTGGATCATCAACGGATGGCAGTCATACGGCCGATTCAATGGCAGATTAGGCATCGGCGGCCAGATTTTATGGCGGCCGAATGGGTGGCTCTCAATCCTTGGAAACCAGTACGCCCTCGGTGAAGATGCATTGAATACTCCGGGCCGGGTACGTTATCACACCGACGATAGCATCGAGGTCAAATACTATGACCATCCAGAACGGACATTGAGCAAGGCCGCGTTCTCGCTTACCGGAGACATGGGATGTGAACACGGCGGCGGCGTAAGCTGCTATGGCAATTCGGCCAAGGGGCCCAAGCAGGACTTCCTCGGATTCATGTTCTACAACCGACTGTGGTTCCACCACGACCTTTATGGCCTCACACTGGGCGGTGGCAAGATTAACAATCCCGGACGCTACCTCGTGTTGTTGCCGCCCATCAATGGCGCAACCGCTGCTTCCGGAACTCCCTATTTCACGGAGAATCCTGGTGATCCGTACAAGGCATGGGATGCATCCGCCACCTTCGATTACATGCCCAGCCAGTACATTACGTTTCGCTGGGAATTCGACCACCGGGCGGCGAACGTTCCGTATTTCTCAGGATCCGGAGGCATCACGCCGGCGGGCGGCAATACCGGCAATCCGACCGTTCTGGTACCTGGTTTTACTCCTGATCTAGTGAAGGACGAAAACAGGTTTGATCTGGCGATCCTAGTCAAGTTCTAGTATCTATGCTTCTGGCGATTTTTTGACAGGAGCATAGATATGACTTCCCGTTTTTCGAATGTCGTAAATAGTTTTTTAAGGCCATACACGTGGCTGATGGTATCAACCATGATCGCTGTCGAATGTTTATCGCCGGCATACGTTCGCTCTCAAAGTGATAATACTGGCAGGACACAGACAACTGAAGAACTGCAACAACGCGTAGGCGAACTCGAGAGTGAAGTCGCCGAGTTGAAGCGCATGGTGACAGAACTGCAAACCAATTCGAAGCAAGCGAGCGTTTCTCCAAGTATTCAGAGCGCACAGATAAGCTCGATCGCGGACCCGCAGGCTGCTGCTACAGAAACATTGACGCCCGCTCCACAGGACAAAGCTAATCTCGCATTTTTGCGCGACACCACCATCAACATTGGGCTGGATGGATATTACGAGTACAACTTCAATGCTCCCGTCGGACGAGTTAATCTGCTGCGTGCTTATGACGTTCTGAGTAATAGTTTCAGCTTGAATCAGGCCAGCGTGATATTCGATCACCCGGCAGATGTAGCCAATGGGCGGCGTTTGGGCGGACGTCTGGATCTTCAATTCGGGCAAGCGACGGATACGCTGCAGGGAAATCCTCTCAATGAACCGCGGCCGGATATCTATCGAAACATTTTTCAGGCTTATGGAACCTACATTGTCCCCGTGGGCCGCGGTTTGAATGTGGACTTCGGAAAATGGGCGAGCTCGATTGGGATCGAAGGCAATTACACCAAAGATCAGATCAACTATTCGCGGTCGTTCTGGTTTGACTATCTGCCTTTCTACCATATGGGCGTGCGCGTCACCTATCCGGTCAGCGATCGTCTGGCCTTGAATTACTGGATTGTCAACGGAACCAATCAAGTTGAACCCACGAATGGTTTCAAAGATGAGTTGTTTGGTTGGACGGCGACTCCAAACAAAAAGATTAGTTGGACGATGAATTACTACCTGGGGCAGGAGCATCCGGATCGCGTCAGTGTGCCACCGACGTCGCCGATTCCGTTGCAGCCCGGGCTTAGTTTCGCGGCGATTGTTCCAGCGCCTAATGGCCTGCTGCACATTTTCGATAGTTATGTGAGCTGGCAGGCGACTCCGAAGCTCAGCCTTGCCGTGGAAGGCGATTACGTAATTGAACGGTTGTGGAGAAATTCTGCGCCGGGCGAATCGTCCGCTCCTTCCCACGTCGACGGAGGCGCAGCGTATCTGAAATATCAGCTTAGCCCCCAATTCACGTTGGGCGGCCGCGCGGAATATCTTTCCGATCGCGGCGGTCTTTTTAGCGGTTTGACGCAGGCACTAAAGGAAACCACTGCAACCTTCGACTACAACGTGGCAGACGGTTTCCTCATGCGGTATGAGTGGCGTCGCGATTTTTCGAATCAGCCTTCATTCCTGACAAGTACGCAAGGTGTGCTCAGCAAACAACAAAATACGGCGACCCTCGGACTGGTCTGGTGGTGGGGACGAAAGCAGGGTGCGTGGTGAGTTCAATCGGAACATTTCGCTTGGGGGAACATTGATGAAAGACATTATTTTCATCGCCGCTACGCTGGCATTTTTTGCCGCTGCCATTGGCTACGTACGATTTTGCGATCGGATTCGCTGAGGAGGGTGCTTTCATGAGTCTTGAATCGATCCTCATGTTGGTTGTCTGCGCGCTGCTGATGGTCTACCTGCTGTATGCGTTATTGATGCCGGAGAAGTTCTGATGACTGCGAATGGCTGGATTCAGATACTCCTGTTCCTGGCGTTGATCTTCGCGTTGACGAAACCGCTAGGTGTGTTCATGACCCGGGTTTTCAATCGCGAACGCACGTTTCTTGATCCGATTGCCCGGCCTATCGAGCGTTTGCTGTATCGCGTGACCGGGGTTGATGAGAACCGCGAGATGCGATGGACGGAGTATGCCGTCGCCATGCTGATGTTCAGCGGCGTCTCGATGCTGGTGCTGTATTTGATCGAGCGCGTGCAGCAATGGTTGCCGTTGAATCCGCAGAAGTTTGGCGCGGTTGCTCAGGACCTAGCGTTTAATACCGCGGCCTCATTCACTACCAATACAAATTGGCAGAACTATGCGGGCGAGGCCACGATGAGCTACCTGACTCAGATGGCCGGACTCGCATATCACAATTTCACTTCCGCGGCAGTCGGTATCGCGCTGGCAATCGCGTTCGTGAGGGGCATTGCGCGGCGGGAAAAAGAAACTATCGGGAATTTCTGGGTGGACATGACGCGGTCCACGCTGTGGCTGCTGCTGCCAATGTGTGTTATTTACGCTCTGGCCTTGGTTTCACAAGGAGTCGTGCAGAACTTGAAACCATACGACACGGCCAAACTGGTTGAGTCCCAGCAAGTGCAGAAGACTGGCGCAGACGGAAAGCCGATGGTCGGCCAGGACGGCAAGCCGGTGATGGATACCGTCACCGATCAGACTATCGCGCAAGGCCCAGTCGCTTCGCAGGAAGCGATCAAGATGCTGGGCACGAATGGTGGCGGTTTCTTCAATGCGAACAGTTCGCATCCATTCGAGAATCCCACGCCGCTCAGCAATTATCTGCAGATGCTTTCGATTTTTGCCATCCCCGCTGGTTTGACTTACACGCTAGGACGCATCACGGGATCGCAACGCCACGGATGGGCGGTGTGGGCGGCTATGGCGTTCTTGTTCCTGGCCGGAGTCACAACCGCTTATTGGGCGGAGGCGCGCGGCAACCCGCTGCTGAAGGGAGCGGACCAGCGCGTTAGCGCATTGCAGCCCGGCGGCAACATGGAGGGCAAGGAAGCTCGCTTTGGCATCGCTGATTCTGCGCTGTTTGCCACGGTCACCACCGACGCCAGTTGCGGAGCGATCAACGGTTGGCACGATTCCTACACCCCACTCGGCGGAATGGTTCCGCTGGCCAACATCATGCTTAGCGAAACCGTTTTCGGCGGCGTGGGCGCTGGACTGTACGGCGTTCTCATCTATGTTGTGCTGGCAGTTTTCATCGCAGGCTTGATGGTCGGCCGCACGCCGGAATATTTAGGCAAGAAGATTGAAGCCTATGACGTGAAGATGGCTATGCTGGTCACGCTGGTTTTTCCCGTGGTGATTCTGGTACTTGCCGGAATCTCTTCTGTGGAGAGCTTTGGCACCTCCAGCATCAGCAATCCGGGTCCTCATGGACTCACGCAAATTTTATACGCGTTCACATCCATGGCGGGCAATAACGGCTCGGCCTTCGGAGGGTTGAACGGAAACACTCTCTGGTACAACAGCGCGGGCGCAATGACCATGCTGATCGGCCGCTTCTTCATGATCATTCCGATGCTGGCTATCGCCGGCAATCTGGCCAAGAAGAAATATGTTCCGCCATCGCTGG
>Ga0206981_10097_pt1 | contig 26733 bp, 14 predicted proteins | sample Alteio_BWMinCont_17_FD_153312 | JGI IMG/M metagenome (GOLD analysis project Ga0206981, IMG submission 153312) | Enriched cells from forest soil in Barre Woods Harvard Forest LTER site, Petersham, Massachusetts, United States -... | ecosystem: Environmental > Terrestrial > Soil > Temperate forest >... | reverse complement strand
ATATAGGTATTTATAGCCGATGCTTTATAAATGGGAGTGATGACGATAGGCCAGCAATAATTTTTCTTGCTGATTTGCAAAGGGTTACTACTGTACTACTGATTATTCTTACAAACCTTTTGGATAAGTTAAAAACCTGCGTATCTTTGCGGCCCGCTTCGGAAAAAGAAACGGTTGTTATTTGAAGAAAAGAGGGCAAAAAAGTAAGCTGAAAAATAAGTGCAAAAAGTACTTGACGGTTAAGAAAAAAAGTCACATCTTTGCAGCCCGCAAACGAGGAAGATAAAAGAGGGGAGAGCGGGAAAAAAGAGGCAAACAAAAATAAAAAAAAATAAAGTTTGCAAGTTTAAAAAAGGTTTCTACCTTTGCAGTCCCAAAAGAAAGGGGCGAAAAAACGAAAGGAAGCCGGAAACGGCGGGGAGTCGGAAGCTGAGAAAAGAAGGAAGCGATTCCGGAAAAGAAAGCAGAAAAAAGGAAAGGAATTTCCGAAACAAAAACAGAGAAGGAAGCGATTTCCGGATCAATAAAAAATGAGAGTTCATCACAACAAAATGTGAGAAAACATATAGCCGGACTGAGACAGGAAGGCGCAAAAGTTCTTATAAGATACTGGATAATCATGTAGCGTAACGGTAGATCACTGTTACGAAACAAAGAGAGAAAAGGGATACTGTATAAAGATACAACAGTGAACGGATCGGAATAGAAGAGAGAAGCGATTCAAACAACGAAAACCACCGGGCACGAAATTTTACAGATTCTATTATTAATAATAGGGTCAGTGAACAAACAAAACATTTTACAATGGAGAGTTTGATCCTGGCTCAGGATGAACGCTAGCGGCAGGCCTAATACATGCAAGTCGGACGGGATTGGAGAGCTTGCTTTCCATGAGAGTGGCGCACGGGTGCGTAACACGTATGTAACCTACCCTTATCAGGGGGATAGCCTCTCGAAAGAGAGATTAAGCCCGCATAATATGAAGACATAGCATTATGACTTCATCAAATATTTATAGGATAAGGATGGGCATGCGGAACATTAGCTAGTTGGTAAGGTAATGGCTTACCAAGGCTACGATGTTTAGGGGATCTGAGAGGATGACCCCCCACACTGGTACTGAGACACGGACCAGACTCCTACGGGAGGCAGCAGTAAGGAATATTGGTCAATGGGCGGAAGCCTGAACCAGCCATGCCGCGTGCAGGAAGACGGCCCTACGGGTTGTAAACTGCTTTTGTACCGGAATAAACCCCCGATCGTGATCGGGGCTGAATGTACGGTAAGAATAAGGATCGGCTAACTCCGTGCCAGCAGCCGCGGTAATACGGAGGATCCAAGCGTTATCCGGATTTATTGGGTTTAAAGGGTGCGTAGGCGGCCTGTTAAGTCAGGGGTGAAAGACGGTAGCTCAACTATCGCAGTGCCCTTGATACTGATGGGCTTGAATGTACTAGAGGTAGGCGGAATGTGACAAGTAGCGGTGAAATGCATAGATATGTCACAGAACACCAATTGCGAAGGCAGCTTACTATGGTATGATTGACGCTGAGGCACGAAAGCGTGGGGATCAAACAGGATTAGATACCCTGGTAGTCCACGCCCTAAACGATGAATACTCGATGTTAGCGATATACAGTTAGCGTCAAAGCGAAAGCGTTAAGTATTCCACCTGGGGAGTACGCCCGCAAGGGTGAAACTCAAAGGAATTGACGGGGGCCCGCACAAGCGGAGGAGCATGTGGTTTAATTCGATGATACGCGAGGAACCTTACCCGGGCTTGAAAGTTAGTGAATGATACAGAGACGTATCAGTCCTTCGGGACACGAAACTAGGTGCTGCATGGCTGTCGTCAGCTCGTGCCGTGAGGTGTTGGGTTAAGTCCCGCAACGAGCGCAACCCCTATGTTTAGTTGCCAGCACGTTAAGGTGGGGACTCTAAACAGACTGCCTATGCAAATAGAGAGGAAGGAGGGGACGACGTCAAGTCATCATGGCCCTTACGTCCGGGGCTACACACGTGCTACAATGGGCAGTACAGAGGGCAGCTACCTGGCAACAGGATGCCAATCTCAAAAAGCTGTTCACAGTTCGGATCGGGGTCTGCAACTCGACCCCGTGAAGTTGGATTCGCTAGTAATCGCAGATCAGCAATGCTGCGGTGAATACGTTCCCGGGCCTTGTACACACCGCCCGTCAAGCCATGGAAGCTGGAAGTGCCTGAAGTGCGTAACCGCAAGGAGCGTCCTAGGGTAAAGTCGGTAACTGGGGCTAAGTCGTAACAAGGTAGCCGTACCGGAAGGTGTGGCTGGAATACCTCCTTTCTGGAGCAGTATCCACAAAAACTCTCTCTTAAAAAGCGTAATAGCGAAAGCTGTTTAGCTACATGACCAGTTACTTATATATTAGTTGAATAGGATGTAAGTGTTGTAGTAGTTGTAAAGGTTGAAAAGCTAAAACAATCACTAATTCACTAACTCAGTCCATCACTAATTAAAACGAAACAAAAGGAAAACCCAAAAGATGAAGCCATCGATGTGGGCCGGCCCGCTAGGCCAGGACACAGTTGGCAGTTAACAGTGGGCAGTATGCAGTTAGCAGTTGGCAACAAATGAGCTAACTACAGCAGTAAATCACTGCAAACTGCAAACAGAAAACTGCAAACTAAAATAAAGTCCTGTAGCTCAGCTTGGTTAGAGCACTACACTGATAATGTAGGGGTCAGCAGTTCAAATCTGCTCGGGACTACACAAGGCAGTCAAAAGTCGGGAGTCGAAAGTCAGGAGTCAAAAAGACTTAAGACTAAATACTCAGGACTACAGACTCATTTTTAGGGGGATTAGCTCAGCTGGCTAGAGCACCTGCCTTGCACGCAGGGGGTCAACGGTTCGAATCCGTTATTCTCCACTTAAACATTGCGCAAGGCAATGTAATAAAAAATAATGAATAGGAAATCAGCCGATGGGGCTGGAGCATCCCGATTTTACATCGGGAGGGTCAACGGTTCGAATCCGTTATTCTCCACCATGCCCTCCGTTTTCCGAAAGGAATAGGATATAATGCAATATCAGCAGCAATGCTGATGGGGCCAAGTTCTTTGACATATTGGAAGAAGTAAATTAAAAGAGAAAACAACAGAAGAGGACTGTTGAGGCTCTGAAGGTAAACAAGTAAAGATGAACAAAGGTACATCGGTAGTAATACCAATGAACTAATGAACAAATGAGCGAGTGAACTAAAAGACGCAACAAGAATCAAAAAAGCATACATACCGAGCAAAAGGCGGTATAGTAGAAGAAAGTAAGAAAGGGTACACGGGGGATGCCTTGGCTCTCAGAGGCGATGAAGGACGTGATAAGCTGCGATAAGCTGCGGGGATCAGCAAATATGAATTGATCCGCAGATTTCCGAATGGGGAAACCTAACTATTTGAAGAATAGTTGCATAAATGCGCGAACCTGCTGAACTGAAACATCTAAGTAAGCAGAGGAAGAGAAAACAACAGTGATTTCCTGAGTAGTGGCGAGCGAAAGGGAAGAAGCCCAAACCGGCTATGTTACGGCATAACCGGGGTTATAGGACCACAACATGAACATTAAATAAAACCGGAACGGGGTGGGAAACCCGGCCATAGAGCATGAGAGCTGCGTACGGGTAATAGATAATGGGATAGTGGTATCCTGAGTACCGCGAGGTCGGAGACGCCTTGTGGGAATTTGCCGGCACCATCCGGTAAGGCTAAATACTCCTGAGAGACCGATAGTGAACCAGTACCGTGAGGGAAAGGTGAAAAGAACCCCGAACAGGGGAGTGAAATAGAACCTGAAACCGTGTACTTACAAGCGGTCGGAGCGGACAAGATCCGTGACGGCGTGCCTTTTGCATAATGAGCCTACGAGTTACTCTTTCCTGGCAAGGTTAAGTGTTTAAGACACGGATCCGAAGCGAAAGCGAGTCTGAATAGGGCGTATAGTCAGGGGAGGTAGACGCGAAACCTTGTGATCTACCCATGGACAGGTTGAAGGTGCCGTAACAGGTACTGGAGGACCGAACCGATAAACGTTGAAAAGTTTCCGGATGATCTGTGGGTAGGGGTGAAAGGCTAATCAAACTGGGAAATAGCTCGTACTCCCCGAAATGTTTTTAGGAACAGCCTGGCGGTTGAGTTATTAAGAGGTAGAGCTACTAATTGGGTGCGGGGGAGTCAAATCCTACCAAATCCAGATAAACTCCGAATGCTTAATAATATACGCTGGAGTGAGGCTCTGGGTGCTAAGGTCCAGGGCCGAGAGGGAAAGAACCCAGACCATCAGCTAAGGTCCCTAAATTACCACTAAGTTGAACTAACGAGGTCCGATTGCACAGACAGCTAGGATGTTGGCTTGGAAGCAGCCATTCATTTAAAGAGTGCGTAACAGCTCACTAGTCGAGCGATCGGGCATGGATAATAAACGGGCATCAAGTGGTATACCGAAGCTATGGATTATGCAGCAATGTATACTGGTAGGGGAGCATTCTAACTTCCGGTGAAGCAGGAAGGTAACTGACTGTGGAGGGCTTAGAAAAGCAAATGTAGGCATAAGTAACGATAAGGCGGGAGAGAAACCCGCCCACCGAAAGACTAAGGTTTCCTGATCAACGCTAATCGGATCAGGGTTAGTCGGGGCCTAAGGTGAAGCCGAAGGGCGTAGCCGATGGACAACTGGTTAATATTCCAGTACTTTTTATAACTGCGATGCGGTGACGGAGTAGTGACACTGACGCGAACTGACGGAATAGTTCGTTAAAGGCCGTAGGTATATGGACTGTAGTAAAGTACGCAGACCATGCTGAAAGCTGATAGTACGCAGAACCTTCGGGGGATGTGATAGTTCAGGTAATCAGACTTCCAAGAAAACCCGCTAAGCTTCAGGTTATAAAAACCCGTACCGTAAACCGACACAGGTAGTCGAGGAGAGAATCCTAAGGTGCTCGAGTGAATCATGGCTAAGGAACTCGGCAAAATGGCCCTGTAACTTCGGGAGAAGGGGCGCTTTCAGCAATGGAAGCCGCAGTGAAAAGGCCCAGGCGACTGTTTAACAAAAACACATGGCTATGCAAAATCGAAAGATGACGTATATGGCCTGACACCTGCCCGGTGCCGGAAGGTTAAGAGGGGATGTTAGGGTTAAACCGAAGCATTGAATCGAAGCCCCGGTAAACGGCGGCCGTAACTATAACGGTCCTAAGGTAGCGAAATTCCTTGTCGGGTAAGTTCCGACCTGCACGAATGGTGTAACGATCTGGGCGCTGTCTCAGCCATGAGCTCGGTGAAATTGTGGTATCGGTGAAGACGCCGGTTACCCGCAACGGGACGGAAAGACCCCATGCACCTTCACTACAACTTAACATTGAAATCGGCTACAGGATGTGTAGGATAGGTGGGAGACTGTGATCATGCTTCGCTAGGAGTATGTTAGTCAACGTTGAAATACCACCCTTTCTGTATCTGGTGTCTAACTCCCTTCTGGGGAGGACATTGTTTGGCGGGTAGTTTGACTGGGGTGGTCGCCTCCAAAAAGGTAACGGAGGCTTTCAAAGGTAAGCTCAATACGCTTGGTAACCGTATGAGGAGTGCAATAGCATAAGCTTGCTTGACTGTGAGGCAGACAAGCCGAGCAGGGTCGAAAGACGGATATAGTGATCCGGTGGTTCTGCATGGAAGGGCCATCGCTCAAAGGATAAAAGGTACGCTGGGGATAACAGGCTGATCTCCCCCAAGAGCTCATATCGACGGGGAGGTTTGGCACCTCGATGTCGGCTCGTCACATCCTGGGGCTGGAGAAGGTCCCAAGGGTTGAGCTGTTCGCTCATTAAAGTGGCACGCGAGCTGGGTTCAGAACGTCGCGAGACAGTTCGGTCCCTATCTGTTGTGGGCGCAGGAAGTTTGAGTGGGGCTGACCTTAGTACGAGAGGACCGGGTTGGACGAACCACTGGTGAATCTGTTATGGCGCCAGCTGTATTGCAGAGTAGCTACGTTCGGAATAGATAAGCGCTGAAAGCATCTAAGTGCGAAACTAGCCACAAGATGAGACTTCCATTGAGGGTCGTAGCAGACTACTACGTTGATAGGTTACAGGTATAAAGGTGGTGACATCATAGCCAAGTAATACTAATCGCCCGAAGCTTTCTCATAGCAGGTAATTATGGAGATTAGAGACTAAAGATTAGAGATTAGGACTTGTCCTTTGAACTGATCGCAAACCTCTGATCTCCGAACACTAAAACTGTTGTTTTCTCAATTTATTTGCTTCTTTCAATTATGTTTAAGTTTAGCGGAAAGCTAAAAGACCAAAGCAAAAAGCCTTTAAAAGCTTAAAGCAGAAAGTCCAAAGCAGAAAGCGAGACAAATACCGAATTGGCAAAAAAGCTTTATGCTTTTAGCCTTGAGCTTTATGCTCAAAAGAAATTCAGGTGCCTATATCGGCGGTGTCCACCTCTTCCCATTCCGAACAGAGAAGTTAAGCCCGCCAGAGCCGATGGTACTGCAGTAAAATGTGGGAGAGTAGGTCGGTGCCAAATCTTATCAAGTCCCTTTCATCTAACGATGAAGGGGTTTCTTGTTTTATAACTGTTCCTATACCTGCGAGATAATATCTACTGACAACCTTGGCAACCGTTCAACTAATCTCTGGCCTCTGTTCTCTAACCACCAATCTTTAATCTCAATATATGAAACAATTGCAACTGCCTGAGGTTCAATTATAATGAGAAGTTTAATTTATATTATAGTAGTTATCCTGGTGATCAGCTGGCTACTCGGAGGCTTTGCCTTTCATGTTGGTGGAGATGCTATTCACATAATAGTTGTAATAGCAGTTATCCTATTATTATTAAATGTGTTTAACGGTGGCGGCAGATCAGAAAGAGGCCGCTGGTATTAACATAAATACTGTACGCAGTAATAGCCTTGGTTCACCCGAACTGGGGCTTTTTGTGTTTTTGGAGACTTAGTAGTTGATGAATCATGGTTTATAGCGTAGCTCTTTCTCAGGAGCAGAGATAAATTGCACATTTTCCAACAAATTTTCTAAATTGGTATCCAAGAATTTCATCATGATCCTGATCATACTAAACATCCTCTTCTGCATTGCCTTCTTAGCGTTTGCCTATGTAAACCTCAACGATGTTGATGCTCCTTTATGGGTAACTATTTATATGGTTGCCGCCATTTGCTGTGGCCTGGCAGCTTTTAATATGTATTATCCGACCATTTATCTTATTGCCATTGCTTTTTACCTTATATACGCTGTTATTTTATTTTTTGCTAAAGACGGTGTTCGCGATTGGATAATGAAATACAAAAGACCAAGCCTGGTAGAAACCATGCAGGCTGAGAAGCCTTATATCGAAAAAACGCGGGAATTTTTTGGACTACTGATCATCACAGGCGCTTTGGCAATTGATTATTTTGCCCGGTAAACAATTGGGGCACTTGTAAACAAAAAGATTTGTCAACTTTTTAAAATTGACAAATCTAATCCTGGTATAGGGTCTACAAAATTATCCCTGTTCCGCATCTCTCTGAGCCTGTTTTTGTTTATGCTTTTCTTTTCGCATCTTTTCCCAGGCGGCAAATTTCAGTTTCTGGCTATCATTTAAAACTGTAATTATCTGCTTCTTTGCTTCCAGTTTAATACTCTTTGCGTTTAGCTGATTAGCTTTCTTATCATTGGAAGGATTACTTTTCAAGCTATCCATACGCGTAACCTCTGTAAGAAATACAGTATGTACCTGAATTGCCTGATCCTGGCTCAGGTTAAGGCGTTTTTGTAATGCCTTTGTTAGGTGTGCTGCACGTTGTTCAGGTGTTTTTTTAGCGACCTGTGCACTGGCCATAAAGCCTATTCCTATAATAAAAGATGCTATTAAAATTAACTTTTTCATATTGGAGTTTTAATAAATAATTGAGGGTATGACTGAAAAGCTTCTATTAGGTTTAATTATAGAGATTAGAGACGAGAGGTTAGAGCTGGAAAAGTTTGGGAGAGAGTATAAAAATCAAAGTCCTGATGCCAGGATAGCAACAGGACTTTGATTTTTGGATTTTTCAGCCTAATCAACTCAATCTAACTTAGTCAACTAATCAACCAGGCATCATTCAAAAACCTTGTATAATATCCAATTGTTAGTTTCGTATACCCTTTTGAGCTTTAAGGCACTGTTAGCCTTTTTTACAACCGGAACATACTTGTTATTTAATTGTGTAAAACCAGTCACCTCATTTTTTTCGGTTGCCAGTAATATATAATCGTCGTACTTATCGGGTGCTTCTATGGCACTTAAAAATGCGCCCTGGTAAGGTAGCGTTAGTTTATGAATGTTATTTGAAAAAGCAACAATTGGGAATGCAATGGCATCGTCAACCAAAACGTGGGTATCATCAGGCAAGTTATTTATATATTTTGCCAGCTCGCGGTTTTCATCCTGTTGTGTATCGGCAGCACGGTTAAATAAAACCGTAATAAAATTTTGCTCCTCAGTTATTGATGAGTTTTTAAGGAAAATATAGCCGGTATAAAGTTGTATCAGTGTTAAAACGCCAACAATTGTTTTTAACAACGTTTGATTTTTAATAATTTGCGCCTTATAAAAAATACACAGTAAGGCCAGTACCAGGAATATAAGGTAATATTCATGCACCAAAAATACTTTCTCGTATTTTATATGTAAAAACTCAATAAAGGCAAAAGGCGTTAAGAGCGTTAAAATTTGATAAGTACTGTTTTTAAATAAATAAATAGCAACCAGCATAAGCGGGCAAAAAAGTAAAACCCTTGCTGATATTAATATCGATGTTTCCGGGATCTGGTAAACAGTACTGGTTGATAGTTGGTCAAAGCTAAGTTTATCTGCCAGCACCGTCCAGGTTGCGTAGGGGCTTTCACTAAAGTAATTTAAATCCTGAGCGTGTGTTAAGTTTAGCAACTTGTAACATACAATGCAAGCAAGCGGTAAAACAAACAGGATGATGTAAAGTGCAAAAGTTTTATTGATCAGCTTACGGCGCAGCGACGGATTATTAAAGCTGATAAATAGCCTGAAAATAGATTCCTGCTCACCCAGGTTTAAGCTTTTTATAGTTATTGATAGTACCAGCGGGATAAAGAATAAAGTAAGCCAGATGAACTTATAATCGCAAAATATAAGCAATACAAGGCTGATACTGGCAATGGATACGTGGAATGTAGTGTTTGACCGGTAAAACTTAAGCAGGTTAAAAAAGAACATGAAAAAGAAAACCAGCACTAATGCTATTGACTTTCCAGAGCATGCCGTATATAAAATACCTGGATGGAATAGAAAAATAACTAATAATACAAGCAGGTAAAAATCATCTTTAGCCCTTTTTAACAATGCACCGCCTATCATAAAGAATAATATGGAAGTACATATGGCCGATGCTATTATAGGGGCAATTGCCGCTGTTACCGAAGAAAAAGAAAAGAGAAAGGATGTATAAAAAGGAATAATAGGAGCGGTCAACCCCATTACTTTTAACCTGTTACCTGTACCGTCGAGCACGATCTTGGTTTTCTCAATATAAAACATCGCCTCCTGGCTAAAATAACCTAAATGGTTTAAATAAATACCACATACCAGGTAGTAAATCGCCAGTAATATGGTGATAAGTAACAGATATTTAGATTGATTTCTCATTTAACAACGTTTGTTGGACTGTTAACTTTACTAAGTCCGTGTTCTGTTTTTTCCCAGTAAAAAGGCTTAACAATTAATTGGTATAAACCTTTAAAGGCAGCGATGGAATGCATTAACCAGTAAACCGGGTTTGCAATTGAAAAAAGGATAAGCTCATAAAAGCGCCTCTTAAATACGGCCATCATGTTAATATAGATCATTAATATGTTACCCACCATCAGGTTAAATATCGACATAAACAAAATCCAGTCAGGAAATAATGTTCTGATGGTTGAAAGGTCAAATACAACGTAGCTTATAAATATAGCAAGCAAAAACGGATATACCAGGAAGGTAAGCGGGGTTGCGCCGATAAAGAAATTAAACCCTAAAAAGCCTTTCCATCCTAACTTTTTCCATAACGCAACCGGGTTACGCATGTGCACCAGGTAGGTTTGCATATAGCCTTTTATCCACCTTGAACGCTGACGGATCCAGTTAATAGGCTCATTATTTGCTTCCTCGTAAGTAGTAGAGTTTACTACAGCTATTTTATAGCCCTTAGCATAAGCTCTTAAACCCAAATCGGCATCCTCAGTAACATTAAACGGATCCCAGGCGCCTAATTCAATCAGGCTATCCAGCTTAAAGTGATTACTTGTACCACCTAGTGGAATGGGAATATCCAGGGTATCCAATCCGGGAAGCATGTAATCAAACCAGTACGAATACTCAAGCGTGAACATCCTTGTAAGGAAATTCTCGTTGCGGTTAAAGTAATTTAAGGCGCTTTGGATACATATATAATTTGAAGGCAGTTTGCTAAACATCGATACAACTTTTTTTAGCTGATCGGTATCAGGAATATCTTCTGCATCGTAAATAGTTAAATATTTGCCACGTGCAAAATGAAGCCCGTAGTTACATGCCTTTGGTTTTGTTTTAGGCATGTGGAATGGCACCACAACTACCTCAAATATGGCAGGAAAATCAAGGTTCCGAACCGCGTTTAAAGTTTTATCATCATCCTCTTCAATCAGCAATTTGATGTCAAGCTTTTCACGCGGATAATCAAGGGCCTGTAAGTTCCAGATCAGCTTTTTTATCAGCTTATCCTCTTTATATACAGGTAGCAGAATAGTATAGATAGGCAGGTCATCTTCAACAATTTCGCGCAGATCCTCCCGCGTTACAGCCTGGTGTAATTCGAATCGCGAACCCATCAGCGCCAAAAAAAGCTTAAATAATATAGCAACCAGGAAAAACGAGCTGATAAGGATGTTGATAATGATTGAAGTATTTTTGAAACTAACAACCAGCCCGATAGTTACAAGACCCAGTAAGATGAATAGGAATGCCAGCTGACCTGTGGAAAATGTAATAAAGGCAGAACTGTTCGGGTCGCGGTTTAAAAGCTCAAATACTGCCGACTTTACATATTTATCTCCAATAAGCTTATGGCTTAACCAGGTAATATCCAGATCGGATGCCAGTATTATTTCGGGTTCGCAATCATAAGTAAACCTGATAAAATCAATAAAAAGCTGATTTGAAGGATCGGCCATTACAGTTATAACCCTGCCATTTTCAATACGTAATGGCAGCGCTACATGCTGATCGGAAAACTTTAATTCTATTTTGCTTAATACCTCTGCGTCAAAAGAAAGCTCCCTAATAGGCTGAAATACATAACCTGCATTTGTTAAAGAGCGGTCGTAGTTTTTGCGGGAGATATAGCCGTAGTTGAGGGCTATTTTAATAAATGACTGGCCGGTTTGGGCTGATAAATTATTAATCTTTTCCCGATCTTGCTGAGATATAAAACCATCATTAACCAAAAGTTCAGGAATTGACATATTATTTAGTTTCAGTAAAATGTTAAAACAATTTATTAAGTAACCTTATCTGTTGTTACAGGCTAAGGTTACTCATATAATCAATCGATGTGACTAACAAAAGTTAGTCGTTATATAATTCCTGTGACCTTTGAACTCTTGAACGAACAAATAGGAACGATAGCAGAATTAATACTAATATACCAAGCAATATATACAGGTTGTAATTTTCCCAGAACTTGGTTATAGCACTCTTTGTATCAACATATTCAAGGTTTTCGCTTGTTTTATTAATGTTAAACAGGTATTTATTTGAGTTAACATCAGTTACGCAAACGTTGCTTGATAGCGTTGAAAGCTGCTCGGTGATTGATCTTGAGGCAGCCAAAAATGCATCAGAAATATGCGAGCCGGTTGCTGTAAGCACCAGGGTAGCATTGTTGCTTCGCCCATAAAATATTTGAGCAAGCCCGTTTGAGGTTGTATCAGATAAAGAATATACAACCTTATTGTTATCGGTGTTATACAACCTGAAGTTTTGGTTAAACTTAATAGGCGCATCAGGGAACTGATTTAATAAAGGATCTTCCTTATTTAAAAGGGCGATAATATTGTATTTTTTCAGATCGCCGGCCGGTATATCGCTTGAGTATGAAAACTCAGGGAAGTTATTAGCATTGATGTTGTTATTTAACTCGTAAATAATTTCGCCAATTGCTCCTGCTGCATATTTAGCATAATCCTTTGATACAACTATCCGTGTTGTACCTGTGTTAAATGCTTCAGGATATTGATAAAAGCTCAGGTCGTTTGAGATGAACGGGTTTTTTGATTCAAGATATGATTTGTCAACATCAACCTCTCCAAAGAAATTGATAAAGCTGTTCTTACACAAACCATTTGTTGGGAAAAACCTGAACTCAGATTCAAGCGTGTTATATTTATGGTGCTGATAACGGTTTATAGTTACCGAAGTATTCAATTTACCTGAGGCATCAAGTTTTTCACTGCTGATCAGCAACCCGTTAAGGTAGATGTTAAAATAACCTCTGTCACCAGGGCTTAAGCCACTGTAATTACCAATAAACCTGATCTCAACTTCTTTAGGGGTAAAGTTAAAATCGCTGTTTTTAAAGGTAAAGGCGCTTTTTAATGACCCTATACCTGAAAGGAAATCGCTTGTTCCGCCAATTTGTTTAAGTGATAGTTTTGAACGGTTCTCATCTACATTTTTAAAGTATGAATTTTGAGCCTGGTCAATTAAAAGGTAATCGCCAAAGGTTGAATTTAAAATATTGATATTACCCAAAGCAGTAATAGCTTTTTCATACCCTGCATCATCACCACCGCTTACAAACAATATTTCGGAAGGTACAGATTCTGTTGAAACAGATTTGTGCGCTACCATAACACCTCTTTCGCTAACCATCTGGGTTACCGTGTCAGTTGCGGTTGACATTGATTTGGCCAGGTAAAAAATCCCCTCGTTTGATTGAGGTGATACCTTTATCAGCGAGCGTTTATCTTCAGGTAATATTGATAAGCTACCTACTTGTATATAATTCTTTATGCTATCAGGCACTTGCCCGGCTTCAAAAACCATTATTTTTTTATTTGAAGTTTTTTTAAGCCTTGCATATGCCCATGCTACTGCCTTCAAATCGTGCAGGCTTGGTTCGGCGGGATAAACAATAGCTCTTTTTGAATCAAAGCAATTGCTTATGTTAACATCGTTTAACCCGGTTTTGTTATTTCTAACCAATGATAAGTAGGAATAGTCCTTTACCTTAAGCCACATGGCGGGGTTGTCAAGATCCTTACAAATGTCATCGCTGATTGTCAGCAATGTTTTAACCTGGATCTTTAGGAACTTATCCGTCGAAAGATCTTCCCGGCTCAGGTTAAGTGAAACCTTTTGTATGGAATCTTTTGCAAGACGTGCGCTATAAACGGGCCTGTCATTGATAATTATATTTATAAAAGAGTGATCTTTTAATAAAGCCTGCGAAGGCTCAAAATATAATACCAGTTTGCTTCCGTTCATTTCCACCAAAGGCGAAATCTTAACGTAAAAAGAACTTGCGCCACTCATGCCATAAATGGCGTCATCATTATGTCCTAATGATTTGAAGGACACAACACTCTGGGCCAATGATGCCTTACTTAAAAGAAATACAAGGGCTAATAAGGTTAAAAATTTGTTCATTGGTTTGTCAATATTAATTTATTACGTAAAATTCAACTTTAAAATAATTTCCATGATCATCGCTGCGGTAGGATAGATCACCCCCCATTTCCTGGGTCATCAATTTTGCTATGGAAAGGCCTAATCCAAGGCGGCTTTCAGTATGTTCTGATGCTTCACTTAGCGCATTCAATTTGTTAAACATCACCGCCAGCTCTTCCTGGCCAATTGGAATGCCTTCGTCTATTATTTCAAAAACAAATTTCTGGCGCTGTAAACTGGTTACAACCCGGATGTTATTATTTGTTTGGGAAAATTTTATAGAATTTGACAATAAGTTTTGAAATACCTGGCCAACAAAAACACGATCGAGGTTTACATTTATCGGCGATTTCTGGATATTATCAACCAAATGAATGTTTTTCATCTGCGCTGTTTCTATTAAACCTTTGAATATATGCTGAACCTCTGCGTTGATATCAAAAACTTCCAGTTTAAACCTCATCTCCGGCGACTCGATCTCTTTCACATCCATTAGTTTATTTAACAGGTATTGCATTTTTTCAGATGCTTCCGAAATATACCCTGTAAGTTCAACCTGGTCTGAGCTTAACCGATAACTCTCATCTTTCAGCATATTGTTACTCATAATGATAGAACCCGTAAGGTTTTTAAGATCATGACCTGCTATATTTATAAAGTTGTTTTTTTGATTGTCAAGTTTGCGAAGCTGCTCATACTGCGCATCAATAATATTGTTTTTTTCAGCGATATCGTGATTTTGCTCCTTGAGCTGCTCGTTTGATTTCCCGATCAATAATTGCGAACGCACATCGCGCTCTATTATCTTATAACGGGCACCCGGAACAAAACATGAAATTAAGGCAATTACAAAGAAAAATTGCCCACCGTTATTAATAACAAGATCTAAAGTGTAATTACTGAACAAGGTAAAGAATATGGCAAGCAATACCATTGCAAGTAACGCCTGTATAACAGAGTTAATGGGCTCCCAAAATACCATCAGGTTAAAGAAAAGGAAGATGGCGCCGTAGAGTAAATAATAAACATTTAGTTGTTGAATATCAACTATATTGCATAATAAGGCCGAAGTAACAGATATTAATAATAGTGATATATGTAATAATAATCTATAATTATAGTTCTTACGTTGAAATAAACTGTACAGGGCCAATATAACAAGATCGGTAATAATCCGAACAATGAAGAACTGGAGCCAGATACTATTAGCAAAGATAAAATCAACAATGCTGAACAAGGGATAAATAAATAATATCATCCATATGATATTATTTGTCTGATACCAGGCCTTCCTTGAGATTTCTTTTAAAAGTTCTTCTTTTGTTAATTGAACAAACATTCTTGGTTTTCTTAAATTATGATAAGATTCTTGTTATCTATAAATTTAATTCATATAAAGTAAATCAAAATATTTAGATCGTTAGTAAACATGTTTTGCACATATAAACATATTGTACCCATTCATGCCAGCTTTATAAAAAACATATTTATACTTATGTTAATTATAACTGTGTCAGCCAATATAGCAAAAAGCAATCCAACCACTCCAATTTCCCGGTTAATAGCCTTTAAACGGGCAAAAAGCCTGGATAACGGCATTAGTATATCATGGTATGAACAAACCTGGAACAAGGATATTTTAGCTAAAAACCCCTTAAAAACCGCTGATTTCGAGCTTTTAAAACAACTCGGTTTTAAAAGTCTCAGGCTCCCTGTCGCTTTTGCATATTTTGAATCTGAGCATATTCCGGTTGAGCAATTATTTACCCACATTGATAATTTTGTTAAGCAGTGCAGCCAGTACAGGTTTAAGGTAATAATAGATTATCACAACGGTAATTTTAATGATACTAACTATAATACCGAAACGCTAAAGCTTATCGACCTGTGGACAAAGCTGGCAAAAAGGTACGTTCATGTTAGTCATGATAATCTTTTTTTTGAGCTTTATAACGAGCCCCCTCATATGGATCCTCAAATTTGGAAGGATGCCGCTTACAACATTGTTAATGCTATAAGAAAAATTGATAAAGAACGGACTTTAATTATAGGCGCCTCAAATTATAACAGCATCTATGAATTGAGCCGATTTGTACGGCTTGCCGATGAAAATGTTGTGTATACATTTCATTTTTATGAACCTTTTTTGTTTACTCACCAGGGTGCGGAGTGGATTGGCGACCAGGAAGCAACTATTGGGGTGCCATTTCCATACAATGCGGAAAAGTTTCCTGAACTCAATTTAAAGGCAAAAAACACTGATGGGGAGAAAAATTATAATAAATACAAGCTGGATGGTAATGAACAATCTGTTAAGGATAAATTGCGGATAGTAAAAAACTGGTCAGACAAATATTATGTGCCCATACTTTGCGGCGAATATGGTGTTTATAACAAATATGCCGATGTTGAAAGCAGCTGCCGGTATATAAAAACGGTACGCCAGGCATTAAAAGCCTTAAATATACCAGGTATGATGTGGGATTATAATGGTAATTTTTCCATTTTTACCGGCGAGCCGTCAATTGATAACCTGCCCGGTTGCATGAAGGATGCTATTAGCTCTAACCCACAAAAATGATAAGCTTATTATGGTTATAAATAGCTAACTTTGCGCTATAATATTTATTATGAGATTTTTTGAAGAAAAGCGACGCGAAGTGATGAAGCACATCGAAAAATTCATGCTTGAAAAAAAGGATGAATATTTGAAGCCCGTCGATACGATCTGGCAGCCATCTGATTTTTTGCCTGATTCCTCGCGTGATACTTTTTTCAGTGAAATTAAAGAATTGCAGGAAAGCGCCCAGGGCTTATCATATGATCTGATAGCTGTACTGGTTGGTGATACCATTACCGAAGAAGCTTTGCCAACTTATGAATCATGGTTAACCATGGTTGAGGGCGTATCGCGCAATGAGGATGGTGGCTGGATGCAATGGACCAGGCATTGGACCGGCGAAGAAAACCGCCACGGCGATCTGCTTAATAAATATCTATATCTTTCCGGCCGTGTAAATATGCGGATGATGGAGGTATCAACCCAATATTTAATATCTGATGGTTTTGACATCGGTACCGGGCACGATCCTTACCGTAACTTTATATACACGTCTTTCCAGGAATTAGCTACTAATGTTTCGCACCGCCGTGTTGCCTCGCAGGCAAAAAAAGACGGTGATACTTTACTGTCAAAAATGTGTGGTGTTATAGCCAGTGACGAAGCCCGCCATGCTAAAGCATACAAATATTTTATTGAAAAGATCTTTGAAGTTGACCCTAACGAAGCCATGGTAGCTTTTGAGGATATGATGCGGAAAAAGATAGTAATGCCGGCTCACTTTTTACGCGAAGTTGGTTTAAAAATAGGCCAAACCTTTGGGCATTTTACCGATGCGGCACAACGCCTGGGTGTTTATACCGCTATTGACTACGTTGATATTTTAAAGGAACTTATAGAAGACTGGCATATTGAAAGCATGGTTGACCTGAACGAGACCGGCGAGAAAGCCCGCGATTATATCATGAACCTGCCAAATCGTTTACTCCGCGTTGCCGACAGGATGAAAAACCCAGGGCTTGAATATAAGTTCAGCTGGATAAACGGTTAGTTTTAGGTTAAAGGTAAAGGGCGAAAGGTTTTTGATCAGGAAATCGGAATATCGGCTTCAATCGATGAAATTTATTGTTTTATAAAAGGACCTTTAGCCTTTTACCTTTCAGCTTTCACCTCTTTTAGTTTTCACCCCCTTTTTAACCTTCCTTTTCAACTTTAAAGCCTGGCTTTTTGTAATCGTTTGGCTTGTAATCATCCGGGATCTGGATGGTATTTCCATCTCGCAATGCGGTGTAATGCGGTGACATGATCTCCACGCCGGCCTCATTAAACTTATCCTGTATATTTTGATGAAGGTTTGAGTATATAACCGCCATTTTATGCGATAACGAGGTATATGCATTTACCTGGTAAGTAACGTTAAAATCATTCAGGTCCGTTTGCAAAACAAAAGGCTTGGGCTCGGCCAGGATCCCATCGGTAGCCAGGGCAGCATCAATCATCAAACCATGTATAATATGCCACGGAGCATCATACCCTATAGTTATGCTAGTATGCAATATCAACCCCAAATTCTTTGATGATGTGGTGTAATTAACCACAGCGCCACCCAATATTGTAGAATTCGGGACCGTTATATCTTCGTTTTTTATGGTACGGATGCGGGTTATCAATAAGTTTTTCTCTATCACATCTCCTGTAATTTCCCCAACTTTTACCCTGTCGCCTATTTTAAAGGGACGCATATAGGTAATTACCAACCCCGCAACCATGTTTGAGATAGCAGAAGACGATCCGAATGAAAAAAGCACACCCAGGAAAACCGTTACCCCCTGGAAAATTTTTGAATCTGAACCTGGCAAATAGGGGAAGATCACCACAAACATAAAGGCATAAAGTAAAACCCTTATAATGTTATAAGTGGGTATTGCCCATTCCGGGTAAAAGCCTTTGATAGTAAATGACCCGTTTGCAATTTCATCCGCAATAAATTTTATCAGCTTAACAATATAACGGGTCACCAAAAAAATAACTGCAATAGTTAATAAATTGGGGATATAATGAAAAATACTCAGCAGTATGGCCTTTACCGGGTTTATTACATAACCAAGCAGCTCGGTGGCAATAGGCTTCGTCCACGGGAAAATCAAAAACGCTACAGGCAGCGCCAGGTATATCAATAATATGATAACTAGTAAGCGTAAAACGCGCATTGCGTTTGTGATGAATGGCAAAACCCTGTTTGCATAGCCTACCGGGGCGCCCTGCTCGCCTAATTTGGCTATTCTGCTTTCCCATGCCTTCAATAGTTTTGCATTTAGCCACCTGAACGCCTTTTTGACCAGCCATATGAGCAGTAGCAATGCAAATAAAACGGCAATAGCTTCAAGTATGCTGATGATAACATCTTTAACACTGTTGTTTTTAAATACGTTGCCCAGTCGTTTTTTTAAAATATTAAGATAATTTGCAGCAAGCTGAGGCCTGTCCAGTTCAGAGAACTTAGCATCGGCACTATTAACAGCCATTATTAATTGCGATTTATAGCTGATTATAGATATTACCGAATCGCTTTTTAATACCAGCGAATCCGGATTAAAATCGAATCGTGATATAATATCGCTAAGGCGCTTGCTCACAATTTGAGCCCGCTCTTTAGGCTGGAACAAGCCCTGGGCAGTGTAAAATTTAAAAAGCGTATCCTGATTTACAATTACCGGCTCGCCCGGGTTAGGGACAGGTTTTTGTGCTTTTGCAATAAATACCGAAAGCAATAAAAATAAAATAAGGTAAGGATGGCGTAGCATAGGCATGTTTTTCTGTTTAAAGCTACTAAAAAATGTTATCCTTCTAAAACCAACGTTATTTTGTCATCTTTTGCCAGTTCTTCAAAAAGTGCGTTTAATATTGTTTCAATATTGTAATATCAGCTTATAATTCTCCAGCTTTTTGCTTTAAGCCTTCTGCTTTCCGCTCAAATACCGGATATTTACTTATCAAACATCAACACTATGAAATATAAATTATTAGGTCGGTCAGGTCTTAAAGTTTCGGAATTATGCCTGGGCACCATGGGTTTTGGCACTGAAGGCGGCTGGGGCGCCGATAAGGAAACAAGTTTTGCCATTATGGATACTTTTGCCGAAGCCGGTGGCAATTTTTTAGATACCGCAAATATTTATAAACTGGGAACCAGTGAAAAGATAATAGGCGAATACATCAGCAACCATGATCGCGATTATTTTGTATTGGCCACCAAATATACCTTAAAGGATAATTTAACCAACCCTAACGCATCGGGCAATAATCGTAAAAATATGATGCGGAGTGTTGAAGAAAGCCTTAAGCGATTAAAGACCGACTTTATCGATGTGCTTTACCTTCATATATGGGATGACATAACCCCCATTGACGAAGTATTGCGGGCAATGGATGATTTAATTAAACAGGGAAAGGTAAATTATGCTGCTATAAGCGATACGCCTGCGTGGGTTGTTGCTAAAGGCAATACCCTTGCCGAGTTGATGGGCTGGAGCCAGTTTATAGCCCTGCAGGTTGAATACAGCCTGCTTGCCCGTACGCCTGAACGCGAGCTGATCCCAATGGCTAAACATTTCGGCATTACCGTCACCCCCTGGGCGCCATTAGGCGGCGGGGCTTTAACCGGTAAATATCTTAGAGGGGAGGAAGGCAGAATAAAGGCCGAAAGCGTACGCCGGAATGACAGGAGCACCGATATTACAAAGACTGTGGTAGAGATTGCTGACGAGCTTGGGGTTTCACCGGGTAATGTTGCTTTAAAGTGGACTGCCCAGCAAGGCTTTTCATCCATCCCTATTGTGGGTGCAACAAAAATAAACCAGCTTGAGGATAACCTTAAAACTGTTGATGTTGAATTAAGCAAAGCCCACCTGCAAAAGCTGGATGAAGTAAGCGCTATCCAGTTAGGTTTTCCCGGCGATTTTTTCAGAGAAGAGGCAGTTAAGACAAATACCTTTGGTGGTTTTTACGATAAGGTAGAAAAGCGTGTTTAATTAAAAAGTGCCTTATTTACCCGAAAACCCTTGTTTTAGAGCCTGAGCTTTTAAACAAGGGTTTTTTTGTCCGGGTGATAAGGTTTAGGGACTTCATAAAATTAATACTAAAACAGCCACAAGCAGCACCGTATTTTCACCCAATTTTATTGGGTGTTTTCCGCAAAGTTTTTGCGTATAATCCGCAATCGTTAACTTTAGGTATTGATTTTATACTTAATGATTAATTATTGATCAATAACCATAATATAGCTATAAGGAATAAATTCTATGGATTTCGTATAAAACCAAAATGCCCGTTATGTTTTGCATAACGGGCATCTTAAGAATATCTGGATATTTAATTATTTCTGCTCTTCTTCTTCTGGCTTTTTGTTTTCGCCTTCAGCTTTGCGGGCAACTATTTTAATTTCACCTGATTCTTTGTCATAATCTATTTCCATGGTGTCGCCTTCGGCCAACTCGCCCTTTAAGATCTCTTCGGCAATCGGGTCTTCCAGATATTTTTGGATGGCTCGTTTTAGCGGACGTGCACCAAATTGTGAATCATATCCTTTGTCGGCAATAAATTCTTTAGCGCCTAAGGTAAGCTCAATTTTGTAACCCAAAATGTTAACCCTGTTAAACAGGAAGCCTAATTCGATATCGATGATCTTGAAGATCTCGTCTTTACCTAATGAGTTAAATACAATTACATCATCAATCCGGTTTAGAAACTCCGGAGCAAAGGCACGTTTGAGCGCATTTTCAATTACTCCTCTTGAATGCGAATCAGCCTGAACGGTTTTTGCACTGGTGGTAAAACCAACACCTTGTCCGAAATCCTTCAGCTGGCGTGCGCCAATGTTCGAAGTCATGATGATAATGGTGTTCCTGAAATCAACCTTACGACCTAACGAGTCGGTTAGCTGGCCTTCATCAAGCACCTGTAACAGGATATTAAATACATCGGGGTGCGCTTTTTCAATTTCATCAAGCAACACTACTGCGTAAGGCTTGCGGCGTACCTTTTCGGTAAGCTGTCCGCCTTCTTCATAACCCACATAGCCCGGAGGCGCTCCAACTAAACGTGATACAGCGAATTTTTCCATGTATTCGCTCATATCTATCTGGATCAGCGCATCCTCGGTATCAAACATAAAACGGGCAAGCTCTTTGGCAAGCTCTGTTTTACCTACACCTGTAGGGCCCAGGAATATAAATGAACCTATTGGTTTTTTAGGGTCTTTTAAGCCTGCACGGGTACGTTGTATAGCGCGGGTTAATTTTTTAATAGCATCTTCCTGGCCAATAATTTTACTGGCAACGGTATCGGCCATATTCAGCAGCTTAAGGCTATCTGCCTGTCCAACACGCTGAACCGGGATGCCGGTCATCATAGATACTACTTCGGCAACATTATCTTCGGTAACTGTATAACGTTTTGATTTTGTTTCAGCTTCCCATATTGCCTTAGCCTGCTCCAATTCTTCCAGCAAATGCTTTTCAGTATCGCGCAGCTTGGCAGCTTCTTCGTATTTCTGGCTGCGTACAACCTTGTTTTTCTCAACCTTTATCAGCTCGATCTTTTGCTCAATATCCAAAATGTTTTGCGGCACATGGATATTGGTTAAGTGAACGCGTGAGCCTGATTCGTCCAAAGCGTCAATAGCCTTGTCCGGTAAAAAACGATCGGTTATGTATCTAGTGGTTAAATTCACACAAGCGTTTATGGCTTCGGGAGTGTAAGTAACGCCATGATGTTCTTCGTATTTTTCTTTGATCCGGTTCAGGATCTCAATGGTTTCATCAGGTGTAGCCGGTTCAACCATCACTTTTTGGAAACGACGATCCAAAGCGCCGTCTTTTTCAATGTACTGGCGGTATTCATCTAAAGTTGTTGCGCCAATGCACTGGATCTCACCACGTGCCAAAGCCGGTTTAAACATATTTGATGCGTCAAGCGAGCCCGAAGCACCGCCTGCGCCAACTATAGTATGGATCTCATCGATAAATAAAATAACGTCGGGCGATTTTTCCAGCTCGTTCATTACCGCTTTCATGCGTTCTTCAAACTGGCCGCGGTATTTTGTACCGGCAACAAGCGAAGCAAGATCTAAAGTAACCACACGTTTGTTAAACAAAACACGTGATACTTTGCGCTGAACAATACGTAATGCCAAACCTTCGGCAATGGCTGATTTACCAACACCAGGTTCACCAATTAATATTGGATTATTCTTTTTACGGCGCGAAAGAATCTGGGACACCCTTTCAATTTCTTTCTCGCGGCCTACAATCGGATCTAACTTACCATCTTCGGCAGCTTTGGTTAAATCGCGGCCAAAGTTGTCAAGTACAGGTGTCTTTGATTTAATGTCAGATACTTTTTTAGGCTGACTGAATGACTCTTCTTCTTTAAAATCGTCATCCCCTCCGGTTGGTGATCCGGGCATCTCGTCGGTTACATCGTTTTTATGCGATTCTACCTCGCTTTTAAAAATTTCGTAATTCACGTTAAACTGCATTAAAATTTGTGATGCGATATTGTCCTCATCGCGAAGTATGGAAAGCAGCAAATGCTCGGTTCCTATTACATCGCTTTTAAAAATTTTAGCTTCCAGGTAGGTGATCTTTAACACTTTTTCTGCCTGTTTGGTTAACGGGATACTGCCAATATGTACGTTTGTTCCAATAGTCCCTTTCACAGCATCCTCAACAGAACGCCTTAATTTAGCTGTATCAACAGTTAACTCCTTTAATAATTTAATTGCAACACCATCCCCATCCCTTATCAATCCCAGCAAAAGGTGCTCCGTACCAATATAATCATGCCCCAGGCGCAAGGCCTCCTCTCTGCTATATTGTATAACGTCTTTAACCCGTGGCGAAAATTTAGCTTCCATATATATCCTTCCGATTTATGAACGTCCTAATGTATTAAATTGTTTCAATAATCAGTCCGTGTTGTTTTACACATATCAACAATATTATTGCCAAGTTTTTAAGTTATACCTAAAGCAGACACTACTGTGATAATCCATTTACAAAACTTAAATTTTGTTTAGCAATTTTATAAATAAAACACACAACCGCAATAGATTTTATAAAAAAAACGTGAATTCATATGTTTTTGATATAATTATGATGAAATAGTTTAATTATATATACGCTTGTCACCCCAATAAGGTGACAGTGGCAGTAAAATAAAGTAATTATATGACATTAAGGCATGGGGGTTAGTGATTAGAGGCCGGAGATTGGAGATTAGGAAAAGTTAATGGTTGATTAGGTGAGTGGTTGATTAAGTTGGATTGGATGGAAAGGTCTTATCGTTACGCTTTCATGCGATAAAATGGTAACGGCATTGCCGCCAACGCCATCGGCTGGATGCCGGTTAATTTCTCCGGCGACTTTTCGAATGCGTTGTCTTTTTTAACTATTGTAGTTGATTTTTTAAAACAGAGGTATCTGTGTTATTTTGAGCAGCCTCTTTTGTGGAATTTTTTCCTGAATTGGGACGACATGATATGACGATACATAATGCGGGGGCAATAACAACAACTGCGGAAACCTTCAGAGCATCTATTGATAACAATGGTAAAAGCGGAACATGCTGATTGTAAATTAATTACATCGTAATATTCAAAAATGTAAATTTTATATCCGTTGATTATCAATTACTTGTATTTTGTAAGAAAGTCAAATATTTGATAGCCAATATGTTTCACTGCGTTCCACGCCGTTCCGCGAAAAAATGGAACGCTTTGCCGGCTTGATTATTGACCAGGCTGTTTGCCCAAAATCAAGCTTCCATTTTGGTTTACACGGTAGCAGTCAACTTAATCAACAATAAATAACCTATTTAACTTAATCAAGTTTTACTAATTTAGCCACCTGATTGCCGTGATTAATTAATCACTAAATCACCCATTTACTAAATCACCAATTAAAAGATATGGCAGACGAGAAGATAATTTTTTCGATGGCAGGAGTAAGCAAAGTTTATCCGCCTCAAAAAACAGTTTTAAAAAATATTTACCTGTCGTTTTTTTACGGCGCCAAAATAGGCGTTATAGGGTTAAATGGCTCGGGTAAATCGTCCCTGTTAAAAATTATAGCCGGGATAGATAAGACAAATATTGGTGAGGTGGTTTTTTCACCGGGATATACCGTAGGCTACCTGAGTCAGGAGCCGGAGCTTGATCCTAATAAAACGGTAAAAGAAGTAGTTGAAGAAGGCGTGGCCGAAACCACCGCCTTATTAAAGGAGTACGAAGAGATCAACGAAAAATTTGGCCTGGAAGAGTATTACAGTGATGCTGATAAAATGGATAAGCTGATGAGCCGCCAGGGTGAGCTGCAGGATAAAATTGATGCGGTGAATGCCTGGGAGCTTGACGTTAAGCTGGAACGTGCAATGGATGCACTGCGTTGCCCTGATCCGGATGCTAAAATTTCCGTATTATCTGGTGGTGAACGCCGCCGTGTGGCTTTGTGCCGCCTGTTATTGCAGGAGCCGGATGTATTATTGCTTGATGAGCCAACCAATCACCTGGATGCGGAATCGATAGACTGGCTGGAACAGCATTTAAAACAATATAAAGGAACCGTTATAGCCGTAACCCACGACCGTTACTTTTTGGATAATGTGGCCGGATGGATTCTGGAATTGGACAGGGGAGAAGGCATCCCGTGGAAAGGAAATTATTCTTCATGGCTTGATCAGAAGGCCAAACGCCTTGCGCAGGAAGATAAAACCGAAAGCAAACGTCAGAAAGCTTTGGAACGTGAATTGGAGTGGGTGCGAATGGGACCGAAAGGCCGTCATACCAAATCAAAAGCGCGTTTATCAAACTATGACAAATTAGCATCCGAGGAAACAAAGGATAGGGAAGAAAAGCTGGAACTGTTTATTCCCCCGGGCCCTCGTTTGGGTAATATAGTGATTGAGGCCAATGGGGTAAGCAAGTCGTATGGTGATAAATTATTATTTGATAACCTGAGCTTCTCTCTGCCACCAGCCGGCATAGTGGGAATTATTGGCCCCAATGGCGCCGGTAAAACTACACTGTTCCGCCTGATAACCGGGCAGGATCAACCTGATGCGGGAACGTTCCGCGTTGGCGAAACCGTTGCCCTTGGTTATGTGGATCAGTTGCATGATGACCTTGACCCTAATAAATCTGTTTGGGAAAATGTGACAGGTGGACTGGAAACCATTATGGTGGGTAACCGTCCGCTTAACTCGCGCGCTTATGTATCGCGTTTTAACTTTAACGGGGCAGATCAACAAAAGAAAGTTGGCGTACTATCAGGCGGCGAGCGGAATCGGGTGCACCTTTCTATCACCCTTAAAAAAGGATCGAACGTTTTATTGCTGGATGAGCCTACCAACGATATTGACGTAAACACTTTACGTGCGCTGGAAGAGGCTCTTGAAAACTTTGGCGGCTGCGCTGTAGTGATCAGCCACGACCGCTGGTTTTTAGACAGAATCTGTACCCACATCCTTGCGTTTGAAGGCAACAGCCAGGTTTACTTTTTTGAAGGAAATTATTCGGATTATGAAGAGAACCGGAAGAAACGCTTAGGAGATGTTGCACCGAAAAGGATCAAGTATAAGAAGTTGACAGTGTAGCCCGCCTCCTTAGATTTGACAACTTTTTAAAAGTTGTCAAATCTTCTCCCTGCCGTTCAATAAAGCGGCATTTTTGTTTTTATAAATCATGGTATTATATTGCGTCAATCTATAATGTAGATAAGCATGGCAAACACCTATACCCAGATCCACATTCAATGCGTAATGGCGGTAAAATACAGGCAATCGTTAATTCAACCTGAATGGAAAGATCAATTACAAAAGTACATTACCGGCATCACACAAAATTACGGGCATAAAATGCTGGCTATAAATAATATGCCCGATCATTTACATATGTTCTTTGGATTCAGGCCCAATCAATCTCTTTCGGATTTAATGCGGATCGTAAAGAGCGAATCAACAAAATGGATCAATGATAAGCAATTTACACCGGCTGTTTTCAATTGGCAGGAGGGATATGGTGCATTTTCCTATTCGCGTTCACATGTTAACAAGGTAACTGAGTATGTGTTGAACCAGGAGGAACACCATCGGCATAAAACGTTTTTGGAAGAATACGAACAATTTTTAAAGCAGTTTGAAATACCTTATGAGGAGCGGTACATTTTTAAATTGCCGGAGTAGATGCGTGATAGCTGAGCATTTTGTATAGGTTTCGCACCTACGGAGCGCGAAAAACTCATTCTTTTTTTTCTACCAATATTGGGCTCCTCTGGAGCCTCTTGTATTGACCATAATTTGAGAATAAAAATTGGATAGTTAAGCGTATTTAATTTGCTTAGGGACACCATAGGTGTCAAATATTGGTAGAGAAAGAG
>Ga0206981_10096_pt1 | contig 26754 bp, 25 predicted proteins | sample Alteio_BWMinCont_17_FD_153312 | JGI IMG/M metagenome (GOLD analysis project Ga0206981, IMG submission 153312) | Enriched cells from forest soil in Barre Woods Harvard Forest LTER site, Petersham, Massachusetts, United States -... | ecosystem: Environmental > Terrestrial > Soil > Temperate forest >... | reverse complement strand
TCGGTCGGTGAACGTCGTCATTGTTCGCGATGGAAACTAAACCTGCAGTCACCGCTAGGTCTCCTACCGGGTTGAGCTTCGATAAATGCTGACTTGACCGGATGCAATCCTCAGTTAGCGAGTAGCCAGGTATCGATTTGAGAGCAACTTCTTGTGGTCTATCGGGACGTCGCAATGTTTGATCTCGAAGCTTAACGGAGGCCACCGTTTTGGAGGGGACGGATCGCTAGATTTCCACGAAGTCGTCATGGTCGGACTGCTCTTTAAGGAAGATTTCGATTCGATCTGACGTCCATACCGCGACTCCGGTCCCGAAGAGTGAATTAAGGCTTGTTGAGCAACAAGCACAAGGACAATCCCACTCGAACGTATTTGGCGCTTGCCGGCATCATAGTCCTACTGTACACTAACAGTGGTACAGTCTTAATGTTCAAACTTAACCCACAGGCCGGCCAGCCGCTTTACCTCCAGCTCATGCAGCAGATCCGCCATGCAATTGACACTGGTGCCCTCCGTGCCGGAGACCAGCTTCCGGGGATTCGTACACTCGCCGAGGAAATCGTCGTAAGCCACAACACGGTAGCCAAAGCATATTCGGAATTGGAGCACGAAGGGGTTGTCGAATTGCGTCATGGCTCCGGTGCATTCATTGCGTCCCGAAACAAGGTTCAAGCGCGATCGGAAAGGTTTCGCCACGCCCAGGACCGGGTCCGAGTCTTGGTCGAAGCGCTTCGCCGCGAAGGCTGGTCAGAAGATGAGATTCACCGGATGTTTGAAGCCGAACTGTTCTATCCAGAACAACCCACAGTAAAGAGATAGGATGATGGACTACGTTATTGAAACACACGATCTCAGCAAACAGTTCGGAACCGTTCACGCGGTCAGTGGCCTGAATCTGCGCGTTGTCCGCAACCAGGTCACCGGGTTTTTAGGTCGTAACGGGGCCGGCAAAAGCACCACGATCAGGATGCTCCTCGGCATGACGCATCCTACATCAGGGTCAGGCCTACTACTCGGGCACTCCATTACTGACCCCAAACAGGACCTCGAGGCGCGCCGACAAGTGGCGTATTGCGGCGAAGACAAACAGCTCTACGCTTACATGACTGTGAAGCAGTTGATCCACTTTACCGCGTCCTTCTATCCCGACTGGAGGAGCGAAGTCGCGGCAAGCCTTCTCGATCAGTTTCAGTTGCCGCCCGGTCGTAAGGTCAAAGCATTATCGAAAGGCATGTGCACCAAGCTTGCTCTCCTTCTCGCGCTTGCACGCCGCCCTTCGCTCCTGATTCTCGATGAACCAACCGAAGGACTGGACCCAGTTGCAATCGAAGAGCTGTTGCAGACATTGTCTGGCCTGCCCGCTGACGGAACAACCGTGTTCTTCTCTTCACACCAGATCTCCGAGGTCGAGCGCATTGCGGACCGGGTTTGCATCATCGATCGGGGCCAGCTCGCCGTCGATCTCTCGCTCGACGAGATCCGCCGGGATCATAGGCGAATAACGCTCAGCTTTTCTCACCAGCCTCCCGAACATCTCTTCGACATGCCCGAAGTCAGGAGCATCGAGAGTAACGGCCGCCAAATGATAGTGGTTTCCAGTCATGGCGCTGGCGCTGTTGTCGAGCGAGCCAAAACTGCCGATGCAGTCGTTGTCGATGTCGTTCCAGTCAACTTACGCGAGCTTTTTCTTGGGACGGTTCAGGATCACAAATGATGCTCTTTTACAAAGCATGGCTCGAAAGCCGGACACGATTCCTGCTCGGCCTACTGGTAATAGCGGGATTGAGCACCGTTTTTGTCTTTTACAATCACGACGTGCGCACCGTGGTGACCGATCATGATGTGAGCTACGGCGAATACATCTGGAGAGGCATCTTCAAAGGACAACTCCGCGACATCTACGTGATCCTCACTCTCTTGCTTGGCTGGGGCGGCCTCGATCGGGAGCGGACGCATGGAACAGCGGGCCACACGCTCGCCCTTCCCGTCAGCCGCTGGCGTTTGATTGCCGCGCGTGGATTGACGGGAATTGTCGAAACTGCAGCCCTGGCTATTTTGCCGGCGAGCCTGATACCGGCTCTATCGCCTTTCATCCACGAGTCCTATCCGTGGCTACTTGCGCTTCAATTCGGCGCACTTTGGACGGTCGGTGGCATTCTCATCTTCGCAATCGGCTTCCTTGCCTCCGTGTTGTTCGCAGGCGAGTATTCCGCCGCAATCGCTGCCATCGCTCTTTTGTTCGGATACTCAATCACGACTGATCTGCCCGGCATCGAGCATTACCTCGTTGATATCCACGATGTGATGAACGGCTCGGGACCTCATGGTTTCACGACACTCGCTGCGATTTCGATCACCGCCGCGGCAACCATCTGGCTCGCAGGCTATATCACTGCCAGGAGGGACTACTAGCGATGTGGTTGAAAGCCTGGAGTGAGAGTCGCGCGAGATTTCTGGCGATTGCGTTGACCCTATCAGCGCTCTGTGCCTTTGCTGTCTTGTTTGAACCCTATTTCCGGCAGCACCAGGTTCCAATTGCACTTCGCCAGCGTGAAGGTTCCTATACCGAATACATCTACAATCTCATCTACTCCGGAACTGCAAAAGGGGTCTACGCACTCCTGGTGATTTTTCTTGGCTTGGGCGGATTGCAGCGGGAACGCGCAAATCGCACCGCTGGGTTCACGCTCGCCCTGCCGGTGAGCCGTTTGCGTGTGGTCGGGAACCAAATTGCAGTTGGCACAATTGAATTGGCGGCGTTGGCTTTGGTGCCAGCAATTCTCATACCTTCGCTGTCAGCGTTCTCGGCCCGTTCATATCCGCTTTCGGTTGCGCTGCACTTCAGCGTTCGTTGGTTTTTTTGTGGGCTGGTCATCTTCGCTGCGTCATTCCTCTTATCGGTTGTTACTCCCGGCGAGTACACGGCTCCCGTCGTTTGTTACTTGGCCTTGGTGCTCCATACGTTCGTGGCGGCTTGGCATCCATTGGCCGGCTATCGCCTGAATCTGATGTGGATCATGGGTGAGTTTCAGACCATGCACTGGAACGCAGCGCATAGCCTCTTACAGCCACCACCATTGTCATGGCCGCGAATGTCCGTCATGGCATTCTTTGCCCTCCTACTGCTCTCGGCAGCAATTCGCGTGACGGACAAGCAAGATTTTTAGCGAATTGAATTTGCCGAGACTGTGGCAGCGGCACTGGTCACCGAGTTCTTCGCGACGCGTAATCGCCAATGCGCTCACCGGCTCCGGATTAGTACTGGGATGTCGGCTTCTCGTCAGTGATCGCTGCTGGCGAGAAGCACAGTTCCGAGCCAATGGCGCTCTGCAACTCACTATTGCGATGTAATACGAAAACTTGTAGAGCTGGGCACGAACCACGCCGATCAACTAAATCATCCTCTTCAGCAGGAGCATCGACCGTTACATATCTCGAACCAGATCATAGAGGATGTTGGCGGAGTCCTTGTCTGCGGGGAAAAGACATTCAATCGCTAACTCGGATACGGTGACATCCCTGGGTAGACCAAAGGCCAACGTCGCGGTAACGAGGCTGATATTGCCCTTTGATGTTGCCAGCCGAAGCGGAATGGCGAAATCCTCTCTTGCGTCCGCCGTCGCCGTCATTTGTGTACTCGAATAGCTATAGCCTTGCACCTCGTCAAGGAGGGCGACAAGCTCTGAATCAGCGGAAACATCGGCACGGTGCTTTATCAGCGCGATGACGTGTCTGCGCCACGCAGAAAAGTTGAGAACTCGTGAAGCCAATCCGTCCGGATGTAACCCAAGGCGCATAGCATTCATCGGTGGCTCCAGGAGCGTCAGAGCTGCATCCCCAAGTAGCATCTGCATCGATCGATTCATCTCCACGACATTCCAGTGGTAATCGACCGCCATCGCCGGGTTCGGCTCGTGGCCTCTCAGAACAGTTCGGATAACTTCGTTCACCAATTGGAGGCCGGGGTCATTCAACGCCCGCTCGGGATACATCTCCGCGTATCCCCCAGCAGTAAGGAGGACGTTTCTCTGCCGAAGAGATAACTGCAACTCTTCCGCAAGCCTGACGATCATGTCACGACTCGGAGCGGCTCGGCCTGTTTCAAGAAAGCTGAGGTGCTTTGTCGAGATTGCTGCATTGTTGGCGAGGGCCAATTGGCTGAGCCGGCGATGTTCTCGCCATTGGCGCAACAGCTTGCCGAATTCATCCGGGCTGCCCATAGTAGTTCAGCTTAAGGCAGGGCGAAGAAAGAAAGCCATTACCTGGCAGGTAATTGACCCTGCTTGATACATCCGCCACAATGCCCTTAGTGGTCACCAGTCAGTGCGGCAGGTTTCAAAATGCTGAAGGCATAGGAAGGTACGATGCAATTCATCTTGGGAGTCGTTCTCTTTGTTATCGTCGTTGGCGCGGTTGATGCCGGCGTTCCTTGGCCGCGGTGTGGAGCGAAGGAGGCGAAGCAGTGATCGCCGGACATTTTGGATTTGCCGCCATCGTCAAATCGCGCGAACCCAAAGTCCCGCTCTGGTCTCTTATGCTCGCAACCGTGTGGCTCGATATCGTCTTTATCCCACTGTTCGTAATGAAGATCGAAACAGCGAAGCCTGTGCCCGGACTCACTGGCGGCTACGGAGAGAACATCATCTACGCGGACTACACGCACTCGCTCCTTGGAGCGTTAGCATTGTCTGCCGTGTTCGCTCTGATCTTTTGTCTGCTATGGGGCAAGCGCTGCGCCATCGTGTTGGGACTGGTTTCGTTTTCGCATTGGATGCTCGACCTGATCGTTCACCGTGACGACATGCCCCTCCTGCCCGGCAATCTCGGCCATCTCCCCAGGCTGGGATTCGGTTTGTGGCAGTTCAAGACAGTTTCAGCTCTGGTGGAGCTGTTGTTGGTTATTCTTGGCGCCTGGTGCTACTGGCGTGCGGCGAGCGCTGTCACCACCGACGCTCAGAGAGGCCGCACTAGAGCGATAGTAGCCGCAGTGCTCATTCTTCTATGTGGGGTAACCGTTCTCGTTCTGGACGTGACGGCGACCCTTGGATGAGCAGAGAGTTGAGGAATGAATGGCTTGCCGGATAGTCAGGTTTTCGCGCCTCCATAAACTTTCAAAGAACGGTTTGTCTCGGCTAGGTCAATCCCGTTTCGAGTTTCTGACAGAAACGCGTTTCCGAGGACTAATCATTCTGCAATCGCTTCTAAAATGCTCTCAACGAGTGCTACGGTCAACAGAGGACTAAACGGAGGTAGACCGGCGGATACTGGCCGACTTAACAATACTTGTCTTCGTTCTTCGGACAAATCCAATCCAAAGGGATGGCCTTTGACCGAATAGCTTTTGGCGCCATAAGGTTTGAATCCTGTCGGCTCATAGTCGTCCTCCAATCGTTTGGGATCGAACCAATCTTTGAGAGAGGCGCACCCGCCGCTGGGGCCGAACATGCTGCGGTACCACACACCCTTCAGCGATGGCACTTTGTAATAACCGGTACCCCGCCTCGTCTTTAGGGTCATGTTTGGATCTGTCCTCACCGAAAACGGCGCGTTATCGAATTGTTTTCGGTCCGGGATCTGGAGGGGATAGAACAGGCTGCTCCGATGCCGGCCGACCACTTCCGCTGGCATCGCCTCATGGGCGGCAATCAACTCGTTTTGGCTCTCGCTCTCGTGGATGGCAGAACGCATCCGTTGAACCTGACCGACATATCAGGACGATCTGATCCGACCTGATTCGTCGTCGCCTACCAAATCGCCGTCCGGATGACATTTGTCATCCGGGATCAGTGACAAATCCCATTTGGATTCCTGGCACTCAAATGTCATGGTGAGTATTCAGATCGCTGATGAAAGAATGGGGGAGCGGCTGAAAAGGGTCGTAAGGCTGCAATTTAGAAACGTAAAATGTCGTTTTTGATCTGTACCATCGGGATGCCGCAGAACATCCGTCGTGCGATGGCAGGAAGTGAGAAAAAGGATTGCTGCCAATGGCATATGAATGCTCTCGGGGCCGATCGGATTTGGGCAATTTCAAAGCAGCGGAGCGCTAGGGTGAGTGAACGGATAATAACGCGCGATCAGAAAATGGCTGAGGAGTCCCGTGTTCGTTCGGTTCGCGACTCCCAGTCCGGCAGGGCTTCGGGTCCGAAGAGCGACCGCAACGCTTGGACGCTGCCGAAGAACATTTCCGGCCACGACCGAAAGTGGCTCGATTTTGTTTGGCTCGCCTACTCTGCGTTCTTTTGGATCGGTCCGGTTCTACGTAATCAACTGGGCTACTGGATCATTTTCGGCTGCGTCTACGCCCTATTCCTTGGCCTGTATTCGGTTCTGGTCCTCGGGCGAACTCTGCGTTTGCGCAGGGCCGCCCTGATCGGGTTGGCAGTCCTGGGTTACATCCATACGCCTTTCAACGAGGGTTTCATCGGCATTCATATCTACGTTGCGGCGTTTCTTCCATTTGTAGTTGCGAAGACCCGGAACGTGGCTCTGCTTCTGTTGGCAATCTGCGGCAGCATGCTTGCGCAGGGCTACTTCATGCATCTCAACACGTGGGGATGGAGCATTTGCACGTTTCTGGCGCTTGTCACCGGAGGGACGAACATCCTCCTGGCTCAGAAGAGACGCGCGACGCACGAACTCGGCCTAGCGCACGAGGAAATAGAGCGTTTGGCCAAGCTGGCAGAACGAGAGCGAATAGCGCGCGATCTCCATGATGTGCTTGGACACACTCTTTCGGTGGTGGTCCTGAAATCCGAACTCGCTGGCAGGCTGTTCGAACAGAACGCCGCGCGAGCTAGGCAAGAGATTGGCGAAGTGGAGCAGATTGCCCGCGCGGCCTTGGGTGACGTTCGGCAAGCGATTCGCGGGTACCGCTCCGAGGGGCTGGTCGCCGAGATGGACCGCGCTCGCACAGCTCTCAGTGCGGCTGAAGTAAGCCTCGAATTAGAACCGAGTATTCCCCAATTGTCGCCGACAGAAGAGTCGGTCGCGTCACTTCTCGTGCGCGAGGCAGTCACTAACATTATCCGCCATGCCTCCGCGTCGTCCTGCAAGATCGAATTTCGGCAAAACGAAGAGGAGACGATTCTCGCCATTGAAGATAATGGGCGCGGGGGCATCCGGCAGGAGGGCAACGGCCTACGCGGCATGCGGGAGCGTGTCGCTTCGCTTGGAGGCAAGTTCCGTGTCGATTCGAGCCATGGAACGCGCCTTATGATTGAGATTCCCCGGCAAGAACTGAAACGAAAACCATGAAGAAAATTCAAGTCCTTTTAGCGGAAGATCAGGCGATGGTGCGGGGCGCGTTGGCCGCCCTGCTCGAGACCGAGCTGGATATCGCCGTGTGTGCCAGCGTCGCCAATGGGCGCGAGGCCCTTGCGGCCCTTGCCAAACAGAAACCGGACGTCCTGGTGACAGACATTGAAATGCCGGAGATGTCGGGACTAACTCTCGCAGGCGAGGTCAAGTCCCGGTTTCCGCAGATCAAGGTTGTCATTCTAACTACTTTTGCGCGTCCGGGGTATCTGCGTCGAGCTCTGGATGCAGGAGCGAAGGGGTATCTTCTCAAAGACCGGCCTGCCGCCGAGTTGGCGGATGCCGTGCGCCGGGTTTTTCGTGGCCTCAAAGTTGTCGACCCAGAATTATCTGCGGAGGCATGGGATGCGGGTCCCGACCCGCTGAGCGAGCGTGAGCGCCAAATCCTGTGGCGAGCCGGCGAAGGTGCAACGGGCAGCGACATTGCGGCAGAGCTTCATCTCTCAGAAGGCACGGTACGTAACTATCTCTCGGAGGCGATCAGCAAGCTAGGAGCCGCCAACCGTGTTGAAGCAGCCCGGCTCGCACGTGCCAGGGGCTGGCTATGAACCCAGGTCGGACGACCCCTCGCCGCACCCTGCCATCTCAAAGTCTTTGCATGCTCGAGAAAGTCTGAACAACGTCTGGTTTGAAGCTGAGATTCCACGACATAGTTCCTCGCGCAAATCAGCATTCGACGAACAGTGCCTTGCGACATGACGTTTGTCATGGACGATTCCTGACATTCCACACTCGAAACTGCATTCACCTTCTCCGAAACTTGGAAATGCAAGCGGAGGAAAAGCGTGAGCCAGCGGCCGACCATCTCTCTCGTTGCAATCTGCGCAGTCTTCGCCGTTGCCGTATCGGCGTGGGCGCAGACGTGCGTCAGCGGCCCTCGAATTGGCGGATCGGTGTTCGATCCCACTGGCGCTGCCATCGTCGGTGCACTTGTGCAATCCGGCTCAATTAGCACTACCACGAATACAACCGGGCATTTTGATCTGCAGTGCCTTGGCGCAGGCTCTGTCCTCATCACCGCAAGTGCTAACGGATTTGCGCCGGAATCGGCGAACGTGAAACTGCAGGCCGAGAGAAACGGCCACTTCGATTTTCAGCTGAAGGTCGCCCGAGTTGAGACAAATGTGGACGTCGGAAGCAGCGAGGCGGTCAACCTCGACCCGGATCGCGGCGTGGGCGCGCACGTTCTTACTCAGGGCGAGATCCAGCAGCTCTCTGACGATCCCGACGATTTTCGACGCGAGCTTCAGATTCTTGCAGCGGCCAACGGCGGCGCTCCTGGTCAAGCCCTGATCACGGTGGATGGGTTTCAGAACGCCAGTGCTCTGCCGCCCAAGGCATCAATCGCAAGGATCGTGACCGCCCCCGACCTGTTCTCCGCCGAATACGATCGGCCCCCATACGCCGGAGGACGGGTTGAGATTTTCACCAAGCCTGGTGCCGACTCTCTGCATGGCGCGCTGTTCTTGACGGACAGCGACTCCGCCTTCAATGCCACCGATCCGTTTTCGACAATTGCGACACCCGCGGGTAAGAGGCGGTATGGCTTCGAACTTGGAGGCCCAGTTGTAAAGACGAAGAGCGATTTTTTCCTTGCTCTCGAAAAGCGCGACATCAACGAATTCAGCATCGTCAATGCCACCACGCTCGATGCCGACGGTCAGGCATCTCCTCTGCATCAGACCGTCTCTTCGCCACAGACTCTTTGGATCGGATCCGCGCGAGCTGATTGGCAAGCTTCCAAGTCCGATGTTGTTGCCGTGACGTTTGCTGCCAATACAAATACGCTTTCCAACCAGGGTATCGGCGGCCTTGCCCTTGCCCAGTCCGGCTATAACAGCACGGTCAGTGAGTACGATTTGCGCATCAGCAATACACAGACCATCAGTCCGAGCCTGCTGCACGAGACTCATGCGGCTTGGACCTGGAAAGATACGACAGACGCGCCGCTCTCAACCGCGCCTGCTCTGAATGTTGCCGGATACTTTCTCGGAGGCGGCAGCACGGTGCAGGGGTTTAATGACCGCGAGCGCAATCTTGAAATCGACGAGGATCTTCTCTATGCGCATGGGAAGCATACCTGGAAGTTCGGAGCGCAGTCGCTCGGCATCTTCGTGCACGATGTTGATCCGAACGAGTTCAATGGTGCATTCATGTTTGGCGGCAGCGAGGTACCGGTGCTCGACCAAAACGGCGTTCCTACCGGACAAACCACCATCGTCAGCGGACTCGAGCAATACCGGCGAGCGCTCCTGGATCTGCCCGGAGGCACGCCGACTTCGTTTCAGATCACTACCGGCTCGGCGCTGGTTCCGCTTGCGCAATGGCAGCTCGCGCTCTATGCCGAAGACACATTGAAGGTGAATTCCCGCCTGACGCTATCGGGCGGACTTCGGTATGCGCTTGAGACCTCGCCTGCGAGCTTCGCAAACTTTACGCCGCGCACCGGCATCGCATGGGCCCTCGACAGGCACGGTAAAACCGTCCTCCATCTTCATGCTGGACTTTTCTCATCCGTGGTTCCTGCGGCCGTCGCAATTGAAGCGTACCGTCTGAACGGCGAGCGTCAGAAAGAAGCCTTCATCTACTTTCCATCCTTCGCCGCGCCACTCGTGCCCACGGGGCAGTCCATCGATGTGGCCACGATCCGGTCTCTGCCGCATGTGCTCGCCCAGGCTCCGTCTTTTCAGATTGGAGTCGGCATCGAGCACGACTTTCCGCATCATTGGCACGCCCTTGCGAATGCCTACTACGGCGAAGGCTGGAGCTCGATCCGCTCGCGGAACATCAATGCTCCCCTCGTGTCGAGCAGCACAAATGAACAGCTGAATCTCGGCGCTGCGTTGTCGGCGCCTCGTCCCATTGCGCCGAACATGAACATCTTTCAATATGAAGCAACCGGGCACCTGAGCGGAGATGTCGTCTTTCTGGGCCTCGATCAGCACAGCTACAAGCGCTTTGGCTTCTTCCTTGGCTACCTGAGCTTCAATTTCACCACCGACACTCCCAACAACCAGGGCTTTGCACAATCCGCATACAGCGACAAGGGCGAGGCCGGTCCTCCAGATTGGCAGACCCGCAATCGCGTCTTCTTCGTCGGCAACTACAATCTGCCCGAGGGCACCGAACTCTCGGCGCAGTTCGATGCAGCGAGTGGTCTGCCTTACAACGTCACCACCGGCACTGACGACAACGGGGACGGCGTCTTCAACGATCGACCCTCGTATGCGGTAGCGTCCGGTCCGGAAACCTTCCCAACCCCTTTTGGACTGTTGTCTACCAACACCATCAATGGCAACGCCGCCCGAAATCTCGGCACAATGCCTGCTACGATGCACCTCGACATGAATTTGAGCCGTGCGTGGAAGATCGGCCGTCATCACCCGGACTCGCCATACACAGTCACACTCAACGTCCGGAGTGCCAATCTCCTGAACCACACAAACCCAACGGCGGTTGATTCGATCGTCTCTTCACCTGCGTTTTCTCAAACGGTCGCGGCAGAACCCGCGCGCCGGGTGGAATTGGGCGTTCGCTTCGCGTTCTAGTTTTTCAAAATCTTATCTGAAAGGACTCCATGGTCATGCCATTCAAACAATACTCTTCCGTGGCGATGGCTTGGTTCGTGCTCATCGCTCCTCCCTTCTACGGTCAAAGTGCGCCACCTGCGCAGGCCCGGAGCTTCATGCCTCTGCCTGGTGTGCATTATTGCTACTGGCCCAAACAACTTGTGCAATGGATCGGCCCCGAGCTGCCGTACTCGATGATTACTCTCGGTGTCGACGACCGCGGTAAGCAGCCCACCTATGACGTCGAACTGATCGATAAGGGCGGACGAAATGTGGTGCACTACACAAACACGGCGGAGGAAGCCGCGATCGATCAGCGCGCGGGATTGACGGTCCATAAGGTCGCCATGCAATTTGATGGTCCTGTGGACCCAGAAAAAGGAGCGCAATACTTGCTGCGCTTCAACACCGAAAACGGCGTGCCTGTGGTGTGGCAGTTTGCTATCGGTACGGATATCTCCAATCAGGGCAGCGGCCTTTCGCCAGTTGGGGCTTCGATTCCGATCCTTGCCTATCGCGGGCAGGGTGGTTTGGCGGACCAGGGAACGGCGCTGAAGGTGGGTAGCGTCACCAGCGCGGCCGATGTCTGGAAAGAACTCGCTCACCCGCCGTTCTTCGTCCCATATCGCGGCGCGTTCTCGACAGGCATCCAGATATTAAGCTTTGTGCCTGAATCTGCGACGTTGCGTCCTGGTGCACAGAGCGTCACCAATTCGTCCGACACCTCGCCCTCGATCACACGCGACGGCACCACAGTCGTGCTCTCGGACACCGCCCTTGGAACCACAGCTTCCTACATAATGGAGGGCTCTTCCATCGACCGCGTCAGCTTCGGGCCGCTTCATGGGAGGCCCGAAGACACCGTAACGCTTCAGTTTTCGCCCCCGCTCACTCCCGAAGGTCAGAGCAGTTTCGAAATTATTGCGGGCAAGAAGACCAAAATCGCCGCGGGCGCGGTTCAAAACACAGATTCAAACTCACAGGGCCGTGCGATCACTTGGACGTTTTCGGCACCTGAGAGTCTGAAAGGGAAAAGCACCGTCGCTTCTGCCGGGCCCCGGCCCTGAATTAGCCCGATACTACCAATCGGTGACGCTTCTCTCGTCGCGTGGAGCCGCCGTTGTCCACGGGGTCGGGAATGACCAAAGGACTTCGCTTCAGATGCATTGAGGTTCATCTCCGACCTGACGTGCCGAACCGAAAACCCATCACGATCGGCTTTCCCTAATCTGTACTGAGAGTTTTTCGGTTGGGAAGTTCTTTCACTTGAAGTGTCCTATGGACATGCTCTCACTCGAGAGTGCACGCTGCGAGAGACGGCGCCCACTCCGGCGATCGACACCGATGAAGTCATTGCCTTTGGTCGCAGCGTAATGGAAGATCACCAGAGGTTAGACCTGCAAGACATCACCATCATGAGCGACCATCTCGTACAAGACGGGGTTCACAAAGAAGCCGAGGAGGAGCCGCGATACCAGGCCTGCGACGATGACGATCGCGAAGGGCTTTTGCGTGTCCGACCCGATTCCTGTGGAAAGTGCTGCTGGCAAAAGTCCCAAGCAAGCGACAAGAGCCGTCATCATGATTGGTCGAAGACGCAAGAGCGAAGCTTCGCGAGTTGCGGTGCGGATGTCTTTGCCTTCGAGACGAAGCTTGTTGATGTAGGAGACGAGGATGACTGCCGTTTCAACCGAAACGCCCATCAACGCGAGCAAGCCTAACGCCGAGGAGGCGCTAAACGAGGTGTTAGTCAACTTCAGGGCAATCAAGGCGCCGACAGGCACGGTGATGATGACGCCGATAGCGATAGTTATGGGGAATTTGAAGTTTCCGTAAAGGGCGAACAGAATCATGAAGATGATGAGAATGGCCAGCGGGCCGATGTATTCCAACTGCTGCTCTGCCTGAAGCAATTCTCCGTATTCCCCACCCCATGTGAGCTGGTACCCGGGCGGCAATGACTTCGCGATGTCGGCGATGGATCGCTGGCCGGCGCGCACGGCGCTCTGCAGGTCGCGCCCCTCGACGCTGTACTGCACTCCGATATAGCGAGAGTTGTTCTCGCGGTAGATAAATGAAGCTCCGCCGGATTCGTGAATGTTGGAGAGTTCGCGCAAAGGAATCTGCTGGCCTGTTGGTGTCCCGACGAGCAAGTTGCCGATCTGTTGCGCATTCTCGCGAAATTCAGGCTTCATGCGCACGACGAGGTCGAAAAGCTTCTCACCTTGAATCACTTGCGTAGCCGCCTGCCCGCCCACAGCCGCTTGAACGATGCCCTCAACGTCGGCCACGTTGATGCCGTAGCGGGCGATCTTGTCGCGATCGACATCGATGATCAGGCTGGGTTGACCAAGTTCGCGCACAACCGTCAGTTCGGTGAATCCGGGTACCTGCGAGAGCCTCCGCTTGATCTCGAGCGCCTGGCTCTGGAGAACATTAAGGTCGGGCCCGTAAATCTTGACCGCAAGCGCGCTCTTGAGTCCCGTTAGCGCCTCATCGACTGCATCTTCGGCGGGTTGCGTGTAATTAAAAATGACGCCCGGGAATGCCTGGAGCTGGCTTTGTATATCCTCTGTCAGTTCCGCCTTGGTGTGGATCTTGCCCATCTTCCATGAGGCATCGCTATAGGGCTTCAAGCCTACGTAGAACTCATCATTGAAGAACCCTGTTGGATCAGTGCCATCGTCTGGACGGCCAAGTTCGGAACCAATATCGGTCACCATTGGGTACTTCAATAAGATGTTGCGAACCTGCGGAGAAAAGCTACTCGCTGTTTCGAATGAGACCGTGTACGGCAAGGTTGCTCTTACCCAGAGCGCGCCTTCGTCGAGATGAGGCATAAACTCTCCGCCGATAAAGGGAATCAGCAGCAATGTCGCAGCGAGAATCAAGATGGCGCCGAACAGGGTTGTTTTGGGGCGATCGAGACACCACTCGAGTTGCACCGCATATCGATCCCGCACCCATTCAAAAGGCTTGTTCACGCGCTCGTGAACGCCGCTCTTGAACCAATAGACGCACAGGACGGGAACCAGTGTCAGCGTCAGGATGAGCGCACCGACGAGTGCGATAGCCACCGTGTCCGCCATCGGCTTGAATAGTTTTCCGGAAGGTCCACTGAGCGCGTAGATCGGCAGGTAGCCGGCAATGATGACGGCGACGGAGTAGAAGATGGGACGATCGACGTCCCTCGCTGCCTCGATGATGACGTGCTTTAGATCATAGGTCTGGCCTTCGCGCGCGCCCAACTCGCGGAAGATGTTCTCCACCATCACCAGGGTTCCGTCAATCAGAATTCCGAAGTCGATGGCACCGATGGAAAGCAGATTCGCAGGGATCCCTTGCGCATGCAGGAAAATGAAGGAAAAGAGCAAGGAGAGTGGGATGGTTAGCGCGACGATCGCGGCGGCGCGGATGCTCACCAGAAAAGCCATGAGAACCAGAAAAACCAGGGCCATTCCCAGAAGCATGTTGTGTTCTACCGTCGCGATTGTCAATTGTACGAGATCGCTACGGTCATAATAGGCGCGCACTTTTACGTCGGGTGGCAGGATGCTTTGATTTAGTTCCCGTGTCTTCGCCTCAACGCCCTTCAACACGTCCTGTGTCTGTTCGCCGCGGCGCATCATGATCACGCCCTCTACGGCATCATCGGTTTTATTGAAACCGAACTCGCCCAGGCGTGGGGCGTTTCCGATGACGACCTCGCCCACATCGCGCATGCGGATCGGCACGCCATTTTGCGAGCCTACCACGACGTTGCCAATGTCAGAGGTATCGCGGATAAGGCCCAAGCCGCGGACATAGTAGATCTGACCGCCCTGCGGATAGAATCCGCCTCCCGCATTGGAGTTATTCACTGACAACTGCTGAATCACTGTGGGTACGGTGAGGTGATAGGAGTAGAGCTTGGCGGGATCGAGGACCACCTGGTACTGCATGACCGTCCCACCGAATCCGGAATCGTCAGCGACGCCAGCCACTTGCTTGTATTGACGCTCGATCACCCAGTCTTCAAAGGTCTTTAGCTCCTGGGGCGTGCGGTCGGGGCTCTCGAGAACATATCGATACACGAGTCCGGACGGGCTCGCGAGCGGCGCAAGGGAGGGGGTCACTCCGGTGGGATAGGTGACCTCGCTGAGTCGCTGAAACACTACCTGCCGCGCAAAGTAATCGTCGGTCCCTTCGTCAAACGTCAGAATGACGTCTGAGAGCCCATAGAGCGAGATCGAGCGCATAACGGACATCTTTGGAACGCCGTTCATCTCAACTTCAGTGGGAACGGTGACGAGGCGTTCGATTTCCTCCGATGCATGTCCCGGCCACTGGGTGATGATCTCGACCATCGGCGGCGAGAGATCAGGATAGGCATCCACCGGCATATGGATGAATGAGATGACACCACCGACGGTGATAAAGGCAACCAACAGCAAGACAAACATCCGTTGCCGGAGAGCGAATTGCACGATGCGATTAATCATGGAAACTTGCCTCCTCAGTGTTGCAGCGAATTAGCAAACTGAAGAAACAAGCTGCCGTCACCGACAACCTTCTCTCCAACGGAAATGCCTTTTAAAATCCGGGTCTGGCCGTTCTGGCTTTCACCAAGATCAACATCGCGCCGGCCAAATTGATTTGCACCGGTACTGACATAGACAAACGGCTGGTTATTGTCATCGCGCAGAACCGAAGAGTCTGGGACAGCCACTACATTTGAGATGGAACCGGCCGTCACCGAAACGGTGCAGTACATGTCTCTCTTCATCTTTTCGCCGGGATTATCGACGATGATGCGCGCTTGCAGGGTCCTGGTGTTTGGATCCAACGCGGGTGAGACGTAGGAAATTTTTCCATGGAAGCTGCCTGGGTACGCGTCGGTCTGCACGACGACATCGTCGCCACTTTGAACATACGCAAGGTCTGCCTGGTAGACATTTGCCAGAACCCAGACCGTACTTAGATCAGAGATGGTAAAGGCCTGCGTCTGGCCTGCCTGGACCACTTGTCCCGGAGAGACGAGACGCTCAACTACTTCGCCGCTGATGGGCGCCAGCACCGGGATTTGTGCAGAGGAAGGAGCAGTGGCCAGGCGGCTCGGATCCTTGATTCCGAGAATTTTTATCCCTTGCTCGGCCGCATTCAGATCGGCCTGCGCTTGGTTGCGATCAGACTCAGCCTGCTCAAGATCCTTTTCTGCGATTGCATGGTGCGCATAGAGCTCCTGTGCGCGAGAATAGTTCTTCGACGCCAGGCGTTGCGAATCCGCCGCCTTCAAATAGGCGTCAAGCAACTGCGAATAATCAGGACTGCTCACGTCGAGCATTGCCTGACCCTCTTTCACGTGCTCGCCTGGGACCACGAGGATTCTGCTGACCGGCCCGCCTACCTGGCTGATTACGGGCGTGGTCTTGAAGGCGTTGTATGCCACCGCACCCGTTAGTCGAAGGGTCCGCTTGAGCGTGACCGGTTGAACTGTGACAACCTGCACGTGCGACATCTGGTCTTGCGGAATCGTAAAGAGCTGCGGGGTCGCGGACTTCGAAGCCTTCGCAGAGAACGACGTCATCTGGCTTGCCTGGTCGCCATCATTCGAGTGGCAGGCCGTGAGCATAACAAGGCAGGCAATTGCCACTGTGCACGGAATGCTTTGGCCGGCGATACGTCGATTCTTCATGGCAGACTCCTGGTTCCTACGGCTTCGCGAAGCTGCTCGAGCGCAAGCAGGTATGTTGCAAGCGCCTGTCTGTAGCTGAGTTGAATTGCTCGATTGCTGCGCTCCGCATCGAGGAAATCAAGCAGGCTGGCAGCTCCATGCTTGTAGGCGAACTCAGTGATTTCGAGGGATTGCTGAGCGTTGTCGAGATAACCAGATCTATAGAGGGAAATGATCTTATCGTTCGAGCGAACGCTCTCAAAGGCATCCCTCACGTCGGTCAGCACCTGTCCGCTCGCGTACTTCTCCTGTTCCTGTGCTTGTGTGATGGCGAAGCCGGTGCGCGCAATTTCCCCTTGGTTGCGATCGAAAATGGGAATTTGTATTTGCCCGAATAGCGAGACATTGTTGATGTAACTGAGGTGGGTGTAGCTGACTTGACCCGTAACATCTCGCTTGCCGATGGAATGTTGCAGCGCATGCTGGCTGTTCGCTGCATTGACTCCCAACTCCGCAGCATGGAGATCCGGCCTGTTCTGGAGCCCCTTTGCTTGAAAGTCTTCAAGATTTCCAGTTACTGGCTGGTAATCGAACGACCCCGCAATATCATAGTCAGCATCTATCGATTCGTATCCGAGTAATTGTCTGAGATCCGAAAGTCCCTGCACTCGGGAGAGCTGTGCTGCGGACACGTCCGTCTGGAATTGGAGCATCTGCAGCTTGAGTTTCAAGAGGTCGTCGAGACCTACGTCGCCCGCTTTGTAACGCACCTCGCCAATATCCACGGTGTCTTGAAAGCTCTTTAGATCCTTGTTTGCCAGTTCCAGCGTTGATTCGGCAAGTTCAACATTGATGAACTGCGAAGCCACACTGAAGGTAAGACTGCGCTCGTTATCAGCGACCTGAGAGCGTGATACGGCTGTCACATCCTTTGCCGCTTGCAGGCGATGTTGTCGTTTCTTTCCGCGTTCGAATAAGTAGCTGACGCCGAGGTCAAATTGTGCGGAATTGTCGATGTAATCGGCGCTAAACTGGCTTGGCTGGAAGATAGGCAGGAACTGTGAATCGCCCAGCAGAACCGGGTTCGGACGCAGATTGGCCGTTGTCTCTTCGGCCTCGTTCTGTTGAATCACTGTCCGTGCGGCCAGGACGTTGTGATTGTGCTGGAGGGCCAACTGAATCGCTTCGCCGAGCGAAATAGTTACGGCGCCGGGCTTCTGCGCAAGCGTATTTGCCTGCGGAGAAGGTGGCGACGGGCTTTGTGCAGAAAGCGATTGCGCGCCTGCGATTTCAAGCATGAACACCGAGATGGACAAGATAGAAGAGCACGAGCGCTGCAGGCGCATGGGCAATCTGCCTCCTTCGCAAAACACTTACACCGATTGGGTGTGCCGAATCGGCACAGAGGGTATGCAGGGACTATGCGGGAGGAGCGCGGGCAGGAATCTGTGGCAGGGCAGATTGAGCGATAAAGTCAATGGAGTGAGGCGCGGGTCCGGTGCCCAGGGGGACCAGGAGGCATGCGCGGATGCCCGCCACTGTCGGTGTGATGACTAGGTGGCATAGCGAACAGGTGTCGGAAGCAGAATTGGCATGGTGATGCCAAACCGCTCCGAATGTTGCCCCCAGCAACAACACCAGAAGTACCATCGGGAGGACTACACACCAAATTCGCTTTTGGCCGGCCATTCTTAGGATCAATTTCAAAGGTCCTTTACGGAATGGAAATAAGTGTAGTCCAGAATCTTCATTCTTGACTATTTAAGACTCGATCCAAAGGTCTCCATCAATCCAAAGTTCAAGTCACGGTTGGTTGAAGTGCCCGCCATACGCCTCTTGACTGTAAGAGGTCACGGCGCCGTAATTCTGAAAGAACGCCAAAGATTGATTGGGTCTCTTTGCCGATAACTTCTGCAAGTCTCCAGAGTTCGGCTTCTTCCGCTCGCGAGTCGTCTGCCAGTGAAGATCAGGTGCGACCAGCGGCCGTACCAGCTTAGTTTGGAAAATGGCGGTGGCATCGACGCGCGAAGCATTGTTATTGCTACCGGCGCTCAATACAATAAGCCGAAAGTTGAAAATTTGGGGCCATTCGAGGGATAGGACATCTACTACGCCGCCACAGCCATGGAAGCACAACTGTGCACAGGCGAGGAGATCGTCGTAGTTGGCGGCGGCAACTCTGCCGGTCAGGCGGCAGTCTTCCTGGCAGAGACAGTTCGCAAGGTCTACATGCTGGTTCGCGGCAAGGAATTGTCCGAAACAATGTCGCGCTATCTCATCCAGCGAATCGTTGAGAATCCAAGCATTGAACCGCATCTTCAAACCGAGATTGTCGCCTTGGCAGGTGATTCACGGTGGAATCGGGCTACCCGGCTGAACCGGGCGAAAGGCGAAGGATCTGTGCATGAGATCGGCCATGTGTTCCTGATGGCAGGCGCTTCTCCGCGTACAGATTGGCTGCGAGGATGTTTGCGCTTGATGAGCAAGGGTTCATCCTCACAGGACGGGATTTGGATCCAATTCTGGGCAGCGCGCCACCGAAATGGCCGCTCAGCCGGCCTCCGCAGATGCTGGAAACAAGCCTGCCCGCAGTTTTTGCTGTCCGAGATATTCGTTCCGGCGACGTGAAGCGCGTTGCATCCGCCATGGGTGAAGGTTCAATCTCGATCCGTCTCGTGCATCGCGCGCTGGCGTAGAAGTGAGGTTCCACTAGCTCTTATGGACGACCTCGAACGAATACCCGTCCGGGTCAAATACGTCGGCGGCATAGTATCCCGGATAATATTCCAGTCGTGCCCGCGGTGAAATATTGCCCCTGGCTCCGGCGGAGATTGCCGCCCTGTAGAACTCATCGACCTGATCATTGTTTTCGGCCATGAAACCCCAGTGAATGGACGCCGGATCAGGCTTCCCTTGCTTGATCCAGAAGAACGCCCTCTTGCCGTCACCAAATCCCCATAGATCCGGATGATCGCCTTCACCCTTGTAGGGTAGAAAGAACTTGATATTAAGAGGCTTCAAGGCCGCCTCATAGAACGTCAACGAACGTTCGACATCGCTGACGCTCAGAATGATGTGGTCGAGCATTGTTCTCTCCTTCAAGTCGCAGAGTCTACAGTGGCCTTCTCTTGTGATTCAGTTCGTTCACCTTGCGACTCAAAGCTGCTGAATTGCCCAATCAGATTTGTCAATTGTTCAGATGGCGGTACGCCCTCCATCCACGGCAAGTTTTGCGCCGTGAATGAAACTGGCACGGTCTGTCGCCAGGAAGACAATCGCTTCCGCAATTTCCTCAGCGGTTGCCGGCCGACCAGCGGGCGCCTGGGCAGCGAGCTGTTCAAGACCCTCTCCCATGGCATCCGTGCCCTCAGTGCGCGTTGGCCCGGGACTCACTGCGTTAATACGGACGCCCTTCGGACCGTATTCCGCAGCCCAGGTTTTCGTCAACAGGTTGATGGCGGCCTTGCTCGAACCGTAGAGGCTCATCCCGGGCGCTCCGTAATCAGCAACCATCGTCGAAAGATTCACAATTGCTCCTTTGCCTCTCTTGGCCATCAACGGGGCAAGTTCTGCGACGAGGAAATACGGCGCCTTCACATTTGTGGAAAAAACACGGTCGAACTGCTCTTCCGTCATTTCATGCGTAGGCCCGAAAGGATAGATTCCAGCATTGTTGATGAGAATATCGACTTGGCCATTTCCGAGTTCGATCGCTTTGCTGGCCACTTCGCGTGCGCTGTCTGCGCCCCGAAGCTCGGAGGCAATGAAATCTGCTTTGCCTCCTGAGGCACGAATCTCGTCCACTGCCTTCTTCCCGCGCTCCGCATTTCGCCCCACAACCAAAACATGAATACCAAGCTGAGCGAGTTTCTTGGCTGTCGCGAGACCGATTCCACTTGTTCCACCCGTGATAAGCGCTGTCGAATTATTGTCCGTCATCTGCAATCCTCCATGGCGTTAGCTGTCGTGTCTTAGATGCACACGCAGATTCCCGAGATTGAGGAAATCGAAAGAAAGTGGCGTTCAGCAGCCTTTCCCTGTTGTCTTTCGAGCCATGCGACGTTTGAACCCGTGACTACGAATGGTTCAAGCCGCGGCCACATGGGGTTGCCCTCCTCGTGACTTTCATGGATCACGTGGCCTGTGTGACACAAGAGTCGCGATGTCCCTCCCGGGGTCATATTTGCTGTCGCTCGCAAGTTCGAGATTCTCGGCAATCTTTTCCTCGACCACGGCACACAATGCGGCACATTCAGCACCGACGTTGGGATCAAGGACGCGTTGTAGACGAGATATTGAAGCAATCAACCGCAAAGAAATCGTACTGGCTTCTCTGGCAATTTCCGTGGGGCCTTCAGATTGGGCATTAACTGCGTGGCCTGCCTTGTTAAGCCTTAAATGCCAATGGGCCTTTTCCAGCTCGACATACACTGCCAGGGATTGACTCAGGAGATTCGCCAGCACGCAACCCGACTTGTTCTCTTCGGACGGAGAATCGTGCTCCATATGCCGCATCTGGGGCGAGTTGCCGAAGTATGCGGAAACGGCCATATCCATTGTCCTTCTCTCACCAGATTTCGTCACCAAAGCGGTGCGCCCTGGATTCGGATTGCAACCCCAGGAAAGAGTTCAAAAGCCACGATGAAAAGATCAACGTCACAATATGCCTAAGGATTCAGTGCCGGCAGAGACGAGCAGTCTCCTAACAGGCTGCAGAAAAACTCAAAGCGGAGGGAGGCGGGGGTTTTAACCCCCGCATAACGCCGGCAGAATCAACGAAGGCTTTAGCCCGGAGGAACGCTTTCCTCAAAGTTTTCCCCGAAACTCCCACTTTTTCCGCAGTCTCCTAAGCATCGAAGGCCACTCACCTTATTTCGTGAATCTCTGCCACATATCCGCCCGGAAATTCGACGATTGCAGCAATCCGCCCACTCGAGGAATATGGCTGAACAAGAATTCTGACACCCAGCGACTCAGCCTTCGCGAGCGTATCTGTCAGGCTTGACACTTCATAGCCAGTCTGTTCCCGTCCATAGGGGTAGGGGAGGTGGCCATCGGTAACCAAGACCGTGAGCCGGCCGAATAGAGACTCGACGCGGACGCGCCGGAATGTGTCACTTGATCGGCCAATCTCATTTCCGGGCGCGTGAGGATCATCGGAAACAACCTTGCCATGAGAGAAGGCAAGAAAGCTTCGAAGGAAGTCGTTAACACGAACGGGCGAAACATAGGCACGGCTCTCGGGAATTGTCTGAAATGCCGCGTATGAGGGTTTAGTTGTGTGCCAGTAAAGCTGCATGTTGATTCCGCCTGGCCACTGAATGACTGCATCTCGCCCGATCGGATCAGGGAACGGCGTCACCAGAACATCAGCCCCCGCAGACTTTGCGGATACGATGGCGCCATCGAGATCGGTGACAAGATAGCCAGTCCTTTCCGCGCCGAAGGGATACGGAACGGGAGTCTTGAATCCAAATAGCGAAACAGTGCCTACCGGAGTCTGCAGAAGCTGGGAGCTTGTACTGCTCGGAGTCGGCGTGACGGTGACCACCACTTGCTTTGTGCTGGTGCCTCCAAACGTACCGAGGAAGGCCTTCACGAAGGCATCAACATTTTCCGGCGCGACATAGACGTGCGCTGTATCGTACTGTGGACCGACGGCAACGGTTGAACTGGGGTCCGAGCCTTGCGGGATCTCGGACCATCCCAAGCCCGGGCGATTTGCGAGGCTGAAAACGAGCAGACTCGATGCGAAAACACAACGGATGCGATTCATGTCGTAAATTCCTCCTGATACTTCTGTCGCCTTCGTGGCAACTGGTAGACACCCAGGAACATGGAGACTGCAGTGAAATTGCGCGACTGTCTGCTTGCGACTCAGAGGAGCCGCAATGCGGCTCGCAACATATACGTGACCAATGCAAAGACGATCAATGAGCTTACGTAGATTCCCGCGAACCACAGCAACCGCTTTTTGCGCTCACTCATATCCGTCCCATCCCTTCTCCGGGGTCTTGCCGCGAAATACCCAATAAGCGAAGAACGAATACCCGAGAACCACAGGAGTGACAACGATGGCTCCAGTGAGCAGGAAAATCTGGCTCAGGCGTGAGCTAGACGCGTCCCAAATGGAAATTCGGAACGGCACAATCGTTGGAAATACGAGGATTGCAAGGCCTCCGATTCCGGCGGCGATCATCACCAAGCCAGCAATCAGGGGACGAACATCTGGGCGCTTCCCGATACTTCCAAACAGAATGAAAGCTGCCAGCAGGACGATACAGCTCAGAGTTCCGAGCAGAACCGGGTGGCCCTGCCATGCAGCCAAGATTCCGGGCTGGACAAAAAGCGACATCCCTCCGACAGCAAAGAAGGAGACCATAAACAGCGGCAATGCGATGCGCAACGTTCGTCCCGAAAATCCGTGCAATTGCGCCGTGGCCTTGAATTGGAGCCAACAGCCGCCAAGTACGACATATCCTGCGAGCACGCAGAGGGCGCAAAGCGCAGGGAATGGCCGAATACAATCAAGGACGCTCCCGCTAAACGTGATCCCCTGGACCGATACACCCTGAAGTAGCGCGCCCAGAATCAGACCTTGCATACATGCTGCCACGATCGACCCGACGGCGAAGATTACGTCCCACCTGCGGCGGTAGAACTTCATCTGCGAACGAAACTCAAATGAGACTCCGCGCAGACCCAATGACAGCAGCATCACGATGATCGGAATATAGAGAGCGGGCATGAGAATGCCATAGGCAGTCGGAAAAGCCGCCAGCAGCGTCACGCCGGTCATAATCAGCCAAGTCTCGTTGCCGTCCCAAGTCGGCGTGATGGAATCGACCATATGGTCTCTCGATTTCTCGTGCGGTTGCAACAAGAGCAACGCGCCCACTCCGAGGTCGAAGCCATCGAGCAATACATAAAACGTTACGGATAGTGCAGCGAATCCGGCACAAAGGAGAGGCATGTCCATCGTGCTACCTCCCCACCGCGGCATTGGCGTTCGCTCGGTCCAGCACTTGCGGACGGAGTGCATTCTTGAGAGATCCGGAAGCCTCAGCATGGATAGAAGCCGATTCCGGGCCCCTCCGGATGACGCGAGCTACGAAAATGAGAAATGCAGTCATAAAGAACGCGTAGATACAAACAAAAGCGATTAGCGTCGCGAGCAGCGTCTGCGCTAGTACCGGCGAAACGGCATCGATGGTTCTCAACATGCCAAATATCACCCAGGGCTGTCGGCCCGTCTCGGCCAGGTACCATCCGCCAAGAGTCGCAATAATCCCAGATGGAGTCATCGCCACCAAGCAGCGAAGAAACCACCTCGTTGTAAAGAGCCGGCGTTTCCATCTGAGCCACAGTGAAGCCGTTGCCACGGCAAACATCAGGATGGCAGTGCCGTACATAATGCGGAATCCGTAAAAGACCATGCCCATGATGGGCTGTTGCTCTGCCGGAGTGTTCTTTAGACCCTCCACGCGGCCGTGAAGACTATGCGTGAGCCAGATGCTGCCGAGATAAGGAACTCCGAGAGCGAAACGATTCCGCTGTTCCTTCTGGTCGGGGAGAATCACCCAGTAGTACGGAGCCGGCGACGCTGACTCCTTCTCCCAAAATCCCTCGGCTGCCTGCATCTTCGAGGGCTGGTGCTTCAGCATCGTGCCGTAGAGGATATCGCCGATAAAGACTTGACCCGCAATGAGCACGGTCGCAAATGCTGTGCCCAGCGCCACGCTCTTTTTTGCGAAAGCAAGATGCTTGCCCTGCAGCAGGTACCATGCGCCAACACCCGCCACAAAAAACGAGGCGGTCAAGTACGCCGCGCTAAGCATGTGTGGCAAGCGGACAAGCCAGGAGGGGTTGTTCAGGACATGCCACCAGTTGACTACAACCAAGCGGCCATTGCGGACAGCCACGCCGTCGGGCGTCTGCATCCAACTGTTGGCTGAGAGGATCCAGGATGCTGACAGTAGTGTGCCAAGCGCCACCATGCATGTAGCAAAAAAATGGAGCTTGGGCCCCACCCGATGCATTCCAAAGAGCATGATCCCGAGGAAACCCGCTTCAAGGAAAAAAGAAGTGAGTACTTCGAGGGCAATCATGGGCCCGATCGCCGGCCCGGCAAGCTGTGCAAACTTCGCAAAGCCCAGACCAAACTCAAAGGAGAGAACGATGCCGGTTACTACACCGACTCCGAAGCCCATTGCAAAGATGCTCTGCCAGAAGCGGTAGATTTCGAGGTAAAGTCCATCCTTAGTCTTGAGCCAGAGACCTTCTATCACTGCAAGGAACATGGCGAGCCCAATGGACATGGTGGGAAAGATAATGTGAAAGCTCACCGTGAAGGCGAATTGCACGCGGGCGAGCGTAGCTGGATTCAGGCTCATCTTGCGTCTCCTTCTGCGGGAACACGGCGCACGAGGACCACAGCGCCAATGACAGCTACCAGCAGCCCCGCGACCGCAAACCCAAGTCCGAACACTCCGATGATGGCGAAGAAGAACGCCATCCCCACGAGCGAGGGAACCAGAAAGCCCAAAATCTTCGCGAAAGTTAACGAAAGATTCTTCAACATCCGTATTCCTCCCGTTCAAATCACAACGACAATCAAATCTCAGTCACTCTTTAGCCCCGATGAGCGTCATCAATGCTGCTTGCGACGGAGGAGGAGCGCACATTGCTCATTCGCACAGCACCGCGAATGCTTTCATTTATGTGACGCTGCCGTTAACTCCTGCATGGTGTCGCTGCGAAAACACTGGATGATCATCGCCGTCAAAGTGATAAATGCGGCTAAGCCAAGCACAAGAGCCAGAGAATGCCGCAGAAGAAACGCGCCAACTGCTGCACCAAAGAACATCGAGAAGACGGCAGAAATGCGTCGTCCCCATCGCGGATTATTTCCTCCCGCCAAAGAGGATTCCGAGGCTAAAGCAGCTACAGTCAGCGTCAACACAGTAGTCGTGATATCCGGCACTCCTAGCCTCCGCACAGTGCCGTTTCGAATGCCCATGGCCAGAGCGGTGAGTGCAATAATCCCATACAAACTACTGCTCGGAAGGACCACAGAATCATGCTGCATCACCAATAACATGCAAGCCACAAACAGTAGAGTGGTCTCCATCCCGGCTACCAATCCGAGCCAATGGTTCCTGCGCCAATTTGTAGTCCAATGCTCGAGCCGCCCCGATACAATGCCGCCCGCGAACGCGAAGATTAGAGCAGTTATCGACCGAAGCACCGAAAGGCCAGGTACGTTCGCCACAGCCAGACCGAGCAGTACAATATTCCCGGTCATGTTTGCTGTGAAGATATGGCCCATTGAGAGATAACTGGCGGCATCGACCAGGCCTGTGACAAATGTCAGCAATGCGAATGAGAAATGTAACCACCTTTCCGCGCGAAGCGTGTCCTTCGTCATCTCCATGTGGACTTCCTTTCCATCGTCGGGCTCCCAAGGTTCGATCCTGTGGCTTCGGGTGCAAAGAAGCACGATCACTTAATGCCGTTGAACGCCCACCCCTTTGGGTGGATGTCGTAAGTTCGCGGGAATGAACGGACAATCACCGCACAGGCCAATTGGAAAGCTGCAGCTCGCTAAATGCTTCCTAAAATTTGTACCCGGCCCACAACGCCCAGTAATTGAGATTGCGGCCAGGCTGTGTCTCCTTCAGGAACTTGCCGGCGTAGAAAATTCCGTAGTCAGCCTGAAACCATACATGCCGGTTGGCTTGCCAGCGAACCTCCGTGCCCGGCCTGTGGCCAACGAATCGAGCCTGACTATCATTCCCCGCTCTGATCAAGAATCCGGGCACCGCGTAGACGCCATCCGCAAGGCTCTGTCGCCACTGAACTATCCAATCGACGGACACAGACACATCATGCGGAAGGGCCGTTTCGACGTGCGGATGAACGTCGATGAAGTTGATGGGGCCGGGACCTGTTGTGGCCAGGACGCCAAAGTAGTTGCCTTTGGGAAATAGTGGATTGAACGTTCCCAAGGTGTTTGTGCTCGAGTGACCGCCACTGGAAATGTCAGCCTTGGCACTAAAGCGCGGCTTCAGGGGAATGGTTGGAATTCGGTAGCCGGTCTCGGACGCAATCGTCCATGCTTCAATATTCGCCGAACCACACCGTGGGTTTCTGGGGCATCTATGCCGCCAGACCAATACCGCGTCAATCATCTTTAGACTTGTACTACTTAGGGCT
>Ga0206981_10094_pt1 | contig 26954 bp, 27 predicted proteins | sample Alteio_BWMinCont_17_FD_153312 | JGI IMG/M metagenome (GOLD analysis project Ga0206981, IMG submission 153312) | Enriched cells from forest soil in Barre Woods Harvard Forest LTER site, Petersham, Massachusetts, United States -... | ecosystem: Environmental > Terrestrial > Soil > Temperate forest >... | reverse complement strand
AAACAAAGAGGCTTTCAAAGAAGTCGCCATGCTCTTCTTCCGGAACATTATTGCAGCTGGTAACAAGCATTTGCTGTACTATTTCATCCTGCCTTATAATGTTCAGGGTAAAATCTTCAGTTGGCTCTTCACGTATTAAATGTGCAAAAGCCTTTAACCATGGTTCCGGATTTGCCGAACGGCTGATAACCGGCAGCTCATGAATATTCAATTCTTCAGCAAAACCAAGTGAGGCAAGTATATTATGTTTAAGATGGCTGGCAGGTTCGGCAGCAGCCAATGCTGCCAGGTTCTCAAATGCCAGCTCAACGGCAGTAAGCTCCGCCTTAATTTCAGGATAAAGCATAGTCATTTGAATTAAATACGCCTGGTCTGCCTCATTCAGATGGCCCAGGCAGTATTCTTCCAAAACACCGCTTTCAATATATTTCTGGATATCCATTAATTAATGTCTGTCTTTTGTTTCATCGCTTTACGGATATTAATTTTCACTTCGTCAACAGGCATATTCAATATTTCGGCCACTTCATAAATTTTATATCCCTGGTGGACCATATCAAATATGGCAATTTCATTTATTGCCCCGGTATCGTTTTTTGTATTACTAAACGAATTATTTCCCGGTGCGGTTTTTAATTTATTAACACTAATGTAATTAATACTTTCAGAACGGGCAAGCTGCAGGGCCCAGGTTAAGAATGTGAGCTGACTGAACTTATATTGATCAATGTTTTTACAGATCCTTTTAAAAGTTTTTTCGAGCAATTGCTCAGCTGCTTTTGCATCCTTAACTATGCGGATAATATAACCGTAAAGCATGGCCGAATAACTTTCGCATAAATGCTCACAACCCTTTGGATCGCGGCGCAAAAGTAATTCAACTAAGGCAGGTTGTGTACTATAATTATTATCCAAAGTATTGGGTGCTATTACCTTTGCGGTCAATATAGAGAAACAAACAGCAACATCTTAAACTTAAATAATTATAAAGCACTCCTTTAAGGAATGAGGTAAGAAGAGACAAGAATCAAGATGTCAGGAATCAAGAATTGAAGCCGAAGATTTTGTGTCCATAGAAAAACCTATCTTGATTCCTGACTCTTGACATCTTGATTCCTGACTCTTGACATCTTGATTCTTTCCCCCCTGATATCTTGATTCTTTCCCGCTGATTCTTTTCTCTAATAAGATATGTTTAGCTTTGATAATTAATATCTATGAAGTTCAGAACTGCCAGGCATACCAAAGATTTAAACCGTATTATTGATTTTTACGGCAGGGTTTTAGGGTTAAAAGTTTTAGGTGAATTTAAGGACCATCATAGTTATAACGGCGTATTTTTAGGGATCCCGGGCGCCGACTGGCACCTGGAGTTTACCACATCGCGCATAACCCCTGTTCACTACCCGGATAACGACGACCTGCTGGTATTTTATGCTGAATCTGTTGAGGAATTTAACATCATTAAACAAAAATTTATTGCTAACCGGGTAAGACCTGTGCATCCTAAAAATCCTTATTGGAAAAACAACGGGATAACGTTTGTAGATCCCGATGGCTTCAGGATTGTGATCTCGGTGTTGAGGATAGTTCCTAAAAATTTGCTGGGTAAGTAGTAGTCTTAAGTCCGGAGTCTTAAGTCAATAGTCTGTAAGTTCAACTCAAACAATTTCAGGTATTTCATATTGTGTTATAAACAACCATAACTATGAACAGAACTATTGGGATTGTGCTGATTATTGCAGGGGCAGCTATGTTGATATGGACAAGCTTTACCTATACCAAAAAAGAAAAGGTTGTTGATGTCGGTCCGCTTCAAATTTCTGTCGACAAGCAAAAAACGGTTAACTGGCCCCCTTACCTGGGTGGGTTATTGATAATTGGCGGAATTGTGATTGTGGCAACGGCAAAGAAAAGCTAAAAGCAATAAGCTTAAAGCCCAAAGCAAAAACTTTTAGCTTTCGGCTTTGAGCTTTTACCTATATTCGCTTCAATGATCTTCGATTTTAGGCTAAAGGTATTTTATACGGTTGCACAAAGGCTAAGCTTTACCAAAGCCGCGGCCGAGTTGTTTATTACCCAACCTGCCGTTACCAAGCACATTAAAGAACTGGAACACCAGCTGAATGTTCAATTATTTCGTCGCAATGGTGGCAGCATTGTTTTAACTACCGCCGGGAAAATAATGCTGCAATATGCTGAGAAGATCTTTCAAACCTATACCGAGCTTGAAACTGAGCTGGCCCAGCTGAATAATATGGAAGCCGGTACCGTTCATATTGGCGCCAGCACTACGGTTGCACAAACCATTTTACCCAAGATCCTGGCGTTGTTTAAGAAAACTTACCCTGCCGTAAACTTCACCTTTATACAGGGCAATACCGATGTTATAACCCAATTGATATTAGCCGAAAAGATTGACATTGCCATAGTTGAAGGCGCGGCTCATTACCCACAGATAGCTTATTCGCCATTTGCCAAGGATGAGATAGTTTTGGTAACCCGCGCCAATAATCAGCTATCGAAAAAGGCCGAGATCTCGCCCAAACAATTATTAAATATTCCGCTGATCTTACGTGAAGCCGGTTCAGGAACGTTAGATGTTATTTTTAATGCACTGAGCGGTGCCGGGATTAATCCGAAAGACCTGCATATTGAAATTCAGCTGGAGAGTAGTATCGCCATAAAACAATACCTGTTGTATTCAGAAACGGCCACGTTCCTATCTATTCAATCTGTTGTAAGCGAATTAAAATACAATGAGCTAAGCATCATAGAAATTAAAGGGCTCGAGATCTTCCGTACATTTCAGTTCATCCAGCTGCATGGTAAAAATTCAAAACTGATTGAGCTTTTTAAAAGATTCTGCCTTGCCAGCTATAACTTAAAGTAATCAGTAATTACTATTTATCATTGGTGTTAAGTTATAATAACTACGACCTTTAGTTATTATTTCAATGGTACTTTTATGGAACTAATAACTACTGATATTTGCATTATAGGCGCGGGTCCTGTTGGTTTATTTGCCGTTTTTGAAGCAGGCCTTTTAAAAATGCGCTGTCATTTAATTGATGTTTTGCCACAGGTTGGTGGTCAGCTTTCCGAGATCTATCCGCAAAAACCAATCTACGATATTCCCGGCTTCCCTACTGTTAATGCCCAGCAATTGGTTGATGGCTTAATGGAACAGATCGAGCCTTTTAAACCCACCTTCTCTCTTGGAGAACGCGTTAATGAATTACAGCAACTGGAAGACGGCTCATTCATCACCACCACAAGCGATGGTACCGAAGTGCACAGTAAGGTTGTGGTGATTGCAGGAGGGCTCGGCTGCTTTGAACCACGTAAACCAGCTATTGATCACCTTGAAGAATTTGAAGGCAAAGGTGTTGCCTACATGATAAAAAATCCGGAAGCTTTTCGCGGGCGCAAAGTGGTGCTGGCAGGTGGCGGCGATTCTGCACTGGACTGGACTATTTTCCTGGCTGATATTGCCGAAGAAGTAACCCTGATCCATCGCGGCGATACTTTTAGGGGAGCACCTGATAGCGCTGAAAAGGTTTTTGAGCTAGCTAAAGAGGGCCGGATCAATCTTATTTTACAAGCACATATTAAAGCCATAAACGGAAACGGGCATTTGCAGGAAGTAGAGATTGTTGACAGGGAGAACCAAACTTCTGTTATTGCAGCTGATAATTTGATCCCTCTTTTTGGCCTTACCCCAAAGCTTGGCCCAATTGCCGAATGGGGGTTAAATGTAGACAAGTCAGCAATTATGGTTGATACTTTGGATTATAGCACCAATGTAAAAGGAGTTTATGCCATTGGCGATATCAACATTTATCCCGGTAAGCTAAAGCTGATCCTTTGCGGTTTCCATGAAGCTGCACTGATGGCCCAAAGCGCATTTAAACAGGTTTATCCGGATCAGAAATTAAGCTTTAAGTATACTACTGTGTATGGGGTAAGCGCATTTTGAAGAAGGTGAAAGCTGAAAGGCGAAAGCATAAAGCCGGGAATTTATAGCAAACAAGAATATTAAACACGCATGATTGCTTTAAGCTTTGTGCTTTCTGCTTTCTGCTTTCAGCTCAAATACAAGAATATTAAACATGCAGATTGCTTTAAGCTTTGTGCTTTTCGCTTTCTGCTTTCAGCTCAAAAAAATGATCAATTTAACTATTGAAGACAGGGATGGCAGTCGCCGACCTGTTGAGATACCCGAAGACATAAGTCTGAGTTTGATGGAGGTTTTAAAGGCCACCGATCATCACATACTGGCCACCTGCGGTGGCATGGCTCTTTGTGCTACCTGCCATGTGCAGGTTGTTGAAGGCCCCGAAAAATATTTCCACCCATCAGACCAGGAACTTGACTTGCTGGATACCCTGCCTGATGCGGCGCATGATAGCCGCCTGGCCTGCCAGTTAAGAATTAGCGAGGATATGGATGGGATGGTGTTTAGGATATTGGGGGAAGAGTAAATAGCAAAACTCAAACGTCATGCCGAATTTATTTCGACACCCCACATCAATGGTCGCCTGCGTACATAATGTACATCAGACATTTGAGGTGCTGAAACAAGCGGCATGACGTTTCTTATTTCCTACCTTATATGTGTGATTATATCCTGAAGTCCTTCAGCATTGTTCCTGTTAGCTTCAATTCTGCCGATTCTGCCATACACAAAACTTTTGAACAGGTCATTAGCTTCGGGCCAGTCGTTTTCCGCTTTCCTTTTACTATTAAGTATTAAAGCTTGTGGTGTACGCACAATGCCCCATGGAAATCCCCACCAACCCAATAAAGCAGTTTTTAGCATTGCATTATTATTTTGCTTATTAAGGCATTGTGGGCAACCAATTTTTATTTCTTTACGATAATGGGTAATTACAATAAAGCTTATCACATTAGCCGTAATGGTAGCATTTAATTTCTCATCTGTTCCGTTACAAAAAGGGCATGGAAGGCTTCTTAAAAGCCCGGTATAATCCGCTAAGTTTTGGGCACTAACTTCTTCTACTTGCACATCCGCAGCTTTTATTATATCGGCAGAAAGCCCGCGCTCTTTAATTATTTGTTTCAGCAGGTCCAAAGCCTCTGGCCTTAACCCTGCAGCTTCTTCGCTTGCTATCCGAATCAGTTTTTTATCATCAAATTGCTCGTAGTTCTTTTTTAATTGTTGCAGATCTGGTTCCATTGTAAGGTTTATAATTATCTCTAATTATAATATTAAATATTGGCAATGTCAATTAAATAAAAAGTCCATTTAAACTACTCCCAATTTGTTGGGAACTGAATATCCTTTATACTTAATGGTTTAAAGTTTTCTATTTTGTATTCCCTGCCTGAATCATTGTACATAAAAAACGGATCGGCTTTAAAGTGGGTATAATCAATTATTAACTGCTCTTGTAACTTCAGCAGCCTGTTTTGGTAAGCTGTATCATACGCTGCGGGATCTTTCATCAGCTTCGTAATATACTCAAGCAGGTTATAGCAGGTTGTAAATTGTCCGCAGGCAATAATACAGGCTTCGTCATGATGCTGCAGACTATCGGTTTTGTCAAACCATAAAGTTGTGCCCATGTTAAAGGCCACCTGGGCCACTATCTGCATATCGCGACTGGGCGGATAAGGTCCGGGCTCAGGATTGCGGTTGCGGTTTATATCGTTTGAAAATGAAAGATCGTAGATGTGGTTGCCTTTGCCACGGTTCTTCCATTCAGGCGAGTTGTAAAAGGTGTTATAAAGCAACTGCCTGATCCGTTTTAAAAAAACGCTCAAGTTTAGCATTAATACAGAATCGACCCGGGCCAGCAGCATTTGTTTAAGTACAGGGAGCGGTGTTTTTGTAAGATATTTTAACAGCAATAAAACAATCCGCTCCGTAAAGCTTTTCAATAAACCCGAAGGGGTGCCCGATTCGGTAACGTTAAAGATCTTTTTCCGGATCCATAAAACACCTATCATAAAAAGTAAAGGCAGGGGCATAAGCACACTACCAATGATAATTAAAGGGATGCAATTGATCCAAACGCCAGCTACAGCCATTGCAATAGCAGCGATAAAGCAGGCTATAACAATAAAATTTAATCCGCTCAGGCTTAGTCCTCCCTTGTTTGGCGCGGCAGGCATATCGTAAGGTTTTATAAAATGGCTGCCAACATCATTAACCAGCATCAGGTTAAATGGCTTAAAGTCAGTTTCGCACTTTATCCTTCTTTTGTCGGCATACATCATGCTTTGCAGCCCCTGGTTATCCGTTATGCCGCCATCCATAAAGCCAACCCGTTTTTGGTCAATAAATTTAGTCTCCTGCTTATCGCCGGTTTGCGGCCGCATGGTGAGCGCTTTTTTAAGGGTCAGTTCCGTTAGTCCCTGGTGGGTAAAATCATTTGGGAAAATAATGGGTTCAAACCCTGCCGGGAAACAGGACGATGCTGCCAGCAGGTCGCTAAGCTTCAGCTCGTCCGCAACAGCAGGTTCCAGGAATATCACCTCGTTCCCGAACCTAAAGTACTTATCGGGCATGGCATCATACGCCAGCTTCCTTTCCTGCCTGAACGACTGGCCAGTGTAAAATTCAGTAGTATTAAAACACACTTCCTGAAGGTGCTTGTTTGGGCTGCTTTTGCCGAGTGCTTTTAGCGTATTCCCCTCAAAAATATATTCATCATAAGCCATAGCGAAGGCATTAATAACATTGCGGCTTTTATCGGGCCGGTTCCTCCACCTGCGTTTATCTGATAGTATTTCGAGCGCGTTTTTCAGGATCTGTTCACCAAGCAGGGTTTCATACAATTTAACATAAAACTGCCCGAATGTTTTACCTTCAGCATCATAAAGCGCATACAGTGCTGTAGCTATGGTGCCACCGGATGCTGACGACATATAAGTTACCTGCTGCAATAATGACGCGCCGCTAAGCGGATCATCAGCGTCATCAAACCTTATATTGTTCAAATACGACAGTACGCCCAGCGCAAATGAAGCTGCCCGGAAACCGCCGCCCGAAAAAGCAAGCGCGATATTTTCAAATGGTTTTATGCAGATTACCTGCAAAGAAAGAGCGTCAGATTGAGCCGGCAAGGCTTTATTGTCCATATTGTAATGTGTTAAGGTTTTGTACCTATAAATTTATGGAATTAATAATGATAAATAAAAATGAATTGTTAATTGGAATATATATTTATTTGATATACATTTAATACCAAATATCAAAACACATTAAAATGAAGCAGGACATTAGTAAAATTGCAGACAAGATCAGTTACATTCAAAATACCTTATCGGTAATTAATGGCAAATGGAAACTGCCAATTTTATTGTCCATGTATTCAGGCATTTCACGCTTTAGGGATCTGCAGCGTAATATTCCAAATATCACCACCCGGGTATTATCAAAAGAATTGAAGGATTTGGAAGGAAATAAGCTGATAGTACGGATAGTGCATGATACCTATCCTGTATCAATAGAATATAAGCTTACCACGCACAGCCATAGCCTTACACCTCTTGTTGATGAAATGATAAAATGGGGAAAGCAGCATGTGAGAAAGTAGTTGGCAGTTTTGAGTTGGCGGTTGGCAGTATTACATTTGTATCGGCAAAAAGGATCAATAATATGCGAATAATTCCCAAACCTATTGAAGGCGAATACCCGCCTTATACCATAATGTACATGAAACTGATACCTGGTGACGGGATGGTTTTGCAGCATTTGCGGGATAACTTTCTTGCTGCAAAAGAGCTGGTATATAGTATGCCTGAAAAGATGCTGTATCATCGTTATGCCGAAGGTAAATGGAGCATTAAGGAAACACTGGTACATGTTATTGATGATGAACGCATATTTGCTTACCGCGCACTTCGCTTTGCCCGTAATGAGCAAATGAACCTGATTGGCTTTGACCAGGATGCATATACCCTCTATTCAAAAGCAGATGAGCGCGACCTGGATAATATTTTTGATGAGTATGAAGCCGTACGCAAATCAACCATTGCCTTGTTTAACGGCTTGCCCGAAGATGCTTTTATGCGGATTGGAAAAGGTACAGGCACCTTTAATAACGCTAGTGTGAGGGCGCTTGCCTATCACATAGCCGGGCATGAGCAACATCATATCAATTTGATAAAGGAATTGTATATACCATCGTTTAACAAATAAAGCTAAAAGCAGAATGCACAAAGCTTAAAGCTAATATACTGGTTTTCAATATCATAAAATCGATTTATGTGAATATTAACTAATAGACCCTATATGAATAAGCTCCCCGATGGCTGTAGGTCCCGAAGTAATTGTGGTAATTAGACGAATTTACCATTTGGTAAGTGTACTCCATCTTAAACACAGCAACTTTGTCTTATTAAAATAAATAAGACAATGGAAACTCCAATAAAATTCAATCAAACATTACAAGGTAAAAGGGTAATAATATTAGGTGGCAGCTCAGGTCTGGGTTTGGCTACTGCTAAGGCTGCCAGCGCCGAAGGTGCCAATGTGATTATTGTATCGGGCAATCAGCAGCGGATCGACAATGCCTTAAAGGAACTGCCTCAAGGCAGCACTGGTTTTGCCGTTGACCTGAGCAAAGAAGAAAAGATAAAAGCATTTTTTGGACAGGCTGGGAGCTTTGATCATTTGGTTTATACCGCAGGCGAAAACTTAACTTTAAATTTGATTGGCGAAACTAATATTGATGAGGCTCGTACTTTTTTCAACGTGCGTTACTGGGGTGCTTTTACAGCAGTTAAGTATGGCGCACCCCATATTAATGCAGGCGGGGCAATTTCATTAATCAGCGGTACCGCCAGCGCAAGGCCAGGGTCGGGCTGGTCAATAGCGTCGAGCATTTGCGGGGCAATGGAAGGATTTGTAAGAGCCATGGCAGTTGAGCTGGCGCCTATCCGTGTAAACGCTGTTGTACCGGGCGTTATTAAAACCAACCTTTGGGGCAGCATGAGCGAAGCCGACCGTGAAGGCTTATTCAAATCTCAAGCTGATGCCTTGTTATTAAAACGCGTTGGCGAGGCCGAAGATGTAGCCCTTGCTTTTGTGTACCTGATGAAACAGCAGTTCGGTACCGGGCAAAATATTACGATTGATGGCGGGGCCGTGCTGGTGTAATAAGTGGGCAGTGCGCAGTTTGCAGTAGGCAGTAAAAAACAGCAAACTGTATACTGCGTACTAACCGGCAATTGCTATTTAGCCTTACTTATGTTTACCAACTCATCTACTAAGGCTGATAAGCTTACACTGGCGCAGGCTATTAACTCATCGGCTGCGCCATAATAAATGTACAGCTTATCGCCAAACAAAGCTGTTCCGGTGGGGAAACACACATCATCCACATCGCCCGCCAGCTCATAGTCCAGTTCAGGTTTGAATAATGGGTATGAAAGGCGGGCGATCTCTTTCTTCGGATCGTCCAGGTCAAGCAATGCCGCGCAGCAGGAATACTCATACCCTTTAACCATATCTTTAACGCCATGATAGATCAGCAGCCAGCCATGTTCTGTTTCTATCGGCGGGCAACCGGCGCCAACATAGCTTACCTCGTGCGGGTATTTGGGAGCCAGCATAATATGCTGATCGAAATGACTAAAATAATCTTCCCAAAATACATTGTTAAGTTCTGTTAAGCTTTCAACTGATACTATTTGGATATCGGGCTTAATGCGGTGCAAAAAGGTTAATTTTCCATTTATCCTGCGCGGAAAGAAAACAAAATCCTTATCAGCTAATATATTTGCACCGCGGTTATAACGCAGGTACTTTTCGTTTAATAAAGGCTTATGTTTGGTGAGCCTGTCAAAATCGGTATAGCTAATTTGCGGAACAATTATTCCCTGCCTTTCAAAATGCTGTAAATTTGTTGAGGTAGCCAATGCGCCTAATGCATTATCCCCGTCGAAGGCAATATAAGTAAGATAATAGGTGTCATCTATTTTTACTATCCGGGGGTCTTCCATCCCGTGCTTTTCGTAATCAAATTTTGGCGATAAAAATGGAGCGTCCATCCGTTCTATCACATTCAAAGGGCCATCCAACCGGCAATAACCAATACTTGATTGATTTTTGATATGAACAGCTCTGTAAAAAAGATGTATCGTATCTCCCTCTTTTATCACTGCCGGATTCAGCACACTTTCATTCTCAAAATCCAACGCCGTCTTATTCAGTATAACACCTTCTTTTTTTACCGCTACCATAAATTTTGCAGGATGTTAAAATCCTTTTTTAAAATGCCCATTATCCAGGCAGCCTATAATACCTTCAACCACACGTTTTGTTTCGTTTGGATCGCTAACGTGGATAGAAAACGCCCCCGCCTGCTTAGCCGGATAATCATTACCACCCGGGAAGATAGCATCGCCAATAAAAATCATGTCCTTTATTTCAATGTTTAATACATCGCGCAGCTTATGAATGCCATACTTTTTGTCGATCCCTTTTTTGGTAACATCCACTGAGGTTGCACCGCCAAGGTTCACGGCAAACTCCGGGATCAGCTTATCCAGGTGTTTCTTTATTTTATCCCGCTTTTTAAAATCGGGATCATACTTTTTCTTTTCGTCAAGTGGCGCCGCCTGCCCTAATGCCGAATAGGTTACCTGGCTGCCCCTGTCTTCAATGGTTTCGCCCCAGGTTTTTGTTGCTTTATAGCCTGATGCTTCAACCGCTTCATTTAACGAGGCAATAATTTTCTTTTTTTGCGCGTCAGTAAAGTTTTCAGCGTAAAGCAGTTTCCAGCCCGATTTATACTGATAAAACTTAGTGCCGCAGGTTGGCAGTATAGATAGGTTTTGCAGCTTTTTCCCTTTAGGCAAATGAGCCAGCACCTGTTTCTGAAACTGGGGCCAGTCGCCACCGGATATTATAGCCACTTTTGCAACTGTTAGCAGTGCGGCAAAGCGCTCAGCCATATCCTTATCAATAGCGGCTTTGCTTTCGGCAAGCGTACCGTCGAGGTCAAAAACAATTAGTTTCTTCATAAGGATAGTTCATTTGATCACTGGTTCATTAGTTTATTGGTCCTGGCACTTGGTTATTATAAAGGGAAAGATTCGGGTAAGTCTATCTCCAATAATATTACTTCTCTTTTTGGTACAAAGGGGCATGCTCCGGTGGTGGCAGGTAACAACATTACTTCGCCTTTGGTTAGGTGATAAAATTCGTTGCCGTATTCAACTTCCCCCTCGCCTTCAATGCACACCAATACCCGGGGTGTTGCGTCCTTGCCTACCATAAACGGGTATTCGCCGGTTATTCTGCACAGGTTAAAATGTTCGTTTTCAATAACTGTTTCGCGCAGTACAGGCTCGTTAGATTTTACTATAGTTATAACCGGCCCGATATTCGTTTTATCAAAATTGATACAGGTAAGGGCTTCTTCAACCTGCAGATCGCGGGGGTTGCCTGTTTTCTCATCAATGCGGTCCCAATCATATAGGCGATAGGTAACGTCGCTGTTTTGCTGTACTTCAAAAACCACTACATCGCCGAGTGTATGTACCGTTCCGGCCTCTATCAGCACACTGTCGCCAACTTTTGGTTTAAAGCTAGCCAGGTCATCAGCCACCTGGTGTTTATCCAGGTCGGCTTTTATTTTTTGTTTGGATGTGCCGGCTTTTAAGCCCGCGTAAATGGTTGCATCCTTACCGGTTTCCAATACTACCCATGCTTCGGTTTTTCCGTTTTCGCCTTCCGGAATATATTTTTTCAGCTTATCAGACGGGTGTACCTGTACCGATAGCACTTGCTGGCAGTCTAAAAACTTTAACAGGAGCGGGAACCTGTCAAATTTACCAGCAAGCTTTCCCATTAACTTTTTGGGTGCCTGTTTAAATAACTCACTAATAGTTTTTCCCTTTAGCTTACCATTGGTCACTTTGCTTGGATGATCGTCCCTGTCGCTCAGGATCCAGGCTTCGCCAACAGGTTCATTTTTGGGGAGCGGCTTTTCTAATAAAGTATTAAGCCGCCGTCCGCCCCAAATGCGGTATTGATAGATCGGCTCAAATTTCAGGGGATAAAGTTGTTCCTGCTCCATGTTTTAGTTCCGGTTACTTTTCAGTAAGGATCAATGGCTTATTGGCCTGTTCCATATCAGGGGTATATTCACCTCTCCGTGCCGCATTATCCAAACTGGCCCTTTCATAAAGTAATTTTTGAGCAGCTTTTACATTTTTATCCAGGCCTTTCCATGTTTCCATAGCAGGCTGCTGAATAGCCCGGGCAAATGAGAAAGTTAGCGCCCATGGAAGTTTGCCCTTATATTTTACATGCATGGCGTTTAAATGCGCAGTAGCCAACTCAGCCGGTTGTCCACCAGATAAAAAGGCAATACCGGGTACCGTTGGCGGCACACATTTTAACAATGTGCTTACGGTAGCCTTTGCTACTTTATCAATACTTGCCTGCTTTGGACTCTTTAAGCCGGGCAATACCATGTTTGGTTTCAGGATGATGCCACGCAGATCAACTTTTTGCTTTTCAAGCTGTTTAAAAAGCGTTTTCAATACTTTTTCGGTAACCTTCTGGCATTTTTTTATGCTATGGTCACCATCCATTAATACCTCGGGTTCAACAATGGGTACAATGCCGTTTTCCTGGCAAAGGGCGGCATAGCGTGCAAGCTCATGCATATTGGCTTCAATACTTCCTTTTGTGGGGGTATCTTCATTAATGGTTATAACGGCGCGCCACTTGGCAAAACGAGCGCCCAGGTCGTAGTATTTTTCAAGGCGCTGCCTTAAACCATCTAAACCCTCGGTGATCTTTTCGCCAGGGAAATTAGCCATATTAACAGTGCCTTCATCAACTTTAATCCCCGGAATAATACCAGCTTTTTTTAAAACATCAATAAACAAATCTCCTTTTTTTGTAGATTGATAAATGGTTTCATCATACAAAATAGCACCGCTTAAACAAGTGCCCAAATCAGGGGTTGTTACTATAAGCTCGCGATAGGCACGACGATATTCAACAGTTTGGGGAATTCCTACTTCTTCAAAACGTTTATTGCAGGTGCCTGTACTCTCGTCCATAGCCAGCAAACCTTTGTCGCCAGCCATAAGGGCGGTGGCTGTATTGATCAGTTCTTCTGTTTTCATTTTTATGTGATTTCGTTAGTGGATCAGCTAATTTAAAATAGAAACACATTTATGAGATAATTGTTGGATGTAAAGCGGATTGTTTTACACTTGGATGATTGATTTTTAGACTATGATTAAAGGATTTAAAGATGAAAGGATTCATTTCCGGTGGTAATTAGCCGGTACTTAACTAATCAGGTAATCACAAAATCCTTTAACTATGGTTCAAAACTAATAAACCAGCTCCGATGCCGCGTCTTCATCCAGCATTACATATGCTGATGGAATGGTTTGAAAGATGGAGGCAGGTACTGTATTTGTTACTTCGCCTTGTAAGGCCTTAGCTATTATATCAGCTTTTTTAATGCCTGATGCCAGCAGCATTGGTATTTTAGCTTCCTGCAAATGTTTGAGGCCAAGGGTTATACCTTCGGTTAGTTGTGTTTTTTGAGCAAAATACTTTTGCCCAACGCTAACTGTTAATGGGTCGAGCGGAGAATGGTGGGCATATGAGTTAAAATCAACGCCAGGCTCGTTAAGGCCAACGTGGCCATTCAGGCCCACACCAACCAGCATAATTGCAAGCGGGCCTTTCTTCTTTATAAAATTATCCATTGCCGCGCATGACGCATCCAGATTGGCCGCTTTGGCATCAAAAACCATCATTTTAGCAGCTTTTATTTTTGCGGGGGTAAAAAAGGTTTTATACAAAAAATTGGTGCAGCTGCCCGCATCGTTTTTATCCATCCCTACCCATTCATCCAATCCAACAAAATAGCATTCGCTAAAATCAACCCTGCCCTCTTTTGCATATTGCACCAGCAGCTTATAAATGCCGGCGGGAGTATCGCCCGAGGTTAAACAGAACAATGAATCGGGCTTAAGCTTTACCTGGTTTACAATCATCTCGGCTGCGGCACGGCACATTTCATTATAACCGGCATAGGTGCGTATTTTCATAGGGATATTAGATTTATTTCAAGATTAAGAAATTTAATTTTAAGCGGGAAATTTATCAGAAATGGACAGATCTTATAACATGTCCGGTTTTTTACCAAAAGCTGAACATGATATCTTTTTTAAGAAATTTTCTTTAATACCCCCCGGCATCATCGTCAATGGGAGTTACATACTCTATATAGATAGTATAGAATATTAAAACAAAACGCCTCTGACCGGCATTTGGCAGAGGCGTTATTAATACCTAATTAGCATGACTTTTTAATCTGTCGTGCTGAACTTCTTCTAAAAAGCCATGCTCATTAATAGCGTAATTGGCTTCAGATGTGTCGTTGTGATTTTTTGGTATTTTAATAGCTTTAACCTTCTTTTTATACGGAAAAAACAAAGGCAAAATAAGCACTGTAAGTAAAGCGCCAATTTCAAGTAGTTCGATAAGCATATAATTTATACTAAATAAATAAAACAGCAAATACACCTTTAAATAGCCTAGACTCAGGAATTTACCCATGCCTTTATTTTTAGGTGGAGTGCTAATTATAATAACAAAGCTAAATCAATGCCAAATATTTTCATAACGCTTTAATATTACTTCCAAATTATTAAAAAAGCACAATTTAGCTCGTATTATTTATTTCTATAGGGGTTTAAGTGTATCAAATTGATAAGGTTTTATCAGTTTAAAAGCATTTTTAGCATTTAAATATTTCGTTGCATGAAGTGCTTTTGAGGTGAATTGAGATACAATTCTGCGTAAAAAAGCACACACCGTATTCTACAAAAAACCACTTTACAATTACTTAACATTAAAGTAACATTACAGATAAGGTTAAACCGTCTCTTTGTAATCAATATTAAATTATTATTATGAAATTAAAAATGATGAAGATTAACCAGTTTGCCCTATTAGGAGTAATGGTGGCAACATCAGCTTTATTTAGCTGTGGTGGCAATAATACAAAATCAGGGAGCGACAGCTCAGCAAAACCGGCTGAAGCCACCGCTTCAACAACTGATGCCAATACATTATTGGGCGCAGGAAGCACCTTTGTTTACCCTCTTTTTTCAAAACTATTTGCTGAATATGACAAAGTAGCCGGGATAAAAGTAAATTACCAGTCTATCGGTTCGGGCGGCGGTATTTTACAGCTTACCAATAAAACGATTGACTTTGGCGATTCAGATGCGCCATTAAATGATGACCAGGCTAAGAAAATGGGCGCCGAGGTATTACATATCCCGATGTGTTCAGGCGCTGTTGTTATCAGCTATAATCTGCCTGAGTTAAAAGGCGCTTTAAAATTGGATCCGGAAGTACTGGCCAATATATTTTTAGGAAAGATAACCAAATGGGATGATGCAGCAATTGCAAAAATAAACCCGGGCGTTAAATTGCCATCAACCGGAATTTTCATTGCTCACAGAAGCGATGGCAGCGGAACAACCAATATTTTCACCACTTATTTATCAAAAGTAAGTACAGACTGGAACACTAAACCGGGAAAAGGATCAGCTATTAACTGGCCTGTTGGTTTAGGTGGTAAAGGTAATGAAGGCGTTGCCGGTTTAATAAAACAAACGCCGGGTGCAATAGGCTATATAGAGCTGTCATACGCTATCCAGAATAAAATGACCTTTGCCGATCTGAAAAACAAAAGCGGTAATTATATTACCCCTACTGTTGCTTCAACAAGTGCAGCAGGTAACATCACTATCCCTGATGATGCAAAAGTTTCATTAAGCAATACTGATGCTAAAGATGGTTACCCTATCAGCGGATTTACCTGGGCTATGATCTACAAAGAGCAAAATTATAGCGGCCGCACAAAAGACCGCGCCGAAAAAGTAGTAAAACTACTTTGGTGGAACATTCACGATGGCCAGAAATATTGTAATGATTTGAACTACGCGCCACTATCACCAGCAGCGGTAGCAGTTGCCGAAAAGATCCTGAAGTCAGCAACGTTTGACGGCAAAGCAATACAACAATAATATTACTACGATTTAATGTGAGAGCCCTGTGCAGATGTTCATCTGCAGGGGCTTTTTTGTTGGGTTAAGTTGAAGGTAATAAATGCCCTCGTTATTATTTCGAGAGTAAATTTTCACATTTTTTACTCTCGTTTATTTTTTGGATAAGATTGGATACAAATTGGATATATCCATTTAATTTTACCGGTAAGTACTTCATTAATATACCATGACCTTCGCCGAAAAAGTAATTCAATTTAATAAGCAACTTGATTTTAAGGGAACGTTGCCTGACGGGATCAACATTATGAACCCGTTTAAGGAAAACCCGCAAGCCAATAGCTTAACAGAACAATTTTACGGCAAGTATTATAACGACAACAATAAACGACACCTGATAGTAGGTATAAACCCGGGCAGGTTTGGCGGTGGGGTAACCGGGATCCCTTTTACTGATTCGAAGCGATTAAAGGCGGTTTGTAATATAACCTATGAAGGTAAAGAAACTCATGAACCATCATCGGTATTTGTTTACGAGGTGATTGCCGCTTTTGGCGGAGCAGAGGAGTTTTATAAACACATTTATATTAATTCCATGTGTCCGCTGGGTTTTACAGCCACAACAAAAGACGGAAAGGAAATAAATTATAACTATTACGACAGCAAAGAACTAACTGCAGCCGTGTATGATTTTATGGTGGAGAACATCCAAAAGCAAATAGACCTGGGCTGTTATACCGATACCTGCTTTTGCTTTGGTACCGGCAAAAACGAAAAATTTCTAAAAAAGCTAAATGATGAAATGGGCTTTTTTAAAAACATAATTGCTTTGGAGCATCCCCGGTTTATTATGCAGTACAAAACAAAAACAAAGCAGCAATATATTGATAAATATATTGCTACCTTCAGGAGCGTTATTGGTGAAGATTAAATGTATCAGGGAAATCGTTTTTAAAACAGGAGGCTCCACTGGAGCCGTTAAAATATCATCTTATATTCTATAAACAGGTAGTTCCGCTGGAACTATCGCGCGTTTAGCCAAGAACTCCAGCGGAGTTACCTGTTTATAGCATAAATAAATATAATCATGGCTCCGGAGGCGCCTCCTAATTGCCATTCAGTTTAAATGCGATTTCCCTGTTAACTGTATGCAACAAGAGTTTGTTTAGCCTCGCCCAACCCATCAATACCTAATTCAATCACATCTCCGGCTTTAAGGTAAACGGGAGGTTTCATGCCCAGGCCAACTCCGGCAGGCGTACCTGTTGAAATAATATCACCGGGCAGCAATGTCATGAACTGGCTGGTGTACGAGATCAAATGCGGGATGTTAAAGATGAAGTTTGCTGTTGTACCATTCTGCATGGTTGTGCCGTTAACTTTTAGCCATAGGCGCAGGTTGTGCGGGTCGGCTATCTCGTCTTTTGTGGCAAAAAACGGCCCCATCGGTGCAAAGGTATCGCAGCCTTTACCTTTATCCCAGGTACCGCCGCGCTCAATCTGGAACTCGCGTTCAGATACATCGTTATGCAGCACATATCCGGCCACATAATCCATTGCATCGGCTTCGCTCACATAGCTTGCTTTTTTGCCGATCACTACCGCCAGCTCAACTTCCCAATCTGTTTTTACAGAGTTTTTGGGGATAATGATATTATCAAACGGACCAACAAGTGCGGTGGTTGATTTCATAAATATTACCGGCTCAGTTGGTGGGGTGGCATTGGTTTCTTTGGCATGGTCAACATAGTTTAAGCCTATGCAAACAATTTTTGATGGCCTTGCCAGCGGACTACCCAAACGTACATCCTCCGTAATTTCGGGTAGCAAGCTATCTTCTAAAAAAAAGCCCAGGCGGGTTAGTCCATCGTTTTCAAAAAATGCTTCGCCATAATCCTCGCCAAAGGCGGATGTATCGTATTTTTTATCATTAATGATCACTCCGGTCTTTTCTTTTCCGGCTTCGCCAAATCGTATTAGTTTCATGTTTTTTATTTTATTTCGGATTTCGGATGTTCGATTTCGGATTTCGGATGTTCGATTTCGGATTTTTTTTCCTGGTCGTCGGGCAATTTTCGAATTTTTTCAATTCCGAAATCCGAAATTGTTCTATTAGTTGTTCAAAGTAATAAAGCCACCATCAATCGGATAGTCGGTACCAGTTATAAATCCGGCTTCGTCCGAGCACAGATATAAAGCCAATGCAGCAACTTCTCCAGGCTGGCCCATTCGGCCGATGGGTTGTGATTTAGAGAGTTTTTCGAAGATCTCCGCTTCCTGTCCGGCATAATTTTTAGCGATAAAGCCATCCACAAACGGGGTATGTACCCTTGCCGGTGAGATGCTGTTACAACGAATGTTGTCGGTCATATAATCCCGCGCTACTGATAAGGTCATGGCGTGGATAGCGCCTTTGCTTGTTGAGTAGGCAAACCTGTCGGTTATCCCTACATGGGCAGCTACAGACGATGTATTCAATATTATGCCCCCATTATTGGCCTTCATTAGTGGCAAAGCAGCAAATAAACAATTGTAAACGCCTTTTATATTCACATTATAGATCCTATCGAAATCGGCTTCGCTGGTATTATCGGCTTTACCTATGTGAGCAATACCTGCATTGTTTATCAGGATGTCTATTTTTCCTATCGCATTAAAAATAGCTATGACCTGCTGCTGGCTGCTTACATCACATTTATGAACCGCGGCGTTGCCACCGGCTGCATTGATTTCAGTAACGGTATCATTTGCGGCTTCTTCATTCAGTTCGATGATGTGCACGGTTGCACCCTGCTTTGCAAACAGTACAGACATTGCTTTACCTATTCCGCTGCCGCCACCGGTTATTATTACTTGTTTGTTGGTTAGTTTGAACATAGATTTATTCTTTAGCCCCTCCAACTCTCCCGAAAGAGAGTTTTTATTTTTGTTAATCTAAAAGCATTTTTAATGCTTTTTATAATCTGAGCATTAGCGTTAATATCGCTCGCATATTTACTCACCCGGTCATTGCTTCGCTCGACCTGCCCTCTCTTCCGCAAGCGGTAAAGAGGACTAAAAAATCTTTTTATTTTATTTTTTCCTCACCTCTTTCCGCCGCAGGCGAAGAGAGGTCGACCAGCGAAGCGTTGTCGGGTGAGTCAACTCTACGCCAAGCTTTTACGCATTCTTACAATGAAATCCCTCGTTTCCACGGGATCCAGTCATCCTGGCCTAATTGAACCGATTTTGGTTCAAGCTCTCCGCTGGCTACTTTAATCACATAATCCAGGATCCTTTCACCGGCCTGCTGGATGGTTTCATCGCCCTCTATAATTGTACCGCAGTTAATGTCGATAATATCGGGCATTTTTAATGCGGTTGTTGTATTGGTTGAGAGTTTGATAACAGGCGTTACCGGGTTACCTGTTGGCGTACCCAGGCCGGTTGTAAATAATACGATATTGGCCCCTGCCCCAACTTCGGCTGTGGTGCTTTCCACATCGCTGCCGGGGGTGCATAGTAAATTCAGACCAGGTTTTGATACTTTTGCGGGATAATCCAACACATCAGCAACCGGCGAGGTTCCGCCCTTCTTTGCCGCTCCTGCAGATTTTATAGCATCCGTTATCAACCCATCCCTGATATTGCCAGGCGAAGGGTTGGCATAAAAGCCCGAGCCATCCGCCTCTGCACGTTTGTTGTAGGTGGTCATTAGCTGCATAAAGTAATTGGCTTTATCTTCATCCACACAACGGTCGCTCAGTTCCTGCTCAACACCGCAAAGTTCGGGAAATTCAGACAAAATAACGGAACCGCCCATGGTAACCAGCAAATCAGACACATATCCTAATGCCGGGTTTGCTGAAATGCCTGAAAACCCATCAGACCCACCACACTCCAACCCGATGCATAATTTTGACAGCGGTGCAGGTGTACGTTCTGTTTGGTTAGCTTGCATCAATCCTGCGAAAGTTTGTTTCAAAGCTTGTTTTAGCAGATCACTTTCGGTACCTACTTTTTGCTGTTCCAGTATCACTAATGGTTTGCTGAAATTGGCATCGCGTACTTTTATTTCCTGCTGCAAAATGCTTACCTGCGCGTTCTGACACCCAAGACTAAGGATAGTTGCACCCGCCACATTTGGATGGGTAACATAGCCGGCTATCAATCCGCAAAGGGTTTGCGCATCACTCCGGTTACAACCGCAGCCCATTTCGTGGGTAAGGAATTTTATTCCGTCGATATTTTTAAAGAACCGGTTTGATTTAGCTTTGTCGGCAGTAACCTCTATATCTGCATTCAGAATCTCCTCAACAGATTTACCCGCCTGGTACAAATCTATCAGTTGGTCAACATCACCCTCATAGCTTTTTGCTTTTTTGTAGCCAAGCTTATCAACCAGGGCCTCCTTCAGCACATCAACATTACGGTTCTCACAAAAAACCATCGGAACAACAATCCAGTAATTACCTGTACCAACCGAACCATCGGCGCGGTGGTAGCCGCTAAATGTTTTTCCTGTATACTTTGTGGTATCAGGCTGGTGCCAATCGAGTTTGCGTTTGCCCAGGTGAAATTCGCCTGATGCATGGTGAACAGTTTGTGTGCTTATAGGCCCACCCTGCGGAATAGGCTGTGTGGCCTTACCAACCAACACCCCATACATAAAGATCTCCTCTTCTGGTTCCAGCGCATTGACGCTGAACTTATGCTTAGCATCAACCTTATCCGTTAACTTAAAGGTTTGGCCTTCAAAGTTAATTTCTGTGCCTTGTGGCAGGTTTTGCAAAGCCACCAGTACGTTATCTTTGGGATGGATGCGGATATAGCTATGTTTCTGTGTCGACATTATTATTAGTTAAGGGTAAGTTCCACTACCGGGATCTCATACAACGGCTTTTTAGCAGGAAGCGTTAAGATCAAATCATCCGGATTTGTTGCCGATGGTTTGTATAACAGCTCCGAAGCATCATTTAAAAACGCCGCATATTTAATTTTGCCCGAGTAACCCGGCAAAGTGATTGTTCCGCCTGCCGGATAATCATACAAATGTACGTACAGACGTTTGGTTTTTGCATTATAAGTTAGCTTATCATTTTCAGGTACCTTATAGGTATCAGGTGCAAAAGTACAATTATAAATAGCACGGTTGTTGGCATGCATCCAGGTAGCCAGGCTATCTAATGCGCGGGTTGCGCGGTAGTCAAACTCACCACGGGCGGTTGGGCCAACATTCAGGATCAGGTTGCCGCCATTACTCACCGAAGTGATCAGCAGATCCAATAACTGGCGGTGTGTTTTCCAGGTATTTTCATCACGGTAGTAACCCCATGATCCGCTAAAGGTTTGGCAGGTTTCCCAGGTTTTGCCATGATATTTTGCCAACTCGGCTGTGCTTACCTGTTCAGGGGTTTCAAAATCTGCCCCGTCTTTATATTCATTCAGGTCGAGCCTGTTATTTACTATTATACCTGGCTGCAATTTTCTTACCAGTTTCAACAGCTCTACCGATCCCCAATCTTTAGCGCCTTTTCCGCGCCCGCGCCGCTGCCCTTTTTTATCCCACGACCAATCCAGCCACAGCACATCAATTTTACCATAATTGGTTAACAATTCGGTAAGCTGGTTGCGCATATACTGCCTGTATTTAGCCATATCACGCCCTTTATTTAAACGATCATAATTCGCCTGGCTGGTATCCACCTGCACAAGGGGATGAGCGTCGTCCATTGTATAATCCGGGTGGTGCCAGTCCAGCAATGAATAATAGAACCCAACCTTCAATCCCTGTGCCCTTACAGCATTTACATATTCGCGCACCAGGTCGCGTTTTGCCCCGGTATTGGTAGATTTATAGTCGGTATATTTTGAATCGAACAAACAAAAGCCTTCGTGGTGTTTGGTTGTCATCACCATATATTTCATCCCGGCAGCTTTAGCCTCTTTAGCCCATTTTGTTGGGTCGAAATAATCGGGGCTAAACTGGTCGAAATATTTCTGATACTGTTCATTGCTCAAATGCTCATTGTGTTTTACCCACTCGTGCCTTGCTGCACCCGAGTAAAGGCCAAAGTGGATGAACATGCCGAAGCGGCTATCCGTCCACCATTCCATTCGTTTTTGCTTTTGTGCATCAGTTTCCGTGCCGATCTGTTTTTGGGCAAACACCGGCGAGCCGCTTATTAAAGCCAGCAAGATGATTAGTTTTAGTTTTTTAAGCATAGGTTTATTGTTTAGTTGGTTCAAAAGCCTTTTGTCATTCTGAGCGAGAGCGAAGAATCTTCTACGCCCGCCAAACTCTTCGCCTTTCAATCGGCGACCTGTATTAAGTATAAGATTCTTCGCTCTCGCTCAGAATGACAAAGAAAAATTTTACAGTTCAAAAATCTTATTCATCAACACCCATTTCTCCCCTTTAAGTGCACCTTTTACCGGTTGCTGATATTTCCACATCAGGTTTTCCCACTCCTGCACTTTGGGGTTGCCAGCATCCATTTCGCCCTTGCGCTCAAAGCTAAAGGTATTATTAACTTCCATTATCATAAACAAGCGGGTATCAAAACGGCAGATCTCCATGCCGGTTATACCTGAATTTACAATGCTTTCCCTTATCTCAGGCCAAATAGACTCATGATATTTTTCGTACTCCGCTATTAAGGCAGGGTCGTCTTTTAAATCGAGGGTTAAATAATACTTAGGCATGGTGCGGAAATTCAGGCGATTTGGTACAACTGTCAATTGTACAAAAATTAATGATAAAAAGGAGAAAAAATGGTTAAAATATTATTAGAGGGGGATGGGTAGATGCGAGACGGGTGACTAATGCAGATTGCTCCGAAATTTATTTGGTACAAGCACTTAATGACTCTCCCGCTCATGGCCGCGGAGGCCTAGTCCGTTATTCACAGGTTGTTTGTTTTTTTTATAGGCGTTCATGATTGCTCCCGCAATTTTGGCTTGATCCAAAAGTAACCAAAAGATCAAGACAGAAAAAAGCTTCCCCGCTGCAGGCCAGACTCCCTGGGCCGCTTTTCTGTCGTGCCTTTGCCCGCTTTTGTTTTTGGTTCGAACTGAACTTAGTTCTTCATTCGGGCATTTGTTTTGCCGAAGCTTGTCTGCTGACGGGAAGAAAAAAATCTTTCAAACCAAAAGCCGTATCGACTTATATCAATAAAAATGCCCCTATTAGGATTATATTATCGAATACCCTAATTTTAACCTCGTTCACCGTAAGCCTTACCGGCATGAAAATATTAAAATATCATATCCGCTCTATCCCTGTTTTATTTATGATGATCTGCCTTTTGATGCCTTTGGGCGGGAAAGGGCAAAGAGTTGTAGCACACAATAATATCGCCAGGTGCCTGATTGTCTCGGACATTCATTTCAACCCATTTTACGATACAAGTTTGGTTGCCAGGTTGAAGACATCACCTTATGATCAATGGGACGGGATCTTTAAAGCGTCAAAAGCGCCATATGATTTTGCAGGCATGCGCGGGCATGACTCAAACTATGGCTTGTTAATATCGGCAATCAAGAGCATGAAATCGCAGTTTGATACGAAGCATCCGCCTGCTTTTATTGTGCTGGCAGGCGATTTTATCTGGCACGGGAATGCTGAACCAGCGTCGTTTTCTAAACTACCCGACAGTATAAAAAATCCTTTTAAAATAAATGCCATTAAGTTTTTGGCGCAGCTGTTCAGGGCTAATTTTCCGCATACCCGGATCATTCCGGCGTTTGGGAACAATGATACAGATATGGGTAATTATCATAAGCAAAGCCCGGCTTTCCTCAATGGTTTTGCGGATGCATGGGAAAAGGATGGTCCGGATAGGTATGGCAATTCATTAAGAAGCGAAGGGTATTATTCTTATCATCCTGCAACTGCGCCGAATTTAAAATGTATCGTGATCAACAGTAGCCTGGTAGGATTTAATCCTTATTTGGTGCAGCCATTTCCCGATGCTGACGCCCAAAAGATGTTTGCCTGGCTGGGCAGCGAATTGCATGCGGCCCGGAAAAACCACAATGACGTTTGGATAATTTCGCACATCCCGCCAGGAAAAAATGTACACGACAGTAATGAAATGTGGCGCGACGACTATTCGCAAATGTTTGTTGATACCGTTGCAAAATATGCGCGTACCGCTAATAAAATAACCATCAGGGCAATAATTGCCAGCCATATTCACCGGAATGATCTCAGGGTAATAACCGATGTTGCCAGTCCTGTTGCATACATCCGCACGGTGCCGTCTGTTAGCCCGGTTTATGGCAACAATCCGTCATACGAAATAGCGGAGTTTGACAAAAGCACGAACAGCCTGGTTAATGAAAAGACGTATTACTTTGACCTGGCTAACAGCGCTAAGCAATGGAATAATACGTTTGATTTATTGAAGCAGCTTGGTTTGCCCGCAATTAATCCGCACAGCATTGCCGGGTTTATCAGTAAGTTTAAGGCAGATACTGTAGGTTTAGGGGCATATATCCGGTTTTATAATGTGGGGGCTATTGTGCCGGTTACTGCTGATCCTAAAAATTTGAACAGGGTTAATTATGGGAATTATTTGGGGGCGGATGTTTTGAAAGCGGGAAAATAGGTTAGTTACCACATGGGGTTAACCCGGGCTGTTTCGAAATTTACTTGGTTCATGAACGTGATATTTTCCTTTATAAACTTTCTATATTTGCTTACAAACTTAACCGTAACCTTATGCCTACTTTAGCAGCACCACAGTTTAATTCCTGGTTTGAGTTGGATGATAGCGGCGTCCGTTTGGATGCTTATGTTGTACTTGACTTTCTTCGGGTTGTTCCTCAGGGATTGAGATCGATTTTTAGTGAAGACTGGTTTATTTCCTTTTTGGAGGAAGACAATGCTAAAAACAGCGATGACAAAAACAACATCTCTCCCGACCAGTTTTTCAGAGCTTTTGATGAGGCAGAAAAGGTGCTTTACCAGGGGCTGCAAGGAATTGACCAACAGCTAAAGGATGATGATTTTTTTGATGGGTTTGACAACCAGCTAACGATGGTTGGTTTTACCAGGACCTCCCTGCAGATAAAGGGCCGAAGACTGAATAAGCTTTGGGATGATGTAAAACGATCATCAGAAAATGTCGGGCAATTTGTTTTCCGCCCATTTTTTAAAACGATGCTGAAATTCCTCGGGTTTTTAAACAAAGTGCTGGGTAGTTTACTTAAAGTTATCCCGGCAACAGAAGCCATCAAAGAAATAAAAGACTTTGCGGAAAGTTATATTGATGTGGATTAAAGGGGGATTTGTGATAGATTAGGCCTGGACTATTCGCAATTGATCTGCTTCTGCCCCCCGCAGGGCCTCTCATAGAGTACCCTGCGATGTGGCTAGCAGAAATTTATGACATTGGGTAATTTCAGGATGAATACTTAGCGCGCGGCGCAGGGTCCCTTTCAGGTTTAAGTTAACCCATAAAATAAATCGTTTAAAAATAGAGGTCAAAACAGGCCATACATAGCGCTTAAATAATACGAAACGTTCCTATGGAACGAAAAACGGATATTTGATTTGCATTTCTACCGACGAAGCGTTCCTACGGAACGCGAATGCCGTCTTTTTTCGTCCCATCGGGACGTTTGGTCGGTAGAAAATAGCACGCCATGTAGTTTCGTTCCATCGGAACGATTCGTGAATTCGACCTTTTGCAGGGCGAAGAATTTTGTGGGTTAACTTAAACTTTCAGGAGACCCTGCGGGGACAGTAACGCAAAAGCGTCATCCAGCCCGAACAAATACTCTAAAGCCCCTTATGGCAGGCAGGCTGCTGCAAAATCTACCACGCCGTATCCTGAACTTGTACGACAGCAAAAACCTACCAACGTGCCGGAAATAACATGATGGGCAAGGTTAGGGTCGTTAATATCGGTTATTTTTTCAAAAGAATCAGGAGCGAGCCATTTGCCCCATCCTTTACCTGTCTGGATCCGCATATTTACCACACCATACCCGGGTACATTTACCAATTGGATGCCTTTTATTATGGTTTGTGCGCCGGTTGTTATTGGCTTAATTTTTATAATACCCTGCCCCTTGCCTATTTCCACCTGGAAATCATTGATCCTTTGATCTGAAATGAAAACATCAACATCATCAAAGGAATTTTGCACCTTATTTTTTCCGGCCCATTTAAAAGGCGTAACCTTCAGGTCCGGTTGCGACTGCAACAGCTTGGCAGCTTCTATAGGGCCAGGGTTCTCTGTGTTCCAGTTGATATAATCGAGCGATAAAAAGTTCGGGTAACGGCCTCCAAAGTTGAAAAGAAAATCGCGGGCGTGTTTACAGATCAGGTCGGGGTTGTTCCGGTTCCATTCGCTTCCCGTTGGGTTATTTCCAAAATGGTTTAAAAAAGTGAGCGGGTTTGTACGTGACGAATCTCCCCGCAGCTCTGTCCAGCTGCCCGGCTTAAGGGATCCATCACCATATCCGTTTTCAGCGAAGTTTTTTCTCATCACCGGAAACAGGTACTGTACGCCTTCGTCCGGTTCTTTTTCAATAAACGCAAACAGGCGCTGCGGCTTGGTAACTACGTTCCCCTGCTCATCCGTTCCATTAATTAAATACGAAAAATTGCGTTTTAATATAGCATCTTCCTGAACGGCCTTTCCCGATTTATAACAGCCAATGTCCTTCAATGAATCATCCAATGCTGCCAGCGGTGAAGATTGTGTTTGACCAGGTTTAGGTCCGGTTAAATAGCTCTCGAAAAACAGCGTCACAATTTCTGTAGTGTGTTTGTCGAGCCAGGTCTTCAGTTCATCCCGCACTTTCTTCCACGGGGTTGATGATACAGGATTTTTGGGCCCGTGCTGCAAGTAGAGCGAAGTTTCATCGCTGCCCCAAATATCAAGGGCAAAACCTCTTACGCCATAGTCGAGCAGTTGGGTAATGGTGAA
>Ga0206981_10093_pt1 | contig 26971 bp, 24 predicted proteins | sample Alteio_BWMinCont_17_FD_153312 | JGI IMG/M metagenome (GOLD analysis project Ga0206981, IMG submission 153312) | Enriched cells from forest soil in Barre Woods Harvard Forest LTER site, Petersham, Massachusetts, United States -... | ecosystem: Environmental > Terrestrial > Soil > Temperate forest >... | reverse complement strand
TGGCCTTGGCGCTTTTGATAGCAGCGGAAAGCCAACAGCTGCCCTGGATGCTTTTGGTAATTAGGCGGCCAGTAATGCAGTAATAAAAAGCACGAGTGAAACGCAAAAGGTAAAAACAACCATGTACATAATTGACATCCCTATCATCTTAGTGATGGTCCGGAAAATGCTGCGGTTATAAACAACTCTTAGTGACCGGAATAGATACCAGATAACATACACCGTAGCAGCAAGATTTAGCCATTCAACTATAGCCCAGTCTGTTGGAATAATTAACTCCAGCAGCATAACAAATGTCAGGAATATAAAAAAGAAGCAATGCAGGTGAAAGGTGTAGATCAAATGCTCCACATAAAACTTCCGGCTTTTTGAAAAAGTTATTTTGAGGATCAACGCAAATAACGGCAGCATAAGGAACATCATTTTAGGGATGTTGTGCTTAAATTCCTCATAAAAAACCTCCTTAGCTCTTGATCCATATTTACGCTGGTAAGTGATAGCTTTTTTCCGGATCTCCATTTTTAAAAATCCGTCACGCTTAGCAGCTGGTAATTTTTGTTGCCTGTCCAGGTATTGCTGGTAGCTGGTGTCTTTAGTTGCAAATAAGCCGTTTCGTTGCTCAGCAGTATCCGGTTCCCCGGTTTGGGTTACTTTAACTATGCCGCCGGCATAGCTTGTTACCTTTTGCTGGATCAGTTTTTTTTGAGCCGCGCTTAAATTAGGATTTTTCGCAATTTCCTGATTTACAGAATCTGATATCAATTTGGCAGCAACAGGCTTTGTTGACGCTGCCGGTTTAACGGTAACTTTTTCATGGGCGTTTTGAAATAGCAAAAGGAAATAAACAATGCTGATAAAAATATACATCTTAACCGGGTGCAGGTACTGCGCGCGCCTGCCGGCCATATATTCATTGGTAAGGTAACCTGGCTTAAAGAGTAGGGGTTTTAGGGTATGAAAAAACTGGTGATCGAAATGAAAATAATCGCTTATGGCATGGTTCATCATGTGGCCAAAACTCTCTTTTATTTGCAGGTTTTCCTGCCCGCAATTATGGCAAAACTTTCCCTCTAATAAAGTACCGCAGTTAAGACAGTCGTTTTCTTTCCGGTAATGTTTTTTCATCTTAGTATTAAAGAATTTGTTTAGGCATGCTCAATAGCGTGCTTAAGAGCCGCATTATGTTTATATCTGAATACAAATGGAAAAATAACTGCAATTATCAAGGCATAGGTTGCAAAAGTAAGCCAGATGCCCTGCCAGTTTTTGCTTTGATCGGCATGGGTAAAAAACTTATCAATTATTACCCCGCTTGTAAAACTTCCAAACAATGCTCCAAAGCCATTTACCATCATCATAAATAAGCCTTGCGCGCTGCCCCTTATTTCAGGAGGCACTTGTGTTTCAACAAATAATGATCCTGAAATGTTAAAGAAATCAAATGCCATGCCGTATACGATGCATGACAGAACTATCATCCATAATCCACCTGCAGGGTCACCAAAGGCAAAAAGGCCAAATCTTAACACCCAGGCTAACATACTGAATAGCATCACATATTTAATTCCGAATTTACGAAGAAAGAATGGGATAGCTAAAATAAAGAGCGTTTCAGAGATCTGCGATATCGACATGATAATAGCAGGGTATTTAACAGCAACAGACCCTTTATATTCAGCTACATTTTTAAAATCGTGGATAAATGTATCGCCATAGGCATTGGTAAGCTGTAATGCTGCCCCTAAAAGCATAGAAAATGCAAAAAATATGGCAAACCGGGGTGTTTTAAACAATGCAAAAGCATTTAGCCCCAGCGAGTTCGCCAATGATTTATTACCGGTTTTATTAAACAGGGGAGGGCATTTGGGTAATGTAAATGAATAGATCCCAAGTGCCAAAGCTACAGCTGAAGCGATATAGAACTGGTTGGCAGATGTTTCATTATGCGTAATGCTTACAGCCCATAATGCAGCAATAAAGCCGATAGTACCCCAAATACGGATGGGGGGATATTCTGTAACTACATCAATATTGCTTCTTTTTAAGGCAGAATAGGCAACAGTTATTGACAGTGACAAGGTCGGCATATAAAACACCATATTTAGTAAGATCACCCAGAAAAACGTTGTGGGGTTAGTTACCATAGGTAAACTAAATAATGTTAGCGCCCCTAATATATGCATTGCGCCATACAATTTTTCGGCGTTAATGTATCTGTCGGCTATGATTCCGGTAAGAGCAGGCATAAAGATAGCAGAGATTCCCATTGTAGAGAATATAGCCCCGAATTGTGCGCCCGACCACTGTTTGTTTTGAAACCAGTATGCACCAATGGTAATCAGCCACGATCCCCAAATAAAAAATTGCATAAAGTTCATCAGGATTAAGCGAAACTTAACATTCATATGGGGCCAATTAAAAATAAGAAATGGTCAGCATTAAATTAAAAGCCGGAAAATAGCGAAATAAATGTGAATCAGAAAACTATAAACTGCAGAATTAGCGTGAAACAGAACAAAATTTCAAGTTTCTGTTAATAGTTGTCTTTATAGGATCCAGAAGGTTTACGAAGCTTTTCTTCTGTTCAGCTCATCGCGGATCTTGGCAGCTTTTTCGTATGATTCTTCTGCCAGGGCCTCCTGTAACTTACTTTTCAGCTCATCAATGCTTAGTGAGGTAAAGCCACCTGCTGATGTGGCAGCGGCTGTTTTTTCTTCCTTGGTTTCGTTAATATTTTCGAGGTAAACAAAGTCATTGCCTTCAATTACTATCCCTGCGGTTGAAAGTATAAACTCAAAGGTATAAATGGGGCAGTCAAACCTCACGGCAACGGCAATGGCATCGCTTGTGCGCGCATCAATTTCAACCACCTTTTTGCCATCGGTACAAATCAGTTTTGAATAAAAAATGCCGTCAACCAGGTTGTAAATTATAATTTCCTGGATCTTAATATTATATGCTTCCCCAAGGCTTTTAAAAAGATCATGCGTAAGCGGACGACTGGGTGTCATCTTCTCAATCTCTATTGCAATAGCCTGCGCTTCAAAGCTTCCAATAATAATCGGAAGCCTTCTGCGGCCGCTTACTTCGCCCAAAACCAAAGCATAGGCACCAGACTGCGTTTGGCTGTAGGATAAGCCAACAATGTCCAGTTTTATTTTTTTCATATCATTACCCATCACAACAGATCCTTTTTTTATACTGAAGCCTTATATTCTTTAATTGCTGCAATTAGTTTTGGTACAACTTCAAATGCATCGCCAACAATGCCATAATCAGCCACTTTAAAAAACGGAGCCTCCGGGTCTTTATTTATAACAACAATAACCTTTGATGAGCTAACGCCGGCAAGGTGTTGTATTGCACCCGAAATTCCTATTGCAATATACAAATTTGGACTAACAGCTATACCTGTTTGTCCAACATGTTCACTATGCGGGCGCCAACCGCTATCTGATACCGGTTTTGAGCAGGCTAAAGCTGCACCAAGCAGCCCTGCAAGCTCTTCAACCATGCCCCAATTTTCAGGACCTTTAAGTCCGCGGCCACCCGAAACAACTATATCAGCATCAGGTAATGAAACTTTATCAGTTGAGCGTACAATTTCTTTTATCATCGCTTTAAAATCTGAAGCATTACCTTCAACGGCAAAATCTTCAACGGCGGGAGTAACGTTTTTTTCAACTACTTTGTAGGAGTTCGGCGTTAAAGAGATTACTTTATTGGTTGATGTAAGTTCAACAACCGCAAATGCCTTGCCCGAAAATGCCGTTTTTTTAACGGTAAACCTATCTTTGCTTTGTTCAGGTAATGATACTGCGCCATCGGCAAGCCCGGCTTCCAGTTTAACAGCAATCCGCGGAGCTAACCCCCGACCCGAAAATGAGTTGGATAATACGATAACATCCGCACCCTGTTTTTTGGCAGCTTCTGCAATTACCGAGGCATAAGCCTGGTTTATAAAATTTTTCAGTTTCGCGTTCGAAACATTTAAAATTTTTTCGGCTCCGTATTTACCAAGTGCGGTTAATTCGTCCTTGCTTACCTCACCAATGGAGATAGCAACCAAATTGGTATTATTCTGATCGGCAATGGCGCGGGCGTAAGAAACAGCTTCAAAGGTTGATTTTTTGAATTTTCCGTCTGCGTTTTCCGTATAAATTAAAACTGACATATTATTATAATAAGATCATTAATAGGATTAAGGCTTTTATTTAAATAACCCGCGCTTCTTCGTGCAGCAGATCAACCAGTTTGGCAGTATCATCGGCAGAAACCAGTTTTACCTGTCCGCGTGGGGCAGGTGTTTCATAACTAATAATTTCTGAAAATGTTTTTACCTCAACCGGTTCAATTATATTTAACGGTTTGGTACGTGCCGACATAATGCCCCGCATGTTTGGGATCTTAGGTTCTGCAACGCCTTCTGCTGTGCCTGCAACAATAGGCAATGGGATAGTTAATACTTCCTTACCGCCTTCAATTTCACGCTCAACAGTTACCTTATCACCTTCAATGTCCAGTTTTTTTATGATTGAAACCGATGGCAGATCCAAAAGTTCGCCTAACATGCCTGATACCTTTGAACCGTTATAATCAATGGATTCGCGGCCCGTTAATATCAGGTCGAAGGGATTTGCCTTTACATATTCTGCCACCTGGTAAGCAACATACCATGCATCATGCGGTTTAGCATTTACACGTACGGCATCAGTAGCGCCAATAGCAAGGGCTTTGCGGATAGTAGGCTCTGTTGTAGCCTCACCAACATTTATTACCGTTACTGTGCCATTACCGCCATCAGTTAGCTCAATTGCACGTGCCAATGCAATCTCATCGTAAGGGTTTAATATAAATTGAACACCGTTATTATTAAATTGGGTGTTATTATCAGTAAAAGTTATTTTTGTCGTTGTATCAGGGACATTGCTTATGCAAACCAGGATTTTCATCGTACTGTTGTTTAAGGATGATGCCTATAAGTAAATGAAACAATTTGTTATTCAGTTATAAATAGGTTTGTGCAAATTTAGTTAAAAAAGAGAGAGTTTAAAATGCAGATAAGCAGATTAGAGAAGCTATTGGAATTTATAAAGAATGAACCGGAAGATCCGTTTTTAAAATATGCGCTGGCAACAGAGTATCTGCGTATCAATCAAACAGATAAGGCCCTGGAATATTACGAAGACCTGGTAAATAATCATCGTGATTACGTGGGTACTTATTATCATTTGGGCAAGCTATATGAGGCGCTGGGCCGTAAGCAGGATGCCATAACCACTTATGAAACAGGCATGACGGTAGCACGCGATAAGCGCGACAACCATGCTTTTTCGGAATTAAAGGGTGTATATGATGAATTGACGGATGAGTATTAGGGAGTTCATAGTTGATAGTTCATGGTTCATGGTAGCTGCAATGAAAAGTTCATCGTAACTTCATATCAGATAATATAGCCTTAATTAATATTCAAAAAACTTGTACAAACTATACTTCCGGCTGTGAACTATGAACTATGAACCATCAACTATGAACTAATCAATGACTAACAAACAGCTAATTTTTTTACGGGATGTAACTTTATATACATTCACTGCTTTTGGCGGACCACAGGCGCATATTGCTGTATTGCTGCGCGAGTTTGTTGAAAAACGCAGGTATATTACCGAAGAAGAATTGATGGAGCTAAACGCCCTAGCACAGTTATTGCCCGGCCCTTCATCAACACAAACCCTTGTTGGCATTGCATGGAAGGTTGGCGGCTTACGTTTGGCTCTCGTTACATTCCTGATCTGGATCCTGCCATCGGCAACTATCATGTGCCTTGCTGCTATAAGCTATAATATGTTTGCCAATAAAGCAAAGTTTACAGAGATCTTGCGTTTTGTACAACCTATAGCTGTTGGTATTGTTGCCTACGCTACCTACACATTCGCCAATAAGTTCTTAAAAACAAGGGTCAGTACCATGCTTGCAATAGGCTCGCTTATTGCTACGCTGATATTGCAAAATGCTTATGCATTCCCTTTGCTTATTTTAATAGGAGGAATCATTTCATCAGCCCTGGAAACCCAGCCCCAGGAAAATGAGCTGCGCGTTAAATTATTTTCAAATGTAAACCCCAACAAAGTAACCTACTTTATTGGCATCCTGCTATTTTTTGCCGCGCTGGGCGCTGTTGTAAACCAAACATCGGTATTTAGCTTGCCTATCCGCCTATTCGAAAATTTTTACCGTAACGGGATCCTCATTTTTGGTGGGGGGCAGGTATTGGTACCGCTTATGTACACTGAGTTTGTTGGGGTTAAGCATTATCTTACCAGTTCAGAATTTTTGTCAGGTTATGCACTGCAGCAGGCATTGCCGGGCCCCACCTTTTCATTTACATCGTTTTTAGGCGGTATTGCCATGGGCAACAAGGGTGGGGGAATCATCGGCCAGGTTTTTGGAAGCGTAGTGGCGGTCATCGGCATCAATGCGCCGGGGCTTATACTTATCTTATTTATAGTTCCTTTTTGGAACGATCTAAAAAAAATTACCCGGATAAAAAATTCCCTGAGCGGAATAAATGCAGTAGCTGTTGGCTTTATGGCGACAGCTTTGATATTACTGGTAAGACCTTTTGGACTAAACTGGATGGCTTATTTAATTATGGCCGGATCTTTCTTGATTTTAAACTTCACCAAAATAAAAACCCCGATAGTTATTATTATCGGGATTGTTTTGGGGTTGATCTTCTAGGCGAAGCCCCCTAACCCCCTAAAGGGGGAACGAATATACAACTTTTACTCCCCCTTTAGGGGGCCGGGGGGGCCTAAAACGGCGCTGAACCGTCGTCATCATCCATTTGATCCATTTTTGATGGCCTGATGATGAAATTGCTTGGTTTTTCAAATTCATTTGAAGGGGTTAAGCCCGAGAATGCGTTTGCAGGCGAGAATGAGCCATCCATTCCCTGGTCTAAATCGGTAAACTTAACAAACTTACCAACGAATTTAAGCCTTACCCTCCCGGTTTCACCATTACGGTGCTTGGCTATAATTACCTCACCAACACCGGCTGTTGGCATATTATCCTCATCAACTTCTAATCCGTAATATTCCGGGCGATATAAGAACAGTACCATATCCGCGTCCTGCTCAATTGAACCGGATTCACGCAAATCTGACAACATTGGCCGTTTTGAACCACCGGGACGGCTTTCAACCGCACGACTTAATTGCGATAACGCTATCACCGGTACATTTAACTCTTTTGCTACGGATTTTAAAGCCCGGGAGATGCTACCAATTTCCTGTTCACGGTTACCACCTCCTTTTGCATCGGCAGCTTTACCATGCATCAATTGCAAATAATCCACAATGATCAGTTGGATATCATGCTGCGATTTTAAACGACGGCATTTAGCCCTGAACTCGAAAATATTAAGGGCAGGGGTATCGTCAATAATCAAAGGAGCCGCTTCCAATCTGCCAATTTTTGAGTGGATTTGCTGCCATTCCCATTCCTCCATATTTCCTTTACGGATCTTTTCCTGTTCAATTTCAGTTTCTCCGGATATTAAACGATTAACCAACTGAACAGACGACATTTCGAGCGAGAATACCACAACCGGTTTATTAAAATCAACCGCAGCGTTACGTGCGCAAGTTAATACGAACGCCGTTTTACCCATTGCGGGGCGGGCAGCTATAATAACCAGGTCTGATTTTTGCCAGCCAGAGGTCATGCGGTCAAGGTCTGTAAACCCTGATGCAACACCTGTTAAGCCATCCTTTTTATCTTTAAGAGCTTCAATTTCTTTTAATGCCTCGTGCATCAGGTCATCCATCTTGCGCGAATCGCGGCGAAGGTTGTTTTGTGCAATTTCAAAAAGGTTCTTTTCGGCCTTATCTAACAGGTCAAGTACGTCTGATGTATCTTCATAAGCACTCTGGATGACTTCAGTCGAGATCCTGATCAATTCCCGCTGGATAAATTTTTGAATGATAATCCTTGAGTGGTATTCAATGTTTGCTGCCGAAGCAACCCGGTTGGTGAGCTCGGTAATATAATAAGCGCCGCCAATCATTTCCAATTCGCCCTGCTGGCGTAACTGCGCGGTAACTGTAAGGATATCTACCGGCGATGATTTTTCGAACAGCATGCGGATGGCCGCAAATATTTTCTGGTGACTATCTTTATAAAAAACATCAGCTTTTAAAATATCAATTACCGATGATAGCGCGTCTTTCTCAAGCATTAATGCACCCAGCACAGCCTCCTCCAAATCAATTGCCTGGGGCGGAAGCTTACCTAACCCACTATATGGGGTAGGGTTTGTTACTCTGTTTCTCCGGTCGGTATTCGGCTTATTATACTGGTTATCGTTCTCCAAAATCATACTCAACAAAAATATACAAAAAATGCGCGTAACCACATCAGATTAACTAACACCTTGCGATTTTTCAGAAAAAAAATCGTTAAAAGAAACGTCCATTTCTATATTTACACCTAACATCTGATGTTTGGAAAATGTTAGTAACTTTAAATCGTATTTGATTGTCAGCTATTTAAGCATATGTTAATAAACTTTAAAATTGTTAACTATTCTTAAAAAACCAAAATGGGCTATTGGTTCAATAAATGCGAAAATCAATTAATATGGCTATTTTTGTACCCTTAATTTAATAATTTATAATGTCGTACAACAACAGGGAAGTCCGCGAGAGTAACCAGGTGGTTTTTGGAACCCGTGCCGTTATTGAAGCCATCCGTTCGGGAAAAGAGATCGAGTCTTTATATATCCAAAGGGGTATAGGCGGCGAGCTATTGAACGAGCTCAGGGCTTTGCTGCATGAATATAATATAACTGCCCAACAGGTGCCGGTTGAAAAGCTTAACCGCATCACTATGAAAAATCACCAGGGTGTGATCGCGTTCATTTCTCCTATTATCTACCAAAAAATAGAAGATATAATTCCCACAATATATGAGAAAGGAGAAGTACCATTAATATTGGTGCTTGATTCTATAACCGATGTACGTAATATGGGCGCCATTGCCCGCACTGCCGAATGCAGTGGTGTGCATGCCATAGTGGTACCGGCAAAAGGATCGGCACAAATTAACCCCGATTCAATAAAAACATCAGCTGGTGCTTTGTATAAGATCCCGGTTTGCCGGCATGATAACTTTATGCAAACTGTGAAATTTCTCCAGGAATCAGGCCTGCAATTGGTTTGCTGTACTGAAAAAACGCAGGAGTATATTTACAAACCTGATTATACCGTGCCCACAGCAATAGTAATGGGCTCGGAAGAAGATGGTGTACGCAATGATATTATCCGCATAGCAGATCATTTAGCCAAGATCCCGATGTACGGTGAAATTGAATCCTTAAACGTTTCTGTGGCAACAGGGGTGATATTGTATGAAGCGATAAGGCAGAGGCTAGGCCTCCAAACCCCCTAAAGGGGGCTTTTGAATAGCAAATTTGTAAAAAAACAAAAGCCCTGTTTTTCAAACAGGGCTCTAATTTATTTCTCCCCTTTAGGGGGCCGGGGGGCCTAAATATACTTCGTTCCAAACTGTTGCTTTACATCGGCAACCACTTTTTTAACGTTTTGCTCCTGGTCACGGGGGCAGATCAGCAGGGTGTTATTGGCTTCAACAACAATATAATCATGAAGCCCCTGTAATATAACCAGCTTTTCGCCAGGTACGTTAACCATACAGTTCGATGAATCGTACATGATAACTTTTTCGGCAGGGATAACCGCGTTACCTACATAATCTTTTTCGGCCAGCTCATAAATTGAGGCCCATGTTCCCAGGTCGCTCCAGCCAAATTCCGAAGGCAGCACATACACATTATCGGCCTTTTCCATTATCCCGTAATCAATAGAGATATTGGTACATTGCAGGTAAGATGTATGGATATGTGCTTTTTCATCAGTAGTGTTATATACAGGCCTTGCTTCGGCAAAAATTTCATACATATCTGGCAAATAATTGCTGAAAGCATTCACTATAGCCCTGGCCGACCATACAAAGATCCCTGCGTTCCATAAAAAATCACCGCTTTGTAAAAAGGTCTTGGCTATTTCGAGGGTTGGCTTTTCCGTAAAGGTTTTAACCTTATAAAAATCATTTTTGAGGCTTTGTTCAGTATATTGAATATATCCATAACCGGTATCAGGCCTTGATGGCTTTATACCTAAAGTTATGAGGCAGTTATTTGCTGTTGCTACTTCCAATGATTTTTCAATAGTGCTTATGAATGCCGCCTCATCAAGTATCAGGTGATCGGATGGGGCAACCACAATTGCAGCATCCGGGTTAAGGCTTTCAATTTTAAAAGACCCATAAGCAACACAAGGCGCAGTGTTGCGCATTACCGGCTCGGTCAGGATCTGGTTGTCGGTCATATCCGGCAGCTGCTGTTTTACCAGTCCGGTATAAATCTCATTAGTTACAACGTAAATATTTTCTTTGGGGCATATTTTCAAGAAACGATCATAGGTATTTTGGATCAAAGTTTTCCCGGTTCCCAGTATGTCAATAAATTGTTTAGGGTGCGATGTACGGCTGATGGGCCAAAAACGGCTTCCGATACCGCCCGCCATTATAATGGCATAGTAGTTTTTGTTCATATGTGATTAAACAATTTTTAGTAAAGTTGTTTGTTTTCCATTGATAATAAAACTATGATGAACGTTTTTATGCCGATTTTGTTTACCGGCAGTTCACGATGGTTTTATTTGGCAAATGCGGGGGCAAAATTGCTTATTAATTTGTAAATTATGAATTAAATAAAACTAAATAAACACGCTTAACAGATACCGGGTGTTAAACGAAGTAAATAAACAAATTGTTTTTAATAGAATAATCATTTTTGTATAAAATTTTAAAGTAAATCCATCGTTTATTGAGAAAATTTTGTTACTTTAAACTTTTAAATACAATCAAGAATACGTTTATAATGATAGAAACTAAGAAGTCGCTTTTTGATAACCTCCAGAACTTTTTCGGGTTCGACAATTTTAAGGGAGAGCAGGAATCGATTATAACTAATATATTGGCGGGTAACGACACATTTGTGATTATGCCAACAGGTGGTGGAAAGTCAATGTGCTACCAATTACCGGCATTGATGAGTGAAGGTACAGCAATAGTAATTTCCCCTTTAATCGCCCTGATGAAAAACCAGGTTGACCAGTTGAGAGCCTTTGGAGGCTCAGACAGCATAGCCCACTTTTTAAATTCATCATTAACAAAATCAGATATCGGAAGAGTTAAGGAAGATGTTTTAGCCGGCAAAACCAAGCTGCTATACGTTGCTCCCGAATCACTCACCAAACAGGAAAATATTGATTTTTTACGCCTTAACCAGGTATCGTTTGTAGCGGTTGATGAGGCGCATTGTATTTCGGAGTGGGGGCATGATTTCCGCCCTGAATATCGTAAGATCAGGCAGGTTATCAGCAATATCGGCGATAATATCCCCATTATTGCATTAACAGCTACAGCAACTCCAAAAGTACAGCAGGATATTCAAAAAAACCTGCAAATGAACAATGCTACTATTTACAAGTCATCGTTTAACCGCTCGAACCTGTTTTACGAGGTACGCGCTAAACGCAATGTAATAAAGGAGATTGTTAAATTTGTTAAGCAAAACCAGGGCAAATCCGGGATCATATATTGCCTTAGCCGTAAAAAGGTTGAAGAAGTTGCCGAAGCGCTTAACCTTAACGGGATTAAAGCTTTGCCATACCATGCTGGTTTAGATCCGAAAGTCCGCGCTGATACACAGGATAAATTCCTGATGGAAGACGTGGATGTTATAGTTGCTACTATTGCTTTCGGGATGGGTATTGATAAGCCGGATGTTCGTTATGTAATTCACCATGATGTGCCAAAGAGCATGGAAGGGTATTACCAGGAAACAGGCCGTGCCGGGCGTGATGGGGGCGAAGGTGTTTGCGTTGCCTTTTATTCAGAAAAGGATATTGATAAGCTTCAGAAATTCATGAAGGATAAACCGGTTTCGGAACGTGAAATTGGCACCCAGATCCTGAAAGAAGTTATTGACTACGCCGAATCATCAGTTTGCCGCCGCAAGCAGCTGCTTCATTATTTTGGTGAAAACTTTAACGAAGCAGGCTGTAACAATATGTGCGATAATTGTTGCGGACCTAAAGAGCATTTTGATGGTGAGCTGCACCTGCACAGGGCATTAAGCCTGATCAAACAAATTGGTGAAAAATTTGACGACCATCATATTATCAGCATCCTTATGGGTGCAGATAGCGCACAGATAAAAAATTACGAACATGACCTGCTTGATTATTTTGGATCGGGCAAGGAAGATGGCCAAAACTTATGGAACTCTCTTTTAAGACAAGCACTGCTTAATAACTTTTTATCAAAGGATATTGACCAGTATGGCTTATTGAGATTGACCAAACTAGGAAACTCATTTATTGACAACCCTTACAGCATCCGCTTTGTATTGAATAAACCGATTGAGGCAACAGATGACGATGATGATGCTGACGGCCCTAAACAAGGCGGTGGCGCATTAGATACAGAGTTACTGCAGATGCTTAAGGATTTGCGTAAAAAGCTGGCTAAACAAAAAGGATTACCTCCGTTTGTTATATTCCAGGATCCGTCATTAGAGGAAATGTGTACGCATTATCCTATTACAACCGAAGAATTAAAACAAATCTCGGGCGTAGGGGCAGGGAAGGCGCTTAAATTTGGCAAGCCTTTTACCGACCTGATCCAGAAATATGTGGAGGATAATGATATTGACCGCCCTATTGATATGGTGATCAAAAGCGCTGCCAATAAATCAGCGCTTAAGGTGTTTATCATTCAAAACATCGATCGTCATTTAAATTTAGACGATATAGCTGCTTCAAAAGGATTATCATACGAAGAGATCCTGAAAGAGGTTGAAACCATTGTAAACTCAGGCACCAAGCTTAATTTAAATTATTACATTGACGAAATTATTGATGAGGACAAACAGGAAGAGGTATTTGATTATTTCCGCACTGCCGAAGTTGATTCAATAGATGATGCATTGGCCGAACTTGGCAGTGATGATTATACAATGGAAGAGATCCAGCTAATGCGGATAAAGTTTATCTCCGAAATGGGGAATTAAGCTGGGGAAAGCATAAAGCTAAAAGACCAAAGCTAAAAGCAGAAAGCGTAAAGAAAAGGGATTTTAAATCTCAGCTTTACGCTTTCTGCTTTTAGCTTTCACCTACTTGGCTTTCACCTCACTTCGCTATTATTTTAAACTCGGTCCTGCGGTTCTTTTTACGATCCTCTTCGGTTGTGTTAGGCGCAATAGGCTGTGTTTTGCCATATCCTTTAAAAACAAGCCTGTCGGCAGCAATTTTACTGCTTACCAAGTATTGGTAAACAGATTTTGCCCGGTTCTCTGAAAGGGTTTGATTTAGCTGATCATTACCAACATTATCCGTATGACCTGAAATTTCGATGTGTACCGTCGGGTTTACCGTTAAAAATGATACCAGCTGCTGTAATTCAGCAATCGATTCGGTTTGCAGGTCGAATTTATTGGTATCAAAAAATATGTTGTTCAGGATCACTTTATTGCCAACTTCTATTGGCTCCAATGAAACAAAAATATTGTATGGATTTTTAGCTTCGTGGCCGATCAGCGAAAAATTGGCTGAATAAAAGAGGTAGCCGCTTTTTGAAATATTTAAACCGTAGTCTTTCCCTGCAGTTAATGTGGCTAAAAAATCGCCTTGCGTGGCATCACTGTAATCCTGGTAAACCGCAGTATTTTTTTGAAGATCAATTATTTCAACAGCGGCCTCGAGCGGCACTTTGGTTTTTACATCGTTCACGATACCCTTTACGTAGGTAACCAACTTTGGTCGCAAGTTTAGCGGTAATTCAAAAGTATAAATATCAAACCCGCCAAAGCCATTTAAGTTATTTGATGAAAAAAATGCATAACTGCCGTTAGCTGTTAAGCTCAATCCATTTTCATCTCCGCTGGAGTTGATCGGGTAGCCTAGATTCTCGGGTTTTTGCCATTTGCCATCCTTACTCAAACGACTCATAAACAGATCTTTCCCGCCTAAGCCAGGCCATCCGTTAGAGCAAAAGTAGAATGTGCTGTCATCCGGATGAATAAAAGGCGATTGTTCATCATAAATGGTATTGATATTCGGCCCGAGGTTTTCCGGCTCGCCCCAGCCTTTTTCTGTTAATGATGATTTCCAGATATCATAGCCACCATACCCCCCCTTACGGTTACTTACAAAATAAAGTGTTTTGCCGTCAGCACTTATTGATGGCTGCGCTTCCCAGCCTGTAGTATTAACCGGGGGGCTCAAATCAAATGGTTTACCCCAGTCATTCCCTTTTTTTTGCGTTATATATATATCACAGCGCCCAAGTCCGTCCGGACGGTTACAGCCGGTAAAAAATAAGTACTTGCCGTCCTGCGAAATAGATTGCGCACCTTCATTATATTGGGGGGTGTTTATCTGGTCGCTTAAATAGGTAGCGGTTTGCCACTTGTTATTCAATTTATCGCTTTTATAAAAATCCTCGTTGTTGTTTATTTTCCGGGTAAATATCAGCGTAGCTTCATCAGCTGTAGCTACAGGCAGGTATTCATCAGCTTCGGTATTAATTTCGGGCCCCAGGTTAATAGGTTTAAAAGAGACGGGGTGTGCAATTGCCTGGATACTGAATTTACAGTCGGCAATAAGCTTTTGCGCATAATAAGTATTCTGAGCGGTGATGTTTGGATAGGTTAAATACTTTTCCAAATGTTGCTGCGCCAATTCATACTGCGCATTACTAATTTCCATTTCTCCGGCTTTAAGATATACAGCCCGGTTAAATTCAGGATTTAAAGCAATTACCTTATGGAATTGCTCAACAGAAGCTTTATAGTTACGCATCTGCCGCAACACATCACCTAACACAGCGTGTGCCTCAACAAACTTATCATCAGCTTCTATTGCTTTTTGCAAATTCACAATAGCATCATCATACAGATGATCGTCCAAACTTTGATTAGCAAGGGCAAAATATTTAATAGCTTCTCTATCGGTAGTAGAGTATTGCCTCTGTTGGGCGATTGTATAATTGGTAATAAAAAATAACAGAACCGAGAACACAATTACTCTCATTGGTTTTGATACGTGTTTTTGTATCCTAAGTTACATTTTTTAATTAAGATATGAGATGTGCGAGTCAAGATACCAGAGTCAGGAATCAAGAAAAATAAAAAATAAGAGCAATAAAAAGCTATGGTTAGATGTAATTTCCTGATTCCTGACTCTTACCTTCTTGATTCTTCCCTACGGGATATTCAGGTATTTATGTGTTTGCAAGGAAATCTCCCATTGCGGGTTATTCATTACATAATCAACAATCAGCGGGATCATTTCTTTTGACTTTGACCATTCGGGCTGTAAAAACAGCTTACAGTTTGGCGAAACAAGTTTGGCGTTTTCTTCAGCAAAAACGAAATCCGATTTATTAAATACGATTACCTTAAGCTCATCGGCATTGGCAGCAACCAGGTGCATTGGCGATTTGAACTTTTTGGGCGATAAACAGATCCAGTCCCAGCTGCCCGACAGCGGATACGCACCGGATGTTTCTATAAAAGTTTTAATACCTTTTTTTTGCAGACCGGCAGTCAGGTAATCAAGGTTATAGATCAATGGCTCGCCACCAGTTACTACTACGGCTTTTGATGGGTGTTTGGAGGCATTTTCAACAATCTGATCAGCAGCTGTTAATGCGTGAAGTTCAGCGTCCCAGCTTTCTTTAACATCGCACCAGTGGCAACCCACATCACAACCACCCAGGCGGATGAAATAAGCAGCCTTACCTGTATTGAATCCTTCCCCCTGTATCGTATAAAACTCTTCCATTAAAGGAAGCAATGTGCCATCTTCCGGTATTTGGTGTGCCATAATTAAGCTGCAAAGGTACCGTTTTTAAGCTTAAAGCGAAAAGCAAAAAGCTTAAAGCCTGTACCTGTTACTGAAAATTGACAATTCAATCATAAAAAAGCTTTCGGCTTTATTCTTTTTGCTTTCCGCTTTTTTTACTATTATTACTTAAAATTTCGCATTATGAAAAAACTATACTTACCGGTACTATTTTTCGTTCTGCTTTGCTTTTCTTCATGTGTTGATATTGAAGAACAATATAATTTTAAACAGGACGGATCATGCAACGTAGTGTATGGTTTTGATATGGGCAGCGCCGTATCAGTATTGATGAACCTCATGTCGGATTCTGTTAAAGCAACCCCTCAATTTTCGTTGGTAAAAGATACTACCTTAAACTTTTATACCGCCCTGCCCGATACTACCCAACTTAAAATGAGTGTGGAAGAGGCTAACATGGCTAAAAGCAGTAATCTATCAATAAAGATGGATCTGAAAAAAAGCATAATGAAGGTAAGCGTTAATCACCTGGCTAAAAACTCGGCCGATCTTGAATATTATCTTAAGCATATTTCAAAGATCTCAATGAACAGTCAGTTAAAATCTATTTCAAAAGAGGAGAAGCAGCCTTTAGGCTTTGATGCCCAGCAACTGGTTGCGGGAGAAGACTATTACACTTATGAAATTACTCCCCATAAATTTTACCGGGTTATTGATAAAGCGAAATTTAATGCATTTTTAAAGAAAACATCTTCAGCCTTTTCAATGGCGAAGGCTATGCTGATTGATATGCCTTATAAGGTGATCCTCAATTTTGCCAAACCTGTAAAAAAAGTAAACAATCCCAAAGCCATCGTATCAGCCGACAGGAGACGGGTTACCCTAATTACCAACATGGATGATGTAATGAAAAACCCGTCATTAATGAATTTAAAGATCGACTTTTAGTATTTATGAATTGGTATTGGGCAGCAGATGTAGAAGACGTTGAAAAGCCTTTCATGAAAAAAGTAAAAGTAACCGGCAAAAGCATCTGTATTGTTGGATACGAGGGGAAGCTATTTGCAGTATCGGCAATCTGCCCGCACCAGGGTTTCGACCTAAGCTCAGGCTGGTGCGAAAATGGAAAAATTATTTGCCCGCTTCATGGTTATTCCTTTGATTTGCAAACCGGCAAGGGGAGTGAGGATTACCTAAAAACTTATGCGGTAAAAATACAGGACAACAGCTTGTATATTGGGATCAGTTCTGTTTGGGACGATATAAAGAAAGTATTTAATAAATGAACGTAAGAGCTATTGATTATATAACCGAAGATTTTTATGAGTCGTTAAGCTTTCAGGATGGCGAAATGCCCGACCTGGAAACTGTACAAGGATTGTTTTATGCTGATGGGTTGCTGGTAAATAATAGTTTTGGCAAGCCGGTTACTTTTACCGCTGAAACATTTGTACAGGCATTGGAATCGCAGATTGCAGCCGGTACCTTATTGCAATTTATGCAACGGGAACTGTATTCAAAAACTGAAGTATTTGGCAAAGTGGCACAACGCCTGAGTGTATATGAATACAGCTTTGCCGATCATGAAACAGAGAACCTTCCACGGGGCATCAATTATATCCAATTTATATTGGTTGACGATAGCTGGCGGATCACCTCAATGGCCTGGAGCGACGAGAATGAAAATTATCAGATTCCTGAGGAGTATCTGGGTTAGTTTTAGCAGTTGTAAGGGTTGTTGTAAAGGTTGTAAAAACTTAAATTCATTAACCACTACAACCTTTACAACAACTACAACATTTTTATAACTAACTATGAACCTCTTTATTAGCCGAAGCCAGCGTGTTCTTCAGCAAACCAATAATGGTCATTAAGCCAACACCGCCGGGTACGGGAGTGATCCATGAAGCTTTTTGCGATACGTTTTCAAAATCAACATCACCAAAAAGCTTAAAGCCCGATTTGGTTAAGGTGCTGGTTTCGCGGTTCATGCCAACGTCAATTACAACTACACCATCTTTTACCATGTCGGCGGTAATAAAATTCTTTTTACCGATGGCTACTATAAGGATATCAGCATCAAGCGTAAATTTTTTAATATCAGGTGTACGGCTATGGCAAATAGTTACGGTACAGTTGCCCGGAGTGGTGTTGCGCGCCATCAGGATACTCATGGGTGAGCCTACAATGTTACTGCGGCCAACAACTACGCAATGTTTGCCTGCTGTTTCAATTCCATATTCTTTCAGCATTAGTGTAATGCCATAAGGTGTAGCCGGGATAAATGATGGCAGGTTGCGCTGCATGCGGCCCAGGTTAACCGGGTGAAAACCATCCACATCTTTGCGGTGGTCAATCTTTTCGGTTACTTTTTCAGGATCGATGTGTTTTGGCAGAGGCAATTGTACAATTATGCCGTCAATATCAGCATCCGCATTTAGCTCAGCTACTTTTGCCAATAGTTCTTCTTCGGTTACATCACTTTCGTAACGCACCAAAGTTGATTTAAAGCCTACAGCCTCACAGTTTTTTATTTTACTGGCAACATAAGTTTCGCTGCCGCCATCATGACCAACCAGCACTGCCACCAAATGCGGTTTGCGCCCGGTTTCGGCTAATATTTTAGCTGCAGATTCAGCTATTTCACCTTTAAGTTTTTCTGATACGTATTTTCCGTCTAATAATTGCATTTATAGCCCCCTAACCCCCTAAAGGGGGAACGATATAGTTTAGCCCCCCAACCCCCTGAAGGGGAGCAATAGTTAAAATCGCGCTTTCAGCTCCCCCTTTAGGGGGCCGGGGGGCGATTAATCTAGTTTCAGCACAGCCATAAACGCTGATTGTGGGATCTCCACATTTCCAACTTGCCTCATGCGCTTTTTACCTTTTTTCTGTTTTTCCAATAGCTTGCGCTTACGGGAAATATCACCGCCGTAACATTTGGCGGTAACGTCCTTACGTAAGGCCTTTACGGTTTCGCGTGCTATAATTTTGGCGCCTATTGATGCCTGGATAATAATTTCAAACTGCTGGCGCGGGATCAGCTCCCTTAGTTTTTCACAGATCTTTTTACCGAAATCGTAAGAGTTACCTCTGAAGATTAATGATGACAGCGCATCAACCGGTTCAGCATTTAAGCGGATATCCAAACGTACCAGGTCCGATCGGCGGTAACCTATCTGGTGATAGTCAAACGAAGCATAACCTTTGGATATAGTTTTTAATTTATCGTAAAAATCAAAAACTATCTCCCCCATTGGCATCTCAAAAATTAACTCAACACGATCAGAAGTTAAGTACGACTGATTTTTTATGAAACCGCGCTTTTGAATACACAATGACATTACAGGCCCAACAAATTCAGATTTGGTGATGATGGTTGCCTTAATATAAGGTTCCTCTACATAATCAATCTTGCTTGGATCAGGCAGGTCTGATGGGTTATTTACCACAATAGGCTCACCCCTTGTAGTGAAAGCAATGTATGATACGTTGGGAACAGTGGTGATCACCGTCATATCAAACTCTCGCTCCAAACGCTCCTGGATGATCTCCATGTGCAGCATTCCAAGGAACCCGCAACGGAAACCAAACCCCAGTGCTGCAGATGATTCGGGTTCAAATACCAGCGATGCATCGTTTAATTGCAGCTTGGCCATTGATTCGCGAAGTTCCTCGTATTCATCTGTATCAACCGGGTAGATGCCGGCAAATACCATCGGTTTTACTTCTTCAAAGCCCTGGATCCCGGCTTCGCAAGGACGGGCAATGGTAGTGATAGTATCACCAACCTTTACTTCTCTTGATTCCTTAATACCTGATATAATGTAACCCACGTCACCGGTTTTGATCACGTCTTTCGGTAGCTGTTTTAATTTTAGTGTGCCAACTTCTTCAGCTATATACTGTTTTTCAGTGGCGAAAAATTTCACTTTGTCACCCTTGCGGATCTCGCCGTTAACCACCTTAAAGTAAGCCACAATACCGCGGAACGAGTTATAAACCGAATCAAATATCAATGCCTGTAAAGGTGCTTCCGGATCGCCGACAGGAGCGGGTACACGGGCTACAATGGCACGTAAAATATCATGTACGCCCATCCCGGTTTTACCGGATGCAGCTAATATATCTTCGCGTTTACAGCCAATCAGCTCAACAATCTGGTCTTTAACTTCCTCTGGCATAGCGCCGGGAAGGTCCATTTTATTTAGAACCGGGATGATCTCCAGGTCGTTTTCTAAAGCAAGATATAAGTTGGAAATAGTTTGTGCCTGGATACCTTGCGCTGCATCAACTATCAACAATGCGCCTTCGCAAGCCGCTATTGAACGTGAAACTTCGTAGGAAAAATCAACGTGACCGGGTGTATCAATCAGGTTCAGGATATATTTCTGACCATCCAATTCATAATCCATTTGGATGGCGTGACTTTTTATGGTGATGCCACGCTCACGCTCCAGGTCCATATCATCAAGCAATTGTGCCTGCGATTCGCGCTGGGTTATGGTATTGGTATATTCTAATAACCTATCGGCAAGTGTGCTCTTACCGTGGTCGATATGTGCTATTATACAAAAATTACGAATGTGTTCCATTGAAGCGCAAAAATAGCTTTTTAGGGCGACATTTTATTATGAGAGATTTCGGAATTCGGATTTTCGATTTCAAATTTAGGTTTGAAGCATAATTCCATATGGATTTTTATACTCATAAACATCGACACAAACCTCCAAAAGTATGTTATATGCTTAATTGTTGTATTTTTGTTATATGAGCAAAGCCAATGGCGCAATAGAAAAGAAGGATACGTTTTTACAGTATGTTTCGCTGAAAAATTATAAATCTATCAAAGATGTTGAAATTGATTTTAAGCCGGGGCTGAATATTATTATTGGGAAGAATGCTTCGGGGAAAACGAATTTTGTAAATGGCTTAAATTTAGTTCTAAACTATAATAACAATAAGCTTTTGGATACAGAATCCACGATTAGTGCATGGTTTGAAGAAGACAAAGTAGAAGTACAGAAAGGGAAAAAGCAACATATTAATAAACAAAGTCAAAAAAAAGTCCATAGTGATTTCTCGGCAGACCGGCCAATATTATTGAAGGTTAATGACGAAAAGGTTGAAGTTGAAAATAATGACGATGATTTTTTTGACTCGTTTTTGTACTATTTCGACCCCGTATTGATCAATTATGGAATTTTCTATGAAAATTCTTCTCCGTTTATAGGCTTGCCAACTTCATTTATAATAGTAAATAATGGTGAAATTTCAAGTGGATTTGTTGACGTTCTTGCAAGCAATAATAAAACAAGATTTGTAAACGCCTACTTTAATAGATTTTGGGAAGATATAATAATTTCGTATTGGGATGACGACAGTAATAGTGTCATCGCTCAGGATTGGAAAAAAATAATATGCTCATTTTCAGATAAATGGTTGAAATTAATTAACGATTTAATTTCTTTATATACGCCGATTCAAGCTCTTCGGCTTAATCCTGATTTTAACCTAATTAAACAAGACGAAGGCCAAAAGCAAACAGTTACTAATTTTTATCTCGAGTTTTTAATTGAAAATAATTGGTTACCATTTAACTTACTTTCGGACGGCACTAAAAGACTTTTCTATATTATATCTGAAATATTGTCTTGGCGTACTATAAATGACCCCATTGCAAAAGTGGATTTAAACGTAATTCTTTTAGAAGAGCCTGAACTTGGCATACACCCTCACCAATTGCACCAGCTAATGCAATTTATTAGAGAGCAATCAAGAGAAAAACAAATTATATTAACTACCCACTCACCACAGGTTCTGGATATATTGGGCCCCGATGAGTTAGATAGGGTAATTATTTGTCATTCAGACCCTAAAAATGGCACTCAATTAAATCACCTAACGGAAAAAGAAATAAACAAAGCTAAAAGGTATATGAAACAAGAAGCCTTTTTGAGCGATTATTGGCGTTTTTCAGATCTTGAACCTGCATCGTAATGAAAATAGGTTTGGTTGGGGAAGCTCCAAATGATACGAGGGCTATTCAAAATTTATTATCGAGGCAATACCCTCAACTTCATTTTGTAACGCTGCTTAACCGAATCAATGGCAGTATGCTTGATAACAAAAAAGCTATCAGGCGATTGCTTAGAGTTGAATTTGAAGATCAAACCCCTGATATTGTTATATTTATCCGTGACCTGGATAGCCTTGAAAATGACAGACCAGCAAAAAGAATCAGGCAAGAGACTTTTACTTATTCAAACCATATTGTTGATAAGAGAGGCATTCATCTGTTAAATATATTTGAAATAGAAGCTTTGATCCTAGCTGACATTGGTACATTCAATGATCATTATGGTTGCATGGTTAACTATATTGATGATCCTATGTTAGTCCGCATGCCTAAAGAAGTTTTAATAGAAGCAAGTAGTTACAAGTTCAATGAATCTCATAATCCGGAATTATTTAATTTATTAAACTTTGATAATGTTGTTAACTGTTGCCGGTACTTTTCTACGTTTATAAGGAAATTCAACAAAGCATTACCTGCTTAAATCATACACCTACATAACCCCTTCTACAAACACAGGCGTCTCCATCACCTCAATAGTCACTTTTCCATTAGTTGTATTAACTATTTTACTATCCATAACATCAGCGCCTATCTTTAAAGTGTGGATATTTGCTTTCGTAGCCTTTCCCAAGTCTAAAGTATAACTTGCTTTTCTGCCGGTTTCATCGGGAATAGTTAACACATACATTATTTTGTTAGCCAACTGGTATTGATCAACCAGTGGATCTTTGCTGATGGTTTTTATATAATTATAATCGCCCATCAGTTTGGTGGCTTGCAAAATATAGTCTGAAGCAGGCCTGCGTTTTATTCCTTCGGCGAGGCCTGATGTGGCATATTGGGTTGAGCCGCCTGCATGATCGTCAAACAACTGATAAAAAAACACCCGTTTAACGCCATAACGGATATATAAGAGGGAGGTGCGCAGGATCCAGTCTGCATGGTTAGCTAATACTGTTTTTGCGCCAATTGATTCGGCCCTTTGATAGCTTCCCTGGTTTATGTCATAGCCCGTTTCTGTTACCCAAACTTCAGGATGTTGCGGCAAACTGTTTGCTAAATTAACAAATGAGTTGGCCACACTTCCGGAGATGGAGAGCTCAGGGGCGATACCTGTTGTTGCCCGTTTTTGTATCCTTACATCGCCATTATTTGAATACAGGTGATAATTGATCACATCGAAGCAAAGATTAATACTGCCGTCTTTTTTATAACCGCGGTTTGTTTTGCACCAGTCTATTATCTTTTGAACACGCTTTACATCGGCAGTGGCCAGGCCGCCCATAACTACCTGCATATTGGGGTCGGCGGCTTTTACGCCCACACCCGGCCCGAGCTTGCCCATATTGCCATCATAAAATGCCGATAAATTTGCTGCATACTGCTCGGCTGTTTGATGGGTGTCATCACCGCCCCACCATTTGTCGCGCTCGTTTCCGCATTCAATATATTTTACAAGGCCCATCCCAATTTTAACTTCATTAGGGATATCGCCATTCCAGCGTTTGCGGTCGTCAACCTTTACCAGAGCTTTATCTACATTTTTATTATAGCCGTATCTAGCAGTAAACTGGAAAGCGGCACGGGCCTGGTCTGCATAGGAAGCAGGATTATTCAAGCTTTGTCCGTAAGGAGCCGGCGCATTATCGTCATCTCTTGAACTTGCCGGGTAAGTGTTTTGCAGCCATTCGGGGATATTCTTCAGATCGGCTAAAACTAAAATACCATCCTGTTTGCAGCGTTCATAAATTATATCATAATCCCAGCCGCCATTATTGGTTGGATTAAAAGTATAGTTGCCTTTTGTAGTTTCAACGCGGTTCCAGCTGAGGTAATGCCTTAAAGCCGAGAAAGTTTTTACCAGCTTCATGTTGTCCTCGTAAATATGCTTCCTGTCATTAGGGCTTCCGGGGTTTTCTAAAAAATTCCATTCGTAGCCGTTAACGCCAAACATATTTTTTAGCGGCACCGTGTTGCTGCTATGGTCAACATTGATAGCCGGCTGGTTTATTACATCTATCTTTGTGGTATCAGGACTGATAACTCTGTTTAAGTAGGCAACACTTTCGACATTGCTCTTTGCGCCCGACCGGCAATTAACGCCAAGTAAAACTATAGAGATTACAATTAAAACAGGCTTGTGATAAGGTTTCCAGTTCATGTATAATGATCGCTTTATCGGATAAATTGTGGCGGTTTAAACATCACAAGATAATTAAATTGATTAAGATGTGGGCGCTTATACGAATTTTGAAGCCGGGGGTTATAGCTAACTCACCTCAAATTGCAATGCGCTAAGATACCTGTACAGCCCTTGTTCATTACTAATCAATTCCTGGTGACTTCCGGATTCAATAATTTTCCCTTTCTCCAGTACAATGATCTTATCAGCCTCACGAATAGTTGAAAGGCGGTGTGCTATAATAATTGAAGTACGGTTTTTCATCAGCTCTTCCAGGGCTTCCTGCACCAAACGTTCGGATTCTGAATCTAACGACGAAGTAGCTTCATCAAGTATTAGTATTGCCGGATTTTTTAACAAGGCCCTTGCAATGGCTATCCGCTGCCGCTGTCCACCAGATAATTTAACACCACGCTCGCCGACAATGGTATCATAAGCCTCGGGGAACGAGGTTATAAACTGGTGGGCATTGGCCCTTTGTGCTGCCTGGATAATTTCATCGTCAGATGCCGTCAGTTTACCATATGCAATGTTTTCTTTTATTGTTCCGCCAAATAGCATTACATCCTGCGGTACAATTGCTACCTGGTTGCGGATGTCGGTTAATGAATAATCAGCCACCGGTTTCCCGTCAAAAGAAATCACACCGCTTTGTGGATGATAAAATTGCAGGATCAACGCTGCCATGGTTGATTTGCCGGAGCCGCTTGGCCCAACAATCGCAACCTTTTGCCCGGCAGCAGCATCAAAAGAAATTTCATTTAATACGGTAAGCTCCGGTCTTGACGGATAGCCAAAAACCACATTATCGAATGAAAGATTGCCTTCAATTTTTTGTTTGATGGTATTGTTTTTTTCGTGGATAGAAATGTCTTCGCCTTGCTCGTCCAAAATCTCAAGCACACGCTCACTGGCGCCAACAGCCTTTTGCATATTTGCGTAAAGCTCGGGGAAGCTGCCCATTGATGCGGCCACAAATACCCCGTAAATAACAAATTCGGTTAACTGCCCTATAGTAAGCTCGTGGTGACTAACCATAATTGAGCCATACCAGATAATAGCTACAATGGCCCCAAAAAGGCAAAAAACTATAAACGAGGCAAATAAGCCCCTGAACTTTGCACCTTTTACCGCAAGTTTAACAACATCGCGTAAATTCCTGTCGTACCGGCCTGCTTCAAATGCTTCGTTCACAAATGCTTTAACATTGGCAATTCCCTGCAGCGTTTCCTCAACAACCGTGTTTGATTCTGCCAGTTTATCCTGTGCCTGGCGTGAAAGTTTGCGAATAAAGCGCCCAAACACTACAGCTACAACCACCAATACAGGGATCAGCATTAATAAGGTTAGTGTTAGTTTGGGCGAGACGATCACTAAAAAGGTAATTCCCCCGGTCAGCAGGATCAGCTGCCTGATCATTTCGGCGAGCGTAGTGGTTATGGCATCCTGGATCTGTGAAAGATCTGCCGAAATTCGGCTGTTCAACTCACCAACCCTGCGATTTGAGAAGAAGTTCATGGGCAGCGTTATCAACTTAAAATAAGTATCGCGCCTGATATCAGCCAAAGATTTTTCTGCTACCTGCACAAACCATACTACCCTGAAATAGGAAACAAATGCCTGGAAAAACAATATAATTAATGCTAACAAGCCGATACCATTGAGCGTGGCCGGTAAAAAATCATATTTCTGCTTCCCTTGAGCAGCATCGATCAATGCACCTAAAAATTTGGGGAATGTTAAGCCAGTAAGACTTGATAAAAACAGGAAGATCATTGCAGCAATAAATTTACCGCGATAAGGCCTTACATAGGAGAGCAGCCTGATTACCTGTTTTAAACTTTTACTGTTTATTTTTGCTTTTGGCAGTTCTTTCTCTGCCGCGTTACCACTGTTAAATCGTCCTCTTGCCATTTGCTTGTTATAAATCCCGAATCATTAATTAAGACGATTGGTGTACCAAAACATTTTAAATAAATTGCAAAAGTACTGATAAAACTTAAGTACGGCGTTTAGTGGTGCGGGTTGTACGTTTAGCTTTAACTGGCGGGCGTTTACGTTTACGGAAAGTCAGCATTAAAAATATAAGTGCAGCTAATGCCAATACTGCTATTATTAAAATGTTCCTGATCTTTTCCTCCTGCTGCTGTTGTTCTTCGGCATCAGCCTTTAATGCCTCAATTTGTTTGCGCAGTTTGTTGATGGTGTTCATGTAGCCAATTGTGCTGGCTTCTGTTTCGTTGGCGTGACTTTGGGCCTGGGCCTGCTGGTAGACCCGATAATCAAGCAGGATCTTTAATTCCAGGTAGATATCATTATCAGTTTTAACAATATCCATTAATATATCGTTGGAATGGCGAAGGTCCTTTTTTACCTGGAGTCCGAAAATGCCGGTATGTTTAGCAAGACTTTCGTTATACTGGCTAAACTTTTGAGAACGTTGCGACAGCATGGTGTTTATTTTTTTGCGCTGCAGCTTATAAGCAATGGAATCGCTGCTTTGCTTTGAATAAACGCAGACAGCTAAAATGTTGAATAGTATAAATAGAAAAGTAATCCTCAAAGCTCTTCAAAATCAATTATCACACTATCGCCCAAACCCAAACCCAGCAAACCGCTGGCATTTCCTTTATTGATTGCTATCTCCAGGTGATCGCTAATCCCAAAAAGGCAGAGTTTTTCGCCCTCGGGTACTTCATTGTAATGCCAGCTTAGATGGTTGATGGTTTCGTTCCGTTTAAAGGAGAGCATAAACCG
>Ga0206981_10092_pt1 | contig 26994 bp, 27 predicted proteins | sample Alteio_BWMinCont_17_FD_153312 | JGI IMG/M metagenome (GOLD analysis project Ga0206981, IMG submission 153312) | Enriched cells from forest soil in Barre Woods Harvard Forest LTER site, Petersham, Massachusetts, United States -... | ecosystem: Environmental > Terrestrial > Soil > Temperate forest >... | reverse complement strand
AGGACAACGGCAAATCCGCGCAGCCCGGATTTTGGAATTTGACTGACATACTTCATTCCAAGTGTATACTGTTTTTTCGAGCGTTCCGACTGACTTCCCTTCCCACCCCGCTCCACGCGGCGACGCCTAGCTCTTTCATGCGACAGGATGCCATAAACAACATTTCCTTGCGATTGTGTTTTAGCGTGTCATATCGCCGTTTATAACTCTCTATTGCAACCGACCCAATGGCCGCTGAAATTATCCTATCCCCCGCTCCTGCGCTTCAGCCATCCCCGCTTTTCACGCCAACGCCACCAGGCGCATCCTCGAATTAATAACCGCCCAGGTCAACAACGACCAAAGTCGGAAAACTTATCTGAACACTACCCGTCGCTTGGGGGAATCGTGCGACGCCTGTGGCATCGGATACCTCGCCGACGTGAAGGGCTTCCACGTCGCGGTGTTCGTCAAACAAATACAGGGAGGAGTTTTCCCCGCCCAGCGCCAACGAGCACTTCTCCGCGCTGCGTATGATCTTCGACTGGCTTGTGACGGGCCATGTCCTCGACGTGAACCCCGCCCACGCCGCGCGGCCCTAAGTAAATTGTCAAAAGGCAAGACGCCCGTGCTAACAGTCGAGGAGGCCCGAATGCTGTTAGAGAGCATCAAGATCGTCAAGAAGACGGCGGAAGATGACGAGGCTGAAAACTGACGAACCCGCATTAGTCGAGTTGCGGGATCGCGCCCTCATCGGCGTGACGGTCTACACTTTCGCGCGGATCAACGCCGTGCTGTAAATGAAACTGCGTGCCTATTTCGTGCAGGGACGCCACGGATGAGTTCGGTTGCGCGAAAAAGGCGGCAAGGAACACGAGGTCCCTTATCACCAAAATCAGGAATAGCTCGATGAATAGATCGCCGCTGGCATCGCGGGAGACCCCGACGCGCCTTTGCTCCAACCCTTGCCGTTGTGGCATCCACGAATGCGTGGGATAATCACAGACGGAATGAGTAACTTCCTTCAATGATTCGAGTCGGTAGCATCAGAAAGCGAAATGGACCTCTGGAGGCCTTGGCGTGGCTCTTCGGTTTCGCAGGACTCGTCTGGTTTGGAGTGAACTGGGTGCTTTCCGGAGACGTAGAAGCCCAGCAACTGATCGTCGTGGCGGTTACAGCTACCATAATTTGTCTGGCTACACTTAGAAACTGGCGCCTTGGCCTCTACCTGTTTCCAATCTGGCTCGCGATCGAGGATTTCGCACGCAAGTCCTTGAGCAACAACATGCTCGTCTACTTCGGAAAGGACGCGCTGGTTCTCGCCATCTATGTGGCCTTTTTTTATGGGTTCGGCCGCCGCTCAGAGAAGATCTGGAAGCCTCCGTTTTTGTTACCTCTCTTGTTTCTTGGGGTATGGGCGGCATTAGAAGCATTCAACCCCTGGACTGCGAGCCTCAGCTACGGTCTCCTCGGCTTGAAGCTTTATTTCTATTACGTCCCGCTGATGGTCGTCGCTTATTACTTTGTTCGCACGGAGCTGGATCTGCGGCGCTTTCTCGTATTTAATATTGCTTTGGGCGGCTTCGTTTCATTGCTCGGTGTGATTCAAGCAATAACAGGACAATCATTTCTAAACCCGGAGGTCGCCGGCGAGGATCTTGTATTATATTGGAATCGATCCGCGCCGGTTTCTGGTCTTGTGTTCACCCGAGCTAACTCGCTCTTCGTGAGCGACGGTAGGTTCGGAGCATATTTGATTCAGATGTGGATATTGTGCTTCGGTACCGTTGCCTATCTCGTTCTGCGGGGTGGACGTGGCCGGAAGCTTGCCTATCTATGTGCTGCAGTCATTCTTGCTGCGATACTGCTTAGCGGGGTCCGAACGGCTCTTGTGTACTCACTCATCAGCACGGTGGCCATGGTCGCTGGGCTGGCTTGGGGGGCACCCCTCACCAAGGAACAACGGCTGCGCACGTTCAGAGCAATTCGGCGTTTTGTTCTGCTTTCAGTGGCGGGTGTGATATGTGTCGCCTTGATTTACCCCTCAACCCTGGCCAGCCGATGGGCGTTCTATATAGAGACGCTCTCGCCAAATAGTCCTGCGTCCGAGCTAGCGGCAAGAGGATGGGGATATCCAATCAGCGAGTTTTTGAAGGGTTTTACTCTGGAACATTGGGGATGGGGGCGCGGCCTGGGCACAGCATCGCTCGGCACTCAATACATTATGCGTCTCCTCCATGCGCCTCCACCTGGCACTGTTGTAGAAAATGGCTATGGGGCATTGCTCCTCGAGATGGGCGTCCCCGGTCTCATTCTGTGGATAGTTTTTAGTTTCGCGATTGTTCAATCATGCTGGAAAGTGACTAAGCAACTTCGCGGGACGCCAATGTTTCCGCTCGCTTTCTGCATTTTCTGGTTCGCGTTCATCGTGCTCTTTCCGTTATCGTTTATAGGTCTGACTACCTTTCAAGATTTCATTGTTAATGCCTACTTGTGGATGTTCATTGGTATTCTCTTCCGGTTGCCTTCGATAGTGGCTGACTGGACCACTCAAAATATTCCGTCACAGGGGGCGGTGATGGCTTACCCGAAGCCCTCATGAGTCTTTGGCGCCGCGCCATTATTGGAAATCACGGAAGCGCCCTCCGAAAGGCCGGAGCACTTGTCCTCTCCCGGACAAACTTTACTGCCTGGGCGAGTCTTCATACGGCACAGCGGCTGAAAGTCGATCTCTCCTCCTCAGTAGGTCGTTCAATCTGGTTCCGTGGCAACTACGAACCGGAGGTGGAGTCCGTAATGAGACGGATCCTGAGACCCGGAGATGCTTTCATCGATGTTGGATCAAATGTAGGTTATTTTTCTATTGTGGGCGCCAAGATGGTTGGGCCGCAAGGAGGAGTCCACGCATTCGAACCGAGTCAAAAGATCTGCGGCTATTTAAGAGAATCGATTGCTGCAAATTCGCTGAAAAATACATTTGCAAACGCAATTGCACTATGGAGTCAGCCTAAGACCCTGAACTTTGCGGTACAGAAGAATTCTGGCTTCTCTTACGTAGTCCCTATACATCCTGGACTAGAAGGGATGAGCCCGGATCTTGTTCCTGCAAATACACTGGATCGCTATATCGACTCTGACCTCAAGCACCCTGTTAGGCTCGTCAAAATCGACGTCGAGGGCGCTGAATGTCATGTTCTTGCGGGGATGGCTGCAACTCTTGAAGTGCACTCACCAGTCCTTGTCGTGGAGGTGGTGGACTGGTTGCTATCTCGGTTTGATAACCGAGTGGAAGATATATTCGCCTTGCTGTCCTCGCACGACTACCAAGCCTACGACTTGCTGGGCAATCGAGTGGATGGCGCTGCCGAAGCGCAAGAACGACTTCTGAATGCGTCTGTTAGAAACTTGCTCTTTGCGAAGGCGTCAAGCGGCGCAGCTGCGTGGCGATGAAAGGCAACTCTTAATATCAATCCAACAGGGCAGCTGCAACTTCCGAGTCGACCCAAAAAGATAACGCGATGCGTGTGCTCTTGAACTCAACGAAGGAGGAGGTGGATCAGCTCGGCGGCGACTTCACCCACTATCGCGATTGGCTGCGTCTGCGCACCGAGATTTTGGATTTCTATCTGGTTCCCTCCGGAAAGGTGCGTCGTGGAAGCGGTTTGTCGCGGACGGTTCTTGAGAAACTGTGCAGAACTTGGCAGCCGGCCTTCTTCAGGCGTCGCTTACTCCTGTGCTCGCGTTTCATTTGGGTGCCATCGAAGGTGACGCGCCTCACGGACCTGATATTTTCTCATTTGCTTTTTCCCTGGGTGAGGCAGAACCACGTTCCAGTAGTTTGGAACTCACAAGGTATCTCTCCGGAACAATACTACGATACGTACAATCGTGGGAGGTGGACGGTCGAGGACGTCGCCTACGTATATCGGGAACTCGGTAGGCAAGTGGACGCGCTCGTTATCTTCACGAACTCTTGCGCGCGTAACGTCGTGACTTGGTGTCCCGAATTGGAGGAAAAGGTTTACGTGGTGCCCGCCCCTGTTTTTGTGGATGCTACTGATGTTTCGGCGAAACCATCTCTCCGCGACGGTGTGATTCGAGCTTTATTCACGGGCATCGATGCGGAGAGGAAGGGACTCCCGGAAGTCCTGCGTGCGTATAGCTCGATTCGCGAGCGGTTTGATAATGTGCGGCTCGACATCGTCAGTCGGCCGTCCCCGAAGTTACAGAATGAAATTGCAACGTTGAAGGATGTCCAACTCCATATTTCTTCTCCTCGCGTGGACGTGAAAGCCCTGATGCAGCAATCCGACGTTTTCCTGCTTCCGACGCACGCCGATACTTATGCGCTGGCAGCGGTCGAGGCTATGGCGCACGGTTGTGCGGTCATCGTCTCCGATTTGGAGCCCTTGCCTGAGATCATCCCTGAGGGCGAGGTTGGATTTAATGTCCCGATTGGTGACACTGACGCATTGGAGCAAAGATTGACAAGACTTCTTGAGGACCGAGATCTTCTGCGAACGCTCCAGGGAAATGCCGTGCGACGCTTCAGGCGTCTTCACGCACCCGAAGTTATCGTCGCGCGTCTTGAAGAGATTTTTTCGCAGGTTCTCGACCGACGGGCACGGCAACCTTCGGTTGCTAGCACCGACAAGTCGGCATCGTCGAGGGCGAGACCTTGAAGGGCTGCGCGGTCGAACACCTTTACTTTGCGCGTAGTGCGCGAACGAATTTCCATCGCTGTAAACTGGATCGACGGTGGTGGTAACTGCACGCCGCGGCATCGCACAGAGACATTGCTGACGGAGACGAGATTAAGATTGGGGAATAAATTGTATTCCTGGAAGGAATATTGGACTAACCTGGCAGCGTCTTACGGATGGGCTGATGCAGATGGTTTCTCTGCCGTGCTGCATCCTGACGCTCCCGTCTGGTTCAACGCCACGATTGATCGGTTGCAGGAACATGCCTGGCGCAAGGGCCTTCAGCTCAGTCATATCAAGGACGATGCTCTCGTGCTCGATGTTGGTTGCGGGACTGGTCGGTGGCTGCGCCGATACTCGCAGCGGGGCCTGCGGCCTGTGGGGGTGGATGCTACCGAAGGAATGCTGCAGCGAGCGGCGGCCAGTGGTTTGAAATGTTCACTTGTGGTTGGCCTTGCTCAAAGCCTGCCTTTTGACGACGGGGCGTTCGATCTCGTATCTGCTGTTACCGTTATCCAGCACATCCCGCCTACCTGCCAAACGGATGCCCTGAAGGAAATGGCACGAGTACTACGACCGGGAGGCCATCTTCTGTTACTCGAACTAATCCGGGGTCAAGGACCTCACATCTTCCCGCGCCGCCCGCCGGACTGGATCGAACAAGCGTCCTTGGCCGGGTTTTCATTGGTCGCATGGCGCGGTCAAGAATACCTCATCCCGGACAGGGCCTACGTAGAAATCGTGCGCACTTTTCGGCGGCTCGCCGGGGATGGCGCTGACTCTTCGCTGCCTGGCCAGGCCAGGGAACACGTTCCGGAACCCGATCGGATTCCGACTGTTCGACTTGTATACTGGGCGATCCGGCACGGTATCTGCGCAATCTCAGAATGGCTCGAGCCCGTCGCTCAGATCGTACTTCCTCGCGAGTGGGCAACTCATGGTCTTTTCATTTTCAAAAAATAGTATGGGTCCCGAAGTGATTCAACAGGATTCGAGGCGGCTGGATTGATCATCGGCGTTCTTCCTGATCTGTTATCGACTGACGGCGTGCAGCGTGCGGGACATTACTTTGCCACTGTTCTAACGAATTTGTTGTGGGTTGCTCAGAATTTCCATTCACCAAATTCCGAAATACCATAGTCCGCGCGACCCATCATTTCGCACGTGCCAAACGTCACCATTGCAAGAACGGACCTTTCCTACAATTATTCACATAAGGTAGGGTTTATGAGCCACTGGAGGGTGTCATGAAAAAGACCATTTTTATCTTCTTCGCGCTGCTCTTGCCGATGTTAAGTCCAGTTTTCGCGCAGGGTTTGGGCACAGACGAAACACAGACGAACGACAACCATTTTAAAGGACCGATTCCAGAGGCCGATGCCACGGCCAACGGCGCGATCTGCAACGGCGTTGCTGACGATACGACGGCTTTGGTCAACACATTCAACTCCGTAGGAGCGACAGGAAATGAGTTCAGAATTGATGACAATTGCAACCTCGTGACGCCTCCTTCGCCCTTCACCACGCCGCACTACTGGGTGACGGTGCATCTTCGCGGGCGAATGTTAACAGGTGGTACGCTCAAGCTCGCCCCTTTGACTTATATCATCGGCGATGCACCGCAGCACGGCCCGAATCCTTTCTTCGGCTTGATGCCGATGGCGCAAATTGTGACCTCTTCTTCATCCACGTCTCCCGTGGTAGACCTCTCGGTCAGTGGGAATCCTGTCGGCATCCGGAACGTGAGCATCGGCAACGGGGCGAACACCGGAATCGGGCTAAATTCCTCAACGGTCAATGCGATAATCGACAACATCTCTGTGCAATCATACAGTAATTCGTTCCAGCCGCTCGTCCAGAGGGGGGGCTTCGGGAACAGGTACAACAATAGTGAGTTTGCGCCCGGCGAAGTGAGCACAAATCCGGCCATGCTCATTCAGGACAATGCCGCGAACGGTGACTTTTCACGAGACACAGTTTTCAAGAATGTCTTCAGCAACTACCAAGGGGCGCGGTGGAACAGTTCCGGCCCTTACGCTTACGGTTCTTGCAGCGACGGCTTGACTTTCGAGGACTACTTGTTTGAGAACTCGAACAACACCGGTAACCGAGACGCCCTGACTGTCGATACTACTAACAATTGCAAGGCGGATATCGCCATGATTCGTACCTACGTGGCCGACGCCACAAACTGTACATTCAACAGCGGCAGTGGGAGCAACCTTCTTTCCACGGTAGAAATTATCGAGCCAATCGGGGGCGGGTGCCTCAAGGGCACAACAAAGATTTACGGGCTTTTTGCACACACGAGCTCATTTGTAACTCCGTTTGTAGGCACGACCCCATGGGCTGGCTTGATCGAGGACCGTGTAGGCAACACTTGGGCGACAAATATTAATGTTGTCGGGAACTCGACTTCCCCCGCCACTACCTCTACGCAACTGGCCACCAATGCTACCGCAAGTCACACAGCAACCTTCCCCGACGCAAGCGGCACAGTTGCATTCGACCTATCGGGAACCACGGGTAGGATCGGCGGATCGGCACTCATGACTGGGAACTGCGCGAGCGGCACGATAAGTGTCGCTAATGCCATGACCGGCATGACGGTCAGCGTCTCGCCAAATACCTATCCAGGAGATGGATTCATCCCGTGGGGCTATGTTAGTGCCAAAGGAATAGTCACAGTGAAGCTGTGCGCGCAAGCGTCCGGCACGCCGACAGCAAGCACATACAACGTTAGAGTGCTTCAATAGAAAGTCAGTCCATAAGGGCTTAACTGATCTGCCGCCTGTTTTTGTCTAGTCAGGCCCAGTGAAATGGGCATGGCCGGGAGGGATCGCCTTGCGAGAACATCTTCATTCGTGCAAATTCAATAGCACATGACGCAGATCCCAATCAACGTTCTTGCCTAACAACAATGAACTCACAGGCTTCCGGTCTCAAAAGAGACGCATCCCGCAGTTCGTCGAGGCTAATTCGATTCGGCACAGCTAGGACTGCCGATGGACGTCTCGATGGCACCAAACGCAAAGAGTGATCAGATTCTCGGCAGTGTCATCGCCCAGTCGGCTCCGCCACTGAATGTGATGGACTTGAAGATCCTCCATTCGGCCACACAATTGGCAACGCCAGCCATCTCGCTCCAAAACTTCCCGGCAAAGTTCACGATAAGCTTCCGGATCAAGTCGTAATCGGGGCCGTCTCGCGCGGATTCGTGTCAAAGCGTAACCTGTACTTCTTGAAGGAGTTGGTTCCTATCCTGCTTTGGAAGGCCAATAACCATCCGAGTGAGGCAAGATAAGAGAGCATCTTGGTTCCCGACCTCCAAACTCACTCCTGCCAGAAAATCCGCACAGATCATTTCCAGGCAATAGCCTCGTGATTTGTCGCTCCCGAGCATGAGACCCGCCGTTTCAAGCGCCTGCTCGATCACAGGCAGTTGGCTCTTGTACGCCTTGAAATAAAGTATCTCCCACGGCTCGGTGTCTTTGCCCGTCAGGTAGCGATCAACCTCGCGCTTGAATTCCTCTCGCGCCATTGTGCTGGCTTTGTGCATCCAGGGTGCACAATCGAACTCCTGTCTGTCCCGCCGCGCCACCTTGGCGAGTTCCCTCGCCTTGGTCCATCCAATCTGTTCCAGTTCCCGCTTCCGGATTGGAGTCAAGTGCTCATGGATCGCCATCAAGTAGTAAGCCTTGCGCCTGGACTCCGGGAATTTCCTTTCCAAGAACTCATCGATCGAACGGATGTCAGCGCCGGTGCAAAAATCCCCATAGTGCCGGTTGAATTTTCCCCACCCCTTGATGTGGTAAACCGGGACCCACTCCAAATGGAGGAGGTTCCGAAACTTGTTAAGGGGGAGAGACGTGGAAGAACTCAAAGAACTGCAACGACAAGGAATGAGCATCCAGGCGATCAGCAAGTTGACCGGCTGGGACCGCAAAACGATTCGCAAATACATACAGGCGGCGGGGCTGGCACCGGAGTATGGCCCACGCTCAGCACAACCGAGCAAGCTCGATGCGTACAAGCCGTATTTGGAAGAGCGGCTGCGCGCCGGGGTGTGGAACGCTCGGGTGTTGCTGCGCGAACTACGCGAGCGTAACTATGCAGGCGGCTACACGATTCTGACGGACTGGTTGCGCCCGCAACGCAGTGGGGCACGAGTGGTGGCGGTGCGACGCTTCGAGACAGCTCCGGGCAAGCAGGCGCAAGTGGACTGGGGGCATTTGGGCACGCTGGAGATGGGAGAGCAGGAGCAGAAGCTGCACGGCTTCACCTTCACGCTGGGTTACAGCCGCAGGATGGTGGCGGAAGCGGCGCTGGACCAGAAGCTAGGCACGCTGCTGCGGCTGCACGAAGCTGCGTTCCAGCAAATTGGCGGAGTGCCGGAAGAGATTCTCTACGACCGCATGAAGACGGTGTGGCTAGGAACGGACGAACGAGGCGAGATCGTCTGGCACCCGGTGTTTCAGGACTTCGCGCGCTACTGGGGATTCACGCCGCGGCTGTGCCGGCCGTATCGGGCACAGACGAAAGGGAAAGTGGAATCGGGCGTGAAGTACGTGCGGCGGAACTTTCTGTGTGGCTTGCAAGGACGCGAACCCGGCAGCCTGAGCGATCTGAATGCACAGATGCGCGAGTGGATCTGGGGCGTGGCGAACCAGCGCGTGCACGGAACGACGCATGAGCAAGTGATGGTGCGCTGGGATGTCGAGCAGTTCAGTTTACAGTCGCTCGCGGGGCAGCCGCCGTATCCCTACGTGGATGGCGAGCTGCGCAAAGTGGCGCGGGACGCGTATGTGGACTGGCAAGGCAGCCGATATTCGGTGCCCTGGCAGTATGCCGGTCAGGACGTGTGGGTGCAGGAAATTGCGGGAGAAGTGGATATCCGCACGGGTCGCGAGCGGATTGCGATGCACGGCAAAGCGCAGCGCAAACACTGCGTGCTAACGTTTCCGCCCCATCATCAAGGGATCCCGTTGGGAGCGCGAAGAGCAGAAGGCAAAATCCTGATTCACGTGCGGCAGAGCGCGCCGGAGGTAGAGAAGCGCTCGCTGGCAGCGTATGAGCGCGTGGCCAATGGAGGTGAGCGATGAACACCCCGATGGAACGGTTGCAGACGGCACTGGAGACGCTGGGATTGAAAGCGGTGGAAGCCAGACTGGAAAACTTACTGGAGCAAGCGTCGAAGAAAGAGGCGAGCTACGCAGACTTTCTCGATGAGTTGCTGAGCTGCGAGGTGGAAGCACGAAGGACTCGTTATCTGCGGGCGCGGCTGCAGTTGGCACACTTTCCGTTCGTGAAAACCTTCGAGCAATTCGATTTCGGTTTTCAGCCATCGCTGGACGAGCGGCAAATTCGGGAACTGCGTTCGCTGCGATTTATTCACGAAGCCAGCAACGTGATTTTGCTGGGACCGCCAGGGGTTGGGAAAACGCATTTGAGCGTGGCGTTGGCGGAGGAAGCGATCCGCTCGGGGATGGGCGCGTATTTCATCACCGCGCACGATCTGACGGCGGATTTGGGTCGAGCATATCGCGAAGGTCGGCTGGACCGCCGGATGCGCGTGTATCTGGCGCCGAAAGTTCTGGTGATCGACGAAGTGGGGTATTTACCGCTGGACGATCTGGGGGCCACGATTTTCTTTCAGCTGGTCAGCGCGCGGTACGAACGCGGGAGCATCATCCTGACCTCGAACAAGAGTTACGGGGATTGGGGATCGATCTTCGGCGATTCGATTATCGCCACGGCGATCCTGGACCGCTTGCTGCATCATTCGACGACGATCAACATTCGAGGCGAGAGCTATCGACTGAAGGAACGCCGCAAAGCCGGACTGCTACCGCCCCGAGGACAGGAGAGGGCGGAGGTCGCGGCTCACTCCTTGGCCTCGGACTCCGTTACGCCCAAAACGCGCCAAAAGACGGCGCTGGGCTCCACTCCGTCCGAGGCCAAGGAGTCCCGATCATGAAGTTCAGGGGTGGGGAATTTTCAACCGGTACAATGGGGAATTTTCAGCCGGAGTTGACACGGATGTTATCCACCCTCCAGTATTGTCCTGCCCGAACCTCGCACAGATAGCGCCCGAGTTCGACAAACTTCGAGTCCCGTTCGCGCTCCATTGCCTTCTCCCACGTCAAGATCTCATCGATCTTCTAGAGCACAAACACGGCACGCCGGCGATTGAGCTTCGGAGGCATGCGGAGCTTTCCGTTAGTCGTCAAGCTCGGCCAGAGCATGTTGAGACAGATTAGCCACAATAGACTAATAATGAGCATCCCGAAAAGGCTGGGAATATCATTTTTTGCAAAACGAACTCACCTAAACCACTTGAAATCTGTAGTTTGTGTCCGGCAAAGTTAGTACAAACCGCGCAATTTCAGGCGAAAAAGTCCCGTTCTTCAATGTTCCGTGGCCCACATGCCTTGGGATCACGAGCTCCGAGCAGAACTGCCAAGATTTTCTAGAAGACTGGAACGCAGAAACCAAATTTGTGGTCACGGAAACGGAATCGAAACCCAGGGACAATTCGCGGGTGGTGGGTCGTTTCGATATGATTTGATTATATTCAAGGTCATGACGCATGTATTATTCTGAAGCGTCTTATTTCAAACAAGTGCTCGGATTAAATGCTGGATGCATTTCTCACCGGTGAGGGCACGTAAATGAATCTCAAGGCTCGGTGTTGGTTATGCTTAGGGCAAACGAAGTGCAGATTCCATCGGCATCTATAAAGAATCGGCGCACGAATGCGGCTGAATGGAATCCCTGCAAAGGAAACTGATCTCGGACCCGCGAGTTCCATGAAGAATCATCCAATCGTTCGGGCTTGCTGGCTTACTGCCAATGTCCTCCTGGCCGCTTCTCTCATAGTGGTTCTTTACAGTGTTGGGTGGGAATATTCGACGCGCAGTTATTTGAAGGGCTTTTCCGATGCAATTATCCCAGCTTCCGACAATCCGGAGCAAAAAGTCGAAGCGATATTGCAATGGATGGCTCATGGTCCTTCGCGACAAAAGGCTGCAGACCCGGGTGGTTTGGGTGATCGCAATCCGGAAGATACGCTCAACATTCAACGGCTTCTCCAAGTCTGCGGCACGGCTACAAACGCGTTCTTGAACCTCGCGCAGAGCAGCGGTCTAAATGCACGCCGTCTTCTCTTATTGGACCAATACGGGATCAGTAAGCACGTTGTGGCGGAAGTCATGCTTGGCGATCGCTGGGCCGTTGTTGACCCTTCGTACCATTTCATCTTGCGGCTTCCGGACGGACACTTGGCAACCCGCGCGGAGCTGATAGACCTCGCCATTTTCCGGGCGGCGACGCAATCGATTCCTGCCTATCCGTCGACGTACACGTACGAGATCACCGCGCACGTGCGTCTCGAGCGGATTCCGTGGATCGGGCGGCACCTGCGCCGAATTTTTAATTTCATTTGGCCGAGTTGGGAAGAAGCGATCAATTGGACGTTGCTCGTCGAGCGAGAATCATTCGCCATGCTGTTCGCCTCCATTTTTCTCTTCTTTATTGCGATGGTCGCGCGATTGCTCCTGGGATGGTATTGCAAGGAAAAGCTGGGCATCGCCCGCGAACGCCTGCGTGATCAAATCCTTCGTGCGGGGCATGTCGTGCTAGGCGGTTCTGACTAACAATCAGTTGCCTTCCGGGTCTTGCGCGAGAGGGCTTGGAATCGCGTGCTTGAATATGGCAGTAAGTACCTGCGGCAATTAATGAGCCGCCATGAGAAGCAAAGTTCCTCAGCGTAAAGTTCCATGAGCACATCATCGTGCATAATCAGAAAATTCTGGCTCCTTGTGCGGAGCAACTAATATGCGACGAGGCCGTTAAGAGTTCCTCAGCAGAAAGCTGTTTCTTATGTTAGGACTCGAAGAACCAGCCGACTCAATCCTCGATTACAGTGCTTAGAAATCTGATATGGATACAAAAGAAGGGGAGTCATCAGTATGGACCTTCATATTGACCCTAATAGTCGCCGGATTGGTTCGCCTGTCAAGAAACCAGACATAGTCAGAGAAAAAGAGCCAAGTGTCGACATAAATGGCATTCGGACCCAATTGGATAAATACCAATTACCTGAACGCATTCGACAAACCGCGGCTGCCATAAACGAAGAGATCGGGTACCAGGCGCTATATCTCCTGGATTTCCTGCCACCGCAGCATTCGGTCGTGCGCGTGTCAATTTCCAAGAACAAAAATGAATACATCATGAAGATTGTACTTCGAGCAAGCGGCCCGGCAGTTGTTTTTCATTCTGTAACTAGGGGCTACGGCTTGTGGCGAAAATTTATCTATAAGGTTTCGCATTCCGCAGGACTGCACATTGTATTCGAACAAAATTTCATGCCGGCGACGATCACCGATGAAATCATCATGGGTTGGTTTTGTTTTCTCGTCTCCGGATTCGAGAAGAAATTCAAGCCAGAGATGTCCCACTCGGTTGAAAGACCAAGCGGGGTCTATGCCGGGCCAAAGTCCTGTTTAAATCAGATAACTACCGATAAGCGGATAAGGATGGGAAAATGATCCGACGAATAAGAATTTTATTAGGGCTTACCACGCTGGTTTTCCTGATTCTCGTGGGCAGCGGGTCAGCCGAAGCCCAATGTATCCCCACCGGTTTTTTTCTCGATAGCATCAACATGACCGCCGCGCTGATCAATCCCGTGACGACCGTCACCGGCCCGGTAAATGCCGACGGTTGCAATATTGGCGTTTACTACAGCAGCGGTAAGGGCCAAATCGATCAAGCCGAAATCTATGGCGCGAACTACGCTGGCGTATTCGTGAACGGGGACAACAGCCAGGTTTCCGTGAACATCACGAACAGCAAAATTCACAACATTGGTGAAAGTCCATTGAACGGAACGCAGCACGGATGGGCTATTTATTATCGGGCGTTTTTTGTAACAGGGAGCGCAACCGGAACGATTTCTGGCAACACGCTATCTTTCTACCAGAAAGCAGGGATTGTCGCGGACGGTCAGGGAACAAACGTCGTCCTCACGGATAACAGCATCGAGGGCCAGGGACCAGTCGCATACATTGCCCAAAATGGAATTCAGGTCGGCTACGGCGCAGACGCATCGGTCATGGGCAACAACGTGACAGGCCATTCCTACACCGGAACGAATGCCGCCTCCGGTGGCATCCTCGTTCTCGGTGGAGCTTTTTACGGAACCTGTCCAGACGGGAATGACTGTCCGTACACGATGGGAACTCGAATCATGCGCAACACCGAGACGGGCAACGACGTGGGGATCTGGCTCAGTAACGCGGCCGCAGACGGAACCGCTCCCACGACGGCGACAAACATCAAGGTAGTTAAGAACACCCTCGCCAACGATAACCTCACAAATGGAGCCATCTACCAGGCAGGAATATCAGACGAGGGCAACAATGACAAGATCATTGCCAACACGATCTCAGGCAACGGATACGACCCGACGGTGTACTCAGGGGAAGCTTTCGCCATAGACGTTTCTACCACTAACCAGGCCAAGGTGAGGGCAAACAAGTAATCGCGCCTGGAAGAGTACGGACGGTTGGCCAATCGCATGCGAATGACAACGCCCAATTCTTTTTGTCGCCGCCGCACCTTCGTCACAAGGAATTGGCTACACGCACGCGCAACGGATTGGATGTTTGATTCGTCGAGGGCGATAGTGCACAATTTCCCCGGTTAGGCCTCGGCAGCGGGTGCGGCATTGATTTCGACAAAGAGGATTGGCAAGATGAGAAACGCTTTAGTGTTGATTTTAATTGTCGCATGCTTTATGCCGCTGCCCGCACTGGCCCAGGAGAATAGCCGAGCTCGTGCCGGTAATGCCGCACTCGAGAAAGAGCTATTTGCGCTCGAGCTGAAATGGATGAAGGCCGAATTCGATAAGAAAATGACCGGCCCAGGCAGCATGGGAGAATTGTGGACGGATGAGTTCTTCGACGTCCTGCCCGGCGGGCGAGTTGTAAACAAGCAGGAGATGATGGACCTGATGGCCAAGACCGATCGCCAGCCAGGTACCGGGGCCTTCCCGGACCATTTCAAATTGATGGCCGTTTACGGAAATGTGGCATTGGCAACCGATCACACGGTAATTAAAGGAGTAGATGCGAACGGCAAAATCGTTGTCGTCAGGGAAATGGAGGTTCTTCGAATGTTTGTAAAAGAGAAAGGCAAATGGAAAGTCGCCGGCGCAGGATTGGTTCCGATCGTCTCCCAATGAATTTACCGAGCGGCTTGGCGTGCTCTTGGTTCAGCAATTTGGTACGGGATTTCCGCCCGAATCAAGGAAGGAACCTATGAAGCGAAATATTTTTGTCGGGGCAACATTTCTTGCGCTCGTCATCGCTTTGGGAGTCGGAATCATTTGGCTCGAAAAGCGGGCTGCCGTCGAGGCCGCGACAGTACAAGCGCCGATGTTTGAAGTCGACCCGCTGTGGCCGAAGCCTTTGCCGAACCATTGGCTCATCGGCCAGACCATTGGCGTCTCCGTCGACGCCCAGGACAATGTTTGGATTATCCATCGTGCCGGCTCACTTGAACCCGGCGAACTTCACGCCACAACGAACCCGCCAACCGCACTGTGCTGCGCGCCGGCTCCCCCGGTTTTAGAGTTCGATCAAGCCGGCAACTTGCTTCACCATTGGGGTGGCGCGGGAAACGGCTACGATTGGCCGGATTCGAACCACGGAATTACCATCGATTATAAGGGCAATGTCTGGATTGGAGGTAACGGCCGGGGCAAGCAGCCCGCCGCGCGACCTGTAGCCAGCGGCGAAATGGATGAATCGGCCGCCAAGGCCACAGCCTCCTACCTCGATAATCAAGTTCTGAAGTTTACTCAAGACGGGCAATTCCTGATGCAGATCGGCAAACCCAGCCATAGCAAAGGCAGCAACGACGTGGAGAATCTGAGATTGCCGGCCAAAACTTTTATCGACAAACAAACCAACGAGGTCTACGTCGCCGATGGTTACGGCAACCATCGCGTGATCGTCTATGACGCGGATACTGGCCAATACAAGCGCCACTGGGGCGCCTATGGGCACAAGCCGGACGACACCGATCTCGGAAAATACGATCCGGACGCGCCGCCGGCTCAACAATTCCGCAACCCCGTACATTGCGCGGACATGTCCGTCGATCGATTGTTGTATGTCTGTGACCGCGTAAACGACCGCATCCAGGTGTTCAAGCCAGACGGAACGTTCGTGAAGGAAGCATTCATCGCCAAACGCACGCTGGGCTCGGGTTCAACGTGGGACATTGCATTCTCCAAGGACCCGCAACAAAAATACATCTACTTGGCCGATGGCGAGAATGATCGCGTCCACATCCTCTTGCGAGACACCCTCGAAGTTCTGACCACGTTCGGGGAGGGTGGACGGCAACCGGGTGAATTCTACGGCCCGCACAGCATCGCCACGGATTCGAAAGGCAACCTCTACGTGACGGAAACCTATCGCGGGCAACGCGTGCAAAAATTCGTCTACAAAGGCCTGGGTCCGGTCACGAAGGATGACCAGGGTGTCTTGTGGCCGAAAAGTATGAAAAATTAGAATTCGTTGGCGACGAAATGCGGACTCTGTCCCCGAAATCTGCCAGTTTCAAAGGCGCAAGTTCGGAACAATCGCCACACAAATGGGGCTGAATGGAGTCCCTGAACGTGATCTCGGACCATCCCCGGAATCCCCACGGAAGCCCAAGTTTACGATTACGCGGATGTGCAGGTCCGAATGCTGAAAGATTTGGCTCCCCGGGCTAGATTTTGTTTTCAATGTCCCCTTGCGAGAGCTTCTTCTGCACGCGCATATCACGCAGGCGGTCCCCGATAATCACGGCGATGTTACCCTCCTCTGCTTTTAGTTCTATTGCCCACCAAGACTTTAACTCCGAATTTTCATACCGTCGCCCACAATCTTGACAGCTTGGGCGTCACACATCTTTTTGCTCCAGATCGACAGTCAACGTTCGGGTCGTCTCGTTATGATTCGGTTTCGATTCGAATAACGCAATTTGGCGAGATTCATCCCAATCGAAATGGTAGACGATGACTCTAACTGTCAGAGAGCCGTCCTCGGCCTCATCACAATGGATGAGAACAGAGTGCCACATCTCTTCCGAACCATCCCTTCGGACGCGCTGACCGACCTTAACCGAAAGCGATTTTGTGCCAACGTGCAACTCGCCGGCATCACCGGCGTTGCAGCGGACCTCGAACTTGCGGTCGTCCTTGACACCAAGCACATTCATTTCATTTTCGACGAGTACCCCCAACCAAGCCCCTGTCATTTTTCACTGCCCTTTTGGATGAGAACCAGAACGCCGAATCTTGTATTTCGGCAGACGATCAATGGAGCCAGCAGCCTTGAGCTGCTCGAACCCCCATTCCAAAATGACCTCCCCCGCATTGCCGAGTTTTCGTTTCTCCCGCGCAGCAAAAACCTTAATTTCGGCCCGCGACGCTTGCCGAACCCGCAGGCAAATTTGTGCTTTCCACTCACCCATTAGCAGTCCTACTACGTCAGGCAGTAGCTACAAGCAAGGAAAGCATCGTCTGTGTATGCCGTGCGCTTACGGATGACTTGCGTGGTAACAAAGCAGACACAAGCGCGATGTCGTGGTGCATCAGAACGCCATGCCGAACACTCGTTGAGCACGCCATCATTCAAACCTCTTAGGTCCGGCGAGCGCGAGATGGTGAAGGGTAAGATGCTCATCGTCCCTACCTCGGGATCGGTCTCATGTATTCTCGAATCATCTCGGAGTCCCCGGTTTTCACGTCGCAGAAGTCGGCCCCGACGACGAACATGTCGCAGGCGTATCGGAGGGAGAAGTCCGTCTTGTCCTTGAAGCGGACAGTGACGTACAGCGTTCCGTCCTGGATGGAATGGCTGATGAAGTCCACGACCTTGCCGTGAACCTCGCGGTACCTCTTGCGGAGCCGCTCGTACCGTTTCTTTATCCGCTTGTCGATTTTCCTGCGTTCCTTGGCGCTGATTGGGGTTACGGGCGTGCTTCCGACCCACACGACCTTTGGCTTCTTAGTCATGATCGTTCTCCTCTATTCGTTCAGGCATGAACGGAAACAGCGTGCGGAAACACCACAGGAACCACGGACGGGGGAGGGCAAACGCGATCAGTGACAGCAGGCAGAAATAGAGCACGAGGAATCCAGCGAACCGCTCGAACACGGTAGGCGGTGGAATCTCAATGCTCGGTGGATATTCGAATGGGAATTGCAGCATCATGTCGCTCCCTCTCTTGGGAATGAGCGGGACGCGACGACTTGCTCAGGTTGGTGCGCTACAGCACAATGCGTCTTAGCCATCGGGCCTCTCTTTGGGGGACTCGGTGGTAAGGGATGCGTTGGTGTTACAAGCACCAGCGCGTCCCGCTGATACAAAGCATACCATCTTATGCCTTCTTTTGTGTGCCACACAATTGTGTGTGGACTAAGCGAAAGGCTCCCTCCACACTCGGCGGAATGCGATCAAATCGGACCCTTCGCGCGCTAGCCAACCGAATTAAGGAACTGCGCCTCGATAGAGGCATAAGTCAGGAAGAGTTGGCTCATCGGTCTGGACTAAGCCGCACTGGCATGGGGCTTCTTGAAACCGGAAAACGTTGGCCGCGCCTCGACACATTGATGAGTGTCGCGGACGGTCTAAATATCACGGTCGATGAATTGTTGAAGGGTTTCCACAAGCCTTCCAAGAGACGGTAGGCCATGTGAAACTGTGTTGAGGCGGGATAGCTAAGCGGTAGATCATTGAACTTTTGCCTTGTTCGAGTGTGCAATTCATTAGAGAGTAGTTTTGAGATGAACCCGGGTCTATCCCATGACGTCAAACAGGGCAGATTCGGTAGCCGCCTGATCGTTTTTTGTGCGTCGATAATTCTGGCCTCGATTTGCGCTTGTGCCGCTTCCGAGTTGCTCGCGGCCGATGCCGCTCAAAGCGACCTCCCTCCCAGCACCTTGTGGGAAGTCGTACACAACTTATGTGTCCCGGGCCAGTCTGAATATCACGACCCAAAGCCCTGCCTTCAAGTCGATCTGAGCGGCGGAATCGAACATGGATTCGCGATCCTACGGGACCCAAGAGGGGGCACTCAATTCTTGCTCGTTCCCATTACTCGAATCTCGGGAATCGAGAGTCCAATTGTTCGTGGGCCACGCGCGACGAACTATTTCGCTGACGCGTGGGAAGTTCGAGCTCATATCAACGAGGCGCTGCACCAAAGGCTTCCGCGAGATGGCATTGGGATGGCAATCAACTCGGTAGTGAGCCGTTCCCAGGATCAACTTCACATCCACTTTTCTTGTATTCGTGCCGACATATTGGAAGCTCTGCATAAGAATGAAGGAAAAATTGGGGATCAATGGGCGTTGCTTAATGTTCCACTTCTCGGGCACCACTACATGGCAATGTGGGTAACTGGCGAGCGCCTTAGCCCATATAACCCATTCAAACTTTTGGCAGAAAGATTGCCGGATGCAGCGCGAGATATGGGCAATCACACACTCGTGGTTGTCGGGTTGACTCGGGGTGACGGGACTAAGGGATTTGTTATTCTCGCAGACCAAGTCAACAAAGGAAGAGGGGACCTGGCGTTTGGTGAAGAATTGCTCGATCATGGCTGCCAGATCGCTGCGAAGTGAAACATGGCCCACGGTGGTCTGGTAGAACCCGGAACCGAATCGGCACTTAACATCAGGGAGACGAAGGGAATCCCGGCCCGATAGCCGAATGCAGCGCCTGAGTAATGGGGCGTTCTCGGAATGAGGCCTAAGCTACGAATAAGAGGAAAAGCGAAGAAAAAGCGAGGCAGCGAGAAGCGGAAAGCCAGCTAGCGATAACCGATGCCGGGTACTGGCAGACGATTGTACGTCGATAGGGAACTCATGCCTTAGAGGCATACTCCAACAGAGTTACCGCTAGTCCGTCGACCATCTCTCATGCCTTCAATTGACGCGCGATGAATGCCTTGACCATCTCCTGCGCTCGGTCGGTTCGCGGCCCGGGGTTGGCGACCCACTCGTGCTCGGCGCCTTCAAAGATCTGGAATTGGATGTCGCCGCCGGCCGACTTATATGACGCAACGAACTTTTCCTGAATCTCCGGCAACACGTTGTCGTCGAGCGAGCCTGCCATGATCAAGAACGGAACGAGCGTGATTTTCTCGTGGCGGTCGAGGATCTCCTGTGGATTCGATTCGTGGATGGTGTCCCACGGGTTGAAGAAGAGAGTGTGGTTCTTCATCATGCTGTCGCGCTTCAGCTTCTCGGCATTCTTGTAGCGCGCGAGCGGATCGCTGACTGGCGACCGCATCGCGGCATAAGCCACGGTGGCGTCGACGTGTGGCGCTTCTGGAAGTGGAATGGCGTTGTAACGCGGATCGTGCGGGCGCATGCCCAGGAGTTCTGCGACCTGGCCGCCGCTCGAACTTCCGTAGATGCCGATCTTTGACGGATCGCCATTCCAAGTAACCGCTTTCGATTTCAGCCAACGCACGCCGTAGTTTGCATCCTGAACGCAAGCTGGGTACGGAGCCTCCTTTCCCCACGTCATATCAATCGCAACCACGAGCACGCCGCTGCTCGCGATGGCGCGGTCCATCGGCTCCTCTGCGGTGCGGTCTTTAGCGTTCCAAGCACCGCCGTGCAGATCAAGCACGGCTGGGAACGGCCCCGCTCCTTTCGGCTGATAAATGCGGGCCTTTAGCATCCGTCCGGCCGAGTTGCGTCGCATCTCGACCTCGGTCACCGTAATCTCTAACTTCGCCGCCGGGTCGTATGCCATCTTCTCGGCCCCATCAGCCGCCCAAACGAGGCGCGATCCAAAAACCGACGCAATAGGTAAGCTGGCTGTGCCGATCGCAGTCACCGTTTTAAGAAAATGCCGACGTCCGTGTGTATGCTTGTTCATACTCGCCTCCATACCTAACGATCGCGAGCTGTGTCTCGCAGGCGGCACCGGGATCATTCCGAGGGCCAGCCATTCGAACCCCGAGGGCTTACGTCTTGACGGCCCGGATGAGCATCCTTATACACCCGACGCCTTGCTGAGTGAACCAAATTGTCGATCATCGCATGGCCCCGAGAAATGTGGCCCCCTGCTTGGTACTTACCGGTACGGAGTCAGAAGCACACATTGTGCTTCAACGTCTAGGCTGTGTCGTCCGTCATGCATTGCCGCTCACGGAAATAAGTATGGCGGCCTTCCGCTCCATTTCTTTGCAAATACAGCCGACCATGCTGATCGGCTACGTACGTCCATCGATGCGGCGATTCCTTTCCGCTTCGAGTCGTCGCACTTATGTACCGACGAAAAGTGGATTAATTGATCCTTCATGTCCCAAGGCAGCATATACTGGCACAACTTCATGGGGGATTGCAGGCGATTGTATGCCCACGATCGACTGCACTCTAAACTGTAGAAAACTTCCGATTATCAGTGATGCCAGGCTTGAATCAATCGCTTCCGAATTCCAACCGAAACTTCTGGACTACCGCTTTAAGCACGCCAGGTATGAGCAAGTGGGTGATTATTATTTTTGCGAGGCGAGATCCTGCACTACAAAAATCCTAATGCTTTGGAAGAGGTTTGCGGGGCAAAAGCTGGTCCGCGTTTGCTGTCGTGTATACAAATGACGCGACGATCACGGCCATCTGCTTCAGGTCCGCCGCCTGAATTCGTTCGTACACGTCCATGTTCGTGTGATGCGTGCGAGTTTCGTATTCGATCGGGTCCTGAATGAATTGGAAGCCTGGCAGGCCCACCTCATCGAAGGAAATGTGATCGGTGCCGCCGGTGCCTCGCACCGATACCGTGGCCATCCCGTCGGACTTGAACGGTTCCATCCACTTTTCAAAAATGGGCCGGACGGCTTCGTTGCCCTGCAAATAAATTCCGCGAATTTTTCCCGTGCCGTTGTCCACGTTGAAATAGGCCGAAAGTTTCGCGTGGTCCGGCTTGAGCGCCATTGAATTTCGATCGGCGAAATGTTGCATCACGTACGCGCGCGACCCGAGCAAGCCTTCTTCCTCGCCGGTCCACAGAGCGAGACGTACGGTGCGACGCATTTTTACGTTGCTCGCTTTCAGAATGCGCATCGCTTCCATCATCACGGCGGATCCGGCTGCGTTATCGGTAGCGCCCGTGCCGCTCGCCCAGGAATCGAAATGCGCGCCGAGCATTACCGCTTCATCGACTTTGTCCGTTCCTGGAATTTCCGCGACGATGTTGAACGAATCCAAGTTGTCGTCATAAAATTTATTCACGATCTCGATCCGTAGCGTCACCGGAATGTTTTTCTCGAGCGTGCGGAAGATGCTGCCGTAATGCTCGATGTCCACGGCGACTCGCGGAAGCACCGTTGGATCCTTCGGATCGCGCGAGCCTCCGCCCATTACGGTCAATGTGCCGCCGTCGTGCGGCGCGGGCTCCAGCCAGGCCACGGCGCCTTCGTCAGTAAGAAATCTCACGAGCTTGCTGTTAAATTCCTGCTGCTTGCGCTGCCGGTCGAGCGCGGCTTTATCGGAAGGGGGCTGGGGCGGGCGCGGCTGCGAAAGATCGGCCAGCTCTTGATCGGTGAGGCGATGCGCCGGCGCATCGAATTGCGCGTCGACCATGCGCATCGGCGCGGTCAGCACAAACATGCCTCGCAGCCTTCCGCGATAGGAGCTGAAATCCTCTTCCTTTTCGATTTTTGCATAGATCGCATCGGCGATCACGGGCCCGTTCGTCCCGGGCGTCCAGGCTTTTGGGTACGCAATCAGCGGAAAATGCCGCGGAGCAATTTCGCTCGCTTCAAAACTTTCATTGGACCAGCCGCGCCCAAATGGGCCCCACGTTTCTTCGTGGACATTTGCGAGGCCCCACGCGGTGAGCGTTTTCAGGACATACTCCCCGGCTTCCCGAACGTAAGGCGAGTTCGTCAAACGCGGCCCATACACGTCCGTCAGATAGCCCATTACCTCCATGATACGCGAGCGCTCATTGCCCTCGTCTCGGAACTTGCTGATCACGGACGGGTCGGGCGCAAGCCAGTCCGTCTGCGCTGCCGCCGCCCAGGCAATGGTGAAAGCGAGCGCGAGCACGGCGGTCAGCTTTGCCGCTTTGAGAATTTTCCGTGACTTCATGTACCGAAGGATTCTACCTGAAAGCTCATCAATCGCGATGTCGGACCTCCGGGACGGGTTGCACGAATCCGACAATGCAAATCAAAATGAAGGACTTAGGCATGTAGAAGGAAGGTTTCCAAACCACAAAGACGAAGGCTGTGGTAATCTAAGTGCTTCGGATGCACTTGTAATTCCTCTCGGAATCGAACGTGGGGGCTGCAAGTTCGCACTTGCAGCCATTCTTGTTTCCGTCGCTTATTCCGGCGGGCTTCAAGTAAAGCCCGCACCCGGCACCGAAACGACAATCGAAGAGAAAGCTAGGATTCCATGCCGCAGATTCGCAATATCGCTATCATCGCACACGTGGACCACGGAAAAACAACCCTGGTCGACGCCATGCTCCATCAGAGCGGCGTGTTCCGCGACAATCAGGTCGTGATGAAGCGCGTGATGGACTCGAACGATCTGGAACGCGAGCGCGGCATCACCATCCTGGCAAAGAACACGGCGCTGTTCTATCACGAAACGAAAATTAACATCGTGGACACTCCCGGCCACAGCGATTTCGGCGGAGAAGTCGAGCGCGCACTGAAAATGGTGGACGGTGTTCTTCTCCTCGTGGACGCGAGCGAAGGTCCGTTGCCGCAGACGCGCTACGTATTGCAGAAGGCGCTCCAGGCCAAGCTGCTTCCAATTATTGTGCTGAATAAAATTGATCGAAGCGATGCGCGCACCGCTGCCGTGCTCGACGAAATTTACGACCTCTTCATCGATCTCGAAGCCACCGAAGACCAGCTGGATTTTCCGGTGCTCTATACAAATGCGAAGACGGGCGTCGCGCATCGCAAGTTGGACGACGGCTCGACAAATCTTCAGCCCCTTTTTGAAACTATCGTTTCCGCGATCCCCGAACCGAAGGGCGATCCGAACGGCGTTTTGCAGGCGCAAGTGATGAATCTGGACTACAGCGATTTTCTCGGCCGTATCGCGATCGGCCGCGTCTTTAACGGAACTCTCCGTCGCGGCGCCGATGTGGGCATCTCGAAGCGCTCGGGAGAACTCGTCCCCACCCGCCTCACGAAGCTATACACCTTTTTCGGCCTCGACCGCGTCGAGACGGAAGAAGTTCCCTGTGGCGACCTTGTCGCCGTCGCCGGCGTCGAAGGAATTCAAATTGGAGAGAGCCTGACGGAGCTCGTAAATCCCGCTCCGCTCGAACCGCTGGTGATCGACGAGCCAACGCTGGCGATGAATTTCACGATCAATACCAGCCCACTGGCGGGTCGCGAAGGCCAATGGGTCACTTCGCGAGATTTGCGCTCGCGCCTGCAGAAGGAATTGCTCACCAACGTTTCCCTGCGCATCACCGATTCGGAAACCACCGACGTGTTTCGCGTCTTTGCGCGCGGCGAATTGCAGCTGGCCATCCTGATCGAAACCATGCGCCGCGAAGGCTACGAGTTGATGGTCGGCAAGCCGGAAATCGTGGTGCGCGAGGAAGACGGCAAGAAGCTCGAGCCGCTCGAACGCCTGGTAGTCGATTGCCCGGAATCGTTTGTCGGCGTGGTGATGGAATCGCTCGGGCGCCGGCGCGGCGAGCTTGGCAAGATGGTGAACCACGGCTCGGGCTGGGTGCGCATGGAGTTCACGATTCCCTCGCGCGGCCTCATCGGCCTGCGCGGGCAATTGCTTACGGACACGCGCGGCACGGCGCAACTGCACACATTATTTGAAGGCTGGACGGAGTATGGCGGCGAAATGGCCTCGCGCCCGACCGGTGCGCTCGCGGCGGACCGCTCGGGCCACACCACCGCTTTCGCGCTGTGGAATTTGCAGGAACGCGGCGAATTGTTCGTCGGCCCCGGCGAGGAAGTTTACGAAGGAATGATTGTAGGGGAAAACGCGCGCGACGCTGACATGGACGTCAACGTCACCAAGGAAAAAAAGCAAACCAACATGCGCGCGTCCAGCGCCGACGAGGCTATTCGCCTGATCCCGCACCGCCAGTTGAGTCTCGAACAAGCCATCGAGTTCATCGCCGACGACGAACTGGTCGAAGTCACACCCAAATCCATCCGCCTCCGCAAAAGAATTCTCGACACCAAGAAGCGCCCGAAGCGCTGGCAGCAGATCCGCGCGAACGCCGAAGCTTAGCGATACGTAGCACGGGCTTCAGCCTGTGGGGTTTGTTCCTTGCAAGGCTTAACACTTCAGGCTGAAGGCTGTGCTACTAAAGCCGCATTCACGCAAAATAAATTGGATAAATCTATTCGCCCGCCGCTTGAGTTTTCCCAATTAATTTTTCTCCTGCTCCCATCCCAATTCAATCACACGCTGCTCGAGCACTCGCGCGATTTCCTGTGGGTCCGTTCCTGCCGGGAATTTCAAGGGCTTGCCAATGTGAACGCGAATGCGGCCGGGACGATTGAATTTGCTGCCTGCCTCGCGGACTTCGTAGGCGCCGTCAATGCGCATGGGCAGGACCGGTAGATTCAGATTGCCGGCAAGCAATCCGATGCCGGCGTGAAACGTCTGCAATTTTCCGTCCGGCGTCAAATCGCCTTCGGGAAATACCAGGATGTTCCAGCCGCGATCGGCCAAATCCCCAGCAAAGCGAAAACTTTCACGGACGCCGGATTTTTTCGGCAATGGGAACACGTTGAAGAGCGAGACGACCAAAAAATAATTCATACGATTGAGCCAGCGCCGCGCAAAAAACCACTCGCGCGGCGGATGGCGCATTTCTGCGAGCCGCTCGCCGCCCATGGCCACGGCGAGGCGATGGCGCATTCGCATGGGCAGAGCCGCCAGGACAAATCCAACGTCCAAGTAGATCACGTGATTTGAAATCACCAGCGCCGGGCCCTTCACGCCGTGAAGATTGTCGCGGCCAAAAACACGCGGATGCGCCATCAGGTGCGTCGCGGGCCAGGTCAGCAGATAATAAAAGAAAGTGCGAATCCACGTCACCGGCCAGCGCTGCGCCCATCGGGGAAACACGAATTCAGAGCGCACGGACGACGACTCGCGCACCATGCTCCCGAGTTCGCCGACGGTCCTGGCCGAGGCAAATCGCGTTTCGTTCAGGTCCACCTGATAGCGATCCTCGAGCGCGCTCAGCAGCTCAACGCGATCGAGCGAACTCAAGTGCAGATCGCTTTCGAGATTCGCGTCCGAATCGACTTCGCCAACTCGGCCATGGATCCTCGAAATCAATTCCCCGATTCCGCCGGTCGTGGCAGGCCAATTCGCGACGCCATTCCCGTTGCCCCACTGCGCTTCGACGGAGGCGCGAATTTCGGCGAGTTTCGGCTTGCCGGTGGAGGTGCGCGGAAAATCGGATTCGGGCCACAAGAACCACGAGCGCATTCTCTGGTATTCCCCTAGCGATTCGTTCACGCGCGCGACAATCCCCGCGGCGTGGCGCGGCTGTTTCACCCGCGTTTCATCACGCAAGAGCAAAACGCCGCAAGGCTCGGCGTTTCCGGCGCGTTCCAGCCCAACCACCACGCAATCCTTCACTTCCGGCTCACGGCGCAATAAACTTTCAAGGTCCTCCGGATAAACGTTCATGCCCGCCGCCGTAACGATCACGTTTTTCTTGCGCCCCTTGAAATATAAATTCCCTTCGGCGTCGAGCGTTCCCAGGTCGCCGGTACGAAACCATCCCGCATCCTCGCCATCTTTCGCGACGGTGTGAACTTCGTTGTTCTCCCAGTATCCCGCGGCGATATTTTCACCGCGCACGAGGATTTCGCCGTTCTCATCCAATTTTATTTCGCGGCCTTCGAGCACTTTTCCGATCGATCCCTGTCCGATGCGGAACGGATGATTCACGCTGACAAGGGAAGTCGTTTCCGTGAGCCCGTAACCCTGAATTGCGGCAAATCCCGTGCGTCCCCAGAATCGCTCGGTTTCCGGATCCAGTGTCGCGCCGCCGGAAATGACCGCCCAGAATTTCCATCCGAACCGGCGATGAATGTCTCGGAAGCGCCACAGCCGGCGAAGAACTTTATCGCTCTCGGACGCCGCAAAATGCTGTCGAAACTTTTCGAGCGTTCCTTCGGCCTCAAGATCACGCTCGATCTTTCCCCGCAGCGCTTCCAGCACGCGGGGCACCGAGACCAGCACCGAGACGCGCTCCCGCCGGATCGTCGC
>Ga0206981_10091_pt1 | contig 27046 bp, 26 predicted proteins | sample Alteio_BWMinCont_17_FD_153312 | JGI IMG/M metagenome (GOLD analysis project Ga0206981, IMG submission 153312) | Enriched cells from forest soil in Barre Woods Harvard Forest LTER site, Petersham, Massachusetts, United States -... | ecosystem: Environmental > Terrestrial > Soil > Temperate forest >... | reverse complement strand
CGGACGCATGGTGCATTCGGGATTGACGCTTGCGATTGTCGGTCGTCCAAACGTGGGCAAGTCGTCGGTGTTCAATTGCCTCGTCGAACGAGACCGCGCCATCGTGACCGCCATGCCGGGTACGACCCGCGACCTGGTAACGGAGCGTGTGTCGCTGGGAGGCATTCCGCTCGAGTTGGTAGATACGGCGGGATTGCGCGAAGCAAAGGATGAAGCGGAATCGATCGGCATCGAGAAATCACGCGAAGCTCTGGCCGACGCCGACCTGGTCCTCGTCGTCCTGGAAGCTGGGATTCCAATACGCGCGGATGAGGCGGACCTGATTCAATCGCTCGCAGGCCGGCGCGCATTGATCGCCCTCAACAAGAGTGACCTCGCCTTGAAAAATTCAGACCTGAGCGTGCTGAATTTGGTGGACGAGGCTCGTAAAAACTTGTCTCTGTCCGTTGTCGTGACGTCTGCCGTGACCGGTCAGGGCATCGTGGAGTTGCGCCGCGCGTTACTCGAAATGGTACGCAACCCGGCATCTGAAAGCGAGAGCGGCATGCTGACGAATCTGCGGCATCACGAAGCAGTCACCGCGGCACTAACATCGCTGACAACAGCAAGGCAGGCGATCAGCGAGAAGATCCCGCACGAGATGTTGCTGCTCGATTTGTACTCATCACTGCGACAATTAGACAGCTTGACCGGTGAAACAACCGCCGACGACATATTGAACCGGATCTTTTCCACCTTCTGCATCGGAAAGTAATGTGACGTCCGTGGACGTTCTAGAAAGTCCATAGAAGTGCCAAATATCTAGTATTTACTGGTATTTAACGTCTGGTCGATTCAGAATCTGCAAACCACAGGAAGCAGAAAATGACCGGCTTGCGCCCCACTACTAGGATATGCTTGCCGAAGAATTTATCCCAATCCAGGGTCACCACAATATTTGGATCCTGCGCGAGAGTACCAAATGAGAAAAGCTTTTTGAGGTCATCCGATTGATAAATGGCTTTGAGCACATGCTCCGCAGCAAGTTTGACGTTCGTGGGCGGAATCGCATTCTGCTGACTGCCGCGGCGGAAAGCCCCATTTTCGTCGAGAAATCCGACCGGCTGTGCCAGAAGCAGGAAAGACATGGCCGAGTATGCCGAGTCCAACTCCGATGAGAGGAATCGCTCAGCTTAAAACTCTTAACGATGGCGATGATAGACGAAAATTAGTCATGTAATGACGACAGATCCATAGAGCCAGATATAGGAGTGATTTATTTCTTCACAAGTTCCATCGTCCATGGAAGCGGCACAATCGGAATGATAACGTGATCTCCCGGCCTGGCGTTCTGCATTTTTAGCGCATAGGCATCAAAGTGTTCATCTGGATACGCCTTGTACCTCCATCCGGTGACGAGGCCCACGGACATGGCGACTAGTATCAAAGTTCCGACTAACCGAAATGGACGTGCTTGAGCGTGTAGCGCGCACCAGCTGGAGGACCAGACAAAGGCAAGAGCACCAAAGAACCAATATCTGCTGTTGCCAGTATTGGCAAGAGTCTGCCAGAGGGGTCCAGCTTGCGCGATCAACGGACTGCGCAGACCCGCGAGCAGCAAGGCAAAGCAATAAATCAGAATGAGCTTGAGTTCCAAGCTGGCATGTCGCAAGCAATACATACAAATACCGACTCCAACCACAAAGATGAGCAGGAGGAGAGGAAGTGGCACAAGGACCGCAAATTTATGGCCGCCAAACATTGCTCCAGCAAACACGTTCCCAGCCACAATCCGCACGAAGAGTTGAGGAGTGGCTCCCAGCGCTCGAACGATTCGTCCACCTCCATAATGCGCCAGAGAAAACAGCTGAACAGCCATACCAATGCACGATACCGCCAGTATTACGAGATGCCAGCATTGACGACGTCGCCACCAAAAGATAAAGACGAGTGGCGTGAAGAGAATGCAGAATGGCCCGCTCAACCCGGCGAGTAGTATTACGGCACAATCGAAGAGGCGCCCTGGCCAGCCTTTTGGGGGAAGCGAAAGTGCCAGCAAGATCGCCGCCAGCGCAAGATGCCACATGGCGTTGGTGAGGACGACGTGGATTTCAGCGGCATTTGGGATTTCGAGATAGACAGCCGCGAACACGATACGCGTCGCAAAAGGGGCCAGCCGACGAAGGCGCGTCGAGAGCAGGATCGCTATGGGCAGCCATTGCGCGAGGGTTCCTATCAGCGCCATGACATGAGGGGAAAACTTCAGAGGCACCAGCAACGAAGCCGCGGCCCCGAGGCGCTCAACAACACTGAAGTAGCCGACCTGCGGCTTTATGAGCGAGTGAATCGCGCCCGAGTTATACGCGTCTGCGAACCAAATGTTTCCATCCTCCGCAAAAAACTGAGCGTGTGTGAACAGACCAGGACTGCGGCTGAAAATTGCGAAAACCACAACTGCGAACACCAGAAGTTGCCATTTGGCGTTCAAGCCGTCATACCCTGCCAGTTTTGTATCCAAGCCTCTCTTGTTTTTTAACTTTTCACGCCAGTAGCCCAACATCATTCTCCCTTCATGCGAAACGCGGGTGCACCATGAGATAGGCAGGAAAAAACTGTCCAGCCCGCGCGTTTCCTTTGTATCACCCTGCTTAGGTCTCTTCCGCAATGTAACTCATGCGTCGACAACATGCTCCGTCTATATTTAACTTAGATAGTGTGTCTGCAAAAAAAATTGTAATTACAGGAGCTGCTGGCCTTGTCGGCCAGAATCTTCTTCCGCTTCTCAAGCAAAGCAGCCTCAGTCAGGTTGTCGCCATCGATAAGCACCCGACGAACACCGCCATTCTGCGCCGCCTTCACCCGGAGATCCACGTCGTGGAGGCAGATCTCGCCGAAGCAGGTCCTTGGCAGAACGAACTTGAGGGCTGCACACATCTTGTCATTGGCCACGCCCAGATCGGTGGTCTCTATCCACAAGACTTCGTTCGCAATAACATCCAAGCCACCGAGCGTCTTCTGGAGGCTGCCCTTCGCCATAAAGTTTCGTATGCCGTTAGCATCTCCTCCTCTGTCGTCAACTCGATGGCCATCGATGATTACACCGAGACCAAGAAGGCGCAGGAGGCTCTCAATGCCGCCTCAGGCATCAAACAAGTCGTCTTGCGGCCTACGTTGATGTTCGGCTGGTTTGACCGAAAACACGTCGGCTGGCTCGCTCGTTTCATGCAGAAAACTCCAGTCTTTCCTGTACCAGGGGACGGCCGCTATCTTCGTCAGCCTCTGTTCGCCGGCGACTTCTCTGCCATCATCGCCTCGACCCTTGAGAGCGAAATCACGGGAGCCTACAACATTACGGGGCAGGAGGGAATCGACTATATCGACCTGATCCATGCGGTGAAGAGTGCCACCGGCGCGAAGGCACGCATTCAAAAAATTCCCTACAATCTTTTTTGGGCCATGCTAAAAGCCAATGTTCTTTTCGATACGAATCCCGCGTTTACGATCAAGCAACTCGAAGCGCTGATAACCCCGGATGTTTTCGAGGTCATTGACTGGCCGGGCATCTTCGGTGTGAGTGCGACGCCGCTACGAGAAGCTCTCGAGACGACTTTCCGCCATCCTGTTTACTCAAAAGTGGCTCTCGATTTCTAGTACAAAAAAAGCATTGAGCGCAAAAGCTCGCCTCCAGAGGATTCCCGACAGGCTCTTCCGGATTTTCCTAGAGTCAAATGCCAGTTTAGTAAACCTGATATTTTAAAGGTACCAACTGGCTTGGAATTTTTGATGTTCGTACCGCGCCTTTATAACAGGTGCTGAACACGACTTTTCCGATATCCAGTCTGCTTCGTGTGTGCTAGGATTTTCAGCTTCAAAGAGGTCTGCAGCAGACCGAAGATGAGGTGTTTTATCGCGAAGGTAGTAGTTATCGGATCGGGGGCAATGGGTCTTGCCGCTGCGTTTCATGTTGTTAGGGCGGGGCATACTGTCGATGTTTTGGAGGCAGCCGCGGAGCCGGGCGGGATGGCCGCGCACTTCGACCTGGCGGGACTATCCATTGAGCGCTTCTACCATTTTGTCTGCAAGAGCGACACTGCGACAATGGAGTTGTTGGAAGAGCTCGGCATTCGCCAGCTATTGTTGTGGCGAAATACCTCAATGGGAATCTTTACTGACGGTAAACTTCGGGATTGGGGTAACCCCATTGCACTATTGAAGTTCCACGAGATCAGTGTCCTCTCACGCCTGCGATATGGGCTGTTTGCGTTCCTGTCGGTGCGACGGGGTCGATGGGATGCCATCGAGACAGAATCAGCACGTTCCTGGATCATCCGCTGGTGTGGGACAGAGGTGTACGAGCGACTTTGGAGACCATTATTCGCGTTGAAGTTCTATCAATACGCAGATGAGATCTCTGCTGCGTGGATCTGGACGCGGATTAGACGAATTGGACGTTCTCGCAGATCAATCATGCAGGAGGAGCTCGGGTATATAGATGGCGGAAGCCAGACTCTGATAGATTCGCTCTGCGCGGCTATTCTCAAGGCCGGTGGACGAATCCGCACACAGTGCCCAGCACAAAAAGTACTTGTAGAAGACGGTAAGGTGACGGGTGTAGTCACACCCAACGGAGTCCTGCATGCAGACGCGGTCATAAGTACAGTACCAACACCGCTAGTTTCAGCAATGGTGCCTGATCTGCCGGTGGACTGGAAGGCTCGATACGAATCGATCGTGAATATGGGCGTTTGCTGTCTGGTTTTCAAATTAAAGCGATCGATAAGTCCGCATTTCTGGGTTAACATCAGTGAACCTGATATACCTGTTCCGGGAATTATCGAATTTTCAAACCTCAGGCCGATGGGTAATGAGTCTGTGGTGTATGTGCCTTATTACATGCCATACGACAATGTCAAATTTAGATGGACCGACGAAGCACTTTTAAAAGAAGCATTCGGTTACCTGCAGAGGTTAAAGCCGGAACTTACAAGAGAAGACATCCTTGCCGCCCATGTGGCACGTCTTCGATATGCGCAGCCGGTTTGTGAACCTGGATTCGGGGCGAAAATACCTCCAGTTCAAACCTCGATCAAAGGGCTGCAAATCGCTGACACATGCTTTTATTATCCTGAGGATCGGGGAATATCAGAGAGCGTTCGGCTTGGCCGCGAGATGGCAGAGCGTCTTTATGCCATATGACGGACAAGAAAAGCATTGACAGAATTTCATCTTCAGCGGCTCGTCGGGTTTGTAAGCTTTGTAGCATCAGGCGGCATATCAGCGTCGCCGCACTCGACTTCTATGGTGGGGACTGCATCTGGCGTTGGCTGATGAAGAAGCATAAGAAACTCCATTGCAAAAGGACCCGACTGGTGCGACTGCCGAGTCTTGTTCGTCCTACTCGCAAAATATGGCGTGAAGGCAATGTCGACCAGTTCCTTCTCTCCATGCTGCGCGTGGAACGCTTCCGCAGAGGCTGGATGCGCACTCCTGCATACATCGGTGTTCCCGGAGAGCCGGATGCATGACGAAAGGTGCACGTCCGGTTCGGAGGGCGGGCATCAGAACCCGACGGCAGCAATGCCGCACGGCGCTGATGCTCGACCCTACTGGCCCAGCGGCTGGCTGACGGCCGCTGGATCCGCGTGTTGACTGTGGTTGACCAGTTCACGCGCGAGTGCCTGGCGCTGTTTGCCGATAATGCATTTGAGTGGCGAGAAGGTGGCAACGACGCTGGACAAGGTCGTCGCCATGCGCGACGCACGGCAATCGATCACCGTCGATAACGGCACCGAGTTCGCGTCGAAAGCAATGGACCACTGGGCCTACAATATCGAAGTGCATCTGGATTTCATCCGGCCAGGCCGGCCGGTCGAGAACGGCTATATCGAAAGCTTCAACGGCAAGCTGCGCAATGAGTGCCTGAACGTGGAGGTCTTTTTCACCCTGGCCGATGCTCGCCAGAAGCTCGACTGCTGGCGTCAAGATTACAACCATTGTCGGCCACTCGGCGCTGGCTGACCGCACACCCAGCGGAGTCTGCTGCGACCTGCAGCGGAGGAATTGACGGCGATCAAGCCGCCTTGGAAAGCACTCCGCGTTTCCCACATTCCGTCCGCACGGCTGCGGCGGCGTTCGGTTCAAGAAACGAAAGCTCTACAAGTCAGTTGCTGGAGACCATCACTTGAGTTACAAGTAGCTGCAAATCTGCCAGTAAATCCGGCACGAATCGAACCACGCAGGTCAAAATTTCCAACCTCCTGCGGCTCAGTTATCCGGACGGGTCATCTATTGGAGAACTCTCACTGCCGCTGGACTATTCGGAGGGATGCAGCAAGAGTGTCTCAAATGGCACTCCAGCTAAGCTTCGCTTATAGCAAGAACGGAATGGGTATGCCGGGTAAGTTCGACGCAATCATTTCTAAAAATCTGCGACGGTGGACAGCCAGAGGAGCGCTGTGCTACGCCATTGTGTACGCCTCTATCTTCTAAATGAGCAAGTCTCTACAGATGCTCATGAACCCATTTGCATATTTATAATATGCAGGGATTGCATTACATATAGGCCATACTCGCTTTAGACGGCTCTGTGGTAGATTTCCCCGGAGATATGAGTTATTAATTTTTCCGTCTAAATTACTTAAGAGAGCTTTGAAATCCTTACCCGGATGCTCTACCCAATGATCGCGTAACTTCTCAAATTGCACTGCAATTAGCATGCACTGACTTCTGCCAATTTGTCTTGCGCTGTTAATCTTTTCGCTGAATGATGACGGAGCCAGCCCAAGCTGCTGAGTTTCGTGGACCCGATATGCCATGAGAGGTTCGGTTATCGCAGCTATTCCTGAGTACAAAACGAGCATCCACGTAATCCAGGCATCATGAGCCCAGGATTCAGAGATAGGAAGTATCCTGTTGCGTAGCTCTGCGCGAAACATCATCGTAGCACCAGTAACCACGTCGTGCTTAAGCAGGACCATAGCCAGCTGCTTTTCGATATGACACCATTGTTCTTGGGGACCAGCGTAGTGAAACCGACTCCATAAACAGCATGCAAGCGGGTTAGAGTTTTGGTCGACTATCTCAGCATTAGAAAAGACTCCTCCCAGCGTGGGGTCTGCATCGAGCACAGAGGCCATGCGCGAAAGCTTATCAGTGTGCCAAACATCATCCTGATCGCTAAGGGCGATTAATTCGCCTTGGCACAGTCCAATGGCTTGGTCAAAATTCTTCGTCGATCCGAGATTCTGCTTGTTACGAAAGAGTCGGACATCAAAAGCTGCTGAGCTGGCGAAACGTTCTAGTATCGTAAGTGTCGCATCAGAAGAAACATCATCACACACCACCAATTCATCAGGAAGAAGCGTTTGGGCGCTTATGCTCTGCAATTGTTCTTCGAGAAAAAGAGCGCCATTATAAGTGCATAATGCCACAGAAATCTTCATATGCGTTTTACCGCTCACAATTTTGCCACTATATAGAGACCTGAAGAACACTCATCGCACGAGCTTCCTTTGAAATCAGCCACTTACCGTTCTGCCCGTCATCTCTTCAAGCGATTTGCATCAACAGGGATACTCAATCATGTTACTAGTGACATAGTGAATTTCGAGAAAAGAGCAGTTTATCAAATTCCAATCAGCAAACTGGAGTTGGAGGTTATCCGTTGTGTTGTTTGGTGCGATTAAGAAGTTGGGATACGTAGACTCAGGACATAAGATGCTATTATTACATTTACATCCATGGCCATCTAAGATCAACATAGCCTCTGCCGCGCCACAGTGCCATTGTTGTGCTCAGGTCTCCTGTTTCTGTCAGAATCACAAAGCCAGGCGTAAACAATAAAAAGCTTTTCTCCACTCGCCTGCCTTCATGTATTTGTAGATCATCCGCAATAGGCGAAGGCGGTGATAAGTTCGCTGTAATGGTGTGCCATAGAGGCGATAATATGTACGCTCTGCTACAAGTACGCTCTGCTGTCTAGGAAGTAAGGAGGAATGGCACAGCATTTCAGACTGATTGCTGGAAAGTTCATGTTCGAGCATAGCCCTAAGTAAGAATAGCCTACCTCCACGCAATTGCAAATTGTGGAAAGTAGCGTGATCCAGATAGTCAAGTGGGAAGTTGTCGGGGAAACCACCGATCGCCGAGAGTGCCTCCACGCGGAGGACTGCGCCGGAGTTGTAAACATGCAATTTCTCTGATGTCGCCCCATAGAGGGCTGTATTAAGAGGCGTGGGATATCTGAGTGTGGGGGGGCGATGGGGCGACTGCACCTTTCCTCTCTCTATTAACTTTGGCACAAGTGCGACGATAGTTTTGTCCTCTACCAGGCTTTCCGATAAATCTAAAGCTTCGGCAATGTAGCCGGATGTGATAGTCGTATCTTGGTCGAGCAGCATCAACCAGCCTATCCCTTTCGCTACTGCTGTCTCGAGTGCCATGTTGTAGTGCTTCGCCAAACCTGGATTCTGGGAGTCGTGTAGATAGACTCCTGCAAATCCTACAGGGGGAGCTTGAACGTTAGGTGAGTTGTCGCAGATCATAATTTCGATTGCTTCTGTTGATATCTCGCTATCGCGCAGCAAGTGACTTAGCGAGTGGAAGGCACGGCTCTGTTCCGCTGGAAGTCTATACAATACGATAATCGCCAGTATTCGCTTCATCTCACCTTCATTGCAATCCTTGCAAGGAACCAACGACTATTTTCCATGCCCTTCAAGAAGAAGACGACAGAACTCAGATGCTATGGAACCATGATCGCTACAAATTGCATAGTAATGCACCGCTCTTGTTAGAATTGAGTGCGAAGCCAATTGGTCTCCATTCCACGCTGATGTGGTGCAGTGGAGAAGGAGAAGAAGCAGTGACGCCGCCACACACCTCACTTGGTTCCGACTCTAAAATCAAGATCATCTCGTCTAGGCAAAATAGCGGACAGGCGGCAAGAGTTTTGGCGATAATCGTCGTCTATAAGATTTCTCCGGCAGAGTGTCCTACGCTGCAATCCTTGATGGCATCTTTTGCCTGTGTTGTCCCGCAGGAACTCCAGTTTAAGGTTCTCATATATGACAATACCGAGGGCGGGCAAGAACCAGGGATGCTACCTGAGGGCGTTGAATATTATGCTGCGACTTACAATGATGGGTTGGCCAATGCCTATAATTTTGCATTGAGTATGGCGCAAACTGCTGGTTTCGACTGGTTGTTGACATTGGATCAAGATACAGAACTGCCAAAGTCTTTTCTACCACGCATTGCTGGGATTGTCAGAGACTTGGGAGCGGACATTGAAATTGCAGGCGTCGTGCCTCTGGTGTGCAAGGATAGCATTGTCATTTCGCCCCGTATGGTGCGCCGCGGCCGCTCAAAGAATCCTCCCAGAGGCTTCGTCGGAGTCCTTAAAGGGGAAATCACTGCTATTAATTCTGCCACAACCTGGCGGGTTCACGCACTTAAGGAGATCGGCGGTTTCAATCCTCTTTTTTGGCTAGACTACTTGGATTACTGGCTTTGCCACATAGTTCACCAGGCAGGCAAACGTATCTATGTGGCTGGTGATATTAAAGTCGTCCACGACCTCTCGCTCTTGGGTCGAAAGAACAATATGAGCTCTACCCGGTTTTCGAATTTCCTGCAAGCTGAATCCGCCTTTTACGACCTACATAAGGGTAGGCTGGATAGGTGCATTCTTACAGCACGTCTGTTTGCGCGTTTGTGCAGGCAGATCATAAGACATGAGAACGTGGAATTCCGACGGCTAACGTTTGGCTACATTCTAAGACAAATCCGTGACACTCCCGCCAACCGGATTGAAGATTGGAAAAAGAGCGTTACGAAGCGGACATCGCGAGGTAGAACTCTTAATCTAGAGTTGTAAATGAGCTTCTGAAGTATTGGACTATTGGAATCGGCTGACACCTAGTCTAGCCTAGCAAGCTGCTGTAATTGCGATAGGAATGGTAGCGTGTGCAGCGCTTGATGCAGCAGTACGGCATTCGGGCTCGTGGCCAGCGGCGTTTCCGTGTCACGACCACCGACAGCCGGCACGAGCTGCCTATCGCGCCCAACCTGTTGAATCGCAACTTCACTGTGGCCGCGCCCAACCAAGCGTGGGCTGGTGACATCACCTATAGCCAGCCGGAGGAAGGCTGGCTGTTTCTGGCCGTGGTGATTGATCTGTTCAGCCGCCGGGTAGTGGGCTGGTCGCTGCGACCCGATTTGCGATGTGACCTGGTCATCGATGCTCTGAAGATCGCCTGGTTTCAGCGCAATCCGAACCGTAAGGCAGGGCTGATCTTCCATAGTGATCGCCGTAGTCAATACGCCAGCCAGAGGACTCCCGCGTGGCCCTTGCACAACGCGGCATCATGCCTTCCATGAGCCGCAAGGGCGACTGCTGGGACAACGCACCGAGCGAGACGCTGTTTGCATCTCTGAAGGTGGAACACTCCATGGCCAGCGCTTCAAAACCATTCGCCAGGCCAAGGATGAAACCAATCATTTGGGTGCAGCCGTTATTTTAAGACCGGAAGCGTCGATTTCCTGACCGAGTAAACCAGCGCTTCGATATCCGAGAACGAAATAGACGTGGAGCATCTTGCGCATAAGCGGGTTGGGGCACCAGACACTCGTAAGAATGCCGACTAGTGTGATGATCGGTGAGAGGCTCCACTGATGCTTCTGCATGAAATCGCGAATGGTGCGTGGGTGGAGTGAACATTTAACTGGCAATGAGCCCGGCCAGATATCATAAAAATGCCGAGTTGAGAGGCCGACATTGAACATTCTCCTGCATGCCTGTCGGAAACTGGTCGGGTGAAGATGATGAGCAAAGGCATCAGGCATAAAGACGACTTCAAGCCCGCGTTGTTGCTCGAGACGATATCCGAGTTCAAGGTCTTCCACTGCTGCTTTGGTAAATGATTCGTCGAAAGGGTTCTCTCTTAGCAACTTGGTTTTCAAGGAGAGATTACTAGTGTAGAAGTGTTTCCAGTTAGGAAGCACCCCGCCCAATAAGTCGTTGTAGGAAAATTGTATTCCGCTCTCATCAAGCCAGCGCATGAATTTCGTCACGGTCTGTCCGGAATTACTCCACTGCGTTAATCCCAAGGCAGCAATCTGTAACGCCGGCTTCTGTTGATGCAATTGGAGGTGCTTCGAGACGAGGGCTGGAGAGGCAAAAATATCATCTCCGATCATCAAACATATTGGCGACTGAAGAGCGGCGATGGCCACGTTACGGGCGCGAGCCGGTCCGCTGTTTTCCTGGCGAATGTAGCGAAGGGTTAGAGGGCTTTGTCGTTGGTATTCCTCAAACACTCGGGGTGTTGAATCCGTCGAACCATCATCGACCACGATTACTTCAAAATCAGACCACGTCTGCCGCTCCAAGTGTTTGAGGCAGGACAGAAGAACGTTCGACCGATTGTACGTCGGGATGATGATGCCGATCGGATGTGTGGATCTTTCCGATGCACTGATGTCTTGTGGTGGCTGGCTATTCATGCGCGATGGACAAATTATACGAAAACGGCCCATTGCACCGGCACCGTGGTCTACTGCATGTCGAGTTGAAGGCGCTACCTTAGACATGGCTGCTTGGATCTTTCACGGTGCTTGTTTATCGAATGTCCGTGGACTTGGTCCAAACGTAATACCAGTTGTGTTACGCTACCGAAACGATCTGAATTGAGGTTGAACCCTCATTTCTGACTGAATCTTTTGGAGGGTTAGTTTGCTCAACTGGGCGGCTCGGTATTATCCACTTGTTCGAGTCTTAAAGCAGCACAACTTGTTTTCGAGTGGCTCTATATTAGAAATCGGCTCTGGGCCCGTGGGGTTGGGAACATTTCGCAAAGTTCCCTTCACCGGTTGCGATCTGTCATTTCCAGGCCCGCCAACGTGGCCTATGACTCCCGTTGTTGCTTCGGCAACAGATCTCCCGTTCGACGACAACTCCTTTGACGCTGTAATTGCTTCTGATGTCCTGGAACACGTTCCCCCAGAATTGAGGGAGACAGTAATACAGGAAACTCTTCGCGTGACGCGTGGGCTGGTGATCTTTTGTTTCCCGTGTGGTAAACCTGCACACGATGCCGATCGCTCATTACGAGAGACATATTTGAGTAAACACCTTGAAGTTCCAGTATGGTTGGAAGAGCATATGCTTGCGTCCTTTCCTGACGCCTCTCTTTTTGATAATCTTCCGGGCTGGAACGTAGTCCAGGTCGGGAACGAGAGTATTAGGTTTCACTCCTGGATGATGCAGCGAGAATTAAACCCATCTTTCGTACGGAATTCGATGAGGTTTTTGCGGCTTGCACCTTGGCTGCTTGAAGTGTTATTACGTTTAGCCGATGGTGCGCCGTATTATCGTCAGATGTTTGTATTGACTAGGAGCGCTAATCGTGTCTCTTTGGCCAATTAGCAGTAGATGTTACCTCGATAGACTTTTAGTTAGCAGGAAAGTCCACATCCAGTCTCTCAGTTTGCAATGGGACGGAAATCGGCATTTCCCTGATGGATCAATTAACATCGAGAAATGCCGATGAGCCTGGACCAACTCGGGGAGTTTGATCCCGAACTCTCGCAGATTCCACAGCTTCCCACAGAGCAACGTGCTCAGTTATCTCGCAGACGTCGCGCAGCAACGATAATTGCCAGTTTTTTTCTTGGCCAAGGCGCGGTTCAGGGAGTCCAGGTTCTCATGGGGCTGCTCTTGGTTCGTTGGCTGAGTGTCGAAGCTTTTGCTCAATTTGGCCTTACTTTTGGATTTCAGCTCGCCATGAATACGCTCATGGACCTTGGAATCTCCAGCACCATCATTCCGTTAGTTGGAGACCGGCGTGATGATCGTGCCCTTGTCGGTCGATATGTGCGTTCCGCAAAACATCTGAGAGACCGCACGTTCTGGATTCTTGCTCCGGTTGCGGTCATAGCCTTTCTAGCGATTATGTATAAGCACCACTGGGGTTGGATGCTGCAGTCCTTGCTTCTGTCATCCGTGCTGCTTACCCTCTATTTCAGTGGTCGAGTCTCGTATAGCTCTGCGCCGCTGTTTCTTTTTGGCCGGTTGCGGGAATTCTATTTTCCGCAAACTCTGTCTGGGCTTGCACGCCTAGCCTCTTATGTAGTTCTGAAGCTCGTAGGTGCATTAAATGCCTGGACTGCCGCGTGGTTTAATGCCCTCAATGTGACAATCAACGGGAGTTTGTTGGAGAAGGAAAGCCGCAAGTATTTAGAATGGCCGGAGCATGAGGACACATCAATAGACCGAGAGGTACTTCGGTACATCCTCCCAGCTATGCCAGCGATTATTTTCTCAGCATTCCAGGTTCAAATCTCACTTTTCCTCATCAGTTTCTTTGGAGACACTGCCAGCATTGCCCAGGTGGCGGCACTTGGCAAGCTCGGACAACTCTTTTCGGTGCTTATGACCTTCAATGTGGTCGTGGTTGAGCCATATGTTGCGCGATTAAGCCGTGAACGTCTTCTATCGACTTATCTAGGGTTCGTTGCATTGGCCACACTGTGCTGTGCACCGATAACCGTTGTTGCATTTGCCACGCCAAAGCTTTTTTTGTGGCTTCTCGGTCCAAAATATAAAGGCCTGCAAGATGCGGTAGGCTGGGTTGTATTTGCCTCCTGCGTTAACTACCTCGCCGGGTTGATGTGGATTATGAATCGCGCAAGGAAATGGGTTTTCTGGCGCGGGACCGTTTTCGAGATCGTTCTCCTGCTCTCAGTTCAGATTGCATTCATTGTTCTTGTAGGTGTGCGTTCAACCCAGCAAGCCGTCTTATTTACCTTCGCTTCGAGCTTCTGTTTTGCTGCCACCCACGGATATGTTGCCATTTACGGGTTTCTGAGGGGGCCGCGTTCGATTCATGTCTTCGGGTGAATCGTGCACGCCAAAGTTCAGATTTGCCGTTGATTGCCCCCGGTAAAACTGAGCTATTTGACTGTTAGTCTTCGGCAAAATCTGAAGGGAGATTTTGCTAATGAAGAAGAAGCGATTCGGTCTGGAACAGATCATAGGAGTTCTGAGGCAGGCCCAGGTTGGAGTGCATGTGGTGCTTGTGGCCCGCAAGGCCGGAATCAGCGAGCAATCATCTTATCACCCGTGAAGAACTATCAGCTTAATAACAGCCAATCATCGCGGCTAAAACCTGTCATGAAAAAAAAAGGGCTTTCACCGAGTGACGGTCGGTTGCCCGTGGCGGCTCGAAATTCTTCTGTTCACCGCTGGTCGTCATAGCGATCGGGTTGCTTAGAGGTTCCTTAAGAGACGGCCGGGAATTTGGGATATTAAAGAGTTCTGTTTTGAATTCCTAGACGTTCCAAGTTTCGTTCAATTAAGGCGGGATGGTATTCGATCCATTTGCGCACCTCTGCGGAGAGATTCCGAATCTTCTCGGAGCTGTGACGATTTCGGCGCGGAGGATCCGTCTTGAGAAACGGGCATCTAAATTCCTCGATGAGGAAGTCCCAAAGATAGTCGGCATTCTTACGAGTGTCTGGTGCCCCAACCCGCTTATGGGCAAGCTGCTCCACGTCTATTTCGTTCTCGGATATCGGAGCGCTGGTTTACTCGGTCAGGAAATCGAGGCTTCCGGTCTTAAAATGACGGCTGCACCCAAAATGATAATCTCTCGTTTATGTCGGCGAGTTTTCATAAGGGGGCCGTAGACAAGCTTCTCCCCGACGCTGTGAATTCGTTTCTCCGCGTCTTCCAAAATCGCGGCCAGTTTTAGGTGTGGGTCGGTCTCAATTTCCCGGAGCCCATCAGTTACGAGCACTTGCAATGACCATGACTAAAGGAACTGCGCAGATCAAGAGCTCGTTCTTCACGGAACTGCATAGCCAAGTAGATTGCTAGTTCCCATGCCCTCGCACTTTGGATCTTGACTCACAAAATGATCGTGGCCAGTGTAACAACTGTAGAGAGCTACGAGAGTAAGACCCTCCACGGGCTGTGAATAACCATAGCCGTCAGTACCGAGTATATGTTTGCCTTCGCATTCACTATCCGTAGAGACGAAGTAATCGGTAGAGCCGTCTTTGCAGCCATAGAAGGCCAGATTAGCACCTTGCTGGGGAGCTTCGTAAAGATGGGCGAGCGTAGAATCCATTGTGAAGCCGCCGTTAGGATCAACCCAACCTGTCGTGACTTCGTGCACCATTTTGTTTGCAAATCGATTCAGGGCCATTAACGGACTGTCCGGGAACCATTCGACTTTTCCAATGTCCCAATATTGGGGGGCGGCGGAGTTGGTGACCTCTGCAGGCGATGTATTCCAGATTGGCGGCGGATTTGATATCGAGGGGAAAATTTGAATGGCAGGATACGGACCAACATTGACGTTCCCATACTGATCTCGGAGAAGTCCTGCGAGAAAAGTTAACTCGTTCCCACTTAGATTGGTGTCGAATGTTTTCAACTGCTGCCAGTAAGTAGTTCCTGTAAGGAGTGAAGCACTCCTGATTCGATAGAGTGTAACTCCTAACTGCCCAAACTCCGCACTGCGCATTGGTCCATTGAAGACTGCATACCAATATCCTGTGCTTGAATCGTATGCCATGTCTCCCCAGCTTGCTTCCGGAGGCAGCCCGTTGGTGGTTAGCTTCCCGACGACTGTAAAATGTAGCCCGTCGGTTGAGATAGCTTCTACGTGCTGGTTCAGCGGTGGCGCGTTTGAATCTTCATAGAACATCCAAATTCCTGCCTTGTGATCGCTGTTATATATAGCAGGCTGGCCAACACCATAATTGGTTTTAGTAGTTGCAGATATGATAGGTTGAGAATACTTTTTCCAATGGATCCCATCACTCGAAAAGGCCACGCCTATGCTGTTGGCGACCCCTCCGTATCCAACATAGTACATCGCATATGAGTAAATTTGGCCATCACCCAGTGGGTTATTGAAGACTCCTTGGATAACCTTTGGGTTACAGGTAAAGACTGAGTCCCAGCTCCCAGGGGTTTCGCCCAAGACAGTGTACGGCCCGGTCATTATGTGAGTTGAGACATCAAACGATGCGTATTGTATGGTGTCGCTCGTCTGACTTGGCTTGTTTGGATTCTGTCCTTGACCGCACCACCAAAACTGTTGCAAAGTTCCGACTTGTATTGCCGAGGGTGAGTAATCGTAGACTCCCGCTCTGCCCAGAAAAGCTCCTGCAGGTGGACCGTTGAGATGTATTCCGCACCCTACGGCTGCCATACAGAGTGCGAAAAAGCTTATAGCAAAGCTACTATTTAAATATTTCAAAACAGATCTTTTAAACTGGGCAGGCCAGTCCGACGTAATCATTGACCATTTCCTTTTGGGCTTGACACCGAGCGACATGCCATTTGGATGTGACTCTCTCTTTCGCAGGGGCTGGACGTATCAACAGATCGTGATTTCGTTTCTGGCTTTCTCTTACTAGTAGATCCATTTGGGTATAAGGTCGTCGGCCACTCCGTGGCATAGCGAATTCAGCGGATAAGATTGGATAGACTCGTTGCCCAACGATCAATGATGATGTCTCTGGAAAATTGTTCATGGTATACACGATGACAATGCTGAAACATCAGTTCTCTTGCGGAGGGGCTCGCAGCAAATGCTCGAAGCTCCTTAGCCACCTCATTCCCCCGTCCACGCGATAATACCCAGCCGATCTCATGTTCTGCGATCCACTTAGCGATTGCAGAGTCAGACCTACCACAGAATAAGACTGGCCGACCAACTGCGAGAGCGCCAAAAAACTTTGAGGGCACAACTGTGCCCGTCCACTCGTCACGAAGGCTGACAATGTGAATGTCCGCACATGCTAACCGCTCTCTAAGCTTTTCTTGTGGGGCAAATGGAACAAAACGAACATTGAAATCGTCCGTCCCGACCGCACGGTATAACTCCTCTTCTCGATTGCCCCGAACGCTGAATGCAAGTTGAACATCTTCGGACCGCAAGAGGCGAACTAACTCGAGCAAATCAAGATAACTGTGTGCTCTTCCGAAATTCCCAGAGTACATTAAAGCTAAGTTGGCGCCAGAGAAAATAGATTCACGTTCTTGGACTGAAATCCTCAGCGCGGAATCTGGTTCTTCCATAGCCCAAGGTACTAATGTAAGTGTTTTAGCGGGTGAACCATAATCAGCGAGCAATTGACGCATGCATGGGCCGATATCCACGATCAAATTGCAAGCTGCATAGGAGTGTTTCAAGAATTTACAAATGAGTTTTGCTAGCCTGCTCTCTTTGCGAAGTATACCTTCCGCAAAAGCGGCCTCCGGGTACAGATCAAAACACCAGTGAACAATTTTCGTTTGGGGCTTGAAGAAACGCCAGAAGGGTGCAACAACTATACTGAGGACCGGGTCAGTTCCAACCACCAAGACATCTGGCTTGAGCTTTGGATGCAGCGCGAGAAGACTCCATCTGACAATCAACCATAAGGCGTTGAATAGCCGACCGAGAGTCGAGGCCTGCTCCAACTTTGGCCGCCAAAGCCTCTTTATTAAGATGTTTCTCCATTCATCTCTCGGGGAATATCGCCTGGATTCGTCTCGACAACCTCGATTGCAAGGGAACGCACTTACTTCCCATCCACGATCAACCAGTCCATTGCATAGCTCACTGAAATGTATGGAGCTAATCACATCGTCGGGATAAAAATATTGATAGAAAATAAAAGCTTTAGGCACTCACGTTCTCTCCGATCACCGCTGGCCATCGTTCATGATGCTCCGAATTCAATCCTCAATTAAGAGATAGGTTAAACATTCCTCTTTCTATTTGATAGTTCGGTCAGGATTTTCCATCCACTGCAATGTTAACCGAATTCCGTCTTCCAACGTAAACGGCAATGCACCTGTCACGAGCTTTATATTTTCAAGCGGCACATCTGCGGTCGGAGTGGATAGGTTGCGCAACCGAAAACTAGACAAAGGTGGCTCTGCGATTCCGCATAGCTTTGCGATGTCGCCAACATTTGCGGCAATCTTCACAACCCAAGCTGGTGCAGATAGGTTGCGTTTGCCTCGTACCTGTTCACTGATACCGTCTGCCCACTTTCGAATGGTTGTGACGTAATAGTCAGCCAGATAGAATGTTTCTCCGTTCATTTGGGCAGCAGGGCATTCCATCAGCGAGATTATCTGCTTGACAGCATTACCGACATAGCCGAATCGCTTTGGAAGATCGCATCCGGTCAAATGAAAGTACGTTCCGTTGACGACTGCGCGGAAGAAGCCGCGATAAGGCGCATCAAACCAAGGACCCCAAATCGATGTAGGCCGCACCATCGCCCACTCACAGCCAGGAGGATTGTTTCGAACCATCTCTTCACCCAATGCCTTACTTTGTCCATAGAGAGTATCGGGCGTATAGTCAGTTGTTCGTTCTCCTATTTCACCGTTTTTGTTCACAAGCTTTGAGGATATGAATAGAGCCCGACGAATGGATGGAATTGTACTTATTCCTTTGAGAACGTTCTCGACACCGGTTATATTTGCCGTATATGTTTGTAATTCCCCATCTTCAACCAGATCAGTTCTGGCAGCCAGATGCACCAGCGCATCTGGCTCGAATTCCCTCATTAACCTTTCAAGTGTGCAATCGTCCAAAATATTGCAGGTCCGATAAACATGGATGTGGGCAGGGTTTTTGGGAGGCTTGATGTCCAAACTGAGCACCGATACACCTGTTGAAGTGAGGGCCTCAACGAGATTGGTACCAATGAAGCCGCTACCGCCTGTAACGACGACCCTATTGAAGTCAGCGATGTGATGGGCCATTAAATGGATCCTCGAGTGCGATCATCTGCCTCATACCTTGAATCACGTTACAGACTGGAAGACGACGCACTCTGGCCTCCGTGAGGTTTAGCCGCGATACGTAGCTAGCCATTTAAAGCTCCTACTCTTCCGATAATTCCATCCATTAGGCCTCGCAACATATAAAAAACGCGCTTTCGTCTAGGTGGCACAAATAGTGAGAATAGAATAAATCGTGCTGCAAACGCTGGAACTTGCATTGACTTCCAAGCAGCGGGAACATAAGGTCGCAGCAACATGCGCAACGCATTTCGAAACTGATAGTAATGACGAACTGGAATGGGAACCTTTAACTTGAAGCCGAGGATGTTCGCGATTCCAACCCCAAGCGAATGCCGAAAACAGGCATTATTGACGAGGTACAGACCATACCCGTTGGATCGAGCTCGCCAACTCCAATCGAAGTCCACGAAATCGATAAATAACGACTCATCCATCATTCCAACTTGCTCGATAGTAGACATCGGAATCAATGAGCCGGAACTCATCATCAGGGGGCGGCTGATAACTTCACCATGTCCCTTGCTGATGCCGCTCAAGCTTTGGCCTTTGGAACTGATCGCTAGGGCACCGACCGCTCCGACTTTTGCTTTTGATTTGAGGAGCGTTTGGTAGCTCCCGACGAGCTTTCCTAGCATATCAGGCAACGGCCTGCTGTCATCATCTACAAAGAGGATACAATTGGCTCCGAGATCCCTAGCGAACTCAATTCCGCGGTTCTGGGCATACGCGATGCCTTTGTTCCCATGCATGGGCAAATAGTAAAGATGTTGGGAGCTAGCTAATTCAGCTAATTGATCTCGGATTTGTAAATTCGTGCTGTTGTCGCAAATTAGAATCTTTGAGGCTGGAACCAGTCCCAAGAGATTGGTGCGTAAAAACTCTACATTTGTATTGTATGCTACTACAATCGCCACTACTGAAACGGCCACGTAGGACTCTCCGGAATTCGTACCGCGCCGCAGTGCAGTTCAATGTGCAATTGCACGATCGAGGATTCGTGCAAGCGAGGCAGCCTACATAGGGAATAAATACCTGACATACGCGCAAAGACGAAGCCGAAATGATTGAAAACACTACTAGTGTAACATCCCGAAAATCATCCGCTCAACGAAGCGCTATCGCGGCGTAGAATCGAGGCATTGACCAAAAATGAGTATTTCGTTTCAGGGGAATCTGGCTCCGAATCTTTAAGCCTGAGGTCGAAGACAATGAGCGATGCGCTATACAACTCTAGGAACTTGTTGAAAAACGATTCCAGCCTCCCAAAACAGCCAATCACCAGAAACTAACGTGGCTCAGAAACTGCCTACAACACGTCGATCAGCCTCCGGTATACATTTCCGGTCACCATTTCGGAGCCCGAATCAACTGCTGCAAAGTGTTTTTCAACAAGTTCCTAGATTGAATCGTAATTCGGCTGGGAAATGCAAATTCGGATGCATGCAATGTTGGTGTCATTTCGTCAAGTGATTCAAGCGGTCGTCTGAGGCAGTTGGTGGGATCTAGTGATTCATTGTGCGCTCTCCGGTGGTAAGATTCTAAGCTCCGGAAAAAACTGCGTGTGGGACTCCGTGTTGATCAATCGTCAGAGCCATGCGCTCTCCAACAGATGAAATGAGTTTGCAATCCGTGGTTCTCGAAAATGAAGAGGTATCTTTCTCAGCTATGCTTCGTAAGTCCCACAGTGATCGGTAGAGGGGACCCCTTGTTGCTACTTACGACCATGCGGCTGCAGAGATGGCTGCTCATTTACGCGATTGCAGTATACCTATTGGTATGCTGGTGCTTATTCTTTTTGTACGTCCAACCATCATTCACTAATGAGAATAACCTTCGCATAGGCGCTGACTCACAGACTTACCTGAACATCGCTGGTTATGTGGGAAGCATTAAAGGAACAAAACAAGAGGATGTCGCATTAGTGACCCTGAGCGGTAACCTGCTCGGTCCGGTTCTAGTGGCGACTCTGACACAGTCGCTTTGGGGAATTGCACTCTTTAATACATTGCTCTTTGTGTTGAGTCTTTGGATCGCGTCTCATCTTCCCGGCGTGCGGCTCGGTCCTTTCTTTTGCTTGCTGGTTTTGAATCCGACATTGATACCCGCGTTACTTACATTGAACAAGGAGATTCTCAGTCTGGTTGGAGCGATCTTATTTGTTCGGTACGTAACTTCGGAACGAAAAACACCGCTTCAGCTTCTGTTACTCCTCGGTGTGTCATTGCTTGCTCGCTGGGAGCAGGCGGCTGTAACGGGGGTCGTATTAGTGTTAAGTAGCCCGCGCTCACCGCTCAAACATCGGCGAAAATCTGTGATAGTGGCACTTATACTCATGATCACGTTGGCGTACCCAGTTCTTGTGCGCTCCGGTATGGCGGATATTGCGGATATGATTGCGTTTGCGGGAGAGGGCAGTACGGGACCCCTACTCAATAATATCCAGGCGTCTTATGGCTTTCCACTCGTGATTATTCCCAAGGTGATGGTCAACCTATTTGGGCACCTTCTTTCACCGAGCCTCTTCATTTCAGATTTCTTCGTACAAGATCCTTCCGATATTCAGATTTATTTTGTGCTTCCACTGCACTGTCTCGCCATGTTCCTTATCGTTGTTGTTGCGGCGGTGAAAAAGAAGTTGACGCTAAAAAAGCCGACAATTTACTGGTGTGCGATTTACCAAGTCGTTACCGCCGTCTCTCCAGTGCTCCAGACTCGCTATCAATATCCGGTATACGTAATTCTTTGTCTGGAATTAAGTGGCCTTAACCTTATGACATCGACCTTCACTCAACAGGCCAGACGTTTTCATAAACGGCATTTTAGGACCGCATTAACGAATTGAGCTCCCTCGGGACGAAAGGGCTTGAGAGGGGACCAATGACACGGTGGTCGCCAGGCTGCTGCTAATGACCTGCCCCCAAATTCCGCACGCGGTGTTGTAGTAATTTAGCCCGTCTGATCGGTCCCCTTTTTCTATTACAACTCCAGAGTTAGTTTCCAGCAGTTGTTAGGCTAGACAGGTCGCGGCTAGCCGCGACCTGTCTAGCGAACTCGTATGGTGTCCTTTCTCCGAGAGACCTGTGAGGACGACTCTCATTGTATTCTTGCCTCCAGGCTTCGATGAGTTGCTTAGCCTCTGTCAGCGTCGCGAACCAGTGCACGTCCAAACACTCCGCGCGCAGTGTGCCGTTGAACGACTCCACGTATGCGTTGTCGGTCGGCTTCCCCGGCCGTGAGAAGTCGATTCGTACCTGGTTGTGATATGCCCAGAGATCCATAATCTGGCTGGTAAATTCCGTCCCATTGTCGCAGAACAACACCTTGGGTCCACCTCGCTTCGTCCGGATCTGGTTGAGAGCGCCCACGACATCCTCGCCCTTCAACCGTTGACCGACCTCGATGGCCAAGCTTTCGCGGGTAAATACGTCCAGAACTGTCAGGGCGCGGAACCGCCGGCCATCCGATAATTGATCCGCCACGAAATCAAGACTCCAGGCTTGGTTGGGTTCGGTTGGACGGAAACGTTCACGCCGATGCTGTGCCGCTCGACGCCGCTTTCGCGGAGCGTGTCGCAGCGTTAAACCCTCTTCCCGGTAGAGGCGATACACAAGCTTTTTCCCTACCTTCCAGCCTTCCCGGTTCAGCAACACCCGGATCTTTCGGTAGCCGTAACGAACACGGGTTTGAGCAATCTCGCGTATTCGCAGGCGCAGTGCTGTCCTTGGCTCCTGCATGCTTTCATAGCGAAAGGTCGAGACCGGAATTCGCGCCACACCGCACCCACGCCGCTCGCTCACCCGTTAGGTCGTATGCAAATAGCTCACTACCGGGCGGCGCTGCGAGGGCGTCACAGTTTTTTTGCCAACACGTCCTGCAGCATGGTCTTGTCCAGACTCAGTTCCGCTACCAGCCGCTTCAGACGGCTGTTCTCTTCCTGTAGTTGCTTGAACTGACGAACCTGATCGGTCTCCAGCCCCTTGTACTGCTTCTTCCAGCGATACAGCGTCTGCTCCGTGATCCCTACCTGGCGGATCAGCTCTGCCACCGGCACTCCCAATTCCGCCTGCTTCAACACGCCTACAATCTCTTCCACTGAAAAACGTTTCCTCTTCACGGCAAATCCCCTTTCCCTGGGTATTAGATTTTGCCGGAAACTCACTCTCCTTGTGTGTCAGAAATTGGGGTGCCGCTCACTAAGAAGCGTGGTTAAACTTCTTAATAATGAATGAGATAAATAAATATCGAATTCTGCAGGGATTAACAACCTGTTACATTGGTTATAATTCCGCCTTGAACCGTAAACACACAGGTTCCGACGGTCCTAATGCCAGTGAATCCTGCAGTACCGTTGAACTGAAATCCGTTGACAGCATTGAATCCACCTGACGTGGTAAATCCGCCTTGAAAAGAATAGGAGAAACCTTTCCACACAAAAAACGCATGTGCATAGGGACCTACAGAGACATCATCAAAGTAATCAGCATCGCCATCTCCTAACTGATTAAAGCCAAGCGCAGCTCCGCGAAATCCAGCAGGACTATTGATCTGATGTTTATTAACAACCTCAGAGCCCTTTGTCACTTCAAAACTTGACGCTGAAGCATCAGCAAAGACATTTACTTGATCACTTCCGCTGACTACACCATACTGCGATGTTGGACCTAGTCGAATCCCCCCAGGGCTGGCAGCGATTATGCCGATGTAGTGGCTATCTATGCCATTGTCCAATGCGTCTTCGTTGCTATTGTCCTCAAGATCTACGCTCAGAAAGGTGTTGTGCTTAGAGGGTGAATCTACTTCTAGCCCACCAGGCGCGCTCGAAGACGTATTATTTTCAGATGTACCTCCCGTAAACACCATTGAAGATGCACTTTGTAACCACCAGCCAGATGATGTCAAATATTCTGCGATCGCGTCTACAACTGTTCCCGCCGTCGTTTGTCCTAATCCTGACACTTGATCAAAGCAAAGACCATGTGCCGGCGTTGTATGTGACGAGTTGAAAATTCCTATTGTTCCTGCATCGAAGAGAGATGTATGCGGCCTATAAAAGGTATCCGCTACGGCGAACTTAGTATGTATTCCACAACCCGTCGCTCCCCAGGTAGATATATTTCTGAACTCAGACCGGAGTACCCCTTCTGCAATTACAACATCGGTCAGATTCGAATCGTCCCCGTAGACAAATAAGTCAGAAAGCAGAATTCCTTGAAGTGGCTTAGTGGCTGGCGTCGAGGTTCCTACAAATAGAGCCTGCTCGCTCGATGACCCAGTGTATTCAATTTGAGTTGTGTAGGGACCCATCCCTCTGAGAGCCACACCCTGATTATTAATGTTCCAGACCACGCGGCTTCGGATGTGTACGTTTCCGAGATTAACAACTAGATTGGCCCAGTTCCCCACAGTTACCAAGCCTCCTAATGGATCGCTAGAGCACGCCTGAGTTCCGGAGAAGTGGGTGGCGTCAACCTGGCCAATACCGCTTGAGATTGCGTATATTGCAGCCGCGCGAATCTTGGCACAAATATCGACGCCTGGAAACTGGTCCGCCTGCGGAATAGAGTTGATATAGACAAAGCTGTTATTTTCTGTATATCTGTTTTCTGTCGCGAGATGCGGCGCGTTGTTTTCTGTCGCATTCGTATTTTGCGCAGATGCTGCGAAGGAGATGAAGAAAATGAAGACCAGGACGGTTTGGATTCGTTTCATATAGACCTCGACAAGCAGTGTGTCGGTGGGAAGTGTTTTTGGACTAAGTGGCGACTGCTCTCATGAACACTGGATCGTTTGGCTCATTTGGAGACGATAGAAAGGGATCGCGACTTTGTAGTTGAAATGCGAAATGGGATCTATCGCAGCAGCCCGCTCGTAGCCGACTTCATGGACTGTCACCGAAAGGCTGAAATATCTGAATCGCACAACGCCATTGGCATTCGTTGTGGCCCGTTTGATTCGGCGGTAGAGTTAGTCTTTGTCTGTCCAAGGCTTTGATCTCCAATGTTTTGTTGGCCACAAGATGAGCCTCAGAGCCCTAGGACTGTGCATTAAACTCGAATCGACGGCTCAGGCTCGTTCTGCGCAAAAACATCAGCGAATCTACGATCAACAATCCTAGGAGCATGAGTCGGTGTCGGATCATTCTTTCTTACCACGAGCGGTACCAAAAAGTGAATTGGCAGATCATGATTTCATGGTTTTCGTCTGGGCCTGCACCTGCGTCCGTTGGGCGAAGCAATTTGCAAAAAGATCACTGCCACCAGCTTTAGTACCATCGAACCTCGCGAGCAATAACCCTTGCCGATTCCAGGTCGAGCATCTGGATCACTCGTTCAACACGCACGGGTAATAACCTAACCTAATCTTGCTCTACTCTATTTTGTTCAATAAGATCAATTCACGCTGAAGACTGTGGGTGTTGAAAAACAAAGCACGAAAGAGCCGATTTCGATGAAATCCGGATGGCAATGCGAGTTGTTTAGCGGCATAGTTTGACCATGCTGTTGTGGATGGCCATTACCGGAGGACTAACGCTCATGATGGGTCGGCACGCCCGCTCGGAGTCGCTGTTCTACTTCCGACTAGAAGATCAGGTTCCAGAGAATCATCTGTTGCGGCTGATCGATAAGCACATCGACTTCGGCTTCGTTCACGAGCGGCGGAAGGACAGCTACGGTGATACAGGTCGTTCGTCCATCGATCCAGAGCTGTTGTTGCGCATTCTGCTGATTGGCCATTTGTATGGCATCAGCAGTGAGCGCAAGCTTGTTGAGGAGCTGCGAATGCACCTGGCGTGGCGCTGGGGGCCAATGCTGTCTGCTTGATACATTAGCGTTAGGGTCCCGCTTGGGTCTTGTTGAACAAAGTCAATTTCAATCGTTCGAGCCTCTCGTTATTTTCAGGGTTCTTCTGAGCACTCGCGAACGCGGCGGTTACCAAAACCCAAAACATCGCGATAATAAATCCGGCCATCGTGGCTACCAAGACAATAAAAATCCGCTTGGGAGACGATCTACGATCGGGCGGAATTGCTGGATCGACCACCTGGATCAAGGCACCTTGCCTTGCTTCGTCGAGTTTTGCCATTTCAAATTGTTTGGCCAGGAGCTCGAAAATTGAATCGTAGTACTTTACATCGCGCAGTTTGCGGACATACTCCAATCCTGCCCCCGGAACCTGCCCCTTGGAAAGTAGGAGATCGTCCTCAGTGCCGCTCCTGTTTCCCGTCAGGTGGCTGAGTTGGGCTTGCCATCCGGCGAGTTGCTGTTCCGCCAACTGTAAGTCAGGATTGCCATCTGACGCGAAGGAGCGCATTGCGTGGATTTCGACTTCCTTCGCCGCGATCTGGGCGCGGAGGGACGTCGCGGATTCAATTAAGGCGCGAGCCTGACTATCCATTTGAATGATGCCCGTCGTCTGTTCGGTTTTCTTCAATGCTTCTTCGGCGTTGGCTAGATTGTCTTTTGCCTGGGCAAGCTGCTCTTCGAAGAAAAGCCGACGCTGCGAAGCTTCCGTTATCGCCAAGGTCCCTGACAACTTGCGGTATTCCTCGACATACGCATTCGTCATCTCCGCCGCACGCCTCGGATCGCGATCGGTGACCGATATACGAATTAAACCATCTTTGGCATTGTTCTCGATATCTGATTGGCTCTCAAAAGCCTTCCGCGCGTCGGATCGCCGCTTAGCATGGTACTCAGTCATGAGGTCGAAGCGCTGAACCATGGCATCTTCCACGGTCCGACTCTTAAACATAGCGACATACATGTCATTAGGATTTTTGATGCCAAGGCCGCTACTCGCCGCCAGAGATGCCATTGGACCGCTCAGTTGAGACATCAAGGCGGTACCCGCCGACTGGTTTTGTGGCGGCAGGATCACTGTTGTAGCGGTGAAGCGGAACGGGAGAAGCAGAGCAATGATCGCAGAGACACCAACGAACACTCCCATCGTGATGATAATGAATCTCTTTCTCCGGGTGAGCAGGATCAAAAGATCGAGAACAGAGATCTCATATTCATCGCCCGATTGAGGCGGGATGGTATTCGACTTGGGCAAGGTTTCGGTGCTGAAGGTGTTCATTGTTGATATCTTCAATTCTGAATTGCAATGACGTTAAAAGCAAACCCGCTTAATCGGTTAAGTCTAGCTGAGACAAGTGGCGAGTGTTTAGTCATCGATCTGCGTCGATTTACTCTGGGCTGTCGCTTTGCGCCTTGATCGTGCCGGCCTTAATCCCTTTTACAA
>Ga0206981_10090_pt1 | contig 27195 bp, 24 predicted proteins | sample Alteio_BWMinCont_17_FD_153312 | JGI IMG/M metagenome (GOLD analysis project Ga0206981, IMG submission 153312) | Enriched cells from forest soil in Barre Woods Harvard Forest LTER site, Petersham, Massachusetts, United States -... | ecosystem: Environmental > Terrestrial > Soil > Temperate forest >... | reverse complement strand
CCTTTAGGGTCATATCTGCGTTGCAAAACAGGCCCTTCATATGCAGGGTATCATGTTTTTGAGTATAGGTGCCCCGGCAATACTCTGTCCACTGGCCCTTGCTCGTGCAACTATCAGTCCCGGTGCTTACTTTACTATAAGAGTGAATCGCCATAAAAAAAGAATCGCAGCTGAATTTAAGGCGGTATAATGAATAGCTCACTAGCTGCTTTTGCCCGGCCACGGAGTCCTGCTGCCACTCACCCTGTAAATAGCTCTGTCCCGGTGTTTGCATATTGGGATTGAAGCTGCATGAAAAGCTGAAAGCTGAAAGCAAAAAGCTAAAAGCCAGGAGGCGAAAGGTAAATGGCGAAAGGCGAAAGGGCTTTTGCATGAAGTGTATTTTCAAGTCCCTCTCCTTTGGAGCGGGATTTAGGGTGAGGCGCAAGGATCTTATTTTAAGCTACCGATCATATCTTCCGGGCGAACCCACTGGTCGAACTGCTCATTGGTGAGCAAGCCAAGGCCCAGGGCCGCTTCGCGAAGGGAAAGGTTTTCTTTCAGCGCTTTTTTTGCAATTTTGGCAGCATTTTCATAGCCAATATGCGGGTTTAATGCGGTAACCAGCATTAATGAGTTCTCCAAATGCTTTTTAATGCCGGCGTAGTTTGGCTCAATACCTGCGGCGCAATGGTCATTAAACGAGGTACAAGCATCACCAATTAAGCGGGCCGACTGTAAAAAGTTGGCTGCCATAACTGGTTTAAACACGTTAAGCTCATAATGCCCGTTTGAGCCGCCGATAGAAATGGTTACATCGTTACCCATAACCTGTGCGGCTACCATGGTAACGGCTTCGTTTTGGGTTGGGTTAACCTTGCCAGGCATAATTGATGATCCCGGTTCATTATCCGGAATGTGGATCTCACCGATTCCTGAACGCGGGCCCGAAGCCAGCATACGGATATCATTGGCAATCTTCATTAATGAAACAGCTATCTGCTTTAACGCGCCATGGCTTTCAACAATGGCATCGTGCGCAGCAAGGGCCTCAAATTTGTTTTCGGCAGTGCGGAAAGGCAGGTTGGTAAATTTAGCAATGTATTCAGCTACCTTTACATCGTAACCTTTTGGTGTATTAATACCGGTACCAACAGCGGTGCCGCCTAATGCCAGTTCTGAAAGGTGATCAAGCGTGTTTCTTAACGCTTTTAAGCCATGATCAAGCTGCGATACATAGCCTGAAAATTCCTGGCCCAATGTTAATGGCGTAGCATCCATCAGATGTGTGCGGCCAATTTTAACCACGCTTTTAAACGCTTCAGATTTTGCTTTCAGCGTATCGCGCAGTTTTTCAATGCCGGGTATAGTTACATCAATCACCATTTTATAGGCGGCAATGTGCATAGCGGTTGGGTAGGTATCGTTTGATGATTGTGATTTATTCACATCATCATTCGGGTGGATAAAGGTTTTGCCTTCACCCAGCTTATTGCCGGCAACTACATGGGCGCGGTTTGCAATAACCTCGTTCACATTCATGTTTGATTGGGTGCCTGAGCCTGTTTGCCAGATCACCAGTGGAAATTCGCCGGATAGTTTGCCGTCAAGGATCTCGTCGCAAACCTGTGCAATCTGGTCGCGTTTTTCGGCGGGCAAAACGCCGCAATCGGTATTGGTGTAAGCGGCAGCTTTTTTAAGATAGGCAAATGCAGCAATAATTTCCTTGGGCATTGATGCCTCAGGGCCAATTTTAAAGTTATTACGTGATCTTTCGGTTTGTGCTCCCCAGTATTTATCGGCAGGTACCTGTACCTCGCCCATGGTGTCGTGTTCAGTTCTGAAACTCATGATGATAGTATGTTATGCGGGTGCAAATTTATAGTTTTATGTGGTTTAAAGCCAGTTGCTATAAAATTAATACATTACAATTCTTTTAAGCAAACATGCCCGGATACTAACCGGCAAGGGTTGTTTACTGTTTGATGCTTGTGTATATTTAGCAGACGATGCAGTTTTATATCAGCAAACAGAATTTAAATATGAAAACAATGAAACTGCTGATAAAAAAGATAATCTTATCAATTACTTTATCCTTCGTAAGCTTTACTGCAATTTGCCAGATCAGTGTTATTGAAAAAAATAACGAATTTAAGGTTTATGATAACTACAAGCTGATAGACACCCTGCATGCTACTGTTGCTCAAATTGCCGAAGTGCACCATTTGCAAAAAATAAGGCAGCTAACAAAAGATCATTACTATTATGAGTTTCCCTATGCCGGGAACCTCGGCATCAGGTTTAACAGCCTTGGCAAAGTTAAAAGTGAGGTTTATGAAGGATTGAATTGGGGCGGCAGCAAATTTTTGAAAAGTATTATTATTGACGGAGATTGTGCGGTTGAGTTATCAGCCCTTGATGTAACCGAAAAAAATGCCACCGATTACAGATACCGGGTTGTGCAAAACGATAACCAGGAACTGGTGTCCTGGACAAAGCCCTCCGTTTTTAAGTATACATCTGATAAACGCTTTAAATATGCTTATTTAGGCCAGTTTAATTATGTGCCAGGTCAGGTGTTAAAGGTGGAAATTTACAACACCAAGAATTTTAAACAGCAGGATGCTTTGTTGATAGATTGGCGAAAGGTTGAGCCGGCAGAGGTTGGCAGTTATATTCAATACATTAGTAAAAGCTTTCATCTGCCCGATAACGGTTTGCTATCAATATGGCTAAATGAAATTAAAAAGCTTCCATCTGAAAAGAAAATAAAATTTATGAGGAAAGACACGGTTGTTACTATGCCGGGTTCTTTAAACTTTATAGAAACCACCTCAATAAATGATGTAAAGTTCAGGCTTGGCGATTCGCTGCAAAATGTCTCATTTAGAATAACTAATGGTAAAAGGCTTTATAATTACCGGATCAGCCTGAAAAGGGAAGTTGACGGATATACAGACAGCATAGACTTCGGTGAGACAAACGACAAATTTGTTTTGTATAAAGAGTTTTGGAAAAATCCGGGGAAGTATAAAATTATCTTTACCCCAAAGATTCATAAGCATGGCGGTGAGCCAATAACGTTATTGCATAGCCTGGATACCAGCATCAGCTTCACCGTGTTGCCTGCTTTGGATGTTAGGCATAGTATCCCGTTACGCGCAGTAATACTAATGGCTTTTGTTTTGGCTATCATTATCGCCCTACTGTTTCTATATTATCGCAAGCGACAAAAACATTTCCTGGAAGCCGAAGCCCAACGCAGGCAGATAGCCACATTGCAGCTGCAGTCGGTACGTTCACAGCTTAATCCGCATTTTATGTTTAACGCACTGGCGGGCATTCAGAATCTGATGAATAAAAATGAAATTGAGCTCGCCAATAAATACCTGGCCCGTTTTGCCCGCATTACCCGTAGTGTGCTTGATGATGGCAATAAAGAGCTAACCGCCATTGAGCATGAAGCCGACTTGCTGAACGATTACCTGCAAATGGAACAATTGCGTTTCGGCTTTACGTTTAACATTAATGTGGATGATATTGATCAGCAAATAGAGATCCCGGCAATGCTGCTGCAACCCTTTGTTGAAAATGCGGTTAAGCATGGTGTATCAACTTTAAAAGACAAAGGATTGATAACCGTTGGCATTGCCAAAAATGATAACGATTTGATATTAAGCGTTAGTGATAATGGCAAGGGATTTAATGATAAGCAAACAACCGGGATAGGGATAAAACTTTGTAAAGAGCGGATAAAGCTGCTGAACAGCATCTATAAAAATAGCACTATCTTGCTGCATAAAAATGTGCAAAGCAACAATGGTACGCTGATAACTGTTGAACTAAAAAACTGGCTATAAAAAGAAAATGAAAGCGCTTATTGTTGATGATGAAGCCTCAAACAGGGAAAACTTGCAGCAACTGCTGCTGGTATACGCGCCTGATGTGGAAGTATGCGCCCTTGCCGAAGATGTTGATACAGGCTTGAAAGCCATAAAGCTGCACCGGCCCGAGCTTGTATTTTTGGATATTCAATTGTATGAGCAATCTGGCTTTGACCTGCTGAAACAGCTTGGCGAAATAAATTTTGAGATCATATTTGTTACGGCCTATGATCAATATGGAATACAAGCTGTAAAATTTGCTGCGCTTGATTACCTGCTGAAACCTATAGATATTGACGAGTTAACGGCAGCCATAAGCAAAGCCCGCAAAGCTATCCGGCAAAAACAAAAGAACGAACGCCTGGGCTATTTACTTGAATATTTAAAAGATGATAACCAAATAAAGCCCCGCATTGCCTTGCCACTGTTTGGCGAAACGCGTTATGTAAACATTAATGACGTTGTACGCTGTGAGGCCGATAATACGTATACACGATTTACGCTTAATGGCGGGGAGCAAATATTAGTATCAAAAACGCTAAAGGAGTATGCTGATATGTTGCTCAATTATGGTTTTTTACGGAGCCATCAGTCGCACCTGGTTAATACCGCATTTATAAAAAGCTGGCTGCGGGAAGATGGCGGTAGCTTGCTTTTAACGGATGGTGTTAAAATCCCGGTATCAAAGCTAAACCGGGAGAAGGTGAAAGATATGTTAGCGGTAAAGTTTAAATTGTAATCCTTGTCAGACTTGCGAAGTTTAACTCGGCGTTTTTTGTTTTTTAATTGCCTCGTTGAGGGCTTTGCCGTTTTAAAACTTCGCAAGTCTTTATTGAATTTAAAACCCTCTTTCGGCCCCCTTAACCCAATTATCCAGATCCGTCATTTGCTGTGCATTATCCTTCGCCCATTTAGCACTTTCGGGTGTACTTAAACTAACCAGCCTTGCAAAGGCCGGCATATTTGGCGATTGTGCCAGCTGATAAAAATAAGCCGCCAGGTACCTCCTGAAAAAATCGTTGCCGGTTTGCTTTTCAGCCAATTGGCCTGTGTTTATAAATATGGCTTTTAACTCGGCTGTTAAGAGGTCGCCGGTGGAGGGGTATCTTCTTTTGCTAAAATCAGTAACTGCTTGTGTTATGGCCTGGTTTAAGGCGCTGGTACTGGCTTCAATTGCGTTGGGTGCCATTTCGCCCGGTTCGGGTTTTAATGCGCCGCCCTGTAAAATATGTTGAATGTTGCCGTATGCTTCGGCGCTGCGGGCAGTATTGGGTTCAAGCAAGATAAAGCTGCAAAAGCCCAACAGGGCAGCAGCGCGTTTGTTTTGATGAAAGCAAACCAGGGCATACATCCTTTGAGTGCTTGCATGTTTTGGGTCGATCTTTATAGCTTCAATTGCGTTTTTCTCCGCTTCGGCGTATTGCTTATTTTTAAAATAGATCAATCCTAACAAATCGTAAGCAGCGGCGTTTAATTTGCTGTCGCTTTTAACAACCTTATTTAGATAGGGGATACCTTCTTTTCCTTTATCCGATAAAAATAAAGAATAGGCCAGCTGATAATCAGCATATAAATTGCCGGTATCCAGCTTTAGCGCCTGGTTATATTTTTCTATTGCCCTTGCATAGTTTTTTTCGTCATTTAGCTTTACGCCTTCTTTAACCAATGCGCGGGCATCTTCATTGTTTTGAGCAGATGCTTTGCTGCAAATTGTGATTATAAAAAGGCCTGTCAACAGGGATTGAAAATATTTCATAGGCTAAAATTAGGAAGTGGAATTAACTAAAAGAAAAAATATTTAAAACATTACTTTATAACTGCTGTATAATTTCTGACTTTTGCCACCGTTTACATGTGAGAATTTTACTTTATGAGATTAGTGTACAAGCCCATTATAATATTTACATCCTTCCTGTTTGTTTTAACCGCCTGCTCTTCTAAACAAAGTGATAAAAGCGCAAAGCTGCCCGGCCCTGACCCTGATGCCCCGTTTGATACCAAAGCATTTTTAGCGTACGATGCCAAAAATGCCGATAAAAAGATTGATGAGGTGATGCAGCAGCTTCATAAAACACGCGGTTTTAATGGTAATGTACTTGTTGCCAAACACGGCAAAATAATATATGAAAAAGCAATTGGCTGGGCCGATTACCTGCACCGCGACAGCCTGAAAATAAGCTCAAAATTTGAGCTGGCATCGGTAACCAAAACTTTTACCAGTACTGGAATATTAATGCTGATGGAGCAGGGGAAACTGAAGCTGGATGATGATGTAAAGAAGTTTTTTCCTGATTTTCCATATGATGGGGTTACCATCCGCCTGTTGCTTACCCACCGCTCCGGCATGATGAACTACGTTTATTTTACGGATGACCTGTACCGCAGCCAGCATCTTAACCAAAAAAAGGGGATCACCAATGCCGAGGAGATGGCTCTGATAGCCCAGTACAAACCGAGGCCGTTTAATAAGCCTAATGCCAGGTTTTTGTACAACAATTCAAACTTTATGGTGCTTGGGTCTATCATTGAGAAAGTAACCGGGCAATCATATGCTGATTTTATGCAGACGCACATCTTTAAACCCGCCAAGATGCTGAACACGGCAGTTTATTCAAAGGCAGTTTATGATAAAATTCCGGTAGATGTGGTAGGGCATGACAGGGGGCAATGGCGCTATTCGGTAGTCCAGAATTTTTTGGATGGCCCCGTTGGCGATAAAGGCATTTACAGCACAGTTGGCGATCTTTGGCTTTATGACCGCGCACTACGCGCCGGAAGGTTACTAAAACAAGCCACTATGGATTCGGCCTACGTTCCGCGTAACCCAATGGTTCACGGGCATTTTAGCTATGGCTACGGATGGCGCATTTTTGAAGCACCGGGTAAGCAGGTTATTTACCACACAGGTTGGTGGCACGGATTCAGGCATATTTATTTGCGCGATATTAAAGATGATATTACTGTTGTGCTGCTCACCAACCTTTCAAACGGCAGCCTGCTAAAGCTTGACGATCTGTTTAAGGCCGTAGGTATGCCTATAGTGCGCAAAAGCGCATACAATGGCAATGGTGATACAAGTGATGATTGATGTGCGGATTTTTGATGTGCAAATGTGCGGATGAAAAAGAAAACGATGTGCAGATTTCGGATATGTAGATGAAAAAGAAAGATGAACAACAATTTATATACCCTCATACTTGATAATTGAGCTATGATTAGGATATTTGATAATTAATAGAAATTTTAAATCCGAATAATTGCATGTTTGCCTATTTGCACATTTCTTAATCTGCACATTCGCATATCTGCACATTCGCACATTCACAAAACATGTTCGATAAACTAATGCAGGCCCAGCAAATGGCGGGCGCTATGAAGCAAAAATTAGATGCTATTACTGTAACCGGCACTGCCGAGGGCGGTAAAATTACGGTTACTGCTAATGCAAGTAAAGTTGTACAGTCGGTAACTATTGACGATGAATTGTTAAAAGAGGGCGATAAGGAGCAACTGGAAGAACTTTTAGTGATTGCCATAAACAAGGCTATGACGCAGGCCGATACCGTAAGTCAGAGCGAAATGGCTGCCATAACCAAAGATATGTTTGGCGGTATGGGCGGCCTGTTTTAGGCATTTGAATATTGAATAATGAATGCCGAACTTAGGCTATCGAAATATTTTTATTTTTACTTCATCATTCAAAGCCCGGCATTCGGTATTAATAAAACAATCCATCGATATAAAAAATAAAACCTATGAAAACTACTTTTTACGGTCAGTCAACCTTTATGATAGAAACGGGAGGAAAAAAACTGTTATTCGATCCGTTCATTACGCCAAACCCAATGGCTAAGGATATTGACATAAATAGCCTGAAACCTGATTATATATTGGTGTCTCACGGGCATGGCGACCACGTAGCCGACCTGATAGCGATCCAGAAAAGCAGCGATGCTATAATAATTTGCATTGCCGAAATTGCGAACTGGCTTGGCAAGCATGGCATAAACAATGCCCATGGTATGAACATAGGCGGCGGCTTTAATTTTGATTTTGGTCGTGTGAAAATGGTTAACGCCATACATTCAAGTACCCTGCCTGATGGCTCTCCGGGTGGCAACCCTGCCGGTTTTGTAATTTATGCTGATGGAAAAACTATTTATTACGCAGGCGATACAGCGCTAACTTATGATATGAAATTGCTGGCTGATGAAAACCTTGATTGGGCCTACCTGCCTATAGGCGATAACTATACCATGGGTGTTGATGATGCTATAAAGGCAACGGACTTTATTAACTGCAAAAATGTTATCGGGATGCATTATGATACCTTCCCGGTAATAGTGATTGATAAAGAAGAAGCCGAACAAAAATTTATAAAAGCCGGAATAAATATAAAATTACCCGGAATAGGCGAAAGCCTTGAGTTGTAATATATAGGCATTGATTTTAAAACATACATTATGAAACACTTAAACTTTAAGCATTTTTTAACCACATCATTTGTATTAGCATGCATTGTATGCTACTCAATTTGTGCAAAAGCGCAGAACGCGGCTACTGCAAAACCGGCAGCAGCGGCTGCAAAGCCACCGGTAGTTGCAGTTAAGGGTGCGGCAGACCTGGTTAACAGTTTTTTTAAGAAATACAAAGACGAAGGAACAGGCGCTGCCATTGATTATATTTTTGGCACCAATAAATATTTTACAAATACAGCAGGAATAAGCCAGCTAAAGGCAAAACTTGATTCATTACGGCAGGGGATAGGAAACTACTTAGGCAAGGACCTGATTGTTCAAAAAAACGCTTCAAACAGTTTAGTTTTTTATAGTTACCTTGTAAAACACGAGATCCAGCCGATCAGGTTTACTTTTATGTTTTACAAGCCCCAGAACGAATGGGTTTTATACCGTTTTAAGTATGATGACCAGATGGACGCCGAATTAGAGGATGCTGGAAAAATCAACAATAAACATCCATAGTATATCGGAAACATCAAGCGTAAAAGACAGTAACGGGAATACGCTGATTGACGGGGACTCGGTAACGCTGATAAAAAGTTTAAAAGTAAAAGGATCAACCACTACTTTAAAACAAGGTATCACCATAAAAAAAGATTCGCCTTACAAATAATGACGAAAAAGTAGATTGCTAGGCTGACGGTATGAGCGCAGTGCTAAAGACCTGTTTTTTGAAAAAGAAATAATATGGAAAAGGTAAAAAGTAAAAGAAGCCTGCTGGTACCGGTTGGGTTCTTTTCAATATTTATAATTGAAGGTACTATTAAACTGTATAAAGGTATTGCGGAGCATGATACTTTGCATATTGTTATGTCGGCCATTGGCATAGGGTTGAGCCTTATTGGCATTATAATGATAGCCCCTTATTTTAGGAAAGAAAAACAATTTAGAAATTAATTTTTTTAATTTATATTCGTTTTATGGTAAAAGTTAACGCTCCCGATATGCAAAAGAAGAATGCCGTTTTGCTGATCCCTTTTATTACTTTCCTGGGCTTTATAGCTATCAGTATCAATAGCCTGTTCAAAGGAATTGACCATCATGAAACCTGGCGGATAGTACTGGCCTCGGTTGGCGGTTTGGTTTTTGTAGGATTTGCAACACTTACTGCTTATCATCTTATTAAAAACAATAAAGTGGTAAAGGCTTAACTCCGCATTATGAATAAAAACGCCAAAATATATTTATACTGCTTGTATATCAGTGTGCTGGTTATTAATTTAAGTACACTTATTGGTGGAATCCGGCAACACGAGACTTGGCGAATAGTTGTTGGGGCAATAGCATTGACGCTTATATTAGTTGCAATAATTTTAACCTTAATAGGTTATAAAAGGAATAAAGGAGAACAGGTTTCCTGAAAAATGAAGTTAGCTTTGACAACTTTTTAAAAGTTGTCAAAGCTTTCTCTGCGTGAATTAATTCCCTTGGCAAAAGCTATCAAACTCCTTTATGGCATCCTTGTTCCCCAGTTGCCCTGCTTTTACAAAACATTCGCAGGCTTTTACCTTTTGCCTATAGCATTTTAAGATAAGCCCTTCATAATAAAAGCCTTTATCTGCCTTATATCCACCATCAATAGCATTGCGAAAATCACTAAATGCATGTTTTAAACTATCTATCCTAAAAAATGCAAGGCCCCGTTCATATGAAATTTGACCAAATGGCACATCAAATGCGGATTCAATAAATGGATTTGGCTTTATGTCCATCGACACAAAGTCATTCCCTTTTGTTTTAAGCGCACTATTATAGTAGGCTATAGCTTTTAACTCCTGGTGTAATCTTTTATAATTATTCCCAATATTAAAAAGCGCCAATGTGTTTTTGGGGTCCAGCTTTAATGCTGAGCTATAATCGTCAATTGCCCCGGTGTAATTACCAAGGGCAGCCCGATCAGCTCCTCGACTAAGATAGACATCTTTAAATTCAGGATAACTATCAATAGCCTTATTAAGCAGCTTAATTGCTTCTGAATATTTTTCCTTATCTTCCAGACCTCCGGCCTCTTTCAAATAATCATTTGCCGATTTAAGATCACAGCCTGTAAAAATAATTAGAATCAGAAATAGCAATTTTCTCACTTTTAAAGATATGTTAAATTGTGTTTCTTTACATAACTGGATAGGAAATTAATAGTGGAAATATTTATGTAACTTTTTAGGCTTGTTGATAACCTCTTCTTGAAAATCCCCGTAATTCTGCTCAACTTCGCAATCCAAATATTTGGATAATAGCAGGTGATTGGTGCAATCAAACCAAAAGCTGCACAATCATCTAAAATAATCGGTGTAATCAAAACAATAATCTGTGAAATCACACAACCAAAAAATAGCTGCCGAACTTTCCATTGCTGAAAAACAGGTTAGCGCTACTGTTGCCCTGCTTGACGAGGGCGCCACCGTTCCGTTTATTTCACGCTACCGTAAGGAAGTTACCGGAACTTTAGATGAGGTACAGGTAGCCGCCATCCGCGACCGTGTACAGCAATTGCGCGACCTTGATAAACGCCGGGAAGCTATCCTGAAATCGCTTACGGAAATGGGTAAACTAACGCCTGAACTGGAAACGAAAATCAACGAGGCCGAGACAATGGTGTTGCTGGAAGATATTTACTTGCCTTACCGCCCAAAACGTAAAACCCGCGCCACTACCGCCCGCGAAAAAGGTTTGCAACCGCTTGCCGATTTGCTAATGGAGCAAAAACGGATCGATCCGGAAACCGAAGCTGCCAAATATATTGATGAAGAAAAAGGTGTAAAAAGCTTTGAAGAAGCGCTGGCCGGAGCAAGGGATATTATTGCGGAATTTATTAGCGAAAATGCAGAGGTGCGCACCCGCATGCGCAGTCTGTTTATAGAAAAAGGAACCTTTCAATCAAAAGTTATTGAGGGAAAAGAGCAGGAAGGTATAAAATATAAAGATTATTTCGACTGGACAGAGCCTGTAAAATCAGCGCCATCACACCGCATCCTGGCTATGCGCCGCGGCGAGAAGGAAGAGATTTTGTGGCTGGATATAAAACCTGTAGAAGAAGAGGCAATAGCCTTGCTGGAGGGCGCTTTTGTTATAGGCAACAACCCAAGCGCCGACCAGGTAAAACAAGCCATTACCGATGGCTATAAACGCTTGCTAAAGCCATCAATGGAAACTGAGGTGCGCCTGTTCACTAAAAAACAAGCGGATGAAGAAGCTATCCGGGTTTTTGCGGAGAATGCCCGTCAGTTGTTGTTAAGTGCGCCGCTGGGCCAAAAGCGCACCATGGCCATTGATCCGGGATTCCGTACAGGCTGCAAAGTGGTTTGTTTGGATGAACAGGGAAAGTTGCTTGAATACACGGCTATCTTCCCGCACACAGGTGCGGGCCAAGCCAAAGAGGCGGAGAAAACAACCGAATTCCTTTTCAAAAAATATAATATTGAAGCTATTGCCATTGGCAACGGAACAGCCGGACGGGAAACCGAGGTGTTTGTGCGCAACCTTAACCTGCCCGGTGCGGCAATAGTGATGGTTAACGAAAGCGGGGCATCTATCTACTCGGCATCTGATGTTGCGCGGGAGGAATTCCCGGATAAGGACGTTACCGTAAGGGGCGCTGTATCTATTGGCCGCAGGCTGATGGATCCATTGGCTGAGCTGGTGAAGATCGACCCAAAATCAATTGGCGTTGGGCAATATCAGCACGATGTGGATCAAACCAAACTGCAGACCTCGCTTGACGATACCGTAATGAGCTGCGTAAACGCTGTAGGTGTTGAGTTGAATACCGCATCAAAACAAATCTTAGCTTATGTTTCCGGCTTAGGCCCGCAGCTGGCGCAAAACATTGTTGCTTACCGCGATGCCAACGGCGCCTTTAAACACCGCAATGAGCTAAAGAAGGTGCCTCGCCTTGGCGATAAGGCATTTGAGCAAGCAGCGGGCTTTCTGCGCATCCGTGATGCTAAGGATCCATTGGATACAAGCGGTGTGCACCCTGAAAGATATGCTTTGGTCGAGCAAATGGCAAAAGACCTGAAATGCGCTGTAAAAGACCTGATGAGCGATGATAAGCTGCGCAAAAGCATTCCCCTTCAAAAATATATTACGGCTGATGCAGGCTTACCAACGCTGAACGATATTATGGCCGAGCTGGCCAAACCCGGCCGCGACCCGCGTGAACAGTTTGAAGCATTTAGCTTTACAGATGGCGTAAATTCCATCAGTGATCTGAAAATTGGCATGAAGCTGCCAGGCATTGTTACCAATATAACCAACTTCGGCGCCTTTGTTGATATTGGTGTTCACCAGGATGGGTTGGTTCACTTAAGCCAAATCACCAACAGGTTTATAAAAGATGCGAACGAAGTACTAAAAGTGCAGCAAAAGGTTGAAGTAACAGTAACTGATGTGGATATTAACCGCAAGCGCATTGCTCTGTCAATGAAAGAAAACGAGCCAAAGCCTGCAGAGAGGGAAAGACGAGAACCTGCAAATCAGCAACGTAATTTTCAAAAACCGGCATTTAACAAAAAAACGGAACAGCAGCCCGAAACAGATATTGCTATTAAATTAGCTGCGTTAAAGGATAAATTCAGATAAAAAATATTTTGGAGAGAGAAAGACTTGCGAAGTTTTAAAACGGCAAAGCCCTCAACGAGGCCATTAAAAAACAATCAAAATCCGAGTTAAACTTCGCAAGTCTGAGAGGAATTTTTTGCGATCTATCTAATAATTACTATCTTGCCTGCCAACAATCCATGAGTACCAGTAAGATCATAAGCACCATTAATAATACACCGCCTGCGCTTTGCGGGTCGGCTGTGCTTCTGCTTATTATTATTACTGTCATTGCAAACCAATGGAGGGTTAACTGAGCATATTTGTAAATTTCAAATTATACAGCAGGCCCTCCAAAACGGAGGGCTTTTTTTTTGACAAATTTTTAATCATGAAAAAGCAACCAACAACATCAACACAGTACGTAATCGCCATCTATTCGGAAGACAAAAAAGGACTTTTAGGACAGGTACTGATCCTTTTTAACAAGATGAATTATGAAGTAAATGGTCTTAATGTTTCCCGCACAGACATAAGCGACATTGTATTGATCACAATTGAGGCCCTTGTTCCTGAAGCGGGGCTTGCTACCTTGCTGCGGAAGCTGGAAAAGATTGTTGAAGTATATAGAGCAAAAGCTTTCATGCCTGGAGAAACAGGGCTGGAAAAGGTTGGGTTTTTCCGTTTGTCGAAAGAGATCTTCAGCGCTTCGTTTTGGGCATTGGTGCAAAAATACGGGGCCGTGGTAAGCAGTATCAGTGAAGATGCGCTGGTGATCCGTAAGTTTGGCAGCGACAGGAATCTGCAGGAGTTTTATGGACAGTTGGATGGGCCTCACTTGCTTGGTTTTTGCAAAAGCGGATTGATAGCGGAAGAAAGCCTTTTGTCGATGGAGCATTTTGAATATGCGTAGACTACTCCAAGCCTTTATGAATGCACTGTATTATTAAGTGTTGTCATTATACAAGTAGAGACGCAATACTTTGCGTCTCTGATAAATGCTCTTTAGAGGCGCAAAGTATTGCGTCTCTATTATAAATATTTTTAAGTAAAGTTATTCCAAAGTTATCTGCCTCCTGATACTTTCTTCAAGCGATATAAAAGTTTCTGTGCGCTGAATGCCTTTTACACCCTGGATCTGTTCATTCAATACCTCGCGTAAATGCGTAGTATCATGGCATACAATTTTGGCAAAAATGCTCCATGCTCCGGTGGTATAATGCAGTTCCACTATTTCTTTTACGGTTTTTAATTGTTTAACCGCTTCGTTGTATTGCGAGCCTTTTTCCAGGAAAATGCCCAGGAATGCCGTTATATCATAACCTAATTTTTGCGGATCAACCTCTAAACTGGCGCCTTTTATAACCCCCATCTCCTCCAATTTTTTCATCCTCACGTGTATAGTTCCGCCGGAAACGATCAATTCTTTAGCGATCTCGGTGTATGGAGTGGTCGCATTCTTCATTAATATTGATAAAATCTGGATATCGAGATTATCAATTTCTAAATTTTGGGCTTTTCTGTGGGACATAAATTTGAAATTCTTTATTAATATACAAGAATAATTAAAATTCGATAAAAATAAAAATATTTCATTGAAATATTTGTAATAAATTGATAGGTCTGTTAGATTTGTAATAAGCAAATGACAAAAGCTTAGCGTTCTTTAAAAATAATAAAACATTGTTGGGTGGTGAAATTTTAGGCAGACACACCTCCTTGTCCCGGTGGCGGAGAATATGGGAAACCCGAAGCGGGCTAACCACTCTGTGAAGGTTCGATTCCTTCCCCAACAGCTTTTAAGTCCGAAGTCGAAAGTCTCAAGTCCGAAGTCCAAAAACGACTCAAGGCTAATGACTACTGACTCAAGACTTAATACAACCCTGTAGGATGGTGAAATTTTTGGCAGACACACCTCCTTGTCGCGGTGGCGAAGATCCTGGGAAACTCTTAGCAATAAGAATAACCACTTCGTGGAGGTTCGACTCCTTCTCCTACAGCTCTTCTCATAATTTAGGTTTATAATTGGTTAGCAAAGGCCCCTGCCCATCAGGGGCTTTGCTTATATATAAGCTTTTTATTTGTTGAAATGACACATAAAAAAGACCACCTCATTGCCGGGATGGTCTTTTTTATTAATTACTGAAATTTAATTACAATAGCTTAAACCCAACACTCAGCGCCCAAAGGTTTTGGCGCTGGCCAAAGTCTGAATTAATTTTGGTCAGGCCGCCTTCATAGCGCAGGTCGGCTGTAATGGCGCCGATATCAACACCCGCGCCGGCCTGGAAACCCAGCGTGCTGTTTTTATAATGGCCAAAATCAGCATAAGCATCATTTAAGCTTTGCGACAGGTTTTTACTCAATATGGAGGTGTAAACCGGTCCTGCCATTATCCTGAAATTAAGGTTTTTTCCGCCAAATGAATGGCCTATTAATACCGGAACATTCAGGTTGGTAAAATGAGCATTTCCACTTACTGAATTATCGCTTGAGTGGAAATCGCCGCCTGTCCCGCTCAAATAAAGTTCGGGCTGCAGGTAAAGATCGTTGCCAAAGCGGGCAAAGATGCCGGCCTGGTAGCCCGTACGGCTTGATGAGCTCAGGTTATCGGTGTTGATCTTTGAAAAGTTTACACCGCCCTTAATACCTAATGAGAATTGTGCTTGTGCGCTGATGCATACCGCTATCAGCAGTGTGGCACTTAATAGGATCTTTTTCATAAATTTTAATTTTAATTTAATGGTTTTGAAACCGTAGCAGGTAGTGCATAACGGCCTCATTGTTTTTCATAATTAATTTACCAAACGTTTAATTGAATAAATAATTACATTGCCTTAACAATAGCCTTGCCAAAATATTAGTGCTTGGCACGTTCTATTTTTATATTTTTGTTGAAAATTAAATTAATCATGGCTGAGATCAGTATCACCAATAAAGAGTGGGAACGTGTTAAAATTAAGATCCAACGTAAGTATAACCACCTCACAGACGAGCAGTTACAATATTCTGAGGGCCAGGAAGAGGGGCTGATAAGTAAACTGATGCAGTTGGTTAACCGCGACAGACCTTATGTACTATTTACGCTTAAGAAAGCGTTAGTGAATATAGACAATAACCGTTTGTAAAACAGCGGGGTATAAAAACTATTGTACTTTTTTGTAGCTTTATATTTTAAAATTAGGTTTAAGGATGAATAAGGGTAAAGTGATTGTGAATAAATATAAAAGACAATTGTTTTTTGCTGGCATATTGACGCTGGCTTTGTGTACATGGAGTTTTAAGGATGATCTTTTCCAGCTGTCAAAAAATCTGGATGTGTTTGCATCGGTATACAAAGAGGTTAATATTAACTACGTTGATGATATTAATTCGGCAAAAATGATAAAGACCGGCGTAGATGCTATGCTTGACGGCCTGGATCCTTACACTGAATTTGTACCAGAATCGGAAATTGAAGATTATAAGCTGCACTATGTTAGCACACAATATGGCGGGATAGGCGCCGGCATTTTTGTACGGAACGGAAAAGTGTATGTTTCTGATATATTTTCGGGTTTCCCTGCCCAAAAGGCCGACATCCGCCCCGGCGACCAGCTGGTTAAGATAAATGATATTATCCTGGATGGTAAAAATAACGACCAGGTGAGCCAGCTGCTTAAAGGTGCAAAAGGCGCTATCATAAAGTTGCTTGTTAAACGTGAAAGTGACGAAAAGCCTGTTGAAAAGGATTTGGTTCGTGACGAAATAAAACAGCCCAACGTATCTTACTCAGGTATGGTTGATGGCAATATGGGGTATATTAAACTGGATAAGTTTTTAGAAAACTCTGCCGATGAAGTTACAAATGCCCTTACTGCTATAAAAAAGAACAATCCCAACGGCATCATCCTTGATCTTCGTTCAAACGGCGGCGGCATCTTGCAGGAAGCTGTAAAAATTGTAAACCTGTTTGTGCCAAAAGATGTTGAGGTGGTATCGCAAAAGGGGAAAATAAAAGAAAAGAACTATACCTATAACACGGTAAGCGCGCCGATTGAGCCTAATTTGCCGTTGGTTGTATTGGTAAACGGACATTCGGCCTCGGCATCGGAAATTGTTGCAGGCTCGTTACAGGACCTGGATCGCGCTATAATTATTGGTCAGCGCAGCTATGGCAAAGGCCTGGTGCAGCAAACGTTTAATCTGCCTTATAACAGCCTGGTAAAAATTACCATTGCTAAGTACTACGTTCCGTCAGGCCGCTGCATCCAGGAGATTGATTACACCCACCGCAAGGATGATGGCAGCGTAGTTAAGGTTGCAGATTCATTGATCCATGAGTTTAAAACCAAAAATGGCCGCTCAGTTTATGATGGAAGCGGAATTTACCCTGATATTTTTGTTAAGCAGGAACGTTTTGCCAATGTTACCCAGGCGCTTGTAGGTAAATTATTTGTGTTTGATTTTGCCAATCGTTACCGTAATACACATACAAGCATCGACAATAGCAAAAAGTTTACTTTCACCGATGCGGATTATGCCGATTTTGTGAAATTTTTGGATGGTAAGAATTACAGCTACAATACCGCATCAGAAAAAGTATTGGCCAGCCTAAAAACAGAGGCTACTAAAGAGAAACAGTTTGGTGAGATCCAAACAGAATACGACGCTTTAAAAGCTAAAATGGCCGCCAGCAAAAAGAACGACCTGCAACTACATAAAGACGAAATAAAACAGGTGCTTGAAAACGAAATAGCCGGGCGTTTCTATTTTGAAAAAGGCCGTTATGAGGCTAATTTTAAGTACGATAAGGAGCTTGCACAAGCTGTAAAGGTGATGCAGGATAAGGATATGATGGCCCAGATACTTAAAGGCGAAGGCAATTATAAAGTGATAGGTAAACCGGTATTGGCTATGGCTGCTAAAAAAGCGGCTGCTGATACAGATACTGACGATCAATAAATGAATCTGAAACTTACGAGGTTTGGTAAACTTCGTAAGTTTTCTTCATTGCTAATGAGATTCCTTTCTCAACCAATCCGCCTGTTATACAGCAGCTTATTATCATATATTAAAAATAAACTAAACTATTCGCGGTAAATATTGTCTATCATTCAAACAATGTTATTATTATGAAACCATCATGAGCTACAAAAATAATAAACCGCTCATGGTAGCTTCATAACCACTGAAAAACAAATTAAACAATATGAAAAAGTTAATTTTTATAGCAGCAATAATACTTAGCTGCTTGTCAATCAAAATAGCCAATGCACAGGTTAGTGTAAGTTTAGGATTAAACATTGGCAGTCAGCCGGATTGGGGCCCGGTAGGGTATGACCATGCTGACTATTATTATATGCCCGATATTAACGCATATTATGATGTGCCTGCTCACCGTTATGTTTATTATGAGAATAATGTATGGGTACACCGCGCTTATTTACCCGCACGATACAGTAATTATGACAGGTATCACGGTTATAAAGCAGTAATAAATGAACGTAACCCGTGGGAACGTAACAATGTTTACAGCGCAAGATATGCCAGCTACAGGGGGCGCAGAGACCAGGCGATAATTCGTGAAAGCCATGATGATCGTTACCGTAACCATTGGCATGATAATGGAAATCATTACGGCCAACGTGGCGATCGCGGTGGAAGAGGTCATGGTGATGAAGGCGGAGATCATGGTGACAGAGGCCACGGACATGATGGTGGTGACCATGGCGATAAGGGTCATGGTGACAAAGGTCATGGACATGACCAGTAATCTAACTACAAGTTAAATGAAGAGCCCCGGCAACCGCCGGGGTTTTTTGTTTGGTTTTGCTGATGTTTGAACGGGTTATTAAAGTGACAACAACATTGCATTTTGAATCAAAAGCTTCCTGCAGAGACTAGTGTTGTGTCAATAATGAATTGACGCTTAGTCTTGAGTCGAAAGTCTAGAGTTCTAAGTCAGAAAAAGACCGAATTTGACTAAAGACTTGCGACTAAAGACTGTTGACTTAACACCCGGGCTATTCCGTCCTCAAGCTTTTTACCGGGTTACTTATTGCCGCTTTAATGGTTTGCAGCGTTATTAATATAACGGTTAATATGGTTAGCAGTAAAATTGATAACATAAACGGGTAGCCGGTAATTGATATGCGGTAGGCATAGCCATTAAGCCAGTTATGCATAATTAAATATGCCAGCGGACACGATATTATCCCCGCTATAAAAACTATCCCCAAAAACTCCTTCAAAAAAAGATTGATTATGCCAGGTATAGACGCCCCAAGCACTTTGCGGATGCCTATCTCCCTCGTCCGTTTTTGAATGCTTAATGAGATCAGGCCCAAAACGCCAAGCAATACAATAACAATTGACAGTAATCCTGCTATATAGGATGCTTTTTTTAGCTGGACCTCGGTTTGGTAAAGATGTGTTAGGGCTTCATCCACAAAATGATATTCAAAAGGTGCATCCGGCAATAAAGTACTCCATTTTTGCTGCAAGGCAGTTATACTTTTTTGAGCATCGCCGGGCTTTAGCTTAAAGGAGAAAAAACGGTAATAAACAGTGTAATTTACATTTAAAAAAGTAAGTGGTTTTATGGTTTCGTGCATCGAATCAAAATGAAAATCATTAGTTACGCCGCAAATGGTGAAGAGTGATGTTGCGCCTGCTAAATTAACCTGCTTGCCTATAGCATCATTGGGGTTTTTATAACCAAGCGCTTTTGATGCAGTTTCGTTTATAACAATTTTTGCAGAGTCGCTGGCGGTATATGAAGGGGTGAAAAATGATCCGGCCTTTAATGGGATATTATAAGTTAGCGCATATTGATTATCGGCGCTAAGCCCCTGCATGGTTACTGCCTGCTTGGGATCAGTGCCCTGGTTGTATAACTGTACCGGGCCACCATTGCCGCCATCAGGGATCTCCCATGATAAGGCCACACTACTAACCCCGGGCATCTGCGACATTTGGTAGCGAATACTTTCCATCTTTTGTACCCCCTTTTTCGACCAATCCCTTGGCAGCTGTGCATAAACAACGTAATCCTTTTTGAAGCCAAGGTCTTTGCTAAAAAACAAGTCGACCTGCTGCGAGATGATAATAGCGCTGATAAAAACCAGGGCCGCCATGCCAAACTGAAAGGTAACCAGCGTTTTGCGGAACAACACACTCTCTTTTATGGAAGCTAACTTGCCTTTTAACGAGTCGACTGATTTTAGGGCTGATAACACCAGCGCCGGGTAAATACCAGCCAGTAAACCTACAAACAGGGCGAATACAAACGGGATAAAATAAAAATACAATGGGAAGGCAAATAAGCCTGTTATATCTTTACCCAAAACATCGCTTAAATATGGGCGGCCAAAAAGATATAATGCCAGGGCTATCAGCGTTGCCATTAATACTAACAAAGTGGATTCTATTAAAAACTGCCAGATCAGTTGTTTTCTTAACCCGCCTAAAACCTTACGGATGCCCATTTCTTTCATCCGCGATGATGACCTCCCTATGCAGATGTTTACAAAGTTGATAACCGCCATCAGCAAAATAAAAAACGCAATGAGCGATAGCGTATACAGCATTTGCTTTACGCCGCTACGATAGTAAGTTTTTAGCGGTACCAGGTAAGGTGTTAGGTTATCGCTTATTTGTTGTGATGAATTTTCTTTTATTAAATGGCGTATGGGCTGTTCCAGTTGCTTTGGGGTTACGCCATTCTGTAGTTCAATGTAGCCAACCAGGTTAGCATTGTTCCAGCCCTGCATGTTACGGCCTAAAAATAAAGAGGCCTTTTCAGGCAGGAAGATGCGGTTGTTGTTTTCATTTACGTTGGTTACAGAATTTCGGGGGATGTTTTTCAATACACCTGAAATAGTAAAATCATGTTTTGAGCCTGAAAAATTTTCAATAGTAAGCGTTTGCCCAACTACATTGGTGCTGCCAAAATATTTTATAGCCAGTGGTTCAGTAATTACAGCCGAAAAAGGATCAACTAATGCAGTTGCGGCATTGCCACGCTGCAAAGCAAAACCATACATATTTAGCAGGGTGCTATCGCCTATCTGGATGCCTTCACGAAAATGTTTATCACCCTTTGATACATTGCTGGTAACACCATCCCAGTGGTAGTAATTAGCAACCAGCGTTGGATAAACCTCCTTTAAGGTTTTAGGTAGCTGCGCTATGGTACCTAACTCAAAGCCAAGATTTGGATCTTTCCACCTGCTTTGTAAAATATATTGATTATCTGCATTTTTAAGGTTGTGATTTACCTGCAGCTCACCCCAAACATAGGCGCCTATCAGCAAAGTAAATGCAATGCCTACTGAAAGGCCTAAAATGTTAATGATAGAGAACCCTTTGTTTTTCCAAAGACTCCGCCAGGCTATAATAAAGTAATTTTGCAGCATACATTGTGATTTAAGTATTGATAAACTAAAATTAGTGTATAACTGCTTAACTGTAATAACATTAACATTATTTAACAAGAGCCATCGGAATATCTTGATGAACCATAAAAAAGCCCCGGTAAACTACTCCGGGGCTAACTAAAATTAAACTATAAAACTGAACACAAAACGCCAATTGAGCTTAAAGCTAAAAGACCAAAGCATAAAGCTTTTGCTTTTATTTCCCCTTGTCGCACATCATCTTTCAGCTTTAATATAGTATATAAGTAAAATATTCTTTAACAAAACTGCCAAGCGCTTTCAGCTTTCATCTTTTTGCTTTCAGCCTTTCGCCTTTTACCTTTTCGCTTTCACCTCTCCTCATGAGCATCCCATTGAATTACCGCAATTTAAACATTTATAACAAGTACCGGAGCGGATAGTGGTATGTCCGCAGGTGTTGCAAGCAGGGGCATCGCTTTGTACGCCCATGCTCAAATCAACACTATACTGTTTTTTAATGTTGCTGTTACCACCACTTGTCACCGGCTGATAAAGATTGCTTTCATCCGTATTAACATCGCTGCCGTCCATTTGCGGGTTACCAATCACACCGTTTTGTTCCGTTATTACGTGAACAAGATCCGTACGGTTTTGATACTCGTATCCCAGCATCCGGAAAATATAATCAATAATTGATGTTGCGCTTTTTATATTGGCATGGCCAACCACCATACCTGCAGGCTCAAAGCGCGTAAAGGTGAATTTTTCTACATATTCCTCCAACGGCACACCATATTGCAAGCCAACCGAAACAGCAATGGCAAAGCAGTTCATCAGCGAGCGGAAGGTGGCACCCTCTTTGTGCATATCCACAAAGATTTCGCCCAAAGTGCCATCTTCATACTCACCGGTACGCACAAACACTGTTTGCCCGTCAATACTTGCTTTTTGCGTATAACCCCTGCGTTTAAACGGCAGGCTCTTTTTTTGCACCACCCTTGAGAGCTGGCGCATAAAGTTGGTATCTTTTGATTTTTCCATTATGGCCATAGCAGCTTCTATCACCTGTTCACTGGTTAAATCGCTCAGCTTCACGTTGGCAGCCTCGCCTAAAACCTCTTCAACGGTATCCAGCTTTTCATCACTTACTGCTTCTTTTTCCTCTTTGGTATCTGATTTAGTTGATAGAGGTTGCGATAATTTACAGCCATCGCGATAAAGGGCATTGGCCTTTAAACCTAATTTCCATGATAGCTCGTAACAATCTTTTATCTCATCAACATTAGCCTCGTTGGGCAGGTTGATGGTTTTTGAAATGGCTCCTGAAAGGAACGGTTGTGCCGCCGCCATCATTTTTATATGCCCGTGCGAGTGGATATATCGCTCGCCTTTTGCACCGCATTTGTTTGCACAATCAAATATAGGATAATGCTCTGTTTTTAAATAAGGTGCACCCTCAATGGTCATAGTGCCGCAGATGTATTCATTAGCTTCGGCAATTTCTTTGCGACTAAAGCCTAATGCTCTTAATACGTTAAAATCAGGTGCGTTGTACTGTTCAGGCTTAAAACCAAGGCGTTTAAAGCAATCTTCACCCATCGTCCATATATTAAATGCGAAGCCGATCTCAAAAGCAGCCATCAGGCCTTTATCCAGTTTCTCCAGTTCTTCATCAGTAAAGCCTTTGGCTTTTAATGTTTCGATATTAATATGCGGAGCGCCCTTTAACGTGGCTGCGCCTTTTGCATAATTTACAATGGCGGTAACCTCGTGTTCGGCATAGCCCAAATTGCTCAAAGCTTCGGGCACTGCCTGGTTAATGATCTTGAAGTAACCACCACCGGATAGTTTTTTAAATTTTACCAATGCAAAATCTGGCTCAATACCGGTAGTGTCGCAATCCATTACTAAGCCTATTGTTCCTGTTGGGGCAATAACAGTAGTTTGCGCATTGCGATAACCATATTGCTCGCCCATTTCAACAGCCTTGTCCCAGGCGTTACAGGCGGCGGACAAAAGATAATCGGGGCAATCAGCCTGCTCAATTCCCGGAGGAGCAATCTCCAGGCCTTCGTAATTGCCTGTAGAGTTATAGGCCGCATAGCGGTGGTTGCGCATTACACGCAGCATATGTTCTTTATTGTCGTTATAGTGACTGAACGTGCCCAGCTCTCTCGCCATTTCGGCTGAGGTTGCATAGGCTGTACCCGTCATAATAGCGGTGATTGCGCCGCCAATGGCGCGGGCCTTGTTGCTATCGTAAGGAATCCCGTTTACCATTAATGCCGAACCAAGGTTGGCATAGCCCAGGCCAAGGGTACGGTAATCATACGATAATTGTGCAACTTCTTTTGACGGGAACTGCGCCATCAGTACCGAGATTTCTAATACGATGGTCCAGATGCGGCAAGCATGCTCAAACCCTTTTACATCAAAAACGCGTGTTTTGGCATCAAAAAAATGTGCCAGGTTGATGGATGCCAGGTTACAGGCGGTATTATCCAAAAACATATATTCCGAACATGGGTTGGATGCATTGATCCTTCCGCCTTCGGGACAAGTATGCCATTCGTTTATCGTACTATCGAACTGTACACCCGGATCGGCGCAAGCCCATGCTGCAAAGGCAATATCGTCCCATAATTTTTGCGATGAGATTGATTTAATTGCTTTGCCTGTCATCCTGCTAGTTAAATCCCAGGGCTTGCCATCTTTTAAAGCTTTAAAAAAGCCGTTAGGAATGCGCACCGAGTTATTTGAGTTTTGCCCGGACACCGTTTTATAAGCCTCGCCTTCATAATCAGACGAATATCCGGCAGCAATCAATACAGCTACTTTCTTTTCTTCTTCAACCTTCCAGTTTACAAAGCCTTCTATTTCGGGATGATCCAGGTCCAGGCAAACCATTTTAGCAGCCCGGCGGGTAGTTCCGCCTGATTTAATGGCACCGGCAGCCCTGTCGCCTATCTTTAAGAACGACATTAGTCCTGATGAATAACCACCACCCGAAAGCTTTTCATTATCACCCCTGATCTTTGAATAATTGGTGCCAACACCCGATCCGTATTTAAAGATCCTTGCTTCACGGACCCACAGGTCCATAATGCCGCCCTCATTTACCAGGTCGTCATCTACAGAAAGAATAAAGCAGGCATGTGGCTGCGGGCGTTCATAGGCAGAGGTTGATTTGCTCAGTTCTTCCGTTATTGGGTCAACATAATAATGCCCCTGTGGTTTTCCGGTTATACCGTACGAGTTATGCAGCCCCGTATTGAACCATTGCGGCGAGTTTGGTGCTGCCAGCTGGCCTGTAATGGTGTAAACTATTTCATCGTAAAAAATCTCAGCATCAGCGGGGGTGGCAAAATAGCCGTAGCGTACGCCCCATTCTTTCCAGCATTTGGCCATGCGGTTGGCAACCTGTTTAATGCTTTTTTCAGATCCCGTGGTGCCGTCAGGTAATGGTACACCGGCCTTTCGAAAATATTTTTGCGCCAATATATCAGTAGCAACCTGGCTCCATGTTGCAGGCACTTCTACATCGTTCATTTCAAATACGGCGTCGCCTGATGGATTACGGATTACCGAGGAACGCTTTTCATATTTAAACAGGTCAAAAACGCTGATCCCTTCTTTAGTGAAATGCCTTTCAACTTTTAATCCTTTGTTGTTTTCGGTGGTTGTTTTTTTGTAGATGTCGTCTCCCATATCAGTACGTGTGTAGTAAGCAGAATAGCCGTTTAAAAAACTTAAAGGGTTTTACGTAAAGCTACATATACATGGCAATGGAATTCAATTCAGAGTTTTCCACACAGTGTGAACAAGGGCCTCTCTACAGCGTAATTAATGCCAAATAGTTAGTTCACAGTATATTAATTGTGTTGAAAAGTGTTTTTTAGCAACGACAGGGGCGAATGGCATTCTCCCAAAAACTTATTCAAATAGCAGGGTAAAAAGCTGGTAAAATTCATAAAATAATATGTGGAGGTAAGTCAAATTAGCCCGCCTTGTACAAATCATTAAAATTGTAGAATTTAGTAGATCATAACACTAACATATTAAATATGAAAAAGCTATTATTTATTGCATCATTCATCATAATAGGTTTTGGCGTAAAAGCACAAACCGCCGCCGCCCCCGTTAAACTAACCGACACCGCTAAACTATATCACCCCGAAGCCGATGCCAAAGCTGATATTGTAAATGCGGTAAAAAAGGCATCTGCCGAACATAAAAATGTATTACTGCAAATTGGCGGTAACTGGTGTATCTGGTGCATTCGTTTTAACGACCTGGTTACCCGTGATCCTGACCTTAATAAATATGTGCGCGATAATTATGTTATTGTACACGTAAATTACAGCAAAGAAAACACGAACGATAAGGTGCTGGCCGAACTTGGCTATCCGCAGCGTTTTGGTTTCCCGGTGTTTGTTGTGCTTGATGATAAAGGAAACAGGCTTAATACCGAAAACTCAAGCTACCTTGAAGAAGGCAAGGGACACAGCAAAGAAAAAGTGATGGGATTTTTTAAAGATTGGTCGCCGGCAGCAATTGACCCGAAGAGTTACGATAAAGCCAAATAACTTATTGACCCTTGACCCATCCCCACGGCTCGTTTCCTTGCAGCTCGCCACAGGACAGGAAGCCCGCATGTATAGCGCAGACTTAGCGGGTGGGGTGCTGATCAGACCAGTTGGCGGACAGCATGACTTACCCTTTTTATTTTTTCGAACCAATTGGTATAATATATTTACAAAAACATAATACTAATTAAACCTTGGCTTCGTTATTGTAGTCCTAATTAATGTATAACAAAAAAGTTACAATATGAAAACTTTAAGAATTTGCTGGGATTATTACTTCGCCAACTTAAATAAGTTACGGGTTAAGGCCTGCCAGGCGGAGGTTTATTAATTTAGGTTGTAAAAAAGTTGTAAGGGTTGTAAATGTTGCAAGGGTTGCAGAAGTTAAACCTTTACATTAATTAAGAAGGGTTTAATAATTGAGGTGTTTGATCACAATTATTAAACCCTTTATTATTTATAAAAGCCGCTCAGTTAACCTTTACAACTTTTAAAACATTTACAACCCTTACAACTTTACTCAATAACAGTAACCTTAAGCATATTGGTTTTGGCCTTTTTTGAAATAGGCACCGAAGCTGTATTAATTACCACCTCGCCTGCTTGTACAAGGTTTGCAGCTTTAAGTATACCGTTTACATCGCTAATAGTTTGGTCGGTACTTTCTTCACGGTCATAATAAAAAGTACGTACCCCCCAAAGCAAGCTTAATGCATTTAAAAGGTGTTTGTTGGCTGTAAATATATACGTGCCTGCTTTTGGCCTGTAGCTTGATATTTCAAAGGCTGTATAGCCTGACGTTGTCATTGATACAATACCCACGGCATTTGTATGCTCAGCCAAATAAACAGCCGATCCGCAAACGGCATCGCTCAGGTAATCTACAGATTTAGTATCGGTATTAGCTTCTTTATTTGCGTTGAACGGATAGCCGAGGTCTTCAACATTGCGGATAATTTTCGCCATTGTTTCAATAACTATCACCGGGAACTCACCAACTGATGTTTCGCCGCTAAGCATCACTGCGTCAGCGCCGTCAAGTACAGAGTTGGCAACGTCATTCACCTCGGCGCGGGTTGGGCGCGGGGTTGTGATCATTGATTCAAGCATCTGGGTAGCTACAATTACAGGCTTTGATGCTTCGCGACATTTGCGGGCAATCATTTTTTGTAAAAGAGGAACTTCTTCCAGTGGCATTTCAACACCAAGATCGCCACGGGCAACCATTACGCCATCAGTAGCTGCAATTATTTCGTCAATATTATCTATGGCTTCAGGCTTTTCAACCTTGGCAATTACTTTGGCA
>Ga0206981_10089_pt1 | contig 27293 bp, 19 predicted proteins | sample Alteio_BWMinCont_17_FD_153312 | JGI IMG/M metagenome (GOLD analysis project Ga0206981, IMG submission 153312) | Enriched cells from forest soil in Barre Woods Harvard Forest LTER site, Petersham, Massachusetts, United States -... | ecosystem: Environmental > Terrestrial > Soil > Temperate forest >... | reverse complement strand
AATCGTGACACTTTTCACGACCAAACTTATGAGCTCGTCGTTTCTAGCTTACTACCGGTGTCCAGAAGAGTTTGCAAAGTTCAGCCATGCCCAGGAGCTTGGCCAAACGCCAGGGTATTTTCATTTCGGAAAACAAATCACGTGTTACGGACGCAGTGCGGCTCCAGCGGCGCGACGGCCGAACGGCGATCTACTCGATGTCATGCCGCTTATTCAACCGCGCGAAGATGAAATCGTGCTGCCGTTTGACATCGACGAAATTCTTGAGAATCTCCGGAAAGAGAGATATGTCGCCGCGGAGGAAACCCTTTCGTTCGCGCGACAGTTAGTCAGACGAACGTATTACGTATCGCGGCCATTCCTTTCTGTTGGAATTCGCAAGCATTTCCAGCGATTTCATTTGCGGGAACGAAGAAATATTGCGTTCCCCGCCTGGCCTATCGATAAGACGATTGACAATGTCTGCGCGGAGCTGATGTCTTTGTCCGTGCGGACAAACGGCAATCGGAGAATCCCCTTCGTCTGGTTCTGGCCGAACGAGTACAAGGCTTGCGTCATTGTGACGCACGACGTTGAGCAGGAGGCAGGCAGGGCTTTTTGCGGCGGCCTGATGGAGTTGGACGAACGTTACGGCATCAAGAGTTCATTCCAGGTGATCCCCGAAGAACGTTATTCGGTTTCAGATGCATTTCTGGATGGAATTCGCGCGCGCGGATTTGAATTGAATGTCCATGATTTGAACCACGATGGACATTTATTCGATAACCACAGGTTATTTTTGGAACGAGCGAACAAAATTAATGAGTATGCCAGAAAGTGGCGCACCGAAGGTTTCCGCACTGGCGGAATGTACCGGAATGCCGAATGGACCGATGCATTTCAGTTCGACTACGACATGTCATTTCCCAATGCCGCGCATTTGGAGCCGCAAAGGGGCGGATGTTGCACGGTCATGCCGTATTTCGCCGGCAGGCTGGTCGAACTCCCGCTAACCACCACGCAGGACTATTCCCTATTTCATATCCTAGGAAAGTATTCGCTCGACCTCTGGAAAGAAGAACTGAACTCCATTGTTGCGAGTAGCGGACTGGCTGCGTTCATTGTGCATCCGGATTATGTAATCGAACGCCGGGCGCGCCTCGTCTATGAAAATCTCCTGGCCTTGCTTTCGGAACGTTGCGAATCGGCGAACCTCTGGCAGGCATTGCCGCGAGACGTGGCGCGCTGGTGGAGGGAGAGACACCTGATGAGCGTCGAACGTTCCGGCAACACGTGGAAAGTGGTGGGTCCGGGTTCGGAGCGGGCGCGACTTGCCTACGCACAGATTGAAGACGGGCGCTTGACTTATCACGTTGAGAACTCTCCCTGCCGGGAAATCATCGCCTGAGTCCAACAACGAATCATCGTGTTCGTCGGGATTTCTCAGTGTGCTGCGGCGGGGAGTTCCGCGAAGATGGAGTGCAGTTGTATGCGCCAGTCCGGCAATTGCAGGGAAAAGGCGCGCTTTAAGCGGGCGTTCGAGAGGACCGAGTAAGCTGGACGCTGGGCGGCTGTGGGATATTCATCGGTGGCGATAGGGATGACGCCGCGAGCGATTAGCGGCAAGCCACCCGTGGCCGCTGAAATCCACGAGCCGGCGTGCGGGGCGTGTGCGGCTTCTTCCAAAATGGCCTTGGCAAAATCGGACCAACTCGATTCACCACCGGCAGTCATGTGATAAATGCCGCTCAGGTCCGCCAATGAGAACGGGCCGCCTCGACGGTCACAAATTTGAGTGAGGATATTTGTGGTGGCATCGGCAATTTCGCCGCTTAGAGTTGGGGATCCGATTTGGTCGCAAACAATTCTCAATTCCTCGCGTTGCGTGGCGAGCCGCAGAATTGTGAGGAGAAAATTGCGGCCTTCGGTTGCGTAGACCCGCGCGGTGCGAAAAATCAGGTACGCCGCACCCGAAGCTTGTATTTTGCGTTCCCCTTCTAACTTCGTCCTTCCGTACACATTCCGCGGGTTCGGCGGATCGTCCTCATCGTAAGGTACGTTTTTAAACCCATCGAACACGTAGTCCGTTGAAAAATGAATCAGTGAAGCTCCGATTTTTCTCGCTTCTTCCGCAATAATACCCGGAGCATCCGCGTTAATGGCCCGCGCAACGGATTCCTCCGATTCGGCACTGTCCACTGCGGTATATGCAGTCGAATTAATAATAAATTCGGGATGGGATGCGCGGATCGCGCGGCGAATTTCTTCCGGCTGGGTTAGATCCAGCTGCTGCCGGCCCAAGGACGTGACCTCTCCCACGCGCGGCAATGTCCGGTTCAATGCCCGGCCGACTTGCCCGTTCGTCCCGATCAGGAGGATGGCGGGCTTCATTTCGTGGAATATTGCGGAAGGAATTCCCGGGGTATCTCGGCCAGGGTGGAATATTTGGCGTCTTTCTCGGAGATCAGTGGATTCCCGATCCCCCAGGAGATGGCCAAGCCAGGATCATTCCAGATGATTCCGTGCTCGCTCCCAGGATCGTAAAAGTCGCTGCACTTATATAGAAATTGAACCGTGCCGGACAAGGCCACGAAGCCATGCGCAAATCCCCGTGGAATATAGATTTGATTTTGTCGCTCGGCTGAAAGCAGTACGCTTGCCCATTTTCCGAAGGCCGGCGAACCGATTCGTATATCCACAGCAACGTCCAACACTTCGCCTTCCACGACGCGACAAAGCTTGGCCTGTGGGTGCCGCAGCTGAAAATGGAGCCCGCGCAGCGTCCCTTTTTCAGAACGCGAGTGGTTGTCCTGCACAAAAACATCGGGCAGACCGAGGTCGGAAAATTTCTGGTGGTTATAAGTCTCCAGAAAAAAGCCACGCGCGTCGCGGAATACCTTCGGCTGGAGTTCCCACACGTCCGGAAGTGTAGTGTTCAATTTTTGCAAGCGAGTCAATTCCTATCCGGTTGCCCACCCGGAGATTTGCAATTCGGTTTCAACGAGGAGGCTTAGGCCCAGAGGAAGACAAAGCGTTCAGGGAGGAGTCGCGATTCTCATAATACTTTTCATAGTAGGAGAGATATTCTCCGTCGCGGACTCCCGCCATCCACTTCGCGCTGGCCTTGTACCAATCGATTGTCTTCCGTAAACCTTCCTCAAGGGGTACCGCCGGTTTCCAGCCAAGATCTTTTTCCATTTTATCGCAGCGCAGGGCGTATCGCCGGTCGTGCCCCGGGCGATCTTTAACATAGGTAAGGAGAGTTTCCGGTTTGCCGATCAGGCGCAGCAGAGTACGTACGATCGTCAGATTCTCCTCTACATCAAGCCCGCCGATGTTGTAGACCTCGCCGATGCGGCCACGTTCCAGAACCGCCAAAATTCCGCGGCAGTTATCTTCGACATGCAACCAATCCCGCTGTTGCTTTCCGTCGCCGTAGATGGGAAGGGGCTTGTCGTCACAAATATTCGTAATCATTAAAGGAAGAAATTTCTCGGGAAATTGATATGCCCCGTAATTATTGGACGAACGCGTGATCAGACCCGGAAATCCGTAGGTGCGCACGTAGGAAAGAACCAGCAGATCGGATGCGGCCTTGGAGGCCGAATAGGGACTACTCGGTTGCAGAGGTGAATTCTCAGTTGCAAAAGCGTCAGGAGCCATGTCGCCATAGACTTCGTCGGTCGAGATATGAACAAACCGCTCGATGTGCAGCTTCCTGGCCAATTGCAGCATCACGAATGTTCCGCTCACATTGGTTTCAATGACCGGAGCGGGCTCGTAAATGCTCCGGTCTACGTGCGACTCAGCCGCAAAGTGGACCACAGCATCGCAGCCGCGCATCGCTTCGTCGACTGCAGTAGCATCGCAGATGCTGCCCTTTACAAATGAATAATTCGGATGCCCCGCAACCGATTCCAGATTTGCCAGGTTGCCGGCGTACGTTAATTTGTCGAAGTTGACGATCTTATAATTCTTCTTGAGCGACAAGACATGCCGGATGAAGTTGGAACCGATAAATCCGGCGCCACCGGTTATAAAGAGTTTCATCGGAACATTCCCTTTGGCGCCATACTTTCCGCCTCACGATCCTGTGAAAGGAGCAATACGGAGTGCCGTTCATCCCTTGGTGCTAACTTGATGGCCGGGATGCGCAACCAGTGAGTCCACCAGTCCAATGTAAATATCCTTATTTCGTTCCCAGGAATAAGCTTCGATGAATTCATGTGCGTTCAGGACCAACTCCTGCCGCAATGTCGGATTGTCGATTAGCAGCAGCATCGCTTCGGCCAGGCTCTGCTCGTCGTTGGCTTTAAAAAACTTTACCACGGAATCATTAAAGTAGTACCGATCGATCGCCGTCTCGGGCACAATGACGGGCACATCCACGGACATGAACTCGAAAATTTTGGTGCTGAACGCTTCATTGCCAAAACCATCGCTCCGCTTGGAAACAATCCCCAAGTCGGAGTTTTCCATAATCACCGCGATCTCCTGAAGCGTCCGGCCACCCTTTAGAAACACGCGCTCCTGCAGATTCAGTTCCGCAACCAAAGTCTTCAGGAATTCGGCTTGATCGCCGCCGCCATAAATGTGGAATTCGGCGTTCGGGCTTTTATCCGCGATGAGCGCAAAGGCGCGAATCGCCAGGTCCAATCCCTGGTGATAGCTGAGAGTCCCAGGATACACCATGACAAACTTGCGGTCGTTCCGGGTGCGACCCCGCAAGTGAAAAATATCGTTGTCGGGGAAATTCAGGATGACCGTGCAATCGGCGCTCTTCACGGATCTTTCGTGAAGACGTTTCAGCCAGATATGATTCGCGGCGATGACGTGGTCGGCGAAGGAGGCGGACATTCGCTCCACGGCGACAAGCAACTTGAAGGTCAGCGAATCCGGAGACGCGTTGAACTTGCTCAGGTAAAACTCCGGCACCAGGTCATGAATGTCCAAAATGACTTTCGATCCCGTGAGTTTCGGAATGATGGCGGCGAAGACTTCGAAATCCGGAACGGAGTGGACGTGAATCAGATCGTAGCGCTCCTGCGATTGTTTCCAGCCCAAAAAAACGAGCGAGCGCAGGAAAAATAAAAGAAGTCTCCCGAGATACGTGAATTTACCCTTCTCATTGACAACGCGGCTTTGGATCCGGTAGACATGGACTCCGCCAACAATTTCCTCCGACGACTGTCCCTCCATGCGTAGCGCCACAACATCGACACAATCCCCGCGCTTCGCAAGGGTTTCCGCATATCTGCGAACACGGTTGTCTTGCTCATAAAACGTGTAGGCAAGCATGCACACTTTCATCAGCGATGTCCCGGAGGAGCACTGGAAGGTTTCCGACCTGAATACAACCAGATCGCGCAGCGGAATTTAAATATTCCGATGATGCAATGCTTCAACTTCGTATCCCCCGATAAATTAACTCGTGTCAACGAATCTGCAACTACTGTCTTACCAGTTCCGCACATCGCGCACAACCAGCGACTATTAACGTCCGCATACCAAAACACTTCAGATACCTCATACGATGTTGACCACGCAATCGAACAACGAATAAGGGAACGATATTCTTTCCCTGGACGATGAGCTTTCCGCGAGAGGTTCTGTTGCAAGAGAAACTGTCATGGTCACGCGAAATGGTAAGTTGCTTCGGCTGCGCTTTGCAAAATATTTCGCTGGAGGGAGTGCTCGAGATATTGGTTGTATCAATCCTGAGGCAGGATTTTTAGGCTCCGAAGAAAGTCAAAAGGTAAGAATAGTCGTTTTCTCCTTCAAATTCAACCGATTGGAAGCCCATCGGCAAAAATATAGGTAGTCCGCCTGCAGGGCACGGAGACAGAGGTTTGAGTTAGACGAACCGTTGCTCGCACAAACTTGAAAAGTGCGCTAGATTTTGCGTACAGCTTCGCGGGCCCCGCTGGGCCGAAATTTCCAGGCCAATGAAAATGGCCGATGGATGCCCGGTTTACGGGCTGATTGGCTCTCTACCCAAGGAAAACCCGATCGCTATTGTGCAGCATATCTTGAAAATTGAAAAGCATCCGCTAGTGCAGAATACGACACATCGTCTCAAGCGCTCGAAGATACGCCGTTGCTGGCGGTTGCGCGTCGGAACTCCATAATTCATCTGCGGCCGAACAAAAGCCCGCTATGGTTGATAAGGCGCCCATCAGCCAGCGGTTCCTATCCGAACAAATGTGTGTGAGACTGTTGAACCAGACGCGTTCTGTCGATCTGTTGCGAGAAGGGCTGGCTTATGCGCATGTGTACCGCGAACGTGCCTGGCGAGTCGTCTCCGGTTTTCGATCCCGCCCTAACGCGCTCACTCGTGGGCCGAGTACAGGTAGCAGTACTGTTCGTTATCTGTACGCTGAGCCAGTAGCTCCCTTCGGAAGCCGGGGGCTAGTCTGTATTGCGAGGGGCGGCTCTGATTTTCAAGTACTATAATGTCCAGTGGTGTACGACCCAAAGGAATCTGTGCCATACTCAGCGAGGCACTATAAAACTATGAATCGCAAACAGTTGCTTCTATTATCCATTATTTTTTCGCTGATGATTCCAAGCGTTTCGCACGCGCAGGCGTGGTCCGGGATCTTGAACCCTGCTCGCGCAATTGATTGGTCGACGGTGGGCATTCCCGGCGGAATCCCCGCGCGTACAACGGCATGTGCGACGCTGAACGCCGCGACGTATGGGAACGGCTCCGCGGATTCTACCGGCGCAATCAACAGCGCTTTGCGTAGCTGCGCGTCCGGGCAGTACGTCTCATTATCCACAGGGACGTTTCTGATCAGCGGAAATGTGCAGGTACCTAGCAACGTGACCCTTCGAGGGGCGGGGGCGAATCAAACGATATTGCAGGCCCACAGTAGTTCGGGCGCGGTGGTTTCATTGGGCAGTGGCTCCGTGTCCTTTGGTCAATCGAATGCCATTGCCGTCACTGGGGGAACATCCGCGGGCTCGATGAGCATCACGCTGGCCAGCACCTCGGGAGTGAGCGTTGGAAGCTACCTCGTGATCGACCAGCTGAATGATGGAGTGATCGTATCGAGCGCGGGAAGCGAAGGAAGTTGCACTTGGTGCGATAATGGCCAAGGTGGAACCAGAGTGCAAGGGCAAATTGTTGAGGTGAAATCCGTCAGCGGCGCGACTGTCGGCATTACTCCTGCACTCTACGTGTCCTATACGCGCACTCCCCATGCAACTCCGTTTACAGCGACGAAATACGCCGGTGTAGAGAGCCTTCAGGTTTATGCCAACAACACGGGCGCTACCACAAATTTTGCCATGTCGTTATGCGCGTATTGCTGGATTAGCGGCGTCGAGGGGAACTACACGGATGGCGATCACGTCGAAATAGATTTTTCTTACCACAGCGAAGTCATTAACAGCTATTTCTCTAACGCATATAAACATACCCCCGGCACTACTGATTCCGACCTGGCGCTCAGGAATAAATCGACGGGAATGTTAGTGCAAAATAATATTTTTGAGCGATTGCATCTTTCGGCGACGATGGAATGGGGGCCGGCAGGGAACGTCATTGCTTATAACTATATGTTTGGAAATTTCGATGCGAACTCCCCCAACGTGATGATGTCGAACTTGAATACTCACGGTGCGCATCCGCAGTTCAACCTGTGGGAGGGCAACACCGTTACGCAGATTCACCCGGATTCGATTTGGGGTTCAACTGGGACTCTGACGACCTTCCGAAACTGGGCCACAGGTGCAACGAAGATCTGTAATCCACTGACTGGGAGAGGAACGGTGACTTGTTCTCCGATGGGAGCGCAAGGCGCATCAGGTGTCAATGGCTGGTACTCGGTTCAAGCCGTCCGCGCCATGGACTTTGATTTCCTCGTAAGTAATTCCAATATGGTCGGAGACGTGATCGGTTCGTCCACAATGGCTGAACTGACCTATTACAACGATGGCTCAAGGCTTTTGACGCAGGTGCCGCTGGTTGTGGCGGTCTGCGGTCCGTCTCCTTGCGGTTCCGGCAGCAGAGGCTATGATACGACCGCAAATGGCTACACGCTGGGGTATGGGGAGGCATCTGATAGCGGAGGCGGGACTTACGATAGCCTGACGCCCTTCAGCACGGTGTTCCAGCATGGCGAATTCAATCTGATAACCGGACTCCTTTCGTTGCTGCCGGGCATCACGCAGACGTTTCCCGCTTCATTTTACCTGACTTCAAAACCCGCCTGGTTTGGTAGCATGCCATTTCCAGCCATCGGCCCGGATGTGACCGGCGGAGCGTTTGTAAGCGGTCACGCAAATAACATCCCCGCAAAAGCGTGTTATGAAGGAGTGATGGGCGGTTCGGATAGCGGAGGCAGCCCGTTACCTTTTAATGCCGATGCCTGCTACGGTAGCTCGCAATCCTCCACCGTCGTCCCAGCCCCACCAACAGGCATAACTGTAATTGTCCACTAGGAAGCTGATCGCATGTGCCGACAACCTAAGCTGGGCCGAGCCATCTGTAGACGCACCGCCTGATCGGCTTATTCGATTGGATGACCAGGTTGTTAATCCGCGAGATGGGATTGCCGGCCGCTTCGTTAGGCATCTTGACCATGCTCATGAATTCCAAACCATGATTCTTTTCCAAAAAGGTTTGAGTATATCTGCCACTTCTTAGCGGATACTCGCTCCCGCTTAGAAGAACCAAGTAGTCGTGAGGCTTCTCTAACGCCGGTTGCATCTGCAGAAGCATCGCTTGGACCCCGGAGAATTCGGCCCAAAACACGGGTATGGGCTTTTCGCTAAAGAAAATATTCTCTCCAGCGACCCCGGAGGAATCTTTAATGTTGCTCTTCTGGTCTATGTGAATGAAGAACGCGCAATCTTCGGATGAAAGCTGCTTATTGTTCTCTTAAGAAGTTCTGCATTCTTGTAGGCAATCATAAGGTAGGCTATCTTCATGTGTAGATCACCTTCGTTCCAACTTTTTCAAAATCGCACAGCATGGTCACGCTAATAACATCCCTACAAAAGTGTGTTATGACGGCGTGATGAGTGGGCCGGACGGCACAGGCATTCCGTTAGGCTTTAATTCGGATAGCTGTTACGGTAGTTTGCAGTCTTCCACTGGGACACCGGCACCGCTGACAGGCATCCGCATCACGGCTAACTGAACTTCACAATATAATTTACCCAGCCGACAGCAACACACTGTTACTTAACGCGGCAATCAGCCTCCGTGACATGGTGGCGTGCCTTCCCGAGCCTCGCACTCTCTTTTATCAGCTTTTGAAGCTTCCAAGCATCCCAATATAACGACAGCCGCCTACGCAAAAAACCGCTGTTCGTTCGCCAAGCTCCTTCCATCAAATGAATACCCAGATCACCGAAGCGATTCCAACTCTCAGTATCGCAAACATCAATACCTTCAGGGAAAAGAACCGTAACCATCTTGGCCAGTTCCGGGTTCTCGGCCAGCGTACGGGAAGCCAAGCCGGGGCCGGTCGTATTCAAAACTACGAATTCGTCTTTGAAGAACGGAGTGGAACCCCGCATCATTGGCTTTGCCCAGTTGGGATCATTTTGGGCGCGTACACAGTTTTCAATTACCGCCTGGAGAAAGGGATGGCCTGCGGCAGCGCCAAAGGCATAGTTTCCAATTTGCCAATCCATGTGAAGCCGGGCGCGCAGAAAATGACTGAAAGTAAGGCCTTCAAATGGGAAAACACAACCATGTCCCAGCAGGCTTGAGAGGCCGGAGGCCAACAGCACATCCAGGTCAAAATAGAACCCCCCGTACCGATAGACAGCCAAATACCGGAAAAAATCGTATCGTTGAATAGGAAACTTGAAGGAATCGAAGACAACGCGGTATTGGGGGAATTCGCGCTCGAAAAAAACTTTCACCTGCTGGTCATCAAAAAATAAATACTCAAAATCCGGGTTCATCAATTTTAAATTGGCTGTCATCGCCCGAGTGCGCAATTGCTGGTGAGCGTGTTTACCGGTCTGAATAATTCGCCTAGGGATTTCGTACTGCATTTGTCGTTAAGCCTCCGGATGAGGCGAAGATATTTGCGCTTGGGTAAAGCTTATTCCGTCTCCATGCGACCGCTTGCCGCGCCCGTTTCAATCCGGGTGGCAGTCTGCATTCCAGGACGTGTTTAACTCTTTCCGACTCGCGCGCGGGATTTACGCGAGAGCTTCTTCGCAGCGCGGGATAGCAAGGTCGACCCAATCTCGGGGTAGCTTTGGCCCATGCTTCTTATCTGCTGGATTGTTTGGATCGCAGCCGCGAATTTCAGTTCGCTGATGTTTTCCGCTGTCCTGCCGTAATAAAGAGTGATCAACTCATTTTGGATCGTCTGGCGAATGTCCCGATCCACCAATTCGGGCTGAGCAAGCCACTTCTTGCGGACCAACTCGAGCCAGGCATATGACTGGTCGTCTTTGTGCGCGAGCAAACCTGTGAGGCGTGGAACAAGCGGAGTCCGGTCAATGCTAACAAGCGGCGTTGCTACGAAACAAAACTTGGTTTTAAAGGCAAGCTTGAAAACCAGATCCCGGTCCTCCGAAATACCAAGTGCCTGGTCAAACCCGTTTACTTCGTTGAAAAGGGACCGCAGTACAATGAGGCTCTGCACATAAATCCCGAGGTACGACCCCGCGATGTACTTAATCGGGTTGCAAGCTTCACCAAACGCGGAATTCGTTTTTAGCCCTGCTTCTTCAAACGCCGTGAGCGTTAGCTCTGGGTTACCAAAATAGTTACAATTCGTAAAGCAGGCTCTGTATTCGTTGCCTAATGTAGCCAAAGCATCCCACTGCCGTTCCATTTTCGTGGGCAGCCACACATCATCGCTGTCCAAAAATGCCACCCATTCTCCGCGCGCCTCTTCGACAGCTCGCGTCCGAGCGACGGAAACTCCACCGTTTTCTTGCCGGACTACTGTGACCTGCGATCCATATTGCGTATGGATCGCGTCCACCGTGCCATCGGTCGAGCCGTCATCCACAACGATGATCTCGTCCACAGGCACGGTTTGAGCAAGCACGCTGTCGATCGCCCTCAGTACGCGAGTTCGGCGGTTATAGGTCGGAATAATGGCAGAGACTTTCAAGTGTCCCCTTCTACTGAACCATCGCGATAGCGGCTGCCGGGTCTATGCTCTTTTTATGGCGATTTGTCATGGCCGCCAACAGCTGTTCGCGCTCGCCCTGATTGAAAACAAACAGCCAGGACCCGGCCACATAGATGGCCCCAGCGCAAAATGCGGAACTGACCAGATAAGGGTAGCTGGATCTTAAACCCCATGCAGAAACTGCGATTGCGACGCCCGTCAAGGAGCCACAGCGGAGCAGGTTTCCGCCGAGAAATTTCATATAGTCCCCGTAGTGGAGCTTGCTGACCCTGCATACGTAGAACGGCTGCACCACGATGCGAATAACGAAGGCCGCGATCAGTGTTCCCAAGGCCACACCCAGGATTCCAAGAGACCGGACCAGCAGCAAACTGACCAGCAAATTGAGGATGCCCTCCGCCGCATTTACATATGTATAAAAGCGATGGTTGAACGTCGCGTATAACAGGCTTACCGATGGGCCCTGACACACGTCCAGAAGAACTGCAAGCGACAGGACAACCATTGGCCAGTACGCGTCTCGATAGTTGGGCCCCATCCAACGACTGATGAAAGGTTTTCCCCAGGAGATAAGACTGAGGCTGATAAAAACCGAAATGCAAAGCGAAACTTTCGTCGCAAAGAAAAATACTTTCTCCAGGGTTCTCCGATCTTCGGCGCCGTGTAACTGGCTGAGAACCGGTTGAAATATTCCCCCGGTGGAAAGCATGGCATTGATAAAATACATCGTAAAAATCGTAGCCACTCGGTAGTGCGTTACGGCCACTAGCCCAATAAAAGCCGAGATGACAAGGGGATCTATCTGAAAACGCAAAGTATCCGCAAGCATCGTCACGGCGGTATAAGCGCTGTAGGAAAACAAACTCTTCGCCCGGGTCCACTCGAGCGGCAATACATCAATTCTGGCCCATGGGGCCTGCCGTTTTGCGATCCAAATCTGCACAGGGATGGCCGGAAGAGAAGATAGCAGCGTCATCCAGGCGAGGGCGAGCAATCCTCCACCCGCCAAGATTGCCCAAACCGTAAGCCCAGTTCGCAGAACTAATCCGAAGAGAGTTAGGCCCGATTGAATATCGAACCGTAATTCCGACTCCAGTATCCCTCCATAGACCCTTGCTGGAAAGCCAATCGCCGCGTTTACGCCCAGAATGGCAATCACTCTCCAGAATAGTGCAGCATCCTCGGGAGTACGGCAAAACAGCGGCGCACAGAGTGCCAACAGGGCCGTCGCCAGCAAGGCCAGACCGCCGAGAAAGGATTGAATGCGCAGGGCGGTGTTGAAAACTCTTTGGCTTTCGGCGGGATCGTTGCGGCCGATCGCAACGCATAAATACTGCGAGATGGCGCTCGTGAGACCCAAGTCCAGGAGACCGTAATAACCGATAAACGCCGCTGCCAAAGACCAGAAGCCATAGAGACGATCGCCCAGGTGATGCACAATGAAAGGGAGCAAAAACAGGCCAACAAGCGCGCTGGCCACGAGGTTGCCCATGCGCAGCACGGAGCCCGAGAGGAGCTTGTTGCCCGATTTCATGATTTGGCGAGTCTTCATACCGAGCGACACTTCATCCCTGTGACGCCACATCCGCCCGCATTGAATACGAAGAACACGGGCGCAGGCTTGGCGGAACAGGATGCACGCGAGAACTTGAAGAAATTTTCATCGCGTTAAACGTGGCGAACCTAGCGACGAAGTTGATTGGCCGAGCCGGCGGGCCACAGGTATGCGTGGGTCAATAGCAATTTGACTGGATAAAGGCCCGGTTAACAATGGCTCCTCATACGGCCTTTCCTTAGGAAGCAATTCCGGAACAGCCACGATGGCCAGCAAGAAGGCAATCCAAACCATAGACATCATCCTGAAACCAGCCTCGGTCAGGTTGTAAATGATCGCGGTAGCGAAAAATGCCACTCGGATACTCCCGGCTTCGGGATTGTATCGGAATAGAGCGATCACGTTCCGGTACCCCGTCACCAGGAGAAGCGCGAGCAGGGAAATCCCCAGCCAGCCCAGATTAAGATAGACTTCGAGGTAACCGTTGTGGGCCTCTTGAATTCCCTTATCCGTCATGTCCCACACTTTGCGGAGTCGGTCCCCAAGCCAAAAACTCTCAAAGCCGGTTCCCCCGACGGGGTTCTCCACGAGAGAGATCACTGCCTTCCAGATTGCAGTACGACCGGTAAGGGTTGCGTCACGGCCTAAAGATTGAACCATGCCGCCGCCGGAATCGAAAAACAGGGCTGCGAGCGAGAGGCATACTGCGCCTGCCATAAGCAGTTGCGCCGCTACTGGTCTTCGAGCGAAGCGTAGGCTCGTAATGACGATTATGCCGCCGGCCATCAGGAAGCAGGCCAATGACGTCATTGAATTGGCCGTCCAAAACAACCACAACGCCATCGCGATAAGGCTGCCATGAGCGATGAGATGACCTCTCCTATAAATGTCCTCGCGGTTCCGGTACGCAGTTGTTAATTGCCAAACGGACCCCAAACCCACGATCAGGCAGGTCATCCCGAGCATGTTCTTGGTCGTGGAGACGCCATTGTACATATACGCCCAAGACCACGGATTGAAACTGCGTCCCATCTCTGGATAATATCTGATGACCAAGACGGACAACGGCACCAATACGAACCCCACGCGCGTCAGCAGCCGCTTCAATGCGGCCTCCGGATCGAGGTCCGTAAATACGATCAAGACCATCACGACGTCGCCAATGGCCTTGGACCACCGCTTGAAGGCGACAAAGGTGTAATCAGACCAGAAGATGCTTGCAAAGCAGAAGATAAAGAAAATAATGATTGGGGCATTCGCGCGCAAGAGCGTTCCGACCTTCCGCGCTCTCTGAACCAGCACAATCAAGCCGGCGATCAACAAAACCAAATACACGACTCGATCAAACGGGCTGCCGTCCAGGTATTGATCGGGTGAGTCCATCGGCGTCGACAGTTGCAGCCACATGGATACCGGCCGCGACCCGTTGATCAACAGCCACAGGACTGGAATCCAAAGGGCTTTGGAAGTCTTGGCTTCGCGGTCTCGATCAAGCATAAAAAGAACGAGGATGCCGATGGCGAAGAAGGCGGAGGCGATTGCTGGAGGCATTTACCGCACCACCGCGTCTGGATCGAATTGGATTTGCAAAATCATATGGCGTCCACGAAAAGACGGTGCGTGTGTTCCAGTGTCAGCAATTTTTGAATCTCGGTCGTGTAATTCCTGTCGCCTTGGAGATGGCCCTGCACCACTTCCTCAACTTTTTTCGCATTCAGGTACGGGCGAGACAGCGTGCGCCGATCGAGCAATATTTCCTTTACGTACGCGGAGAGTCGATCGCGATACCAGACACGAAAGTGGTAGAACTTTTGCCTGCCAAGAAAAAGGCGCTCGAGATGCAACGGCGAAAGCAAGTGATCCACCTTGGCTACCCACTGGGGCATACCGTAATCATACGCATACTCGGCTTTATAGGTGAACTCGAAATATGCGCGATTCCAAGCGGAAACGAGCGCGTAGTGGTTTCCGGCCAGGCCGCGGTCCGTGCGGATGTTCTTGAGCACAGGGTTGCCATCCTCGATCAGCCGCAATGAAACTTGATTGTCGCGGCAGGCGGAATCCGGCGCCTGAAAAACTTTCTTGACCAAACCATTGTCTAGAAACGGGGAGCGCAACGCGAGTTGAGTCTGCTCCAGTGAAAGAAGCCCGTAATGGTGCCACGGCGCTTGCCGGAAAACCGCGAAGGTGAGCGGGTGGGTCTTTATGATTTCGTCGTACGTTGTTTTAGCTTGCCCGAAATAAGGGTCCAGATCGGGTCGAAAAAGTCCGCCGGTTGGTGAGCCCGGCTTGAATGCCCGAACGCGGCGCAGCACTTCGCCTCCGTAGTTTCCGGTCATCCGTGCGGGGGCGATTTGGCGGGCCCTCTCGTTCACGAACAAGTCCGGAGAGTGTGACGTGTCCACGCATCCGTCTGTCAGATAGACAGTTCGCTCCGCGTAATGAGGAAACGCGGAGAGGAATTCTTCCGCGACAGGGATGACCTGGTGCGTTTGGCCACACGCCTTCGCTACTTTGCGCGCAAGCACGACGTCTTGGCAATCGCGATAGGTTCCGCCGAACGAATAACAGGGTAACGATCCGGGAGGAGATTTGTGCCAGGCCATAATCATCCGGCTATCCAGCCCTCCGGTCAGCGATATGCCAATTTTTTCCGAGCCTGCAAAGTAGTGCGGCAGAATTCTCTGGAAAACTTCTCGCAATTCCTGATAGTACGTTTCGGGATCCAGCTGCTCCAGTTGTTCCCATTCCTGAGATTGGAAATAGCTGGCCTTCCTCTCCAATGTGCCATTGCGAAATACCCAGGAAGATGCTGGCGGAAGGATATGGATACCGTCAAAGATCGTGCGATTTTCCAGCACGCACCCGCACGTAATCAGCTCGCCCAAGCCCCGTGGCTCCGTCCTGCGAAGCTCCGCGCGGACTGCCAGGATCGCTTTGGCTTCGGCAGCGAAATAAAAAGCCTCCTTGGACTCGTGATAATAAATCCGGTGCATACCGTACCGGTCGTTGAAGAGCGTCGCTGTTCCCTGCTTCCGATCGGCCAGCAATCCGTGGAATCGTCCGTTCAGGCTCGCGTGGAAGTTGGGATTTTCTTCGGCGAGATGAACGAGATAGGATGCGTCAGTCGCCTCGAATGCGTGGCCTTTTTTTTTCAGGCAAGAGATGGCGTCAGGCGCGGGAAATTCTTCGCCGGAAAAAATTAGCGAGAAATCCCCGCGCTCACTCCGAAGCGGCATGCCATCCGAGAAGGACCCTTTCCTTGCCGCCCATCCGACGTAGACTCCCAATCCCTCATCGGCCCACGTGCCGGTCTCATAGAAAGTTTCATGGCGAATGGCTGCAAGCATTCGCAGCAGCTCCGGCTCAGCCCATTCTCGCGGCTTTTTTGTGATTAGACCAACAATTCCCGGCATGATCTTTTTTATCCCCTAGGACGCTTCCGGTGCGGATTGGAATTTGCGGTTGTACCAGGAGTTGCGAAGTTCACGGAGCTTGGCAATCAAAGGTTCGGGGAGATGGTCAACAAACCGGTGGTGCAGACCGAGGCGCAACGCAGCCCGGCCGATAAGGTTCAAAGGAACGTAATAGCGAGGCACTTCAACACGCTCAAATCCGTTTATTTCCTTGAAGTGGCTTAAAGTATCTCCCTGCTTTTTGCCATATGAGAAATTCTGATACACCAGAAAAGCGATCCCTCGGTCCGCACAGGATCGTACCGCTTGGGCGATCAGTGCATTGGTCGGAGCTTTATCCTTGTGTCCCACCATAGAGAGGATGTTCATGAGGTTTGCTTGCGTGCGAGTTTCATCGGTCACGAGTTTCACAAAACCGATCATCTTGCCGCCGAGAAAAGCCCCGATGAATATGCTGCTGTCAAGGAAAGTAGCCTCTTCTTTGTGCACCGTTTCGATATCCTCTCCGTAATGACGAAATGGTACACCTTGCCGGATGGGCGACTCGTTGTAGATCTCCCAGATTCCTTGAACGAGGGCGTCATCAAAAGGGACTTCCCGGAGAATCACGCCTCTCTTCTCGGCTTGCCGCGCCCTGTTCCGGGGCAATGAGCGGATTTGGTGGTTCCACCAATGGTCGAAAGTGGAAACTGGAAGGACTGCCAAATTGTCCATTTCCATGAGGTAACTATATTTCGGCGCGGTTTCCGGGAGTCGCTGCATGAATGTAAAAATGTCGATACGAGTTCTGGACTTCCGTAGATCGTCGAGGAACGCCCGCGGATCGTCAAGAAATTGATACTTATCCGCGTCCAGTCGGCCAACTCGTATGAGCCGTCCCTGCACCTTAATGTCCCTGCCACAAATCTTCATTTATTACCTTTTTGTTCCTACGACGCTTCCGTTGTGGATTGTAATTTGCGGTTGTACCAGTTGTTCCGGAATTCGCGGACCTTGGCAACCCAGGGTTCCGGCAAATGGTCCGCGAACCGGCGATGCAGCCCCAGTCGCAAAACGGCCGAACCCATAGGAGTCAAGGGGACGTAGTACCGCGGCACATCGATTTTCAAGAACCCGTTGCGTTCCTTAAAGTCGGCAACGCTGTCCAGCTGTTTTTTTCCGTATGCAAAATTCGAGTACACGAGATAAGAGATATGCCGTTCGGCGCAGGAACGAACCGCCTGCGCGACCAGCGCATTGGTGGGAGCCTTATCACGATGTTGGATCATGGATATGATGTTCATCAGGCCCGCCTGCGTTCCGGTTTCATCCTTCACGAGCTTGATGAAACCGATCAACGCGTCGCTAAGATAAGCGCCGATGAAAACGCTGCAATCGAGATACGTGGCCTCCTCCTTGCGCACCGTCTCGATGTCCTTACCGTAGTGGCTGAACGCCCTTCCCTGACGGACCGGGCACTCGTTGTAGATCTGCCAGATTCCCTTCACAAGGGCGTCATCGAACTGAACTTCGCGCACGGTGACTCCCTTTTTCTCGGCTTGCTTGGCTTTATTCCGCGCCTTGAAGCCGAGTTGTTTCATCCACCAGTTATCGAACGTCGATACCGGCAGGGCGGCAAAATTGTCCATCTCCATCGGGAAACCAAACTTCGGCGTGGATTCCGGGAGCCTCTGCATAAACGTGAAAATATCGACACGTGGTTTCGATTTTCGGAGGGCATCCAGCACCGGCTGGGGATCGTCCAGAAATTGATATTTTTCCGCATCCAGACGGCCGATTCGGATGAATCGTCCGTGCAATTTAATTTCCCTGCCACAAACCATCATCTGTTGATCTCCTTAGCCCGATTGCAGTTGCCGGGGCAGCCGCAATTGAAGCTGCCGTGAAGTGCCGCGCAATTCGCACTCTGAATCCTATTCCGTGACGTAGGGGTCTTTAATCGGGTTCAGTCCCACAAAGCCAAGCAGCTTGCCCAGGTGGTCGAACATTCTGACGAGAAGATCCATGACCCTGTGATGGCCAAGCACCATCGCAAACGGAAGGGCAACTGTATACACGGAAATAGCAATAATCGATATTAGAACGTCGCGCACTCCAAAAGTGGCGGTTTTCGGCTGCATGGAGCCGTTCAGTAACGCCCTTCGCAGCATGAAACTGCGCCTCCACCGAATGGGAGGCACAACTTCATAAGCGATGGCTTCATTGCACCAGATAAATTTGTGGCCCCGTTCAATCATTCGCCGGAAAAAATCCTGATCCTCTCCGTTTCGGAATTCAGGATTGAATGCCAGCTCACCCGAAGGAAAAATGTTTCGTCTCAAAAGAACGTTCCCCGTACGGCCCTTACGCCAATCGATCACCAATCCCGTCGGATAGGTCGCGCGCGCATAAAACTTGCCTTTCAGGATCCACTTGGGCGGCGTCTCGTCGAAGTAACGATTCACGGGACCGAGCACGCCATCAACGTCGTGGTGGTTGCAGGCGTTGAACAAGGTTACGAGCCAGCGCTTGATCGGGAACTCGTCGTCGTCGATGAAGGCAACAAAATCGCCATGCGTATTTTCGACGGCACGGTTTCGCGTTAGCGCGATATTTTGGCGAGGCTCGACGCAGTACGTCACGGGAATCGCCGTGGTAGCCTCGAAGGCAGTGACCACCGGCTTCGCCGATTGCTGAACGTCGTTGTCGGCAACGACGATGGAATAGGTGAACAGGCCTTCTGTATCCTGACCGTCAAGCTCGGCTAGCAAGCGCTTGAGAAATTCGGGGCGTTTGTACGTGCAGATGCACACGCTGATGTGCTTTATCGGGGCACTCATTGCAGTCTGCACCAGCCGCTGAATTTCATGCATACACGCGAACGGATGGCAACTAACACGATGCGTTTCCTTTAGATCGCACGATGAACCTCGGCGCAATCGGAGCACCCTCGGTCCACCTGAACACTTCGCCGCCCGCGAGAAAGCGGTACTCTTCCGGATTCACAGGATGAGTTTCCAACTCCACGACGGACAAGCGCGCCAGGGAAAAAATTCGACGCAAGCGTTCCGCTGGTTGCAACGGCGGTAGCGAGAAGAAGAAATCGGCAAGTCGGTGGCGTCGGGCCAACATGCGGTCCACACCTTTCCGATAAAGGCGATTGTACAGGCTACGTTCTCCCGGCTGGAACGAAAAGTTGCGCCGCACGATGGTTCCCGCGGGCAGAAGTGTGGCGAACAGCACGTTCGCGCAAAGGTGCATATGATGGTGCCCGTCGATGCGCTCCGGCGATCGTCCGTAGAGGCGGCGGTATTCTTCGAGTTGCGCCGCCACCACGTACTCAAACGATCGCGTAAGTCCTGGATGAAACATTGCTTGCGAGAAACGGCGCGCCAGCAAGTATTTAGCAAGTCGTTGCTGATGATCGACGAGTGGAGCCGCACACTGCGCCGCTGAAAATGATGTCGTGAAATTGAGATGCAGACCGGCGTCTATTCCCCGCTCTTGCGCCACCGTCGCCGCTCGTTCGGAATCCTCCATGAACACCATCGCGCTCGTTGAGGACACCGCACCGCGAAGAATGCATTCGGAAATTCGCTCCGTGGTTTCGTGGTTCCGTCCCCAATCGTCGGCGTTTACGATGAGGATTCCCTTGGTCTGCGCTTCGGAATTTCGTCCAGTGGAAATCACGGCGGCGCCGGGATCGGCTGAAGGGTTGGTGGTCATGAGCGCGGAGCTGTTGTTGTGCGGCATTGGAATAGTGTCCGTGTCACGATGGGACCCGAACTCATTAGGACTTGCGGAAATGTTTCGCTGGCGATGGATTCAGCGTACCATCGCTGCGAGACAACAGAGCTTTTCCCTTGTCCACGGCAGTCGTTTGTTCCGATTTGGCGCCCCGCTTGTTTGAAAATCCACTCTTGATAATGTTGCTCAATCGCTGCATCTGTTCGCGCCTGCGAAACGCTACAATCTCTGGGGGAATGGGCCGTTCGACCCGCCTCAACATCGCCGAAGCGTAGCCCGCGCCCAGAATTAATCCGCCCAGGGGCCGCGATTTCATCTGGTAGATGATTCTAAAAAATTCCCAAAGCGGATGGCCGCCGAAGGCATAATCCTTTATGCCGTTTCTAAACATCGCTTTCTTCCAGCCGTGTTCCGCCGTACCCATTTCCCGATAATGTATGCATGCTTTTTCGGTGAAGGTCCGGGTCTTCCAGCCCTTCATCCTCGCGGTAATGAGCGCGATGTAATCGACACCCCCAAGCTTTACGGGGGTGTATCCGCCAATTTCCTCGAAACACTCGCGCCGGAAAAGTTGGCACGCGCCCGAGACATGATCCAGTCCGACAATGTTGAAATCGTAGGTCTGATTGGAAGTGCCTTTGAAGGGCGTCCCTACGAGACCAAGTCCGGGATCTTCCACGAGTTTCTGAAGCAGAAAAGAAAAATATACTTCATCAAACGAAAGGTCGCCGTCCAAACTGCCGATCACATCGTAGGGTAGGCCTTTGACTCTCGCGTATCCCGCGTTGAAGGCTAGAGCCTTTCCGCCAAAATGCCGCTCCTGACGTTCGGGCATCCGGACGAATTCAATCCAGGAATGTTCGGCAGCATATTTATTTACGATTTCATCCGTGCCGTCGGTTGAGCCGTCGCTGACAATCACCCATCGCACCGGTCGCACGGTCTGCGCAATCACGGACTTGATCGTCAGCTCGATGAATTCCGCTTCGTCGCGGGCCGGCGTAATGAGCACGTAGGAAAGAAGCATTAGCGTCGCTCCGCCGCAACCGGAGAGGCAAGAGCGGGCGAGGTAACCTGCACTCCCAGTCCCGAATCGCCCAGCAGAGTGGCCATAGCAAAGAACATCCAGACCTGCGTCCATCTCATGTACGAAGTCTTGATCGTGTAAAACGGAAGAACCCGATAATAAAAAAATCCCTTTTCGTCCCACATGTGATCCATGCACCACTGGAAGACGGAGCATGCCAGCGAGATATTACCAGGGTCGAAATCCTTAAATTCCACAAGGGTAATCATGCTCTGCGACACGCAATGCGTATCGAGCGGATAGGTCCGATCGTGAAAATATTTAACGGCGCCGCCTTTGAGGAAAAAGTGAGACCTGTAAAACTCAAACCCGCTCCGAATGGATGAATCGAATTCCGTGGTCTTGAGATCGCGGGAAATCGACAGTAACCCACTGAGGTTATATCCCGTATGGAAGTTGTCGACCCATTGTTGCGTTTTATCTTCGCCATAAATCCAGGAACCGTCTTCCCGCTGTCTTGCGACCGAGTAGCGAGTCGCTTTCAGAGCGGGACCGACGAATTTCTCTTCGCCGGTGTGCTTGTAGATGCGGCAAAAAAGAGCGGCGGCGAGGAAATTCGCGTTGTGGACATGCCCCCGAACGCCAGGTAGTGGATAGCAGTAGCCCACTGAATCGCCATCGGTCCAATAGAGCACATTTAGAATATATTCGGCGGCGCTTACTGCCATGGCCAGGCATCGCGAATCCTGGCGCTTTTCATACGCATCCAGCAAGGAATTGGCGACAAATATTGTGCAGATTAGATTAGCCGCGCCACGGGGCACCAGGATGGACCGTCCCTGCCAGGGAAAACTGTATCCCCAACACCAGTATTTTTCACCCGGGGAACGAAGCTCGATGAGCCGTTCAATCATGTGTTCGATCAGGTCTTCCCGATCGGGCAACTGAGCGGTGGAAAGCTTTAGAAACGATGTGAGGAAAAGAGCCAACGCTTTAGGATTCTGCGTTTTCGGCATCATCATAAACGCCCGGAAATTGATGGGACTCCGCTTCAGAACCTGCGTCATGACGAGCCGAGGTATTCTATGGTCCAGGATTGGCAATGATTTAAAAAGTCCGCTATTCAGAGCATCGTAGGGGTCGTAACCTGCCCAGTCGTTCTCCCGGCAATATTTCAGGTGTCTCTGGAGCGCATCTTCGCATCGCCTGACCACTTCCAAGTCGTGCTGGGTCAGTTGTTTACCTTGGACACTCGAGGTCGTCATTTGCGGTGCTTTCCCCTTTGGAACGCTTGAGTCGACCGATAGGCTACCGCCCTAAAGGTCACAACCGACACCTTCCCACAAGCTAAAATAATGCAATTCCTCTGCCAGCGGCGAGAAGGCTACCGAGATCTTTTGAGTTTACCAAAATAGCGCTAAACCATGTATTTTCAGTATATTCCAGCAAAATAGCACAGCCCTTAGTACCGTAGAATAACTTCAACTTGACGGTAAATCCGGACATAAGAGAAAGGAATTACCCTATTATTCTAATCAGCTTCCAAGGGGGGTCCGCCGTTGCTACTGCCCGGTAGCCTCTCAAGGTTTCATTTTCTACTTTTTTGAGCCGTGTTTAGGGTTCGTGTAAATGGAGTTTGAATAGTAGGAATTGTATCCTGCGGACTCTTCCGCCGTGTTTAGGACCACGCCGATAATATGCCCCTCCCGCAATTCTTTACAGCCTTTTAGAGACGCTTCGGAAGGAGTGGAGTTTGCGCGGACGACGAAGAGCACTCCATCCACCAGCCCTCCGAGCACGCTCGCATCGGCAACGGGAATGGCTGGCGGCGAATCAATGATAATCCAATCAAATGCGGGCCTGACACGTTCGAGGAATTGCTTCATTCGGACGCTCGAAATCAATTCAGATGGATGCGTCGCGTGATTGCCGGCGGGGATCAAGCAAAGGCCTTCCTCGCTGCAGCGTTGCGTGACTTCAAATTCCGTCGCGGTGTCTTGCAAATAGTCGGCAAGCCCCGGCGCCGCGGGGGCTCCCAGCAGAACATGAATGCGCGGGGAACGAAGATCCGCGTCCATTAACAACACACGGCACCCGGGCTGGCGGACCAAAGCATAGGCCAAATTCGACGCGACCATGGTCTTGCCTTCCGCCGGGATTGCGCTGGAAATCAGAATGGTTTGCAGGGGCTGGGTTTCGCGCATGCGGTAGAGGCGCGAGCGCAGAGTGCGAAATTGTTCCGTTCCAGGATAAAAGGGATCGGCATTCTCAAAAACGATCGAAGTTGGATCGGGTTTCCATCTAGGCTGCGAACATTTCGCCCACAATTCATCAAACCGGATGGGATCATGAAGTGTTTCCGTCTCTGTACGCGCGGAATGGAGGTTGGGCAAATCGTCCGGGTGCAAAATACTGGCAGTCGAAGGCTCGGTGTCGATCGCGCTTCTGTCAAGAGTGTACTCCGCACGACGCTCATTCTCTTGAGCCGTCCGGCCTGCCGCCCGCTCCCGCTCCGCTCGCTTGAGTGCTTCGTGAATCCTGCTCATGATTGCCCTTCCATCCGAAAAGCGAACTCAGCTTACCTCTGATCCGCCCCTCTGCGGTTCTCTATGTCTTAAGCGACGCCGAAAGAGGAGGATTCGTTCGCATTTTGCCCGAATTCTGCGCGATCACCGGGATCATCGCCAGAACGGGCAGGCGAAGAACGAGTTCGACATCGTGCTCAGACCGCATCGACGTGTCACGAATTTCCAATAGAAGTCCGAGACCAAATCCGAGCGCCAGACCGGCGCCCAAACCTCCTCCGGCAAATACCGGCAGCTTTGGGAAAGACGGCTCCGTCGGATAATTCGCCGGATCCAGTACGTGGAAACGATCGTTTTGCTTGCTCTGATCGTATTCGGTCGACATCGCGGAGGCGTCGCGCTTTTTCATCAACTCGTTGTAGGAATCGAGAACGGTCTGATGATCACGGGTCAGCAGCTTGTATTCCTGCTCGACACCTGGGCTGGCGGCGACGCGGCCCTGATAAAGCTGGATTTGTCTTTTAATTTCTTCCTGTTGCGCCGTGCGTTCCTTGATGACCTGGTCATATTGATGAATTTGCGCGCGCAACTGCACGATTTGCGTGGGCTCGCCTTTTGGCGCTGCGTTTTTATCCGGCGCTGGCGAGTTCTTTAATTGCTGATTGCTTTCTTCAATTTTTTTCTTCAGCACGGCAATATCGTTTTTCGTCTTGATCACATCCGGATGATCGTTCGTATATTTCGATTGAAGCGTGACGAGCTGTGCCTGCAGCACTTCCAGTTGTTGATCAAACGTTTCAGGGTTCTGCCCGGCCTGCGATGCCTGCCATGCGGATAACTGCTGCGCGAGGATGGATTCGGCGAAACTCTTGTCCTGTTGCGCCCGGTTGATCGCCTGCGTTGCGGCTTCCAGTTGAGAAGCCTGCCCGTTCAAAAGGTTGATGTTTGTCTGGGTGTCTTCGGGAAGCACTCCAGTATGTTCGCGCTGAAATCCCGCGAGCTTCGCTTCCTGCTCGTCCAGTTTTGCTTTGGCCTGATCGAGCTGCTCATTCAGGAACTGTGTGGTGCCAAAGTTGACACCCTGGCTGACCTTAATATCTTCCTCGATGAACATCGAGGTTATCATGGAGCAAATTTTTTGCGCGAGTTGCGGATCGTTAAATACCACGCTAATAGTGAACCCTGGCAGGTTTTGTGCCCGTGTCTCCGTCATGGGCGCGATCGGCGTGATCGTAATCGCTTCCCGCAAACGCTCGACCAGCATGTCCATCGGCAAACGGTTAATATCGCGCGGATACAGGCTCAAATCGCGAATGACCGGTTCCAGGCGCGTGGTGCTCAAAATCTGTTGTTGCATCGTCGCGAGTCGCTGATTGACGTTGTCCGTAACCAGCGGGGTTACAGGCTGCGCTTCGGGTTGCTGAACGAGAACCAGAGTCCTTGAGATGTATCGTTTTGGCAAAACTCGCGCAGCTACAATTCCGCCGACTACGCCAACCAGTGTAAGCATAGAGATGAGCAAAAATCGGCGCCGCACGATCGCGACGACGTCTTTCGCGCCAAGCTCTTGATGCATCATTTCCGTACTCTCCTAAAGAAAACTGAATGCAATTTTACAGCCGGGACCAAAATATCTCATAAGTATTTGTTTCTAAGGTGAATGTGAGTTTTCCAGGCACTGTCTCGAGGCTCCGGGCCAGGTGGCGATCCTGCAAAGTTCCACTATTGGGAACTTTATTGGCCACTCGGTCGCCTATCATGGACAAAAGGACGTGAAATGACACTACCAACTTTACTGTAGGTGAACGAAGCCGTTATGAGGGAATTTCGCGAAATATCAGCACGCTCCGCCGCCATTAAAAACAGCTCCGGGTGTGGCAAGAAGGATTTTCAAATCCAACCAAAGGGACCAGGTCTGGCAATAACGCAAATCCAGTCTGACCATTTCATCGAAACGCGTACGGTTGCGCCCGCTGACTTGCCACAAGCCGGTTACCCCGGGCTTCACTTCCAATACTCTTCGCCGGTGCCAGATGTCGTAAACTTCAAACTCGTATGCGACTGGCGGACGAGGCCCGACAAGCGACATATCTCCGCGGAAAACATTCCAGAATTGAGGGAGTTCATCCATGCTGGTCTTGCGCAGAAATCTGCCAATGAGAGTGACTCGGGGATCTTTCACAAGCTTGTAAACCGGCTTATCCGAGCCGTTGGAATTGTCCAATCCATCCTTGCCGGCAATAAATTGCTGAACGTATTCCTCATGAATTTTGGGATCATTATTCGCGTACATCGTGCGGAACTTCATGCAGGTGAAGCGCTCGCCAAATTGGCCCAAGCGCTCCTGTTTATAAATTACCGGTCCCTTGGAGGTCAGCTTGATCAGGGCAACGATCATGGCCGGGAAGGGAGACAACGTTAGTAACAGAACCCCGCTCCCCAGAATGTCGATTGCGCGTTTAATGGCTAAAGGCAACCGCTTTCGCGAACCTCTCCTGTTGAGGTCTGGGTAAAGCTTTGAATCCGCGACCCAACCGGAGCTGTTCTTATCCCAGGTTTCCGGAAATATGTGCATCGAAATTGCGATTTTGGCTGCCCGTTCCCGTCCGAGGTGCTTAATGAATGCAGTTTCAATCTTTGACCGGAGGGTCTCCGTGATTGGCAGCTCTCCTTCCAGGTTCACTTCCGTGAAAATGATTCCCAGAATGGCACCCTGTTTATACCAGCCAACGAGATCCGTCTCACGCTTGGAGGCCACAACGACACGAACTGCTTGCTTAAGAATTACCTCCGCAGTCCCGTTCTCCAAATTCGCGTCCAGGAGCATCAGAACGAAGGGTTTACGAGACCGTTCCGCGCGCCGGCGTTCCAGCGTCAGCATGGAATGGAAGACGTTCTCCATCAAGACTTCTTCGTCTCGCTCAATATCCGTGTGGCGACTAAAGTTACTTCCAGAAACGTTTAGCTGAGAATCCCGCTGCCCTACTGATGAGATCCTCGAAAAACTATTAGCCATTTTTGCTCCCGCAAACCCGTGTTGCTTGGACGTTAACTCCGAACCCCGTCGAATCCTGCAAACCGCGACAAATCTCTTCGTGCACCGGTTACCGTGCTGCAAAGTCCTCTTCGCATACAATTAGCAAACTAGGACGCCAACCCAATAACTCGTCCGCAATCAGTCTGCCAGAGTAACTGGCGTCCCGCGATTGGCCGCAAGATTTCCAACTAATTGATTATAAAACGGTTATATACACCGAGCGGAAGCGTTGTAACGGATTGGCGACGGGCAGTTTCCCAATTCAGGCTCAGATTGTGAAAACTATTGCTACGTTTTGCCATTAGCTTTCCGCATTGCGACACTCGTGCCGAGGTCCGGCTCAGATGCACCTGCTTCTAAGCTTGAGCCTAGCGACCCGCATATCCCTCCGGATGGCGAAGGCGCCACTCCCACGCAGAGCGGATGATGGTACGCAAATCGGACATGGTCGGGCGCCAACCCAACAAGGTTTTTGCCCGGGAAGGATCGGCAATCAATCTGGCCGGATCGCCGGCGCGAGCTGGTTCCATCCGCACTATAATCTCACGTCCCGTGACTTCGCGAGCACATTCAATGACTCCGAGGACCGAATTGCCACTACCGGTTCCCAAATTGAGAAAATCAGATTGGCCACCCGAGCGGAGATGTTCGAGGGCGCTGATGTGTGCGTCCGCGAGATCTGCGACATGAATGTAGTCCCTGACAGGGGTGCCGTCAGGGGTCGGATAGTTGTTGCCAAACACGCGTATGGCTTCTTGCTGCCCGAGCGCGGCGGCAAGAACATTGGGGATCAAGTGCGACTCAGGCCGGTGGTCTTCGCCACATTTTTCGGTGGCGCCGGCCGCGTTGAAATAACGCAAGGCCACGAATTTCATCCCGTAAGCGGTGTCATAGGACTCAAGAACGCGCTC